>Ga0193742_1002317_pt1 | contig 10991 bp, 9 predicted proteins | sample L2c1metaG_FD_165511 | JGI IMG/M metagenome (GOLD analysis project Ga0193742, IMG submission 165511) | Soil microbial communities from a riparian zone of the East river system, Colorado, United States - L2c1 | ecosystem: Environmental > Terrestrial > Soil > Riparian zone | place: USA: East River... | reverse complement strand
TCGTGCGTGGGCAGATCCGGCACCAGCCGCATCGCCAGGACGAACCCGATCACGCCGATCGGTGCGTTCAGGAAGAAGATCGACTCCCAGCCGAACGCGTCGACCAGCACTCCGCCCAGGATCGGCCCGACCAGGGTGGCGACACCAGCGGTGGCGCCCCACAGGCTCATCGCCCGGCCGCGCTGGTCGGCCGGGAAGATCCGGGTGATCACCGCCATCGTCTGCGGCGTCATCATCGCGGCGCCCAGGCCCTGGAACACCCGCGCGACGATCAGCATCTCGATCGAGTTGGTCAGGCCGCACCAGACCGAGGCGACCGTGAACAGGGCGAGGCCGGCCAGGTAGACCTTCTTCGGGCCGATCTTGTCGCCGAGCCGGCCCGTGATCAGCAGCGGTACGGCGTACGCGAGCAGGTAGGCGCTCGTCACCCAGATCACGTTGCCGACATCGGCGTTCAGATCGGTCATGATCGCCGGCGTCGCCACCGACACGATGGTCGAGTCGACCAGGATCATGAAGAAGCCCAGCACCAGGGCCCAGAGCGCGGGCCACGGCCTGACGCCGGGGATCACTTCTTGCTGCGGTGCAGCCATGGCAGGTCCTTGCTCTCGATACGGTCGATGACGGTCTTCAGCCAGTCGCGCTGGCTCGCGAGCTGGACGCGGTTGTAGTCGGCGGCCAGCCAGAACGGTTCCGGTACGCCGCGCGCGCGAACCTCGGCGATCGCTTCGTCCAGTTCCTCGAGTTGGAGATCGACGTTGTCGAGCCGCAACCGCAGTCGGCGCAGCGCGTCGTCCGGCTCCAGGGTGTGCACCTCGCTCAGCACCACCGGGAACAGCGGGTACTCGTAGACCGGGGCCTCGATGCCCTCCCGGACCCGCCGCACCAGCGCGGCCTGCCCCTCGGCAGTGATCGCGTACGTCGTGCGCTCCGGGCGATTGCCGTCCCGGTCGATCCCGGTGGCCTCGACGAGTTCCTGCCCGGCCAGCCGCTCGACCGTGTGATAGAGCGAGCCGGGGCGGACCTTGACCAGCCGGTCGTTCCGGCGCTTCATCAGGATCTGGTACATCTCGTAGGCGTGCATGGACCGCTCTTCCAGCAGGGCCAGCACCGCGATCCCGAGCGGCGTCAGCTCAGCCATGATCCTCCAGCCCGATTACTCCACGTTGAATGCTCCACGTGGAGTATTACTCGCCGACGGCAGTTCGCGCAATCGCCGTACGGGAGTTTCAGACGTAGCGTTCGAGGATGCTGGACTCGGCCAGCCGGGAGAGTCCTTCGCGGACCGTGCGGGCGCGGTTCTCGCCGACGCCGTCGACGGTCTGCAGGTCGTCGATGCTCGCGGCAAGCAGCTTCTGCAGGTGGCCGAAGTGCTCGATCAGGCGGTCGATCACCGCGCCGGGCAGCCGCGGCACCTTCGCCAGCAGCCGGTAGCCGCGCGGTGTGACCGCGGCGTCCAACTGCTCGGCGCCGCCCAGCTGCAGCGCTCGCGCGACCTGACCGATGTCGAGCAGGTCGGTCGGGCTGACCGCGTCCAGCTCCAGCAGTACGTCGTCCGCAGTCTTCGCGCGGCGCCCTGTCGCGGGCGGCAGGTAGTCCCGCACCACAAGCTCACGTTCACCGGCGACGCCTGCGACCAATTCGTTCAGCTGCAGAGTGAGGAGCCGGCCGTCCGTTCCGAGCTCGACCACGTAGCCGTCGATCTCGGTCGCGATCCGGCGGACCATCTCCAGCCGCTGCGCGACCGCGGCGACATCGCGAACCGTGACCAGGTCCTCGATCTCGAGTGCGGACAGCGTGCCGGAGACCTCGTCGAGGCGCAGCTTGTAGCGCTCCAGGGTGGCCAGGGCCTGGTTCGCCCGGGACAGGATCGCCCCGGAGTCCTCGAGCACGTAGCGCTGGTCGTCGACGTACAGGGCGATGATGTGCATCGACTGCGACACCGAGATGACCGGGAAGCCACACTGACGGGCGACACGGTCGGCGGTGCGGTGCCGGGTGCCGGTCTCCTCGGTGTGGATGGACGGGTCCGGCATCAGGTGCACGGCGGCGCGCAGCATCCGGCTCATGTCGCGGTCGAGGATGATCGCGCCGTCCATCTTGCTGAGCTCACGCAGCCCGGTGGCGGTGAACTCCACGTCGATCTCGAAACCACCGGTCGAGATCGCGTCGACCGTCTTGTCCTGGCCCAGGACGAGCAGGGCGCCGGTCCGCCCCCGCAGGATCCGCTCCAGGCCTTCGCGTAGTTCGGTACCAGGTGCCACGGCTGCGAGGGTCGCACGCATCCGGGCGCCGGTGCTGTTCTTGTCGGAATTCGGGGCCACGGTCCCTGAGTCTATGCGGCTCAGCCGAGCGTTGTGACCGACCTACCCCCTTTACCGGCCAGTCGCCGACCGGTGATCCGGTCGCGCTTGCAAACGCCCGTGCATCCGATCGTGCACCCGCCCTGTGCAGGCGTTTTCAGGGCTGTCAGGGGCAGCGGATGATCTGGCCGGCGTACGAGAGACCGCCGCCGAAGCCGAAGAGCAGGACCGGGGCGCCGGCCGGGATCTCGCGGCGTTCGATCAGCTTGGACAGGGCGATCGGAATGCTGGCGGCCGAGGTGTTGCCGGACTCGACCACGTCGCGCGCGATCACCGCGTTGACCGCGCCGAGGCGTTTCGCCAGCGGCTCGATGATGCGCAGGTTCGCCTGGTGCAGCACCACGCCGCCGAGTTCCTCGGGTGTCACGCCGCCCTTCTCGCAGACCTGCTTGGCGATCACTGGCAGCTGGGTCGTGGTCCAGCGGAAGACGCTCTGGCCCTCCTGGGCGAAGGTCCCGTCGCGGCCCTCGATCCGGACGGCGTCGGACATCTCCGGCACCGAACCCCACACGACCGGCCCGATCTCGGGCTCGTCACTGGCGACCACCACGGCCGCGCCGGCGCCGTCGCCGATCAGTACGCAGGTGGTCCGATCCGTCCAGTCGGTGAAGTCGCTCAGCTTCTCCACCCCGATCACCAGGGCCTTGGAAGCGGCGCCCGCGCGGATAGCGTGGTCGGCGGTCGCCATCGCGTGACTGAAACCGGAGCAAGCGGTGTTCACGTCCAGCGCGGCGGGGCTCTTCAGGCCGAGCCGGGCCGCGACCCGGGCGGCGATGTTGGGGGACCGATCGAGCGCAGTACAGGTCGCGACGACGACGAAGTCGATCTCGGCCTTGTCGAGGCCCGCGTTCGCGACCGCCTTCTCCGCGGCCCGCCAGGCCATCTCGTCGACCTGCTCGTCGGGCGCCGCGATCCGGCGTTCGCGGATGCCGACCCGGCTCTGGATCCACTCGTCGTTGGTCTCCACCATGGTGGAGAGCTCGGCGTTCGTGAGCACCCGTTCCGGCTGGTAGTGGCCGAGGGCGACAACTCTGGAACCGGTCATCTCGGGGACTCCTCCGGTCGGGGGCGGGGCGTCACCAGACTACGTTCCTGGCGACCGCCGGGTGAGCGCCCGTCTCATCGGAACGGGCGCGGATGTGGGCAGGAACACAGCGGCAAAGATCTTCGGCCAGGATGTCAAAGGCGCGCTGGTCGTTCCGACCAGGTCGTGACAGCAAGCCCGCACCGAATCCCAGGAGCACGCCATGCGCAAGATCCTCCACTTCGTCCACACCTCGCTCGACGGCTTCATCGAGGGCCCGAACGCCGAGTTCGACTGGCCAGTGATGGGCCCGGAGCTGTCCGCCTACGGCAAGGAGCTGAACGAGCGGTCCGACGTCTTCCTGTACGGCAGGGTGGTCTGGGACATGATGTCGTTCTTCTGGCCGCAGGCCGAGTCGATGTCGGACCACCCGCACGACCTGGAGTTCGCACCGCTGTGGCGGAAGATGCCGAAGGTCGTGGTGTCCCGCACGCTGAAGTCCGCCGAATGGAACACCACGGTGATCGGCAGCATCGACGAACTTGCCGCCCTGAAGCAGCAGGAAGGGCGCGACCTGTTGCTGATGGGTGGGTCCGAGCTGGCGGCGAGCCTGACCGCGGCCGGCCTGATCGACGAGTACCACGTGGTCGTGCACCCAGTGCTGCTCGGCGGTGGCAAGCGCCTGTTCCCCGAGGGGCAGGACCGGCATCCGCTGCAGTTGCAGGAGTCCCGCGTCCTCGACTCCCGCGCCGTCGTCCTCCGCCACGTCCGCGCCGACAGCTGACGGCGCGGCTCGGGCGGCGCAGCTCGGGCGGCGCGGCCGGGGTCAGCGGAGGCCGGCGGCCAGCATGGCGGCGTTGATGTCGCCGGCGGCGAAGATGCGCAGCCCGTACTTCGCCTGCATGTCCATCGGCTTCAGCTCCTTCGTCCTGTTCGGGGTGTCCGCCGGCACGATCGCCTTGGTGAACCCCAGTCGCGCGGCCTCGGCCAGACGTTTCTCGAGGCCGCCGACCCGGCGAACCTCACCGGCCAGGCCGACCTCGCCGATCGCGATCAGGCCCGGGTGGATCGGCTTGTCCATCACCGACGACGCCACCGCGATCGCGACGGCGAGGTCCGCGACGGGCTCGGTGATCTTCACCCCGCCGACCGTCGCGACGTACACCTCCTGGTCGGACAGCTTCAGGCCCGCCCGGCTCCCCAGCACGGCGAGCACCATGGACACGCGCGACGACTCCAGTCCGGACGTGGTCCGCCGCGGCTGCGGCGCCGCCGACGGCCCGACCAGCGCCTGTACTTCGGCGAGCAGGGGCCGGCGGCCTTCCATCATCACCGTCACGCACGTCCCCGCGACGGGCTCGGCGTGCTCCGAGACGAACAACCCGGTCGGGTCGCTCACCTCGACGATGCCGGTGTCGACCATGTCGAAGCAGCCGACCTCGTCGGACGGCCCGAACCGGTTCTTCGTCGCCCGCACCATCCGGAAGCCGGAGTGCCGGTCGCCGTCGAACGCGAGCACCACGTCGACCAGGTGCTCCAGCATCCGCGGTCCGGCGATCGCACCGTCCTTGGTGACGTGGCCGACCAGGACGACCGCGATGTTGCGCTCCTTCGCCAGCCTCACCAGCGCACCGGTCACCTCGCGCACCTGGGTGACGCCGCCGGGCGCGCCGTCCACCTCGGGATGCGCCATGGTCTGCACCGAGTCGACCACCAGGAACGAAGGCTCGACCGCGTCCACCTGCCCGACGACGGCACCGAGATCCGTCTCCGCGGCGAGGTAGAGCTCGTCCACCAGGGCATCGGTCCGCCCGGCTCTCAGCCGGACCTGCGCGGCCGATTCCTCGCCGGACACATAGAGGGTGCGTTGACCCCGACGGGCCGACTGGGCCGCGACCTCGAGCAGCAGCGTCGACTTACCGACGCCCGGCTCGCCCGCCAGCAGAATCACGGCACCAGGCACCACGCCGCCACCGAGGACCCGGTCGAGCTCACCGATCCCGGTCGGCCTGGACTCGGCCTCGATCGCGGACACCTTGGAGATCGGCATCGCCGGCGAGGACACCGGTCCGGCGGTAATCCGGGCGGCCTTGGGCGCGCCGACCTCGGCGACGGTGCCCCAGGCCTGGCACTCACCACAGCGCCCGATCCAGCGGGCCGTCGTCCAGCCGCATTCGCTGCACGCGAACGGCGACTTGCCCGCCTTCGACCTGGTCTGCCCCGCTGCCTTCACCATGCCATCACCATGCCCGCCAACCTAGGCGACGGGTCGGACAAAACGCGTCAGCGCAACAGCCACCGATCGATCAGCCGCCGGATCCATCCGGCGGCGAGCCGGCCACGCGGTCCCTCGTCGGCCACCTCGGGCGTCGCGGCCACCTTCCGGGCCGCCGCGAGGTACTTCTCCAGCGTCGGGCTCTCGTACCCCCGCCAGGAGGCGCTGTGCTCGAGCAACTTCTTCGCTTCGTCCAACCGTCCGGCCACGACTTCGGCAGATCCGAGGTGCTGCAGACAGCGAGCCCGTCCCTCGCGCTCATCGATCTCGGCATACAGATGCTCGGCGTGCTCCCACCACTCCTTGGCACCATCCGGATTCCGCAGCATCCACGCGGCCACCCCCATCAGCTCGAGAGCATGAGCCCGGCTGCTGGCATCCCCTGCGGCGGTGGCTCTCGCAGCCGCCGGCTGCAACTGATCGAGCGCACCTTCGGGGTCTTGCTGATACAGGTGGACGATCCCCAGGTTGATGAGGATCGCGATCTCCGCCGCGAGATCCGGCCCGGGCCTGCTGAGCCGTGCGTCGTCCAACCGGTCGCGGGCGTTCGTCACCACCTCGTCGCGATCGTTGCCCGGCAACGCGGTCTCTGCACGCGCCAGGTGAAGCAGCGCTCTCTCGACCTGCCGCCTGGCCACGAGAGCTCCCGCTGTCCGGCTATGTCCTCGCCGCGCGGGCGCGAGATTCTCGGAGATGCCTAGTCTGTTGTTGGCCGCCTCGAGATCACCCATCAGCCGGTACGCCGTCGCCGCGCGGGCCGCCGCCAGTTCCGCCAGGTCACGGCGTCCGCAACCATCAGCCACAGCCCACAGAACGTCGCTCAACTCCAGCAGGTTCGCGGGTTCGCGCCGCCGCACGTACCAGGCATCCAGGGCGTCGCAGATCCGGGCGAAGTCGTCCGCCGTACCTGTCGAGGGTCTGTCGGCCTTGAGTAGGTCCCAGAGCCGAGGTTCGTTCTGCTCGAACCATTCGGCCGCGACCATGCCGCCCGAATCCGAGCCGAGCGACACCAGCCACTGCTCCGCTTCCTCAGCGGCGGTGTGCAGTTCGCCGGCCTCCCGGTGAGTCCCCGCACGCCAGCGGCGGAATCTTCGCAGCCCCACCGGCGCGTTGTAGATGGCCCAGATCAGCGCGAACAAGATGGTCAGGCTGAACCCCACCACGCTGACCCAGCCGCCACTGTCGAGGCTCTGCGACAACTTGTCGCCGGCTAGCCCGGACAGCAACGCGGAAGCAAGCGCACTGATCCCGAAGAAGTCACCCCGGCGTCTGGCGCGCGCCTTCTCTTCCGCAGGCTTCTCCTCGGGCGGCGAGGTCATGGACGGCTCCCGATGGTCAGACCGCGGACCACGGTTCGCCAGAACGACAGCAGCAGGACAGCCGGTACTACGGATGCCACCACAGCCGCGGCGGCCACAGTGCCTCCGGATGCGGAGAACTGCCGAGCCTCACCCCACAACACCAGCGACCAAGGCGTAGTACCGGCTCCGCTGATCAGGAAGCCGACGATGAAGTCGTTCCACACCAGCGCGAACTCCAGCACAGCCACAGCCACCAAGGCAGGCCGATACGTCCGCTGCACAGTCGCCAGTACTGCGCTCTGTCGCGCCGGACCCTGGAGCGCCTCGGCAACCAGGACAGGTGGAGCCGAGGCAAAGGCCGACCGCAGCAGCAACACAGCGAACGGCAGACCTGCAGCCGCGTGAATCAGAGCGAGCGCAATCCGCGAGCCGGCCAACCCCGCTGCGTCGATCGCATCCCGCAGCGGCGCGGCGTACATCTGCACGGGCGTCACGGCCAGCACCACGAAGGCAGAGGTGACTACGCGACCCAGCCAGGTCGGCAAGCCGCCCCAAGCCACCAGGTAGGCGGTCGGTACGGCGATCACCAGCAGCACGGCCGTTGCGATGAAGGAGATCAGCAAGGTCGACAGCACCGCCCGGAACAACCCCGCGTTGGCAGCAGCCGAGAACGAGGAGAACCCAAGGCCCGACGTGGACCACCAGCCGCGCAACCCGGCCTCACGCGGTGAATGCAAGGCGGTAGCTACCAGCACGACCGCCGGAAGGATCCACACCAGGCCGACGGCGAACCCGACCGTCCAGCCGATCCGCCGAACCCGTTTGCTCGGCCGGGGCCTGCGTAGCGAGGGATCGGGCGGCACCACAGCCACCGGCATCGCCCACCGACGGCGACGCAGTCCGCGGACCCCGATGACCGCGACAGCGGCCACGATCGCGAACAGCACCACGCCCAGCGCCGCAGTACGGCCGGGGTCGTCGCCGGCGCTCGTCGCCCGCCACCAGTTGAGGCCGAGAACGTCTGCCTCGCGTTGCATCGGCCCAGGCACGACGATCAGTACCAGGTCGAACACGCGCACCGCCGCGATCACCAGGGTCAGCGTCACCACTCCGGTGATCGGCCTCAGCATCGGCAGCTCGAGTGCCAGCAGCCGCCGCCAGCCGGTGACACCTTCCGCCGCGACTGTGCGGCTCACGTCGTCGGGGATGGCATCCAGACCGGCCCGGAACAGCGACACGACGTACCCGAGCCAGGTCCAGCCGAAGGCGGACACCAGGACGAGCCAGACCAGTCCTGGACCGAGCCAGGTCGGGCTGGATCCGAACAGCGAGGTCCAGACCGCTGTCACCGTGCCGCGTTCGGGGGTGGGATCGAAGATCAACCGGAAGGTCACCCCGGACACGAGTATCGAGACGGCGAACGGAATCACCAAGGCTGGTTGGAGAAACGACGACACCCCGGGCAGCCGGTAGCTCACCAGGGCCAGCAGGAACCCGACCGCCACCAGGCCGAGCGCGACCGCGATCCAGGCCAGACTGTTGCCCACGGCATGCAACGCGGCGGGATCGCTCATCACCGCGAAGTTCCCCAGTCCGAACGACCCGTCCCGGGTCCGGAAGGCCTGCACGACGGTCACTGCGATCGGCACGAGCAACACACTGCTGAGCAGGAGTGCCGGCAGTCCTAGGAGGTAGGGCCCAGCGGGTCGGCGCGGCTTGCCAGGTACCGGACGGCCGCTGATCTCCCGGCCGACGATCTCGAGCGACAGGCCGTTGCTCTGCAGCCCCATCAGCTCTCCACCGCCTTCAGTTCGGCCAGCGCGGACTCCACTGCTTCCGGTACGACGTCGCTGCCGCGGTTGCCGATCCGGATCAGGAAGTCCGTCAGGACGCGCCACAACCCGTTGATGTCCCCGAGCCGTCCGAGCCGGTCGGACAGGTCGAACTGCAATGACGTTCCCGGCGCCACCAGTTGGTCGGCCAGCCTGGTGAGCTCCGGCGAGTACCCGGTGGTCCGGCCGTCGGCGAGGAATCCGCCGGTCGCGATCCAGGGATCGACAGCGGCCGGCGCGGCGAGCCGGCGTACGAGGTCACGGGCGTCGTCGGTCGCGGGCCGGGGCAGGACCATCACGTCCCCACCGACCACGACCGGCGCCGTAAGCCCTGGCCCCGTCGGCGGGAAGGTGAACAGGCCGACATCTGCCGGGTCGGCAGCGAACGACCGCACCACAGGCTCGGCGAAGTCGGAGGCAAGCACCATGGCTGCCCGGCGGTGACCGAAGACCTCCACGATCGCGTCCGGGAACTGCTGCACGAGCGAGCGGTCGACACCACCCGCGAGCGTGCCTGGCGCCGACCACATCGTGCCCAGCAACCTGAGGGCCGCCGCTACCTGCGGTTGCTCAGCAGGCCTCGGGTGAGCGGCCGCAGCTAGTTCCCTGTACGCCGAAGGGGCCGAACCGAGCAGCAGGTTCTCCAGAAAGTCAGTGAGCACCCAGCCGTCCCCGGCCGCCAGCGACAACGGCCGGATCCCTGCAAGCGACAGCGACCGGTTCAGCTCGATCCACTCCGACCAGAGCTTCGGCGGTTGCAGTCCGACCTGCTTGAACACCGACGGCCGGTACCAGACCGCCGACTTGTGGGCCGTCTTGAACGGCACCCCATACGTCGTGCCGTCGTGGACCAGGAGTTCGTCCCAGAGGCGGGCCCGGCCACGGTCCCCGAGTTCGGCCGGCATCGACTCCAGATCCCCACGGTGCTGTGCGACCAGCCCGGGCTGCGGCAGCATCACGATGTCGGGACGGCGTGCGGAGCGTGGTCCAAAGGCGGTGGAGATGTCGTCGCCGAGCGGGACGACCTCGACCGGGTAGTCGAGCTGCCCCAGTCCGTCGAGCACGCTGTGGAAGGCCCTGAGTTCTTGACCACTCCAGCTCACGGCAACCCGAACGCTCCGGCTCAGCCCGAGCACGTCCGTAGTACCGGAGCAGCCTGACACCACTAGCGTCGCAGCGGCTCCCAGGAAGGCTCTGCGGCTAGTCAACGGCATGGACGAAGTCCTTGGTGCGGGCGATGTCGGTGGTGATCAGCAGCAGCGCGGCGAACTTGAGCGACGGGTTGTGTCCGTACTGCAGCAGCGATCCCCAGGTCGGCAGGCCCGCGGCATCTTCGAGCACGATCACAGGGCGATCCGCGCGGAGTGCCCGGGCGACCCCGGCCATGCGCCGACGTCCCGGAGTGATCTCGTGCGGGTAGCGGTCCAGAACGTCGTCGAGGCCGCAGAGACCTGCAGTCATCCTGCTCTCGTACTCCGCCGCCTGTCTGGTCACCCGGTGCGTCACGGTGTGGCCGTGCACGACATTGCCCAGCACAGTGAGATGTGGGAGCAGTCCGCCTTCAGCAGGGACCAGCCGGACGGGACCATCGGCCTTCACGACGACATCGGCCGGTGGATCCTCGAGACCGGTGATGAGATCGGCGGCGTACCGGGCAACGGCCGCGTCGGCGACCACCAGAGCATGCTGCTTGCCGATGGCGATCCGGAGCTGCGCGGGGAGCCCGGGCAGCCGTTCGAGCAGCAGTCCGTCCATGCCGGCCTGGCGCCTCCCCAGTGTCGGTGCGTCCGCTCACCTTAGGGGCCCGGCGGGTCCTCCGCAGCTAGTGCGCCGTGTCGGAGGTTCTGGGCGCCGCTATCACTAACGGAACCTCCGACACGGCGCACTAGGCCGCGTGTCAGTAGGTGCGGCTCCACAGGTTGATCGCGTAGTCGACCTCGACGCCGGTGTGCGAGGCGATGATCCGTTCGGCGTCGGCCGGTTTGAACTCGATCCGGATCACCGCTTCGAGATCCTCCCGCCGTTCGAACCGCCAGCCCATCTCCAGCGGCGTCCGGTGCCAGCCGCGGACCGTCCAGAACCGTTCCACCTCGGGTGCCTTGATCATCGGGTAACACTCGGCGAACCACCGGCCGAACGTCGACCGGCCGGCGTCGTTGTCGATCACGAACGCGGTCCCGCCGCGCCGCATCACCC
>Ga0193742_1002316_pt1 | contig 10991 bp, 7 predicted proteins | sample L2c1metaG_FD_165511 | JGI IMG/M metagenome (GOLD analysis project Ga0193742, IMG submission 165511) | Soil microbial communities from a riparian zone of the East river system, Colorado, United States - L2c1 | ecosystem: Environmental > Terrestrial > Soil > Riparian zone | place: USA: East River... | reverse complement strand
AGCCCTTGCGGATGGCGGTGAAGAACTGGCTCTGCCGGCTGGGCTGGTAGGGGCCGTAGAACCAGGGCGCCCGCACGATCACGGCGGCGACGTCGCCCCGCTCGTGGGCCGTGCGCACCAGCGTCTCGGCCTCCCACTTCGACTGCCCGTAGCCCATGTACGGGTTGTAGGGGGAGTCCTCGTCGAAGCGGTCGTCGGGGGTCGGGTTGGCCCCGAACGGCGAGTTCGACGACACGTGCACCACCCGCTCGACGCCCGCCCGCCGGGCCCGGTCGAGCACCATCTGGGTGCCGCCCACGTTCACGTCGAAGAACTCGCGGGTGAGCTTGCGGGGGTGGATGACGGCGGCGGCGTGGAACACCGAGGCCGCGGAGCCGACGTCGGCGAAGAGGCGGTCGACGGTGGCGGGGTCGCGCACGTCGCCCACCACGGTCTCGACGGAGGGGGCGATCAGCTCCAGGGGCGGCCCGCTGTCGGCGTCGGGCACGAGGCAGCGCACCCGCTCCCGGGTCGGGGCCAGGGCGCGCACCAGGTTCTGCCCCAGCCAGCCGGAGGCCCCCGTGACGACGGCGGTCGGGTTGTCGGTCGAGGACGGGCTCATAGTGAGGTGATCAGGTGCTCCGTGTTGCGGGACGCGATGGTCATGATGGCGGCCTGGGGGTTGACGCCGGGGGCGTCGGGCAGCAGCGAGGCGTCGTTGACGTGCAGGTGGGGGTGGTCCCACACCTGGCCGTAGCTGTCGGTGCCGGTGAGCGCCCGGTCGTTGCCCATGCGCACCGTCGACGTGAGGTGGACGGTCATCAGGTTGCTGTTCGACCGGGTCGAGCGGTCCCACCACTGGCCGATGTCGTCGAGGCGCCGGGCCACCGGCCCGCCCACCAGCGACGGGTAGAGCTCGGTCGCCCCGGCCGCCAGCAGCACCTCGCCCAGGTGGACGAGGCCCCGGGCCAGGCGGCTCATGTCGGCGTCGGTGAGCTTGTAGGTGATCAGCGGGGCCTTCAGCCCGGGGATCGCCCGCACCCGGCCGGAGCCCTCGCTGCGGATGGCCGCGTAGTAGACGGCCACGTTGTCCCAGTCGGCCAGGGCGTCGTCGATGTCGTGGGTGGCCTCGGCCAGCGCCATGGCGATCTGGCCCTTGCGGCTGGCCGACCCGCCGATCGTCAGGTGGGGGGCGAACTCGGTGACCCGATGCATGGGCACGTCGCCGTGGTCGACCGGGTGGGGGAAGCGGGCCGCGATCTTCACCGTCGGGTGCAGCTTGAGGCCGCGCCCGATGTTGCGCCGGACCCCGGAGCGCTGCAGGAGGGCGGGCGTCTGCACGGCCCCCGCGCACACGACCACGTGGTCGGCGTCGACGTCGAGGATCTCGCGGCCGCCGTCCGGGTGGGTCCGCTCGCAGCGTGCCCCCAGGGCCCGACCGTCGCCGGGGTGGAGGCGTAGGCGCAGCACCCGGCAGTCGGGCAGGATCCGGGCGCCGGCGCTGACGGCCTTGGGCAGCAGCGTGCGGCTCATCGTCTGCTTGGTGCCGCGGCCCTGCTCGTCGTAGCGGAAGACCCGGGCGAACTCCACGTTGCGCCAGCCCAGCTTGGTGGCACCCCGCTCCAGGGCGGCCGACGACGGGGGCGGCGCGGTGGGCAGCGTCGACACGCCCAGCTCGGTCTCCACCCGGGTGGCGTAGCGGGCCAGGGTGGCGGGGTCGAAGTCGTCGATGTCGTAGGTGCGCTGCCACTCCTCGGCCAGGTGGTCGGGGAGGCGGTGGAACAGGCCGCTGTTGACCTCGGTGCTGCCGCCGACGCAGCGGCCCTCGCCGAACGCCACGGCCGGGTTGCCCAGGGCGACCTGGGCGCCGCGGTGGCGGTACTTGGCCACCATCTCGGGCAGGGAGAAGGGCTCGTGCTCGTCGGCGTCGAACCAGGGGCCCTCCTCGACCACCAGCACGTCGTGACCCGACTCGGCCAGGCGGACCGCGGTGACGGCACCGCCGGCTCCCGACCCGATCACCAGCACCTCGGTCGTGATCGAGGCCATCAGACGGCCGGCTCCTGCTCGGCGTCGGTCGCGTCGGGACCCAGCTCGTTCTCGGCGAACAGCACCAGTGAGCGGAACATGTGGACGTATTGGCGCAGGTAGCTGATGCGGCTGCCCTCCCAGGCGTCGAGGCGGCGGCGCAGGTCGACGGTGTCCTCGACGCGCCCGGCCGCTCGCAGCAGTCCGACGTAGGTGCCGAGGATCACGGTCTCGCCCAGGAGCCCCAGCCGGATGGGCTCGGGCAGGGCTCGCAGCGAGCCGTCGACGAAGGCCTCGACGGCCCCGCGGGTGGATTGTTCGGGAGCGTTCCCCAGGGCCGTGACGACCTCACGCTCGAACCGGAGCATGAGGGTCGATCCTATGCGGCGCGGCGGCCGGTCCGCTGCGACGACGCTCGGGCTCATGGTCGGGGTTCCTCCGGGGTGATCAGGAACACGGCGCTGGGCCGTGGGAAGCGGTTGGCGTACCAGGCGAGGCTGCGGGCGCCGGCGGTCATGCGGGGGTCGGTCTCGACGATCACCTGCTCGGCCACCCGGAGCGCCAGGCCGTGCCGGTCGTGGGCCTCGAGGTCGGCCAGCAGCGCGCGGCGCAGGCGGCGGTACTCGGTGCGCTCCCCGGGGGTGCGCGGGTCGACCACGGCGACGAGCTCGGCGTGGTCACGCACCTGCAGCTCCGTGATGACCGCGTCGCCCGAGACGATCTGCACCTCGGCGTCGACCTGCGAGCGGCGGGCGGTGCGGTGGGGCCGCACGGCGAGGTCCTCGTCGTACGCGGCCCGGGCGTCGAAGCCCTGCCGCTCCAGCTCCAGCAGCAGCCCGTGGCCCACGGACTCGAGCTCGACCGGGTCGATCCAGGTGACGAGGTACGTGCAGTCGTCGCCGCAGCCGACCGGGTCGTCCTCCAGGCGCTCCACGGTCGGGCCGGCCAGGACCGACAGCTCGTCCGACCGCCCGGCGGCCGCCATCTCGGTGTCGGGCGCCTCGACGGTGAAGGCCGCCGTGGTCACCACCAGCACCGCGGTGGCGCCGGCGAGCACCGGCCGGGGCCAGGGGGTGACGAACGTCCAGACGATGGCCACGAGCGCGACGGCCGTGGTCCCCCAGGCCCAGAACACCAGGTAGGGCCACAGCGGGCCGAAGATGCGGCTGATCGCCAGCAGCCCGAGCACGGTGGCGGCGCCGGCGACGACGTGGAGCGACAGCAGGGTCGACTCCCGGCGGCGCCAGGCCCACGCCGCGGCGGCGGCCCACACGGCGAGGAAGGCGATGCCTCCGGCCGGCGAGCCGTGGCGGAGCACGTCGCCCCGGACCAGCGCCGTGACGTCGAGGTGCTGCAGCCAGGTGTCGACGGCGTCGCCGAAGGGCACCTGGTCGTCGTAGGGGTGGCGGAAGTTCTCGACGATGATCGCCAGGTTCCCCGGGTGGTGCGTGAGCTGCTCGTACAGCGGCGGCAGCCACAGGGCGACGAGCAGCATGCCGGAGCCGATCGCCCAGCGTCGGGCCTCCCGGTCCCTGCGGGCCTGGTGGGCGACGGCGGCGACGGTCAGCGCCCACAGCCCGCCCACCAGCACGGCGTAGGGGATGTGGGTCTGCATGCAGACGGTGCCGGCGAGCACGACGAGCGGCAGCATCCGCACGTCGCGGTCCAGCACCGACCACACGGCCAGCAGGAACACCACCCACCAGACCACGGGCAGGCGCGGGTTCCACGGCTCGGTCACCATCACCGCGCCGTAGCCCCGCAGCAGCGGCGCCAGGCCCGCGGCGACCACGACCGCGAAGGTCGTCCCGGTCCGACGGCGCGCGATCCACACGGCGAGGCCGGCGGCGGCGAGGCTGAGCGTGGCGCTCGACACCTGCAGCGCCCAGGCGCTGGACCCGAGCAGCCGGTAGACGGGCCACAGCAGGTAGAAGCCGAGCGGGCCGGGGTGGCTGCCGGTCTGGTCGTAACCCTGCATGCGGCCGCCGAGCCCGACCAGCGGCGGGTGGGTGGTGGGCACGTCGCGCACCCGCATCTCGATCTGCGCCATGTCGATCAGCGGGAACCACCGGGGCGAGTGCAGCGCCACCAGCGCCACCACGACCGGGATCGCCAACACGAGGGTCAGCCCGACGACCTGCCCTCGCTGCCGGCGCGCCACACCGACCCACCTCCCCCCAGCCATTTACCGATGGTAGCTATGTGCCGCCGATGAGTTCGGGTGGTGGGCGCGGTCTGAGGGAAGGTGCAGAGCGCACCGGCCACCAGGAGGACCGCCATGAAGAAGATCACCGCCGACCTGTTCATCTCGCTCGACGGCGTCGTCGAGGACCCGCATCTCTGGCACTTCCCGTACTTCAACGACGAGATGGGTGCCACCGTCTCGTCGACCATGGGTGTGTCCGACACCCTGCTGCTCGGGCGCGTGACCTACGACAGCTTCGCCGAGGCGTGGCCCGGCCGCGAGGCGGAGGGCGGGGACGACGCCGTGTTCGCCAAGCACCTCGGCGACGTCCGCAAGATCGTCGTGTCGAACCAGCAGCTCGAGCTCACGTGGCGGAACTCCGAGCTGCTGCAGGGCGACCTCGTCGAGGCCGTCACCGCCCTGAAGAACGAGCCGGGCGACGGATCCATCGCCATGAGCGGCTCGGTGTCGGTGGTCCGCCAGCTGCTGGCCGCCGGGCTGATCGACGAGCTGCACCTGCTGGTGCACCCGATCGCCGTCGGCAAGGGCATGCGGCTGTTCGACGACGGCGACCCGCTCCCGCTGGCGCTGCTCTCGTCGCAGACCTTCACGACGGGTGTGCTGAACCTGGTCTACGGGCCGGCCGAGCCACCCGCCGACGCCGGCTACGACGAGGCCAAGACCCACATCTGACATGCCCGCTCACACCCCGAAATGTGCACGGAAACGGACGGATTCCGTGCGCTCTCGTGCACATTTTGCCGCGTGGCGGGCATGGGAGTCAGATGCGAGGCCAGGTGCGCTGGTCGCGGCGGGCCTTGCGGGTGCGGTCGCCCAGCGCCCAGGCCCGGCGCCAACCCGAGGCGTCGGGGCCCGTGAGCGACGGGGTCTCGCCGGCGTGGGCGCGGCGGCGGGCCGACCACCAGTCGGTGGTGGCCTCGTCGGCCAGCTCGGCGACCGCCTGCTCGATGCGGGGCCCGAGGCGGCGGGCGTCGTCGTCGGGCGCCGGTTGCAGGGGCACCCCGAAGGTGACCTTGGTGGACGACGGCGACGGCAGCTTGCGGCCCTTCCGCAGGATGTGCCGGGTGCCGTGGATGTGCACGGGCACCACCGGCACCCCGGTGCGGGCCGACAGGTAGGCGGCGCCGCCCCGGAACGGCTGGCCCCAGCCGTCGGGTGAGCGGCCGCCTTCGGGGAAGATCAGCATCGACCAGCCGTCGTCGATCAACATCGCGGTCCGGTCGGCCGACGTGCGGCTGACCCGGCTGCGGTCGATCGGCACGGCCCCGATCACCAGGGCCGACAGGGCGCTGGTCACGGGGTTGCGGAAGAAGTAGTCGGCCGCCGCCCCCACGAACATCCGGTCGCGCCAGGGGTCGGGGATGCAGGTGAGCAGCACCGGCGTGTCGATGTGGCTGTGGTGGTTGGCGGCGAAGATGACCGGCTGGTCCTCGTCGTCACGGAGGGCCGCCAGCCGGTCGAGGCCGTGGACCTCGGGGGCGGCCAGCGCGGCGACACCGGCCCGCAGCAGGGTCTCGCGCAGCGCCATCCGGCCCACGCGGGCGGGCAGCCGGCGGGCCCAGTCGGTCTCGTAGCCCGGGCCCGAGCGCCGCTTGCGCTCCACCGGCTCGACGCCCAACGGCGTCGTCGGCGCCGAGTAGGGAAACGGCAGCCGGGGCAGCTTCACCGCGGACGGCAGCTTCACCATGTCAGACCTGCACGTCCGACATGACCAGCGGCGGGTTGTGCACGTGGGTGATCGACGGGTCGCGCCCCACCACGTCGGACGCCATCTCCAGCGCGTCCTGCAGGGTCGACGCCGCCGTGAACCCGAGTCGCCGCACGGCCTTGTTCTCGCCGCCCACCACGATCACCTTGCCGGCGTGCGCCATCCCGTGGCAGGCCCAGTACCACATGTAGAAGGGGTGGACGCCGTGGTAGGCGTAGCTGGTGCGGTACAGGTGGCGGTACCACTCGTCCTCGGCGTACTGCTTCTCGTAGCGCTGCTCGATCTCCTTCGGATCGGTGGTGTCGGCCAGCACCTGGTCGAAGAAGTCGATGTACGACGGGTGGTGCACCGGGTGGAACTCCGAGGTGGTCGGGTGGCTCATGATCACCACCCCGCCCTCCCGCACCAGCGGTGCGCCCCGGTACATGTTGAAGAAGTAGCCGAGCCCCAGGCACGCCACCAGGATCGGGTTCATCACCGAGTTGACGTTGTACGGCCCGATGTACGGCAGGCCCATCGTCAGGATGTCGGTCTGGCCCTCCACCGTCACCAGCTGCTGGGCGAACACGTTCTGCGTGGTCTGCTCGTGCACGGCCTCGACCTCGCCGGCCTGCACCGACGTCACCCCGTAGGGCGCCTTCCACGCCTGGAAGATCGAGCGGCGGGCCTTCAGCGGCATGCGGTCGAGGCCCGCCTTCATGGCGACGAAGGTGGCCCGGTCGCGGGCGTTCCACTCCCACTCCCGCTTCTGCAGCACCGACATGGGGCCCGACGAGCCGAACGTGTCGTTGTTCAGCGTGGTCTCGATCTGGAAGATCTTCACCCCGGCGTCGCGGAGGACCTTGCCCATCCGCCAGTTGGAGTGGTGCAGCTCGGAGGCGTGACGGTCCATGAAGCTGCGGGATTCGAGCATCGTCTGCACGTTGTGGTGGTGGCGCAGGCTCCGGTAGCTGGCCAGGCCGGTGGCGGTCGACTTGTGGCCTCCGTCCATCGACACGAGGTTGATGTTCACGTAGACGATCAGGTCCGACTCGGCCGCCCGCCGGTTGATCTCCACCTCCTCGCCGTGAGGGGTGGTGCCGATGAACGACATGTTGTCGGTGTCCTCGGCGTCGTGGTTGTAAAGGAGACCGTCGGGGGCGAAGGCGTCGTACACCCGGTTGCCGACGGCGTGGCGCAGCTCGTCCTCGGTCATCCGCCGGTGCAGGGCGAGGGCGGCGATGATGTGGACGTCGTCGACGCCCGCGGCCGCGGCGACGTCGAGCACCGCCTCGATCACCCGCTGGCGCACGTCGGGGCGGCGCATCGGGGGGAGGGGCAGGGAGATGTCGTCGAAGCAGATCGTGAGCTTCATGCCGGCGTGCAGCTGGCTGCGCAGCGGGGCGCTGTCGCCGAGCGGGTTGTCGAGGGCGTGGCGGATGGCGGCGTCGACGTCGTCGAGCGCCGGCAGCGGCTCGCCGGGGTAGACGACCCGGCTGCGCCCGGCCGGCAGCTTCTCCAACCGGAAGCTCTCGCCGTGGTGGAACACGATCGGCGGGGTCGACCGGTCCACGTCGAGCACGAAGCCAGGGCGGGGCATCAGCGGGTCCTCTCGCGCTCGTCGCGCAGGTCGAAGGCGATCTTCACGGCGCCGCGGACACCGGCGTTGGCGGCGTGCTCGACGGCGTCCTCGTAGCGCGACAGGGGGTAGGTGGCCGACACGAGCCGGCCGAGGTCGAGCCGGCGGACCAGCTCGATCGCCGTGTCGAAGTCGTCGCGGGTGTAGGCGTAGCAGCCCCGGAGGACGGCTTCGCGGTGCCACAGCGGGGTGAGGTCGAGGGTCGTGACGCCGGGCATGCCGACGGCGTGGATGGTGCCGCCCGGGGCGACCACCCGCAGGGCCTGGGCCAGCGAGTCCTCCGAGCCGACGCAGTCGACCACCGCGGCGACGCCGCCGGTGAGCTGGCCGTTGTCGAGCAGCATCGACCTGCTCGACGAGCGGACCACGCGGTCGAGCTCGCCGGGTGCGCACACGACGGTGGCGCCCATCTCCTTGGCCCACCAGCGCTGGTCGGGGTGCTTGGCCGTCGCCACCACGCTGCGGGAGCCGAGCTCGGCGAGCGCCGCGATCGTGAGCAGCCCCAGGGCGCCGGAACCGATGACCGCGACCTCGGCGGCGTCGACCTGCCGGGCCGCGTGCACCGCGCAGGCGGTGGGCTCGACCAGCACGGCGGCCTCGTCGGACAGGTCGTCGGGGATGGGGACCAGCTGCGAGCGGTGGGCCACCAGCGACGTCGACCAGCCCCCGCCGGTCGACTCGCAGAAGCCCGTCTGCAGGCCCGGCTCCAGGTGCCCGTAGGCGATCCGCTCGCACAGGTTCGTCCGGCCCGCGGAGCAGGCCGCGCACGGCGGTTCGACGCCCCGGGTCACGCAGGTGAGCACCGGCACGACCACCACCCGGGAGCCGTCGTCCAGCTCACCGACGATCTCGTGGCCGGGCACGAACGGGAACGACACGATGGGCTCGAAGTACCGCGACGACTTGCCGTCGAGGGTGGCCAGGTCGCTGCCGCAGATGCCGGCGAGCCTCGGCCGCACCCGCACCCAGTCGTCGCCGGGCAGGTCGGGCGGGTCGACGTCGCGCAGCGCCAGCGGCCCGTAGCGGGCACCCTTGCCCGGCCGCAGCGCGCCCGCCACCATCGCCGCCGCGTAGCGGGCGGGCTTGCGGGAGAAGACGAGCGCTTTCACGCCGTGCCTCCGGTCCGGCCAGGACGTCGTCGTTGCGGCGCCGACGAACCGAATCGGTCGCCTGGCACCGCATCGACCGTCGGGCCGTCGTCGTTGCGGCGCCACGGCACCGAATCGGTCGCTTCGCGTCGCAACGTCACGTCCCGATCTCCATCAGTCGGCTGAGCAGGCTGTCGCCCTGCGAGCCCTTCCGGGGAGCGAGCGGCAACCGCACCGGCGGCGCCCCCGCGGCCTTGGTCCAGTTCTCCACCAGCCACCCCCGCTTGCGGGCCAGGGCGGCCAGCCGGGTCTCGGGGTTGACCGCCACCGGGAAGCCCACGGCCTCCAGCATCGGCAGGTCCGACGTCGAGTCGGCGTAGGCGACGGCCTCCGCGAGGTCGAAGTCGTTGGCGTCCGCGAAGTCGAACAGCACCTGGGCCCGGGCCTCGCCGGTCGGCGGCACGTCCACCAGCTCGCCCCGGTAGGTGCCGTCGGGCCGGACGTCGAGCGAGGCGCAGACCACGTCGTCGAACAGCGGCCGCAGCGGGCCGATGGCGACGTCGAGCGCCCCGGTGATCAGCACCGTGTGGTGCCCGGCGGCCCGGTGCTCCCGCACCCGCCGGATGCCGGCCGGGAACGACTTCGCCAGCAGCAGCTGGCTGAACATCTCGGTGGCGTCCTCGTCGAGCTGGGCGACCGGGGCCCGGTCGAAGCGCCGGTAGAAGTGGCGCAGGAAGTCGCTGCGGTCCTGCCGGTCGAGCGCCGCCAGCTTGGGCGCCTCGGCGAGCGTCTTCAGCACGAAGCGCCAGCGGTCCTCGCGGGGGAGGCGCCGGGTGGCCAGCCAGGAGTACGACGCCACCACGTTCGACGCGATCAGTGTGTTCTCCAGGTCGAAGGCAGCGAGCTGGCGGCGGGGGTCGAGCACCTGGCGCCGCAGCCGGGTCTCCCGGCTCTCGCCCACCTTGCCGCCCGGCGTCATGCGCACCCGGGCGTGCTCCACGACCGACGGCAGGTGGATCTCCCGCACGTAGTGCGTCCAGTCGATCACCCGCGGGTCCGAGCAGAAGCGCTGCTGGTCGTCGGGGGGCATGGCCTCGTAGCGGGCCAGCAGCCGGTCGACGCCGTAGATGGCCTCGCACTCGGTGTACGCGCCGTACAGCTCGACGTAGCCGAGGGCGCGCTCGACCAGCTCCTTGCGCTCCTCGACCTTGGCCGACCACTCGGCCTGGCGGCCCCGGAGCGGCAGCTGCGACAGCACGTTCTCGGTCTTCTCGATGGCCGACTTGGCCCGGACGAGCTGGCGCTGCACCCGGCCGCGGCCCGGGAAAGACCAGTCGGGGACCATGATCGGCTGGCCCTCGCTGTCGTAGATCGGGTGCTCGGTGAACCAGCCGCGCACCAGGTCGACCAGCTGCCGGTACTTCAGCGGGTTGGCCGACCCCGACGCCACCTGCACGATCTCGGGCTCGTCGGGCGGCGTCGACGCCGCGGCCTCGACGATGGCGGCCACGACGAGGTCGACGGGGATCACGTCGATCGTGCCCTCGGGGACGCCCGGGAACTCCTTCAGCAGGCCACGGGCGTAGGAGATGATCACCGGCTCGGCCATGCGGAAGCCGCGGATCCAGCCCGGCCGGGGCTCGAGCAGCGACGACTCGATGATCGACGGCCGCACGATCGTGATCGGGAGGTCGCCCCGCTGCGACAGCAGCGCCCGCTCGCCCATGGCCTTGGTGTAGGCGTAGGCGTCGGGCCAGCCGAGCGACCCGGCGCGGGCCCGGCCGGCGGCGACCATGCGGTCCTTCACCCAGTTCTGGCGGCGCTGCTCGGTCTTGGCGGACAGGGCGGGGGTGCCGGCGGCGCCCAGCTCGCGGCGGGCCTCCTTGGCGAGCTGCTTGAGCATCTCGGGGGTGCGGCTGGTGGCCTCGGCGTCCTGGCGGGCCCGGCGGGCGCCCTCGACCTCGCCCCGCCAGTCGACGTCGACGAAGAACGGGCTCTCGTGGAGCGGCTGCTCGGGCGCCGCGCCGCGGCGGTTACCGGCGACGTAGCAGGTCGACACCGACACCAGGTGGGGTCGCACGTCCAGGTCACGTAGGGTGGCGACGATGCGGCTGGGGCCGAGGAGGTTCACCTCGACGGCGGCGTCGAGCGGCGAGTCGAAGGCCACGGTGGCCGCCGAGTGGATGACGATGTCGCAGCTGCCGAGGGTGGCGCGGTCGGCGTCGTCGAGACCGAGACCGTCGGTGCCGACGTCGCCGGCGATCACCGTCACCCGGCGGGCCACCATCTCGTCGAGGGCCTTCGCTCCGCCCAGCTCCTCGCGGAGGCGGTCGAAGGCGTCGTTGCGAAAGATCTCCCGCTTGG
>Ga0193742_1002314_pt1 | contig 10995 bp, 12 predicted proteins | sample L2c1metaG_FD_165511 | JGI IMG/M metagenome (GOLD analysis project Ga0193742, IMG submission 165511) | Soil microbial communities from a riparian zone of the East river system, Colorado, United States - L2c1 | ecosystem: Environmental > Terrestrial > Soil > Riparian zone | place: USA: East River... | reverse complement strand
ATTATAGTTTTATCTCAGTTACAAGAAAATTTTCTTGACATAGTCCACGTGATCACGTATCAAAATTTAGGACTTGCCTAACGACGCTTTCTTTATATGGGCACACCGGGGTAAAGCACGCCCTTACTAAATGGTACGGTAACCAACCTAGCTCCATTGGGAGCCAGACCGAGTCAATGAAGTTGTACGACCTAGAGAGGAGTTTCTAGTATGGATACCAAAAGCGCGGAAGTTCAGCAGTTCCAAGTGGGGGCGATGAAGTTAGAGATCTACTCCACTCGTGAGTTGATGGGCGATGCAGCGGCTCGAGCCGCTGCAGAAGCATTAAAGGATTTGGGCCGAAGCAACGAGATTATCGCAGCAATTTTTGCCACGGGTGCCTCGCAACTCGATACTCTGGAGTCACTCACGAAAATAGAGGGGTTGCCTTGGGACCAAGTACGCGGTTTCCACCTAGACGAGTACATAGGACTGCCGGTCGATCATTTGGCGTCTTTCCGTGGCTACCTTCGTCGGTACTTAACATCGAAGGTGCGGATGAAAGAATTCTTTGAGGTGGATGGGACCGCCTCCGATCCTGAGCAGGTGTGCCGCTTCTATGCCGAGAAACTTCGCTCCTCGGAACCGCAACTATGTTTGCTCGGGATTGGAGAAAACGGACACCTGGCCTTCAATGATCCCGGTGTTGCAGATTTTGATGACCCCGCAGATGTAAAAATTGTCCACTTGGACGCCGCATGCCGAAAGCAGCAGGCGGCGGAAGGTTGGTTCAACACTACCGAAGAAGTTCCGGAACTCGCTATCTCGCTCACGATTCCAACAATGCTTCGGGTTCCAAAACTGATCGTATCGGTACCTGGAAGCCGCAAGGCCGAAATTATGCGGAGGACTCTCGAGGAAGCTATCTCTACCGAGTGCCCCTCTACTATCCTCCGCACACATCCAGATGTCACCGTCTATCTGGACAGAGATTCCGCCGCTCAATTAGGTGAATTAATGCCATACAGCTGAGAGCGAATGTCGCGCTAAGAGGGATATTCCCCGTGTTCGTAAATAAGTCCACTGGGAAATGTTGCTTCCAGATTACGCTGTCCTGAATTGCTGTCTGCGCAAATAGGGCGCGGAGCACGCGTCCACGATTTGGTGGCAAGGGGTGACATAAGATGGCCACACGGAGCCTCAATCAGCAACCAATTCTTCCCGTACCGCAGAAAATGCGTGCGGGAAGAACACGATGGTGGATAGTATGGACACTCTTTTGTTCCACAGCCATCAATTACATCAGTCGCCAGACATTCTCCGTATTGTCGCCGGTGATAGCGGCGCAGTATCACCTTACCCATACGGATCTGGCAAAGATTATCGGCGCCTTTCAGCTCTCCTATGCCATTACCTGGCTGATCGGAGGTATCTTCCTGGATGCTGTGGGTACCCGGATCGGCTTGATTGCAGCTGTGGTCTGGTGGTCCCTGGTGAATATGTTGATGGGATTTGCCAACTCTGTTTCGGGCTTTGTCGCTTTTCGATTCATGTTAGGCATTGGAGAAGGCCTGAACTGGCCAGGAGCCAGCAAGACCGTTGCGGAGTGGTTCCCCAGTGAGGAGCGCAGTGTAGCAGTAGCAATCTTTGACAGCGGCTCCAGTGTGGGAGGGGCCCTGGCAGCGCTGGTCATACCGTGGATCGCCCTGGCATTTGGCTGGAGATGGTCGTTTGTCTTTTCGGGAGTGCTCGGCTTCTTTTGGCTATTTGCCTGGTTGCGTATCTACCATCCACTCGATCGTCACCCGCGCGTGAAGGCCCAAGAGGTCGCCCTCATCCGTGCAGGGCAGGAGATGGCTCCTCAGTCGCCGGATAAAGGCGTTCAGCGGTGGCTTCGTCTGGCGGGTAATCGCAATGTGTGGGGTATTGTATTGGGCCGTGCCCTTACTGATCCGATTTGGTGGTTCTATGTCTTCTGGTTGCCGCAGTATCTAAGTGATGCTCGTGGCTTTAGCCTGAAGCAAATCGCGATCTTTGCTTGGATGCCGTTTGTTGCCGCGGATCTGGGGAATTTCACAGGTGGGCTGATATCCGGTTACTGTATTCGTCGCGGAGTCTCTATCATTCGCGCTCGTACCTGGGTGTGTGCTGTGAGTTGTCTGCCGATCCTCGCAGGTATTCCCGCGGCCCGAGTCCACAGCGTTTACGCCGCCCTGGCGCTGATTTGCGTAGCCCTTTGGGGTTACGCCAGTTGGTCCACCATGGGCTTGACCTTACCGTCAGACTTGTTTCCCCAGGATGTAGTCGCCACGGTGACAGGACTTAGTGGGCTCGCGGCTGGAATCGCTAGTGTCGCCTTTACCTTTATCGTAGGTATCACTGTCGATCGATTTTCCTATGGACCAGCATTTCTAGCGGCGGGCCTTTTGCCTCTGGTTGCCACCGCTTGTCTATTCTTATTCATTCGTACGCCTGATGCGGGAGCTGTCAACCTGAACTAGGAAAGATCGACGCCGAGATAACTCAGGTTTTCGAAATGAACGCCGTCGATTCCTGGGCTCTGGTGCAAATATTGATGTGTGCATGCCGAGGCAACTGGGCTCTGATGCATTAGCTTTTTGAGCCCCAATATAGTGCCGAATTCTTCAGTATCAAGAACCCGAAGGGTCTCAGCACTCCTCTATTTGCAATCAACAATAGTGAAGACGTGAATGTGACCTCTCTCGCAATGCTAAAGATACTCACTTGGAAAGCACGGTACACACAACAATATAAGCAGGCATGTGCGCAAAGAAGTACTGGAGAGAACCCTCATGACCTTTAGAAAGTTGTCGCGTCGAATCGTGCCGAACGTACTTTCCTCCGCATTTCTATTGCCAGTTGCAGCGTTCGCTCAGGTAGATGTACTGACGCAACACAATGACAATGCACGCACGGGCGCAAACCTGAGCGAGAGGGTTCTCACACCGGCCAACGTGAATAAGCAGCATTTTGGCATGCTGTTCAAGCGTGTCGTCGACGATCAGCTTTATACTCAACCTCTTCTCCTCACAAAGGTTAGAATCGGCGGAGGCTGGCATGATGTAGTTTATGTGAACACCGTGAACAATAGTGTGTATGCGTTCGACGCGAATGATGCGACTGCACTAGCTCCGTTCTGGCACGTAAACTTTGGCACTCCGGCGAACCTTCATGATGCAGACTTCGGCTGCCTCGATATTAACGGCAATATGGGTATCATCGGCACGCCTGTCATCGACGCCTGATGCCCCTGTAAACGTACACGCTTCGATCAATGGCAGGTATGTCTCTGTTACGTGGACTTCCGCACCTGGAGCTGAAACCTATACGGTTGTGAGCACTCAAAGGTTGATTTCACGAACCGTTGCATCGGGGCTCACAGTGCCCGGCTTCATCGAACCAGCGGCAATCAAGGGAATGACGGAGTATACCGTGACGGCGTCCAATGGTTGAGTTCGAACAGGCCTGGCTGCAACTGCAGCTCGCTGCGCGATTCCCACACTCCCACAACCTCGACGACGACGGGATTATCCCCTCAACCCCTACGCATATGGGGTACGCATTCTGATGGCAAGGTCAATCTGCAACTGTAGTATTAAACGTGCTCCGGTACGACAAACGGCGCCCGGTAGCCGCGGTCGCCGTCGCGCAGGAGCAGATTGGCCTCGTTGTCACTCTTGACCATCTGTGTTTCCGGATCGAAATTCAGCGTTCTGCCGAGCCGGTAGGAAGCGTTCGCCAGATGCGCCAACCCGGAGGTCAAGTGTCCCTCCTCGATAGAAGCATTCAGGTCTTCCTTCTTACGACTGATCACGCAGGCAATAAAGTTCGCAAAATGGCATTCCTTATCTAAAGGCGCAGATGGACCTGGTTGCTGTTCTCGGCCCAGATAGGTCTTGTAACCTGATGCGTTGTCGATCGCCAGATATCCTTTAGGCCCGTAGAAAATGTTTCCGACTGAGTTGTAACTCCCTTCCTTCGGTCCGAGTCCACCTTGCGCTGTTTCGGCTGAGGCCGCCGAAGCCGCACGAGCGACCCCGATGCCCGCTTCGTGGTTGGTGATCCAATGGCGAACCTCGAACTCAAGGATGACTCGCTTACCTGCCGGACGATCATATTCGAAGGCACAATTCAGCACATTGGGGGTCTGCTGGTCGTCGTCGAACATGACATGCCCGCCAACTGCCGAGATCCTATTGGGGAAGCCGAAGCCGGGTCCCAATCCCCAGCGAGCGATGTCCAGTTGATGAATGCCCTGGTTGCCCAAATCTCCGTTGCCGTAGTCCCAGAACCAGTGCCAGTTATAGTGAAAATGATTCTTAGTAAATGGTTGGAGAGGCGCGGGTCCAGTCCACAGGTTGTAATCTACTCCAGGAGGAACAGGAGATATGGGCGTATGGCCAATGGTATCTCTCCACTTGAAGCATAAGCCGCGGGATAAATAGATATCTCCCAGGACCACTTCCTGTTGCATCTTGTGCATAGCATCTATCATCGCCGGCATGGAGCGGGATTGGGTTCCATGCTGCACGATTCGGTTGTATTTCTCCGTTGCACGAATCAATTGCTTACCCTCCCACAGGTTATGTGAGCAGGGCTTCTCGACATACACGTCTTTCCCGGCCTGCATTGCCCAAATGGCCATAAGCGCATGCCAGTGATGCGGTGTCGCAATAGATACAGCGTCGATTGACTTATCATCGAGCAGTTTTCGAATATCGGTATAAGTTCTTGGCTGAAAGCCCATCTTTCGCACCTGGGCCAGCCGTTCACTCATGACGCTGTCGTCGATGTCGCACAGCGCCGCAATTTCAACGTTGGGCAGAGCCCCATAGCCACGAATGTGGTTCTCTCCGCGTCCACGCAATCCGACAATTCCCACGCGAACACGATCATTTGCACGCAAAATTCTTCCCTGCACACTTAATGCATGGAGGCTGCCTGGGATCGCTGCCGCAGCGGCCACCATGGAGCCGCTCTTCAGAAAATCTCGCCTACTCTCGTCCATTGCTGAACCTCCTCATTATGCTTGTGAATTGGTGCGTTCGACTGCGACCTGTTATGGATGGGCAACGTACTGGCTGTATTTCTCTGTAACTCCTGCATTCTTGTAAGTACCTTCGTGGATGAGGACACGGTAATGAAATTTAATAGATTCTCCAGCGGCAAGCGTGTAACTTCCGTTATGCTTTGGGTCTGAATAGAAATAACTGAGACCAAAGGGATTCGCCGCTAACAGACCGTAACCGCGAGCGTGCCAATATGTCGGATGACGAAAGCTATCGGGGCTATCGAACACAGCGATGCCGAGTTTCTGACCATTAATGACACCGTCGACATTCACCCAATTGGCGCGTTTGCCCCACACCTGCGATTCCCCTTCGCCGCCTTCCGAATTAACCATGGTTCCGCCAGGGGCGTCCAACTCTGGAGCCAGACGAACAGCGAAGGTCCCCTCTTTGGTATCACCAAATTTCACCGGCTCCTTGCCAGCCTTGATTACAAACTCGCAATCGATAACGCGGGAATCCTTATCGCCACTGAATTTGTACTCCTGGGTCTCCTGGGCAAACGGCCTGCGATCTGGACCTTCAAGATCGAACGTGGCCCGGATGACTCCAGAAGACGTACCGCTCCGCATCTCATCTATCTTGCGAAATACCATTCGGCCATATGGCGGGGGAGCCGAGTGTGTGTAATATTTGTTGAACGCTTCTTCGATCCAGAAAGAATAACCATTGATGTCGCCGTGTCCAAAATACATGGCGCGCTGATGGGGTTCGAAGCCCTTGTCGTGCTCGTGACCTGGGGGAATGTCATTTCCGACGGCTAACTGACGTGTAACGATAACTCCGTTCGCGTCGCGCAAAGGCTCCAGAAAAGCTTTGGAGATATTGGGATCGAAAGTGTAGGTTGTAAATGGTTTGCCACCGATTTGAACCTCAATATTATCTCCATGCCGGGTTAAACTCACCGGTTCTCCATATCCAAGGCTAGGGAGAATCGAGAGCGCTGTGACCAGAAACACAAAAGCTGGATACGGTCTTTTACTTTGCACGGGTGCTATTCCTCGTGATGAAATTTTGTTATTGAAGGAATCAAGCTGCAGATTGGACATGCTGTAGCTTTAACGAGCGCTCACTTTCCGGTATCTGCCGCAATTTCTTTTTGCTGCTCTTGCAAGATGCGCCACATCGTTCCCGAGAAGATCATGGATTGCACGGACGGAGTCACTCGGCAAGCATCAAGCATGGCGTGATAGCGCGCCTGGCTGTCATCGAATTCTCCTAATTCTCCGCGAAACACGTCCGAACCGTAGACAAGTTTTTCAAATGCGTCGGGACCGCCGGAGGGCGTGTGTGGGCTAATTACCCCGCTCCACCAGAAGATCGAACGGAAGAACCCATAATCGTCTCTCTTCTTGATGAGGCTTGAACCCGAGAGATCGAAATAGAGGTTGGGATCCCAGCGTGCAATCTCCGCAGCCTCTGCATAATCCGGGTTTCCGAGATGTGCGCCAATAATGATGGTGTTAGGCCAACGCCGGGCGATTAAGTCAAGACGAGCAGCTCGCATGCGATCAAAGCTGATATCCGCCGGCTGAGCGGGATTCTGTCGCGCAACTGCACCTGTATGAAAAAGAAGAATCATGTGGTACTTTGCCGCGCGATCGTAAATAGGCCAATAGGACCGATCGTCGTAGTTCTTCAATGAGGAAGAAATCTCACCCAGTCCCCGGAACCCAGCGTCGTGGAACCGGTCGATCTCTTGGAGCACATCCGCATCATCCAGCTTGATGTCCGCGAAACCGATGAAGCGATTCGAGTGTTCCTTGATAAACGTGCTGGCCTCAGGAAAACCCTTCGGCGTTGTCAGCAAGATGCCTATACCGTCTGCGGCATCCAGTTTAGCAAGCAGCTTTTCGAGCACGCCCGGCTCACCGTTGTAGTGCTCATGTACGTCGATGAGCTTGGGTGGAGTCGTCTGGGCCACCGCTGTTAGCGAAACTGTTAATAAAATTAGCAGAGCTGTCCATTTGCAAAACCGCAGCATTGATCCCCTTCCCGAATTGTTTCGTCACTTTCTCCAGGTGATGAATCTGAATACGCTCCACTTCGAGACAGAGCGAGAACATAGACAGGAGAGGACCAGATCAACTTAGTGCAGATGATTTCTCGGTGTCAAGCAAATAGAGCGATATTTTCTGAAACCATGAGAAAAAAATAGTCATTACGTGAAAAATATCTTACCAGCAGCTTTTTGGGCTCTGGTGCAAATAGGGTTGTTTCCGTGTCGTCAGTGGCGTAGAGCTTGGTCTGTGCCATCTGGTTTCAATGAGTTGCGTGACGTTGCCGAAATGGCATGGAAGAGGGAAGGTACGAAGGATCGTGCTTACTGTCGTTGTAAATCTGACGGAGCTTATGCAGTGTGCTTCGGTCGGCTCTGGTAACACCCAGCGTTTTGAAAGCGTTGATGCATCCATCAAGATCTTCTTTCGGGGGAAGATGAGGCAAAATAGCGGTCTTTATGAGATTTCGGTACGGGCCCAGCGGAGGCAATCAGTTCTCTCGCTTCTGAGAGCTCAAATCCGTACGCCGCAAGCCGTGAACCTGCTCTGACCAGCGTTCTGCAACCTTGAGGTATTGTTGATGGTAAGTGAGTATGGATATCCAAAGCATACTGTTTTTGGCGCAAGTTGTTTAGCCCACTAGCAGTTACGATGTCTCGGGACGGGGGCGACGGTTCGCATTTGAGTTCAATGGCAATATGGCATATACTTATGTATATGCCATATTCGAAATGGAGGTGAGCCCATGCAAAGAACAGCCAAAGTCTTCATGAATAACCGCAATCAAGCCGTGAGACTCCCGAAGGAGTTCCAGTTCAGTACCTCCGAGGTTTACATCCGGAAGGAAGGCGACAACGTGGTACTTTCTCCACGCCCTACTGACTGGTCCGGGTTCTTCGCGTCCGAGAAGGTCGCATCCAGTGAGTTCATGGAGGGGATCGAAGATTTGCCGGTACAGGAGCGAGAGATCTAATGCCCCGTTACATGCTCGACACCGACATATCGTCGTACATCATGAAACGGACCTATGCGCAGGTTCTGGAGCGTCTTCAAAGAACCGAAATCTCGGATGTCTGCGTCTCGGTGATCACCAAATCCGAATTGATGTTTGGCGTAGAAGTCTCACCCAGGCAGAGTCAGGATAGGGCCGCACTCGACGAATTCCTGCGCTACGTCGAAGTCCTCGATTTTCCGGGGGAGGCAGCTCTGCATTATGCGCAAATACGCGGAACCCTCAAACTGCAGGGCGCGATGATCGGGGCAAACGACCTCTTCATTGCGGCGCATGCTCGGTCCCTTGGGTTGACTCTCGTCACGAACAACACACGTGAGTTCGGACGGATCCGTGATCTCAACATAGAGAATTGGAACACTCCGGTCAGCTAATCCGGTTGAGTCCAGGAGGAGCTATGCGGGTATTGAAATGGGGGAACAGCTTAGCCATCCGACTTCCCGCCACCATAATCAAAGCTCTGAAGCTTAAGGATGGGATCAGATAGAGATTCGAATTGCAGCAGACCGGCAGTTCGAAGTAAGCCGTGTTCGCAGCAGAGAGGACGCTATTGAACAGCTGCGACGGATGCAGCGGCCCTTGCCCGCGGGCTTCACATTTGATCGGAATTCCGCGCATGAGCAATAAGGTCTTCTTCGACACGACCATTCTTGCAAGGCGCTGACAGCAAGCTGTAATCTCCACAATCTGATTCGTCGAATCCGTTTCCGAAGTATTCTCCAATCAGTAAACAGTAGCTTCGCAACATCCCATCGCGGCGCGAGACGGTATTATTGCGTCCATTGGGAGAATTGCTCCAACGCCGCATCGAAACCGGCGACAACAAAGGCAAGGAAGAGGGTCAGCTCAGGCTGGCCCTCTTTCCTTGTGGAGAGCCTCCATGCCGAAAGGTCCCTTCAACGCATCACAGTTCGTTGCAACAGAGTGGAACTCCGCGGCCGACAAGGCCGCATTCGGAAACACCTACCTTCACTTCATCGAGTCGGGTTGGAAGCGGAGTCTGTTTACCAAGGTCTTCTATCAACGACTCTGCAACTGCTTTTCCCATATTGCCCACTACGATATCCACGGGTTCTACCAGACATGGTTCACCTGTGACAAAGACCGTCTCGAGTTCCTACGCTGGGCGTCGCGCCACCCCTGCTATGGCGACCCGAAGTTTACGTTCTCAGATGTAGAGCGAGCGATCAAACAACAGATCCGCAGCAGAAATTATGTTGCGCTCTATGAGCTGAAGGCAGCAGAAGAACTGCGCTCCGCAGAGATGGCAATCCTAGTCCGTCTGGAATCCAAATACCGAAGCCCTGTTGCCACGGTGACAATCGCAGATTCGGAAATGAATGCAGGAGACGACAACCGCCCGCTCCCTGTTGTGATTGAATCGCTACAGTTCTCACTCTTCTAGCGAATCGAGGAGAAACCAAGCCATGAGCCGCCCGACCACGGAAGTCCTACGCAGATTTCTACGGAATCATTGGAGCGCTACGATGCCTAAAGGCGGTTCACATCAACTCAGTGGTGGTTCGCCTGCGATGCGGACTGATTTCGTTTCCTCTAAATGCGTTTCATGATCGGCTCATTGGATCCAGTGGCATCGCAGAGCGATACGTCTCTACAAGTTTGGGAACAGCCGACGATGCTACAAAACTAGACTTCCCTGCTCAGACCCAGCCGCTTCGTTGGTCAAAAGATCTTCTTTTATCCGTATGCGCCAGACGCGCTTCTCGACCAGGCTGCTGGTCTGCTCAAGGGAGCCGAGAGGTTCTATCCCCATCGCATTGAGCTTTCCGCACAGCTCGAATAGCACCTCGTCTTTTCTCAACGTCCAAGTCGAGGCAAAACACCGCCAGAATAGCCAGCCAGCTCGCTCCAAAATACGCTGACGGTTCATATCGCTTTGCCACCGGTCAGGCCCGTGATATTCATCACCATCGCATTCAATTGCGAGCCGGACGTCTCCTGTCCCCTCAACGACCATGTCGATACGGTATGCCCCCGTCTTCACCTGCGGGATGACCCTGTAGCCACGAGAGGTCAATTCCGTATACACGTGACGTTCAAAACCTGATTCACAAAGATCGATGAGCTGAGTCGACTCGGCGGTGCTTGCTGTTAGTGGCTTGTCAAAATGCCCGAGCAGACTCATGCGAAGGTCTTTGTCGGAGAGATCGGATGCCATGACGGACCGTACGAGATACATCCGATCCTGAGCACGACTCGCAGCGACATTGAACCTCTGATCGAACATGCTGCCTGAGAGCGCCTTACAGCTCGAAGCGTCTGCGACCATCGAAAGAAACATGATGTGGCGTTCGCTTCCCTGGAAAGCGCGTGCATCCCCACAGAGAAACTTGCGCCTGCGAAGCTCCGCCGTATCGCATCTCTGAGTCACAACGGAATCGATATGTTTCGCTTGTTCGGTACCAAGGAGAGAGACCACTCCAATCGTTCGTCCAGCAAGACTTTCATTCTGCAGTATCTCTGTGATTTCGTCTGCGATAGCCTGGGCCTCGCATTCGTTTCGATCATGCGAATCGCGAACCCCACCCTCTACATAGATGTCGACCAGCGGAGGCTCAATCCGTTCCGAGGCTCTGGGGATACGCAGTGGCAGGATCTGATTTTGGTAGAAGGTCCGATTGGAGTAGGCGATGATGGGCGGGACACATCGGAAATGCTCGCGCAACATGACCTGGTCGGCCGCAAAGACCCGCGAAGCCAAGTCATACAATGACTTCTCGGGCGTCATCTCAGCGGCATACGGTTGCTCTCGCAGAAAACGGTCCAGCAACTCCTGAATGCGCGTTGCCTCGATGAAACCACCATCCGGAGACACCTGTTTATCGTCACCCACGACGAGGATCTTCTTCCCGCGAAGGATGGCCGGTAGAGCCCAAAGATCCGACTGACTAGC
>Ga0193742_1002313_pt1 | contig 11000 bp, 11 predicted proteins | sample L2c1metaG_FD_165511 | JGI IMG/M metagenome (GOLD analysis project Ga0193742, IMG submission 165511) | Soil microbial communities from a riparian zone of the East river system, Colorado, United States - L2c1 | ecosystem: Environmental > Terrestrial > Soil > Riparian zone | place: USA: East River... | reverse complement strand
ACGCGGCAGATTGTCTGGGTAGGCAGGACGAATCCCCACTCCCGTTTCGACGATCCCGGCTTCACCGAAGGCGGGGTGCAGGCCATAGGCCGCGTTCAGCAATTCCATCATCGAACGCGCAGTGATCGGACCGGTCGAGTCGCTTTCGATCATCGTCGCACCAACCATGAACAGGTGGTTGGCTCTAGGCACGATATAGATCGGAAACCGTGGATGAATGAGCCTGACAGGACGGGATAACGAGATATCGGACGTGCACAGAATCAGCATTTCGCCGCGCACACCGCGTGTGGCTTGATCCTGAGCGGAATAGCCGGTGCACTGAACTGTCCAATCAAAGTCAGCTGTCGATGTCTGGGCAAGGTCCGTTTCGAACTCGACACCGGCAGCCGCCAATTTCGCCGCGAGGTTAATCAGCACGTGGCGCGGATCAAGATGCGCTTCATCCTTGAAGAACAGGCCCTTGCGAAAACGCCTGGCCAGATCCGGCTCCAAAGTCGCTATCGCGTCCTCTTCAGCCCATTCAAAGCCTGACGTTCGCGATCCGAATCGTTCAAGTTCCCTGACATCACGCGCCGGTGCTAACACCAGCGTACCATTGCGTGTTACGGAGCCGGGCAGCGCTGCTTCCCACCAGTCGGCCGCACGCTTGCCAAGTTCGACGATGGGTTGTTCAGCGCTCTCCCGCTCGCAATAAGGCGCGAGCATACCCCCTGCAAACCATGATGCCGCCGAGCGGCTCCCCTGCTGCGGATCAAGTACCGTCACGCGTGCCCCGCGTGAGGTTAATTCGTGGGCGACCGACAGTCCGGCTACACCGGCGCCCTTTACGAGAACGTTCATTCCTTCAGGCACCTTTGGTCAGCGGCATATAGAGATTGCCGCCCTCACGAAACTTCTCCGCCATGGCAGCCATGCCTTCCTTCTGGGCTTCCGCACGGATGTCGTGGGAGATGCGCATGGAGCAGAATTTCGGCCCGCACATCGAGCAGAAATGCGCCACCTTATGCGCTTCCTTGGGCAAGGTTTCGTCGTGGTAAAGCCGCGCCGTTTCAGGGTCGAGCGACAGGTTGAACTGATCCTCCCAGCGAAACTCGAAACGCGCCCGCGACAGGGCATCATCGCGCAGTTGCGCTGCCGGATGGCCCTTTGCGAGATCGGCAGCATGAGCTGCAATCTTGTAGGTGATCACGCCGACTTTCACGTCATCGCGATTGGGCAAACCGAGATGTTCCTTCGGCGTGACATAGCAGAGCATCGCCGTTCCAAACCAGCCGATCATCGCAGCGCCGATCCCGGATGTGATGTGATCGTAACCGGGCGCAATATCTGTCGTCAGCGGTCCAAGCGTATAGAATGGCGCCTCACCGCAAATCGCGAGCTGCTTGTCCATGTTTTCCTTGATCTTGTGCATCGGCACGTGGCCGGGACCCTCGATCATCACCTGGCAATCCTTGGCCCATGCGATCTGCGTGAGTTCGCCAAGCGTTTCCAGTTCGGCAAACTGCGCCGCGTCATTGGCATCGGCGATCGAGCCTGGACGCAGACCATCGCCCAGTGAAAAGCTCACATCATAGGCGCGGCAAATATCGCAGATCTCCTCGAAATGCTCGTAGAGGAAGCTTTCGCGATGGTGATGCAGGCACCACTTCGCCATGATCGAACCGCCGCGCGAGACGATGCCGGTCACGCGGTTCACTGTCAGCGGTATGTAATGCAGCCGCACACCGGCGTGGATGGTGAAATAATCCACGCCCTGCTCGGCCTGTTCGATCAGCGTATCGCGATAAACCTCCCATGTGAGGTCCTCGGCAACACCGTCAACCTTTTCTAGCGCCTGATAGAGCGGCACGGTGCCGATCGGCACCGGCGAATTCCGGATAATCCATTCGCGTATATTGTGAATGTTGCGGCCGGTGGAGAGGTCCATCACCGTATCAGCACCCCAGCGTGTCGCCCAGACCATTTTTTCCACTTCCTCGGCCATGGAGGACGTCACTGCGGAATTGCCGATATTGGCGTTGATCTTGACCAGAAAATTGCGCCCGATGATCATCGGCTCAAGCTCGGGATGATTGATATTGGCTGGAATGATCGCCCGGCCACGCGCAATCTCCTCGCGGACGAATTCCGGTGTCACGTGCTCGGGGATCGATGCACCGAACGATTCGCCATCGCGCGTCACGCCATTTTTTGCACTCTCCCGGCCGAGATTCTCGCGGATCGCGACATATTCCATTTCCCGCGTAATGATACCTGCCCGTGCGTAAGCGAGCTGGGTGACGCTCTTGCCGTTCTTCGCCTTGAAGGGCCGATTGCGGATAGGAAATTCCGGCGTCAGCCGCTCCCCCGTGGCAAAGCCATTGTCCGCCGGGATGACATCGCGACCGTCATAGGGATGGATATCGCCCTGCGCGGCAAGCCAGCTTTCGCGAGTACGCGGGATACCCCTGGCAATGTCGATTTCTGCCGAAGGATCGCTGTACGGACCGGAGGAATCGTAAACCGTGACATTGGGCTCACCGGCAGTCGGGTGAACCGCGATTTCGCGCATCGGCACGCGAATATCGGGATGAATGTGTCCGGATCGATATACTTTTGTCGACGCTGGCAGTGGCCCTGTCGAAACGGTGGGAGTGTTTGAAACTGTTGGATTGAATACGGTCATCATCAGGTTCCTTTGCATTTTGCGTGGAAACCCAGTTCTGTGCCGGAAGGATGAAAGGAGTTCGCGAGTCCGAAAAGAGACCGAGTGCCAAGACACTCCATGCGAAGACTTTTGCACCGTCCCTACGCCAGTATGAACTGGATCAGGTTCAACGGGTCACTGCGCTGCAAAAGCCAGCAGTATCTCAGCCCCTTGTCGGGACTCCCCTGGTGAATAAGTTTATGTGACCCGCCAGCGACGCAATTGTCAAGCGGGTCGATAGGTCAGGAAGCGTGCAAAGGCTTGAGAGCCGTCGCCCATTTGAGCAATTCGGACAGCATTGTCGTTGCGCCGGTTGTCATCAGATCATGAGGCTCGAACACGCCTTCGTCATTTATGAATTGCCTGTAGGTTGGCACGGGCACGCCTTCTGGTATAGGCACCATGTGCAAGCCGGCAACCAATCCCTTTACCGATTCGACCGAACGCAATCCGCCAGATACGCCGCCATAGCTGACGAAGCCCGCCGGCTTGTAGCTCCATTCATTCGACAGATAAACCAGTGCATTGATCAAGGACGGCGGGGCGTTGTAATCATATTCTGGCGTGACAAAGACATAAGCGTCAGCAGAATCTATGATCGCACTCCACTTCTTCGTGTGCGCGTGTTCATACTTCTTCATCTTCGGATGGTTCGGCTCATCGAGGATCGGCAGGTTAACCTCTGCAAGGTCGATGAGAACAGGTTCAAACCGTCCATCCTGCTTGGCAAATTCATTGAACCAGTTTGCAACTGCCGGACCACCACGGCCAGGCCGGGTGCTGGCGATAATGATGTTGAGTTTGAGTGCCATTTTCGACCTGTCTCCGTACAGCATGACTCTTGTGGCTTATGAATAGGAAGTCGTTGCCGCACTGTACAAGAGGGCACTTTTTGGTAACCGACTAAACTGGTTCTCGCTGAAGAGTCCGCGCCGAGGACTTCAAAACGAAACCCGCTACGGCCTGCACCATGCGGGTTCTGTCGCGTTTATAGATGACCGGACTGGCCGGTCACGGATTATCGGTTGTTAAAGTCGCTGCCATTGTTGCCGGCAGGGCGGGCAACGCGTTCTTTTTTCTTCGGACCTGGCAACAGGCCTTCGCGCTGAGCCTGCTTGCGTGCAGCCTTGCGGGCACGGCTAACGGCTTCTGCTTTTTCACGGACACGGCGCTCGGATGGCTTTTCAAAAGCCTGGCGCGCCTTCATTTCACGGAAGAGACCTTCCCGCTGCATCTTCTTCTTCAGGACCCGAAGGGCCTGTTCAACATTGTTATCACGAACGAGAACTTGCAATCGTTTTCCTTACCCATGCTTGTCTCGCCTTGCGGAGGATATTTAACCACAATCAGACAAGCGTTTGAAGAATTGCCACTACGGCAATCCGGAGAAGCGCGGACTTTATTCATTTCCGCGCCAAAAATCCAGTGCACTCAAGCAATTTACTTGAGTATTCCGGCCGCGAAGCCAACTATTCTGGTCATGCAGCCGGGATAATTTGTGTTTCTGTCGTCAGAAGCGAATTCGCGCGACATACGCCGAATCAGAGAAGATCTTAGATCGCGGCGGTGATGATGATTTCGACCTTGTATTCCGGCGTTGCAAGCTTGGCTTCGCCTGTTGCGCGTGCCGGAGTGTTGGCCGGATCGACCCAAGCATCCCACACGGCATTCATCTCGCCGAAATCTTTCATGTCATCAAGCCAGATAATGGCCTGCAACAGCTTGGACTTGTCGGAACCGACTTCCTTGAGCAGGCGATCAATCGAAGCCAGAACATCCTTGGTTTGCTCGGTCACGCTCTTGCCCGGACCGCCAACCTGACCGGCCAGATATACGGTATTGCCGTGGATAACGGCCTGGCTCATGCGCGGACCAACTTCAATACGGCGAATGCTCATGGAAATCTCCTCTAACGATTTGCTGACAAGCCAACGCTTGCCTTGCGTGCATGAAAAAGGGCCATGCGGCCCTGTTTTTCAAAGGATAGTTGGCATGGCTGCGGATCTAGCCTTTGACCTGCTGATTGAGCACTACGACAATTTAACATCATAATGCTTTGAATTTGAATAATTTTCTGCGTTCACCGGCGTGAAAATTGAGCAACCACGTCACCCACAGTCGATTCGGCGACACACTATTTGGCACATATACGAGAGTCAAATTTTGGTGTCCGAAAATTCATTGCAGGCGCAACTTCAAATTCAGAGCCCCGCGATCGCACGCAGATCGCTTACTGCACCGTTAGCGGCGGCAAGCACCGGTGATCCTTTCGTAAGACCATCGCCCTTGATCGGGAAGGGATGGTGCCAACCGCCCGCCTCCCTGACGAGACAGTATCCGGCCATGCAGTCCCAAGCATGCATGTACGGTTCGTAGTAGCCGACAAGGCGACCAGCGGCGACATAGGCCAGCATCAAGGCGCCAGAACCATTGCGAATGAAATTGCCCCCGGCATCGAGAAGTTTCTCAATGATCGATGCGACGACTGCTGGCGTCACGTGACTGTTGGCGCCGATACCGGTTACAGCGTTACGAATTGTTCGGCTTCCATCGAGTTTCAGGACTTTGCCGTTCAATGTCGCTCCCATCCCGGCGGCGGAAGCGTAAAGCTCGTGATTGCAGGGCACATAAATGACGCCGATAGCAATTTCCTCGCCATATAAGGCCGCGATCGAAATGCACCAGGTCGGCATGCCGTTGACGAAGGGACTGGTGCCGTCGATGGGATCAATGACCCAGGTGTAGTCCGACGTACCTGCACTGACACCATATTCTTCGCCAAGAATCGCGTCGCCCGGAAACGCCGCAGCAATCCGATCGCGAATGAGATCCTCCACGTCGCGATCGGCGATCGAAACGACGTCGTGCGGATCGGCCTTGGTTTCGATGATCAGCCTCTCGCGTGCATTGAAATGAGCGAGAGCCACTACCCCAGCTTCAGTTGCTATCTTCTGGGCCAGAGCAAAGCGACCCTGAAGATCGGCGGCAGGCAATGTCATGAGAATATTCCTTTGACGACCTAAATTTTCAATTGTCGATGATTGCAATGCTGCGATGAGGAAAACCGATGCTGACATCGGTTGCGGGGCCAAAAAGATCAGAGAAACGGTCCTCACGTGACCATAAAACACGGAACCATTTCAGCATGGCAGGCAGATTCTCATTGTGGACTTCAATCAGCATTAACTCATAGACGGATCAGCCTGTTACCTCAACTGGGCCGAGGGCTTTTATCGATTTCGTGGTGTCCAGGTTACGAATGGGAGTTGTACAAGATTGCCTCGTTCGATTATCATCCGCCCAGGTAAGCCCAATGGATCACCGGACTATCATTGCGTCGTTGACATCGGAGGAGCGCAATCGTCTGACCGCCCAATCAGACGTCGCGGGCCTTCTTCAACTCGCCGCTCACTGGGGCGCAATCATCCTTCTTGGATGGCTGATCGCCGTGCGGGCGCCCCTGTGGCCGCTTTTGATGATACCGCAGGGCATTCTGATCGTGTTCCTGTTTACCCTTCTGCATGAGTCCACCCACCGCACCCCATTCAGGACGCAGTGGTTAAATGACAGCGTCGCGCGCGTGTGCAGCATCATGCTTGTGCTGCCATCGGACTGGTTTCGTTATTTTCATTTAGCCCATCACCGCTTTACTCAGGATCCCGAGAACGATCCTGAGCTGATGTCTCCCAAGCCGGAAACGATGCGGCAGTATCTCGTACACCTGTCCGGTATTCCTGTTTGGTGGGGCCACATCAAGACGCTTGTAACAAACGCCTCGGGGAATTGCAGCGATACATTCGTGCCGGCAAAAGGTCACGAGAAGGTCCGAACTGAGGCACGAATGATGATCGTTGGCTACGCGCTTGTAATCGCTGTCTCCCTTTACCTGCAGACGGCGGTTCTCGTGTATATATGGGTCCTTCCGGCGATATTGGGACAACCCTTCCTGCGCCTTTACCTTCTCGCTGAACATGGGCGCTGCCCCTATGTCGCCAACATGCTTGAGAACAGCAGGACAACCACCACGACTTGGCTGGTCCGCAAGCTCGCATGGAACATGCCTTATCATGCCGAGCACCACGCTTATCCGAGTGTGCCTTTTTACCGGTTGCCGGAATTCCATGCGTTGATCGAAACTCAGCTCAAGCAGACCGAGGTTGGTTACGTACGGTTCCACGCCAGATACATTGAGCATATCCGTTAAAAATCACTGGCTTGCTTGGGTTCGCCGCGCATTATTGAAAGGGGTCCATATGAGCAATGCTTTTCCGGAGATATATCTTGTTCGCCATGGAGAAACAGAATGGAGTGCCTCCGGCAAACACACGGGGCGTACCGACATACCACTGACACCCGCCGGTGAAGAGGCCGCTCGCCAGATCGCCAACCGTCTGGCCGGCCTGACTTTTTCAGCTGTTTGGTCCAGTCCATCACAACGTGCTGCGAAAACTTGCGCGTTGGCCGGATTTGGCTCACAGGCCGTGACGAAGGCTGAATTGGCGGAATGGGATTACGGTGCATACGAGGGATTGACGACGAAGCAGATCCTCGCCGAACGCCCCGGATGGCGTCTGTTTCGAGATGGTTGTCCGCAGGGCGAGCTGGCCTTGGATGTGGGCGCACGGGCGGATCTGATTATCGGCCAGCTCCGTCAAACCGATGGCACGGTTCTGGTATTTTCGAGCTCGCATTTCTTGAGGGTCCTTGTAGCGCGCTGGCTCGGCTTGCAACCTGAAGCTGGTGCACTCTTCATGCTCGATACGGCAAGCATAAGTGTCCTCGGCTACGAACACGACCTCACTGAACCCGTCATAAGAAGGTGGAATCAAAAGTGACGTGATTCCACTGATTTAAGGGATTCCGTCGCGACGCCTTCTCACACAACGAGATACCCGTTGAAATGCCCATGATCATCTGATTACGTGAAGAGGCGGCTGGACTTTGGGGGAACCATGCCTTTTTCTCGAACGGAACAACTGACGTATTCGTCGGCTGATTGGCAGATAATGGAGCACGCCTTTGCGCAAGCTTCGGCACTGCTGAAGAGGTCGCCAAAGACCGACCAGCGCGCCAACCGCCTGGCACGGACCGTCATGATGTTTTTTGACCGAGGCATGCGCGATCCCGATCTCATCGCAGCTGTAGCCGCCAATCGGGAAATCAGTCTCGAATTTAGGGACATCACCGAGCGCGGATCTAAGCCAACGATGCGTGAAAGAGTAACCGCCGGACAAATTGCGGCAGCATTGAGTGAGAGCGATAGCAATTCTGGCAGTGAGGACGACTCGACCGAAAAGTGTTGAGTCAAAGCTCGCACCTACAGGCAGCTACGGGAATATGCCCATGTTCATTCGGATCGTCGTTTGGCTGATATTATCCGTAGCTCTGAGCGCTTGCGCGTCCGTAGACTATTCCAAACTTCCTTCCGGGACTTTTGGTGGCAGTCTTTTCGTCATGTGGGTCGATGAAGGAGGATCAAGTGGCGATGGTAAATTCCTTTTCGTGCCGGATCCCGGCGACCCGCTTATTTTCCGGCGTTCCGATCCCCAACATCCCGGTTCAGTTATTCGCCCTGGTTTAATGTATACGGACGGAGGGTCCATTCCCAAAATCGCGCAAGTGTTCAAAGGCCTGTCCCCTTGGGGTTATGCACCGGCATACATGATCCATGACTGGATATTTACGGCACGTCACTGCATCGTCGATGGTGAAGACAACCCGCGCTTCGACCAGGTCCGGGACGTGACCTTCCGCGATTCAGCCGAAATTTTGGGCGAAGCAATTCATGCTTTGATAGCAGAAAAACGCGTACAGCCTAATGACCTTGCCGCAGGTGCAGTCACCACAGCCGTTGACAGCTTTGTCGCCAAAAGACTGTGGGATGAAACCGGCGCTTGCAAGGACTTGATCGTCAAGCCCGAAGACGTGGCCGCGGCCGAAGCGGCAATCCCGGGCTCATCCCGACTAGCAGCCAGACGTACCTTCCGCCTGCCCCAAGAAACACCACCCGTTCCAGCGCAACGGCGTGCAAAGATTATCACTCAAGTGACGTTCTAAGGAGTGTGCCGGACGCTCATCCTGCGAATCGTGGCTCGGGGATACCCTTGATGCCAAGGCCGGTGATCGCAAAAAGGCTCCCGCGCAAGACCCCATCTCCCGGAAACCGAGGCAAAGGCGGCTTTGCCATGGATGTCACATAGATGATGTCCAGATCCGGACCACCGAACATGATACTCGTCACCTTTTTCACCGGCATATCGATGACGCGGTCCACTGTTCCATCGGGCTGGTAGCGCACAACCTTGCCGTCATAGACTTGTGCGTTCCAAAGGCAGCCTTCCGCGTCCACCGTTGATCCATCGGCGGCACCTCCCCTTGATGTGTCGATCTTGGTAAAGGTCCGGCGATTGGACACATTTCCCGTCGCCTGATCATAGTCATAAACCCATATTTCGCCCGACCACGAATCGGCGAAATAGAACAGGCTTCCATCGGGGCTCCAGCATGGGCCATTGGAGACGATGATACCATCATCGAGCTTGTGCACGCTGAGATCGGGATCGACACGATAGAGCGCGCCGTTCGGACCGCTTTCCATCGTGTCCATGGATCCGGCAATAAACCTTCCCTGTTTGTCGACCTTGCCGTCATTGATGCGATTTTCCGACTTGTCCGGTTCGGGATCATGGATGAGTTCGACGTCGCCTGTCTTGAAATCGAGAAGATGAAATCCGCGCGCCAATGATACGATGGCGCCATTTCCGTCCTTGCGCAGCGCCATTGAGCCGATCTTCATCGGCACATCCCAGGAGCGGATTTCCCGGCCATCGGCAGTGGCGCGAAATACGCGGCCATCAAAGCTGTCGATCCAGTAAAGCCGCTGTTGTTCGACATCCCACAAAGGACCCTCACCCAGCGTGGTCTTTACGTCCACCACCACATCGATTTTCATGTTTCCTCCCTCATCCCTTGAAACGCGGTTCCGGCAGACCGCGCACGCCAAGTCCGTGGACAGCAAACATGCAGCCGGCCTCGCGTTCGCGGTGATATTCATTGTTGAATGGCCGTGCCATCGACGTAACGAACGCGATATCGAGGTCCGGTCCCCCAAAGGTGATGCTCGTGGTCGATTGCACAGGCAGGCCGACAATGCGATCGATCACGCCATTCGGATCAAAGCGTATTAGCCGTCCGGAATAAACCTCGACGCTCCAGACGTATCCTTCGGCATCGACAGTCGCGCCATCGGGGTAGCCGCGCAGATTGTCAAAGCTGGTAAAGACGCGACGCGACCCGACCGCGCCGGAAGCGGTGTCATAGCTATAGGCGTAGATCGCTTTCTTGTGGCTGTCGGCAAAATAGAGCGTTGAACCGTCCGGACTGAAACACGGCCCATTCGAACAGATGATCCCCTTATCAAGCGTATGTAGCGAAAGATCAGGATCGAGACGAAAGAGCGTACCGACCGGATCGCGTTCCTCGAAATCCATTGAACCCGCAACAAAGCGACCTTGCCGGTCTACCTTTCCATCGTTGAGCCGCGGCCTAAGCTCGCCCGGGTGGGTCTCGTGTAACAGTTCGACGGCACCTGTCTTAAAATCCAGTGCGTGAAATCCATTCCGCAATGAAACAATGGCGCCGCCCTTTTCGCGCAATGCCAATGAGCCGACCGGCTCCGGCAGGTTCCAGCTTTTGCGGTCGCGACCTTTGGCATTGCACGAATAGACCGCGGGTGCGTAGGAATCGATCCAGTACAGCCGTTGCTCCTCGACATCCCATAACGGGCCTTCGCCGAGTTGATTTCGATCTTCGCTGAAAACCTCGATCCGCAGCATCATAACCCCCTAGAACGCGACCTTGTCGCCACCTTTGAGTTGCAGGATCTCGCGCGCCTCATCGGGCGTCGCAACTTCCATGCCGAGCCCTTCGATGATCTTGCACGCAAGCAAGACCTGCTCGGCATTGGACTTGGCCAGCTTGCCCTTGCCCGCCCAGAGACTGTCCTCGAGGCCAACCCGGATGTTGCCGCCCAGCGCCGCCGCCTGTGCAGCGATGCGAAGCTGGCTTGATCCGGCGCCGAGCACCGACCAACGATAATTCTCACCGAAAAGCCGGTCTGCTGTCCTTTTCATATGCGCGACATCTTCGGGATGTGTGCCGATCGCGCCCAAAAGCCCAAAAACCGATTGCACGAAGAATGGCGGCTTTACCAACCCCCGATCGGCGAAATGCGCGAGATTATAGAGGTGCGCGATGTCGTAGCACTCGAACTCAAATCGCGTGCCGTTGTCATAGCAAGTCGATAGAATAT
>Ga0193742_1002312_pt1 | contig 11000 bp, 12 predicted proteins | sample L2c1metaG_FD_165511 | JGI IMG/M metagenome (GOLD analysis project Ga0193742, IMG submission 165511) | Soil microbial communities from a riparian zone of the East river system, Colorado, United States - L2c1 | ecosystem: Environmental > Terrestrial > Soil > Riparian zone | place: USA: East River... | reverse complement strand
ATGTAGATGTCGACCAACGGCGTGCTGCTCTACCACGTGCCGCGCGACGCCGGGATCGCCGCGGCGCTGGAGAATCTCGCGCTGCTCGCCGTGACCGCCTTCGACAACGACGAGCGGCGGCGGGTGACGCCGGCGGCGTTCTGGTGGGACGGTGTGGACGAGGTCACGCAGGTGTCCAACGTCGACCCCGACACCGAGCAGATCGACATCTACATGTCGGGGGAGTTCGAGGAGATGTACAGCCGGCTGCTGACGCGGCCGGCGGACTAGGTGGACACGCCCTGGCCAGGACGAGCAATGACCAGCTCGGCTTGGCAGGATGGTGTCATCAGCTGAAGACGAGGTGAGCGACAGGTGACCGGATCGTTGCATGGCGGGGCACGCGGAGCCCAGGGGCTCCCGAAGCTGCCAACGCCGCCCACGGGTTGGCCCATCGGGTCGTACTCCACCTACCAGGAGGCGCACCGGGCCGTGGAGTACCTGGCGGGCAACGAGTTCCCGGTCCGCGAGGTCACGATCGTCGGCGTCGACCTGATGCTCGTCGAGCGGGTCATCGGCCGGCTGAGCTGGCCAAAGGTGCTCGGCACGGGTGCCCTGTCCGGGGCCTGGTTCGGCCTGTTCGTCGGCCTGCTGCTTGGCATGTTCAGCCCCGGTGCGGTGTCGTTCTGGCCGATTCTCGTCGGGCTGGCCGCCGGTGTGGTGTTCGGTCTGGTCTTCGCCGCGGTCGGGTACGCGACCACGCGCAGCGGCGGTCGGGAGATCGCGTCGGCGTCCCAGCTCGTCGCCGGGCGTTACGACGTGCTCGCCCAACCGCGCAACGCCGAGAAGGCCCGCGACCTCCTCGGCAAGCTCGCCATGCGGCCGAGTGGCGCAACCGACTAGTACGCACGGTCTATTCAGGACTCTCTGCGGGTTCGCTGAATCGTTGTGTAGCGCGCTTGCGGGCTGTGATCAACGGGCCTAGGTTCTAGCCACCGAAAACCCAACCCGTGTGGCGTCAGCCACGCATTTCCCGAGGCACGTCGGTGTGCTGGGGACGCCTCGCGCGGTCCAGCCTCCCGACGGTCGACGGGAAGGGAGGCAGTGTGATGGTCAGGACCCGGGCCGACGGCCGGGGCATCGTCCGGTGGCGAGTGCTCGCTGCCGCGGGAGCCGCGTTGGTCGCCGCACCAGCGGTCGCCGCGTGTAGCTCCGAGAGCGGCAATCAGGTCACCGTGTACTCGGCGCCTGAGCAGAACTTCCAGACCGTTGTCGACAATTGCAACAAGGCGGCGAACGGCAAGTACGAGATCGTCTACCGCAAACTGCCAAGAGGGGCGGACGGCCAGCGCGAGCAGCTGGTGCGCCGGCTGGCCGCCGGTGACTCGGATCTGGACGTGCTCGGCCTCGACGTCACGTGGACGGCCGAGTTCGCCGAAGCCGGCTGGATCGAGGAGTGGACCGGCGCGGACAAGGCCGAGATCGAGGACGGCACCCTCAAGGGTCCGCTCGACACGGCGACGTACAACGGAAAGCTCTACGCCGCGCCGAAGAACACCAACGTGCAGCTGCTCTGGTACGACAAGACGGTCACGCCGAAGCCGCCGGAGACCTGGGCCGAAATGATCGACATGGCCAAGCGGCTCAAGTCGGAGGGCCGGCCGTACCAGATCGTGTTCACCGGTGCCCAGTACGAGGGCCTGGTGGTGACCTACAACTCGCTCGTGAGTTCCGCCGGCGGTGAGATCCTCTCCGCGGACGGCAAGAAGGTCGTGCTGGACGAGGGCGCGCTGAAGGCCCTGGAGATCCTCAAGGAGGCCACCGACTCCGGCATCACCCACCCCTCGCTGACCGTCTCCCAGGAAGGCGAGACCCAGCACCAGTTCGAGGACAAGGGCAGTGAGGCGGCGTTCGAGCTGAACTGGCCGTTCGTCTACCCGGCGATGAAGGACGGCAACCCGGATCGCTTCAAGAACCTCGAGTGGACGACCTACCCAGGCATCGACGGTCCTGGCAAGAGCACGATCGGCGGCAACAACTTCGCGGTGAGCGCGCTGTCGAGCAAGAAGCCGCAGGCGTTCGAGGCCGCGAAGTGCCTGCGCAACGCGGAGAACCAGCGGTTCTCGGCGATCAACGACGGGGTGCCGCCCACGATCGAGTCGGTGTACGCCGGCGACGACAAGGAGTTCGTCGACGCGTACCCGATGTGGGAGACCATTCTCGACGAGCTGCAGGATCCCGCGGTGCGGCCGCAGACCGTCGTGTACCAGAACCTGTCCACGATCACGTCCAAGCTGCTGTCGCCGCCGGCGGAGATCGATCCGCAGGACACCATCGAGGAACTGCGCGACGGGCTGCAGAAGGCCCTTGAGTCGAAGGGAGTTCTGCCGTGAGCGAGCTTGCGAGCGAACCATCAGCTCAGGGTGTCGACACCGAATCGCGGGTGCCCGCCGTCGAGCCGAAGAAGGGCAAGCAGGGGCTGTCGGAGGGCAAGCTGGCCGAGCGCCGGCTTGGCTGGCTGCTCTGTGCGCCAGCGGCGTTCGTGATGATCGCGGTAACCGGCTGGCCGATCATCTACTCGGTGTGGCTGTCGCTGCAGCGTTACGACCTGAGGTTCCCCGACCAGCAGCAGTTCGTCGGGCTGGACAACTACATCGCGGTGCTCACCGACCAGTACTGGTGGACCGCGGTCGGGATCACCACGCTGCTGACGGTGGTGTCGGTGGTCATCGAGCTGGTGCTCGGCATGATCCTGGCGCTGATCATGCACCGGACCCTGGTCGGCCGCGGCCTGGTGCGGACGGTTTCCCTGATCCCGTACGGCATCGTGACGGTGGTGGCGGCGTTCTCGTGGCTCTACGCCTGGGACGCCAACACCGGGTACCTCAACGGGCTGTTCGGGACCGAGGCACCGTTGACCCAGCAGATCCCGTCGTTGCTGATCATCGTCCTCGCCGAGGTCTGGAAGACCACGCCGTTCATGGCCCTGCTGCTGATGGCCGGGCTGGCGCTGGTGCCGGACGACCTGCTCAAGGCGGCGTCGATGGACGGGGCGACCGCGTGGCAGCGGTTCACCAAGGTGATGGTCCCGGTGATGAAACCGGCCATCCTGGTGGCGCTGCTGTTCCGCACGCTGGACGCGTTCCGGATCTTCGACAACATCTTCGTGCTGACCGCGGGCGCGAACGACACCGGATCCGTCTCCATGCAGACCTACAACAACCTGATCAAGGGGCTGAACCTCGGGATCGGGTCGACCATGTCCGTGCTGATCTTCATCGCGGTGGCGATCATCGCGTTCGTCTTCATCAAGCTGTTCGGCGCCTCCGCGCCAGGTGGCGACCAAGGAGGTAAGCGCTGATGGCCGTCATCGGAGGAACGACCGCTGGCCGGAAGGTCCGCTGGTCCATTGTGGACATCGTGGTGCTGGTCTACGCGCTGATCCCGGTGCTGTGGACGCTGTCCCTGTCGTTCAAGACCACGGAAGGGTTCACGGACAAGAGCTTCTTCCCCACGGAGTGGACGTTCCAGAACTACAAGGACATCTTCAGCACCAACGAGTTCATCCGCGCGCTGGTCAACTCGATCGGCATCGCGATCATCGCGACGCTGATCGCGGTGGTGCTCGGCACCATGGCCGCCTACGCCATCGCCCGGCTGGAGTTCCCAGGCAAGCGGTTGCTGGTCGGCGTATCCCTGCTGATCGCGATGTTCCCGCAGGTGTCGCTGGTGTCGCCGCTGTTCGAGATGGAGCGCAACCTCGGGCTGTTCGACACCTGGCCGGGGCTGATCCTGCCGTACATCACGTTCGCACTGCCGCTGGCGATCTACACGCTGTCGGCGTTCTTCCGGGAGATCCCGTGGGAGCTGGAGAAGGCGGCGAAGATGGACGGCGCGACGCCGGCGCAGGCGTTCCGCAAGGTGATCGCGCCGCTGGCCATGCCAGGCGTGTTCACCACGGCGATCCTGGTGTTCATCTTCTGCTGGAACGACTTCCTGTTCGCCATCTCGCTGACCTCGACGGAGACGTCGAGGACGGTGCCGGCGGCACTGTCGTTCTTCACCGGCTCCTCGCAGTTCGAGACGCCGGTCGGGACGATCTCCGCGGCCGCGGTGATCATCACCATCCCGATCATCCTGTTCGTGTTGTTCTTCCAGCGCCGCATCGTTGCGGGGCTGACGTCCGGCGCCGTGAAGGGCTGAGGTAAATGGCTGAGATCGTTCTTGACAAGCTGACCAAGCGGTACCCGGACGGTGCCCTCGCGGTGTCCGAAGTGGACATCGAGATCGCGGATGGCGAGTTCATCATCCTGGTCGGCCCGTCCGGCTGTGGTAAGTCGACGATGCTGAACATGATCGCCGGCCTGGAGGACATCTCCGGCGGCGAACTGCGCATCGACGGCGAGCGGGTGAACGAGCGGGCGCCCAAGGACCGGGACATCGCGATGGTGTTCCAGTCCTACGCGCTCTACCCGCACCTGTCCGTACGGGAGAACATGGCGTTCCCGCTGCGTCTGGCCAAGGTGGACAACGCGACGGTGACCAAGAAGGTCGAGGACGCGGCGCGGATCCTCGACCTGACGCAGCACCTGGACCGCAAGCCGGGGAACCTGTCCGGCGGGCAGCGCCAGCGGGTCGCCATGGGTCGCGCGATCGTGCGCAGCCCCAAGGCGTTCCTGATGGACGAGCCACTGTCCAACTTGGACGCCAAGCTGCGCGTGCAGATGCGCACCTCGGTGTCCAAGCTGCAGAAGCAGCTGGCCACCACCACCGTGTACGTGACCCACGACCAGACCGAGGCGATGACCCTCGGCGACCGGGTCGTGGTGCTGCGCGGCGGGATGGTGCAGCAGATCGGCTCGCCGCAGTTCCTCTACGAGCAGCCGGCCAACCTGTTCGTGGCCGGGTTCATCGGCTCGCCGGCGATGAACTTCCTGCCGGGCACGCTGGAGAACGGCCAGCTGTCCACCGGCCTCGGCCAGGTGGCGCTGTCCGACCGGGTGCGCCGGCTCGCCGAGGCGGCGAACGCGCCGCGCGAGGTGATCGCCGGCGTCCGGCCGGAGCACTTCGAGGACGCGAGCCTGCTCGACGCGTCGGCCAAGGCCGGCGGTTCGACGTTCTCCGCGACGGTGGACGTGCTGGAGTCGATGGGCTCGGACAAGTTCGCCTACTTCACCGTGGAGGGCGAGTCGGCCACGTCGGCCGAACTGGACGAGCTGGCCGCCGACGCCGGCTCGGCCGACGTGCCGGCGAGCGGCTCGCAGCTGGTGACCCGCTTCTCCGCGGCGTCCTCGGCCGCCGAGGGCGCGAACATGGACGTCTGGTTCGACGCCGACAAGGTGCAGCTCTTCGACCCAGCCTCGGGCCGCAACCTCACCTACACCGGCTAACCACGCCGGGCGTAATGCACTGAAGGACGCCTTCGCAACGTTGAACGTTGCGAAGGCGTCCTTCAGTGCATTGGGGCGCGGGCGGTCACCGGCGGCCGAGGGCGGGAACCCGCCGCTCTGTGGGCGGCGACCAGCTCGGCGACCACCGCGTCCGGTTCGCTGTGCAGCCGGTTCGGGACGGTCTGCACCACCACGACGCCGACCGCGGCGTAGCGTGCGTTACGTCGAAGCGTCCTGCCGTATCCCTCACGAGTGAAGTGGTACTCGTGGGAGTCGATCTCCCAAGCGAGCCCGACCGCGTCGCACCAGCCGTCCGGGCGGGCGAGGAAGCCGCCGCTCTCGTCGAACAGGTCGACGTTCCACCGCAATGGCGGCAGCCCGGTCCGATCCCACACCCGCATGGCGTGCGACTCGGCGACGGATCGGGCGCCCTCCTGGATCTCCCGAAGCACCTCGCGGGCTATCGCGGTTCCCCGGTTGCTGCCCTGCGACAGTTCCCGCACGAGGGTGCCCGGCCGGACCCCGCGCCGCTGGACCGCTTCCGCGAGCAGCGCGCGAACCGGATCGAACTCCGTCAGGCGCCGGCAGGCGTCGAGCACCGATCGCGACACCGGTGCCAGCGGAACACCATCGACCATGACCGAATCCGGCTGCCGGGTCGTGCGCTCGATCAGGACGAAGTCACTGCTCTTCACCTTGCGGTCGTGGGGCACGAGGACGTGGATCATTCCGTTGTCCCGGCCAGCGCGCAGCCCGTGGCGGCGGCACGCCTCCATACCGGTCACCACCCCATCCGTGCCCGCGTGGAGCAGTGCGGCGTCGACGAGCTGGCGCCGGGTGGGCGTGGCGTTGCTCAGCAGGACGATCCCCGGCAGCAGGCGCCGCCACGGACCACCAGGGACGCACCGGCGGTAGGTCGTTGGCGACGGCACTCCGAGGTCGGCCAAGGTGGCCACTCGAATCGCGCCACCACGACTGTGTCGCATCAGCAGGGCCGGATCAGCGGCCCACGTTCCTCTCCGCATCCACCCACACCACCACGCCACCCCACCCACCAACACCCCCCACCGCTCCGCCTGTGGACAACGCCCATGCACTGAAGGCGTCCTTCACAACGTTGAGCGCACTGAAGGACGCCTTCACTGCATGCGCGCGGCGCGGCCCTGTGGACAACTGGTTGAGCCGGGCCGGCGTTCCCGTGAACCTGGTGGCACTGATCGACCCGACCGGGCCGGTCACCAGGAGAAAGGGATCTCCCATGTCCGTTCGCCGGATCGCTGTCGTGCTGTCCACCGTCGTCGCCGGGCTCGGTCTCGCCGCTGGCGCGGCCACCGCAGAGCCGTCCGCGTTCCAGAGATGTGAGCGCGGCGAGTTCTGCATGTGGACCGACGAGTTCTTCCTCGGTGCGCCGCACAACGTGAGCCAGGCAGACACCAACTTCGGCGAGTGCGTGCAGCTGCCGCTCGACGTCGACGTGCGCTCGTTCATCAACCGCACCGACCGCCCGGTGACGGTGTACCAGGGCCGGGACTGCTCGACGGAGGGTGACTTCACCACCTACCCCGGCGAGGGCACCTACGTGCCGCAGGCGCCGTTCGTGGTGCGCGCCCTGCAAGTCTGGGAGCACTGACCGGCGTCCCAAGCAACACCGCAAGTCAACTCCGGGAATGTCCGTCCAAGGGCGAACATTCCCGGAGTCTATTTACGACCGTCCCGGACGGCGATGATCACGTCGTCGTCCCAGCGGTGGGTCTTGATCAGTCGGTAGCGCTCGCACGCCACCCACATGTAGGCCTCCGCCTCGGTCTGCGTGTCGATCATCCCGGCCTGCCGGACCATCCGCACCACCGGCACGAACTCCTCGTCGTACCAGCGGCGGGCCACCGTCGGCCGGTCAAGGAACCGGCACTCGTCCTGCATCAGCCGGAAGCCCCACGCCTCGACCGCCTCGGCCAGCTCGGCGTAGTCCCACGGGTCGGTCAGCGAGACGGACCTGCGCCGCTCGCCGGTCAGCGGCACCCGGTCGAGGAAGATCCGCCGGTAGTCCTTCACCAGCAGATCGCCTCGATAGCGCACGCCCTCCGACGACAGCCGGGTGAGCACCTCGGTCACGTACGCGTCGATCGTCTTCAGGCCGAGCGCGTGCGCCACCGACACCCGGTGGTGCCCGTCGACCACGAAGTGCATGTCGCCGATCCGGTACACCTCGATCGGCGGGATCGACTCGCCGCGCCGCTGTGCCAGCGCGAGCCGCTGCCAGCGTTCCCGCACCTGGCCGGACGTCGGCCGGAAGCGGCGGTCGAACTCCCGCGTGCGGTCGACGCTGCCGACGATCGAGTCGAGTGTGATCACCTGCAGGCCGAGTCGGCGTTCGCCCTGCCGGCCGAGCGCGGTGACCACCTCGTCGAACGGCAGCATGATGTTGACGTCGTCCGGGGCCCGCCGCAGCCACGCGCCGAGCCGGCCGAGCACCTGCCGACGCCGCGCGCGCAGGAAGTCGTTCTCCGCGTCGGCGATGGGAAATCCAGTGTCGCGGCTAGGACTCACGTCGGTCCCTCCGGTAGGTCCAGGATCCGGTAGCCAACGGTGTTGACCACCCGCGTGTGCCCCATCTCCCGGTCCGGCCGCGGCTGGCCGTGCGGGTGGATGTGGCCGTGTACCAGGAGGGTGGGCGCCAGGGCGGCCACCGTGTCGTGCAGGCAGGCGAACCCGCGGTGCGGCGGATCCTCCTCGTCGCCGACGTGCCGCGGCGGCGAGTGGGTGAGCAGCACGTCCACCGTCTTTCCGTCGCGCCGCCGCCGGCGGCGGGCCATCCTGGCCAGCCGGCCGGCCCGGCGGGACTGTTGCCGTTCCGTCCACTGGTTGGGGCCGTCGTTGTACCTGATCGAACCGCCGAGCCCGGCGATCCGCACTCCAGCGACGTCCACGATCCGGCCGTCGGCGTTCACCGCTCCGGCCGGCCCCGGCCACGTCGCCGGGAAGCCGCCGCGGTACCAGAGCCCGTGCGCCCGGTCGTAGCCGCCGAGATCGACGTCGTGGTTGCCCGGTACGAACACGCACGGCCGGTCCAACGCGTTGGCCAGAAACTCCAGGTAGTCGAACGGCAGATCGCCCGCGCCGAGCACCAGCTCGACGTCGCCGAAGCGGTCGGCGAGGCCGTCGGTCCACAGCGACTCGACGACTTCGTCGGAGACAGCGAGAACCTTGGGCACGATGACGAGCGTACGGCGCAGACGGACTGGTCCGGTCGGGCTAGTGCTCGTGGTCGGCCGACCGCCTATGGTCGGATGCGAACATTCTTCGGGGGTCGAGGGAGCTTCTGTTGGCTGATCGGGGATCGAGCAGCGACTTTTACGTCAACGGTGGCATCAACTGGTCGGGGTTCACCCTCGAGCAGTTGGTGGCCATGGTGTCGGACAATGCGAGCGTGCCGCAGTTGGAACGGCTCGCGCAAGACTGGCGGGCCACCGGCAAGGATGTGGTCGACGCGTCCGAGTTCCTCGCCGAGTCGCTCGACGAGCTGATGAACTACTGGTCCGGCGAGTCCGCGGAGCAGGCGAAACGCACGGTCGCGCTGAACGCCCAGTGGGTGTCCGATCTCGGCACCACCGCGCAGGACATCGGCGATCCGATCGACGAGGCGGCCGGTGCGCTGCGGGCCGCGCAGGCGGCGATGCCCGCGCTGCCGCCGGTCCCACCGCCGAGCCAGCCTGGCTCCGCCCCGCTCGGCGCCGCGGAGGCGGTCGACCTGACCGGCAGCCCGCTGGGTGGCGCCGTCGGGGGCGCGTCCGTCGGTTCGCAGAGCGCGTTCGACACGGCCGCCCAGCAGGAGGAACTGAAACGGGTCGCCGTGGAGACCATGCAGCGGTTCGAGTCGGCGGCGATCGGCATCGACCAGACCACCCCGCAGTTCGCGACCCGCAGCAGCGAGCTGCGTCCCCGGCCGGACGACGCCATGCGCGACCCGTCGGGGCAGACGTGGCTCAACTCGTTGGGCTTGGCGTCCAATGTGGACATGCGGTGGCAGGTGCTCACCACGCTGCCAGCAGGCACTCCTACCGCGCTGGCCGGCGCGGATCCCAGCGGCGAGCACGCCGGTCGGGGTGCCGCCGCGGGCGGCTTCTTCGGCGCGGGCGGCGGCCGCGGTCGGGATGGTGGCGGGCTTTCCGCGCCGGGTGGCCGGTTCTCGGCCAGCCGGGGCGGCGGCGAGTCGGTCAGCGGCGCCGGCCGGGCTGGCGGCACGCTGCCGGCTGGTGCCGCCGCGGCGGCAGCGGGTGCCGGCGCGGCCGGCGCGCCCGTCGGTGGTGCGCCGATGGGCGCCGGGATGGGTGCCGGACAGGGCGGTACGCAGCCACATCGCCGACGGTTCCCGTTCGACGGCGACGATCCGTTCGACACCGGCCAGAAGGCCTCGCCACCCGTCATCGGCCTGTAGCGCAAGGGGAATCCAGATGACCGACGTGACTCCGGCTCCGGCACCGATGCCGACGGTGGCGGCCCCGGCGCCGCCAGCGATGCCCAGCGCGGCAAAGCCCAGCGAGGTTCTGACCTCCGCCGAGCAGACCACGCCGCGGGCCGGCTGGGAGGTAGATCCCAAGGAGCTTCGCTCGTTCGGCGACGCGGTCGTCCAAGCACGGTCCTTTTTGGACTCCGTGCAGACGAAGATCGACCGGATGCAGGGCGGGGCGCTGACGCCGCAGCTCGGCACCAGCCCGGTGGGCCAGCAGCTGGCGAAGAAGTTCGACGACCGGCTCAACTCGACCGACGGGCTGCGCGCCATGCTCGCGGAGGCCATGCGGCGGATGGACTCCTTCGTGGCGAGCGCCGAGCAGGCCGCGAAGTCCTACGCGGAAATGGACGCCGAGGGCAAGGACGCGTACCAGCGGCACGCGCCTGGCGGCGGCACCGACGGGCACGACGACTGATGGTCCAATCCACCGTGGCGGTCGACGTCGCGGAGGTCGACCTGCTGTGCGCTGCGGCGGGTTGCCCGCCGCCGTTTCCGTTGCGTGCTCCGGAGTTCGGTCGGGACATCCCGGAGCGTCGGGCGAGCCTGCACGCGGCGGGCGCCCGACTGGCCGAGCGCGGGCTGGCCGACGAGCAGGGCCCGCTCGGAGTCGCCGAGGCGTTCGCCCACCTGCTCGCCGGTGCCGTGCGCACCATGGACCTGGTGCTGTCGGCCGGTCCGGACGTGTACGGCGCCGTCCTGCTGGCCAGGGGCGATCTCGCGGTGCTCGCCGTGCAGCAGCTCACCGCGCCGGACACGGTGCGGATGGCCGAGTTGCCGGTGGACGACGCGGTCGACGAGCTGCTCGGGTTGATCCCGCACCGCGACGCCGCGCTGGTGTCGCCCTTCGCCGTGCCGCGTGCCGCGGTGCGCCGGGTGCACGAGGCGCTGCGCGCCGCGCCGACCCCACTCGACTCGCGGGACTGGGAGGACCTGTTGTCCGCCAACGGCATCGACGACAGTCTCGGCCGGCGCATGGTCGCCAACCTGCAGCCGGTGGTCGGCAACGGCCAGGCCGGGCTGGCCGAGCGGGCCGGCTACGCGCAGCAGTGGCGACGCACCGGCGCTGAGCTGCGCTGGCTGGACACCGAACGCGGCCGGCTGCAGCTCGTCACCGACCCGGA
>Ga0193742_1002311_pt1 | contig 11002 bp, 23 predicted proteins | sample L2c1metaG_FD_165511 | JGI IMG/M metagenome (GOLD analysis project Ga0193742, IMG submission 165511) | Soil microbial communities from a riparian zone of the East river system, Colorado, United States - L2c1 | ecosystem: Environmental > Terrestrial > Soil > Riparian zone | place: USA: East River... | reverse complement strand
AATTGATTATTAATTACATAAAATACTAAGTATGAAACAAGGCGCATCACCACAGTACAGACAAGCAAAGGAACTTTTAGAAAAACTAAAGCCAAATAAGCCAGTAGTCTTTGAGCCTGACTTTAATGTAATTACTGACTATAATGAACAGGCAACCGCATTTTTAAACTGGACTGATACCGCATTTACGGCTGAATTTAAAGAGCATTCCGCATACTTTGACGATGATAAAGAAAGAAGGGATATTTACACATGTATCCTTAAAAATCAGCGTGGAAGATACCGTTTTACTTTCGGGCAATCTATTGCATCTATGGGTAAGATACCAGCTGCCTATGACGTATTAGCTTGTTTGCAGAAATACGAAATTGATACTTTTGATAACTTTTGCGGTGAGTTTTGTTATGAAACAGACAGCCGGAAGGCTTACAAAACATACAAGGCGGTAAAAAGAGAATGGGAGAATATTGATAAGCTATTTACCGGCGAAGAAATAGAGCTATTACAGGAAATTAACTAAACTCTTTTGCAATATAGTACGCCACGCCTGTCTTTACAGGTAGGCTTTTTTAAAAAACATTATTACAAACCTATCCACCTTTTTTTACTTTTAAACTTATATACAATGAAAATTCAAGTAACAAATTTAATAACTGGGGAAAAGCAATTATTTGTTAATGATTTATCTCTTACTGATAATATTATTAGCTGCATCCTATGTAATGATCGCAGGACAGGGGAATTGTTGAACTATAACACAAGGGATAATATAAAAACTGCTCACCCTATTAAGGAATCAGTTTCAACTATTACAGGACGGCAATTTGCATGCTGTGAGACAAAAGACTTACACGCAAAATATATGTCTTAACTTCTATTCAATACACCCAAAAACACTTTTAAACTTTAATATTATGAAACTCAATCAATTTAAACACGAATTACGGGGAAATTATAAAAGTGATAAATGGGGAGAAGTTATGAGCGCATGGTTTGAATGTGCAGCCCATTTAAGGTGGCGTAATAAGGTTGATATTCCGGCTGAATGGCAATATTCACAAGGTGCTGCACTTGACCCACGTGATAAGGAAAACTATTATTTCAGCCTGTTTAGAAAAGCAAGTGATAAGCAGTTACTAACTATTGGTAATTTCCTTTGTCGTCTTTCTAAATGCTTAGACAAAGCAGGATTAAGTTATTAACTCAATACCTCTACCTATTCTTTTTTAAAATTAACTGCCGAAAGGCACAAAACTTAGCAAAATGACAACTTTAAAAATCAGCGATTTAAAAGAAAATGATGTAGTTCTTTTAAAAACAGAGGGTGGTACTCAATTTATCGCATTCGTTACCGAAATAAACGTACAGGCAAAGGGTATTGGAACCGAATACTTTGCCTACTCTGCGCCTGAAGAAACTACACCTAATGGACATCAAAAAAGCAGGATAGTGTGGAATGCATATAACGGAGAGGATTGCCTTGTTAAGATATTAATGAGAGGTGGCACATTGTTACCTTAACCTTCCTGCCTGTTCTGCTAAGTCAGACAGGCGCACATAATCAGCAGGTGCGATAGGTCTGCTGATATTTTAAAACAATATTTTAAAACAACTTAATAACTATTACAATGACAAATAATACAGGCATAAACACGAATAAGAAACATACCCTATCAAATGTAACTGTCCGCTCTTTTATCAATTCAAAAAAAGAACGTGAATATATGATATATACAGGGCGGGGAACAGGTTCACAGATAGCAGGAACTACTGATTACAATGAAGTGCTGGCCTTTAATAGCAATTATAAACAACTTGAGTACCGTAATATATACAATCATGAGGGAAGTATGGGCGGCGCTTATTTTTTAAAAGGGCATGCTACTGCTTACTGTATTCTCCTTTGGACTTTTGAAGAAAAAGAATTGAATATTGACTTTATGTGTGAAGCTATTAGGGAAACAGAAATTGATACATTCAAAAATGGGAAAGCGTTCATACAAAATGAATTACCCGAATTATTTGCCAAAGTCCCTATTAATTACAGAGATGAGTTTGCTTGGTGGACTACCAATGACTACCCCGAATATTCAGACAAAGAGTTGAGAATAAAACTGCTCACTGAATGTATAGAAGAAACTCATCCATAACCAGCATAAAGGCATACAAACAACATTAAAACAAACAATTAAAAAGTAACACTATGAAAAACAACATGGACTTTACAGGACTGTACTGGTATCTTTTATTAACTGGTAAAAAATAATTAATTATGGCAAAGTTTATTAAATTAAGACTTCGGAATATTCCTAAGAAATTAAATGAGGAGCAGTGGAGAATGGTTATTGATAATAAAAAAGATTTGGACGATTACCACTCCTTAAATGCGGTTTTAAATATGGAGGCATTTATGACAATGGAGAGGGATGAAAATGGAGATATAGCATTATCCCATACCGGAGCTGCCCCAACAAGAGCAATTGTATTACAGCGTCTATTGCACACAAAAATAACAACAACGCCAGCGGGAGAAAAGATTTACCCTATTATTGAGGTAGCTAAATTCACTGATGCAAAATATTTAGGTATGCTGCGTTTTATTGAAAATTTTGGAGCTATCCAAATGAATGCAGTCGGGGGATATTGTGGATTAAAGTCTTTTATAGAAACATGGGATGCGACCATAGTTGAAGAAATAGAAAAAAGTGATTTTGGATTCCCAATAGAAGATGCAGTTATTAAGGCAGATACTATTGTTTTAGAAAACTCACATAAAGAATATACAGGCGATTACATTGAGCAAAAAGCCAAAAGAGAAATAAAAGACAGTGGGGATGTTAAGACAATATACAATTTACGTGAAATGGATAAGAGGTATTTATTTAAATGTATATCTGGGTGTAAAAATGTAGTAATTCAAACACAAGCACAAGATGAACAGCAGTTAACTGATTTCCTTACTATGTTTGGGAAAATGCCCCGTAAAAATATATATCTATATGTATCGGAATCAACAAAAAACAAGATACAATCCCATCCATTATTCACCGTAAACAATACTATTCACTCGGTTAACTTCATTACAACCTGATGCAACCCAAAAGCAAATACCATAGCTTAGTAACACTACTTCTATTGTTGTTGTGGTTGTTGATGGGGAGTAAATAAAATATAATAAAAATAAAATTATGAAAAAGGATAAACACATGATTTGGTGGGCTACTTTAAGTGCTGAAAAAGCACAGGAACTAAGAGAAAAGTATTACCCCGGCGCAATGCTTGTTAAAGCAAATGATATTGTTTTCATCTACAACTCTGAACACCCTGAACACAAAGAAAGCGTTGTGGATGGGAATGGTTTGGAAGATGCTGCGTTAGAATTAATGGCAGATGAATTAACCAAAAGTGATGTTAGAAAATATACCTGCATAAACCTTTCGGGATATTCTCAAGTTGAAAGAAACATTGTAAAAGGCATTTTGAATTTACAGAAAGAAAGATACTCTCTCCTTGTTAAAGGGTATGGGGATGCGTTGGAATTATTAAAAGATTTAGCTAAGAGGTATAGCCAATCAGAATGGATTGCAGCCCCTTGTAGTGAACAAGTTGAAAAAGGACAGACACTATTGGATAACATTAAAAACAAATAACAATGACAAAGCAATCTGCATTAAAACAACTTGAAACGGTTATCGGTAAACTTTCACAACTAAACTACCATATAGAGGGCAACTCTTTACAAAGTGCTATAAGGGAAGTGGCTTACACAAGAGATAAATTAGAGAGCAACCAGTTATCTATAAGAAAAATAAAATGAAAAGTAAATCCATCCCCTGTAAATCCTGTAAGCATCTAACAACAGTTACTTTTAAAAAGAACGATGCTGTAATAGGATGGGTTTGTCAGATATGTAACCAAATTAATAACGTCTTAAATAAAACAAAATGAGCAACAAAACAGAAAATCCATTATTCCCTATTGCAAGAGATAAACACAGGGAAAGATACTTTCAAAAAGACTTTGACTTCCTTAGTACTAATTCAGATAATGAAACAACATTTGTACTTGGGTTTTGTGATGGCGTTTCGCACGCTGCCGGTATATGGGAACAAAAGATAATAGAATTGCAACAAATTATTGAACAACTTAAAACTAAGCCATGAATATAAACTCACATGCAGACTATGGTAAGGCTTTTCAAACCATGAAAATAATGGATAATCTGGAAAAAGAACTCATCCACATTAACGACATAGCCACTACAGGGGTTAAACATGCTGTGCAAAATAAAACAGCAAGACCGGAAGCTATTATCAAAGAATTGAAGGAAAGTATTATTGATGGGTACGGTGGATTATCCCCGGAATTATCGGGCTTAATCTTAAAATTTTAGCCGAATGAAAAAACTTACTAAGACACTACAAACAGTACAGGACTATTGGCAGGTTATTTTACCTAAAGAACAAAAAAGAATTTCAATTGAAATTAAGAAATTACAAGATGAGAAAACAAAACTGGAAGAAGATTACCTGATTGAACATTGGGAATTTCAGCCGGGGGATGCTGTTAGGCTAATCTATAAGGATAAGGAAGAAAAGGTATTTGTGTCATCTTGCAGAGCAGATATTTCAGGGAATAAGCATTATGTATGGTATTCAGAAGGAGATTATAAGATGGAATTAATCAATAGCGAATACAGAACTAAAAATTTTGATGGTTCACCATTAGAAGTAACATAGTATTTTCGTACATTAGTTCTTATTAACCTCCTTAAATTCCTTAACGATGCAAGAACTACTTATTATCCCGGCTATTATGATTTTCATTTTTGTAAGAAACAGGCTATCCACAAACGAAGAACCAGATGAAATGCCTATACCCCCTGTTACCTACTTTGATTCGGATGAAACTCTTTGTAGTGATTATTGCGAATGTGAATACCCTAATTGTGTTCACTCTATTTGTTGGGAGGATTTTGGAGAACAGAAAAATTAAAAAAAATGATACTACACAACAGGTATTTTCTTGATGACCCCGAAACTGGCCTTTATGAAGTAGACAAAGAAAGCTATGAGGCTCACCATAAAGCTAAACAGGAGTTCTTTGATAAATTTATAAAGCCAAATATTGATGCCTCAAAAACAATACGAGGCACTATATCAATAACATCTGCCCCTATAGAAGATGGTGATAATTTTGACTTTAAAAAACTTTGGAAATAAACTAAAAACAATTTAAAACTTATAATTATGCAAACGAAAATAACAATTACTCCTACTGATTTTAGTCAGCCAATGGAAGTTACTAACTCAACTGATGTTAGATTACTTTTACCCATGATGGGAGAGATTCCTGACGAATTTGATAATTCAAATAAATGGAGCAGGGCTGTATCTAAATGGTTTTTTGAAGGCATGAGAAAAGATGCTTTTACTGAAAAAGAAGGTATTGACAAGGATAAAGCGTTTCGGCATTTAGCGGCTGTTATTAGCCGTTGGGATTTAAAGCACGAGCATAAAACCGCTGGCGCTGCTTACTTAATGTCTCGGTGGTTTAATGATGTAAAATTATAACCCATATGTCAGTTAAGAAAAGACTTATCTACCTTCTCTTTACCTCCTTTTTACAGTATTACGTTTCATTAAAAATGCGGTAATACAGTTTATTACAGACAATACTCAACCAGAGTACTGTTAATATAAATACTAAAAAAAAAGTATGAAAAATAAGCGAAATATTGGAGATAGTACTATCTTTACAGTAATTGATTTGTTTATGAAAAAGATTAAGGTAAAGACAGATGTTTTAACTACCAACTTCGTTGATATTAAGACAGGCGAAATAATCGAAACTACACAAGAAGTAAAGAACCACAAGATAGTCGTTGATAGTAAGAGAGATTTTGTAATGTTATCTTTCGCTGTAGTGGGCCTGCTGGATGGATTAGATAAAACATCCATAAAGGTACTTATTTATTGCAGCTTAAATGCAGGCTACAATTCAAATATAGTTAACCTCACTAAGCCTATGTGTACTGAAATAACAAAGGAGTTTAACATAAATTACCAAACTATTAAAAATAGTATTGGTAAGCTATCAAAAAAGAAAATACTTATTCGATTAGGTTCAGGCACATACCGAGTTAACCCCAGATATTTTTGGAAGGGGCAAACTGCTGAAAAGTTAAAGACAATGAGGTATATATTAGACGTTGAATGTCCAAACTGCTAACAACTACAATTAATATCATCTAAAAAAAACAAAACAATGAAAATCTTCTTGATTTTTTGCAGGCTACTATTGTTCCTTGCAATCACAACAGTAAATGTCGAATACCTTGTAAATAGACAAAGCGACACATGGCTATTACTTCTTGCTATTTTTATTGAGGTTGCAATGTTTGCACTTCTTATTTTCCCACTAATAAAAAAACTCATAAAATGATTACACTTATCACGATAGTATTATCTATCATCGTAGCAGTCCTTTACATTAAGGCTAATTTTAAATCCATATCTGAAAAAGATATGTGGGCTGAAAGTACAAAATTCTGGGTCGGCATAATTATTTTGGTTGTTGGTATTGTTGGCTCTTTTATTCAACCTTTTTCGATAGAAAGAGTAGATGCAGGTCATGTTGGGATAAAGGTTAATTTGACTGGTGATAGCAGGGGCGTTAGCAGTTTTGAATATAAAACTGGATGGGTTATCCTTAATACATGGGTAAGTAAACTGTATGAGTTCCCTACATTTCAACAGCATATAGATTACCCAGAACAGCAGGTGATAAGCAAAGGTGGCTTCGCTGCTACAATTAAGCCATCTTTCAACTACTCTTTAAAGCCGGGAGATATTGGTGATATGTTTTCAAATTTAAGACTGGACGTAAAGGCTATTGAACAACAATGGTTACAAACTGCAATCGTAGGAACTGTAAATGATGTTGCAAATAAATGGGCTGTAGATGACATATTCAATCAAAGAGAAAAATTTGAAAGCGATATAGTTGCCGAAGCTAATAAAAGGGTGTCTAAATGGTTTACCATTTCGCAATTAAGAACCAATATTGTGCCGCCGCCTGCTTTACAAAAAAGCATTGAAGCAAAAACACAAGCCATACAGGAAGTTCAGGTTGCTGAAAATCAAACAAAGGTGGCTGTTGCAGAAGGTGATAGAAAAATAGCCGCTGCAAGGGCTGATAGCGCCGCTGCTGTAATTGCAGCCGCAGGGGAGGCAGAAGCTATCAGAAGAAAGCAGGTGTCATTAAACCCCACATACATTGATTATATGAAAGTGCAAAAATGGGATGGCACTTTACCTACTGTTTCAAGCGGTAATTCAGGATTGATGCTTCAAATACCAAACAAATAGGTTACCCCGCTTTATACAAAAACAAAACCCTTTCTGTAAAGAAGGGGTTTTATACTTACCACCAAAGGGAATAACCTTTGATACTGCTCGTTGAGATTATTTTAAATATTCACGTATTGAGTTCCTGGAATGAAATCTTTCTTATTGTACTTAGCTAAAAGGGTTCTCCAATTGTTACCCATTGTAAACTCAAAATGCGGCTTATCCTTGATCGTTTTGAAATTGCCGCCCCATACCATACCTTCCGGCATATAAGGCAATAGATTTGACGTATCGTAGTTCCAATCAGCTTGTTTACCATTCATCCTTAACACGTCAATTGCCGTTCCATAATTATGATAGCTGCTGCCACCACGTGCATTAGTAACCTTCTTTCCCGGCGTTGTTCTACCTTGTGCGTATAAGGCGTTCTGTTCTTCAATGGTTCTTAAACCTTGTGCTATCCTTATGGTTATATCCAACCCTGCTTCTGCGTCTTCTATAAACTTCTTAAATACCTCAATAACTTTTGGGTGCAACTTATTTAATCTTTCAAGTGAAATAGCATCTCTCATAATGCAGGTATTTTAGTTTTAAACCTTAGAAATATCCCCAGTCCTAACCCTACAACCAAAGCTACAATCCACCATGTTTTAGTTTTTGAACGGGTTTTATAAATATCTCTTTCGGCTATTGCTTTTATAACATTTGCGTTTGCTTCCCTTAATTGAAGTTCCCTGTTTGTTAAGTTTATAAGCACTGCTGTATCTGGTAGGTAAATGGTATCGGGGTCATTGTCCACCCATTCAGTATTTTTCATTTCAAATATAGCCTGTTCACGTCCTGTTTTAAGGGCTTCTTTTACCTGTCTTGTGCAATCTGTTGTCAAATCCCCGTTTGCTTCTCTAAAGGCTTGTGTGAGGCTGTCAGCTACCTTATTTAACCTCGCACTGTCAAAGACTTTTATTATTTTGTCAACAGGTATTTTCTGAATGATTGTGCGCCCCGGCTTTACAATGGGTGCTGGTGTCTTAATTAAATCCTTTGCACGTTTATAGAAGTTGGTGGTATCTTCCGTTGATTGAGGGGAATATTTAGCCACGCCCCGATATGCTTTCTGTACTGGATTGCAACTTGTCAATACAAACACAATAGCCACAAGTAAAGCAGTTAGAATCAGGTACAACACCCAATCCCTTTCAGGTCTGTACTCTTTATCATCAGGCACTACCAAATGCTTACTGAATTTTGACATCATTGGGATTTTAAATCTTTCATCCTGTCTTTTTGTAATTCACTTGGGAATATCTGCTTAGATAAAATGTTTAAGATTGCAACGGCTACTGTGATTGCCCACTTAACCCATTTTGCTGTATCACCTCCAACATTAAAAACATCTACCAAATTAAGTAACCCTGCTACTGTTGCAGCTATGGCTATTCCAATGGTTACCTTTGTACCTGTGCTGCTTACATCAGGGGAAAGGTATTGCTTCCATGTGGTGCTGCCAAGCGTTACATAGGTGCATATACCGCTCAACAAAGCGATAGTTTCAATAGTAAAAGGTGGTGAAGTAAGAAGTGTTTGAAAGATAGCCACAACAGATGCTACTGTAGTTAGGATATTTGCCCACCTTGCTTTTAATGATGCTGTCATAAATGTTGGTTTTTAATTTTTGTTTGTAAAAAATTCTATTATCTCTTTAACGATTATCCCGCCAACTGCTATGTAAAGCCCCCACCTTCCTCTTTTTTCCCCTTTTCTTTCTTTACTTTCGTTTTTCAATAAAGCAACCTCAATAACTAACCCGGATATTCTATCTTTCCCGTAAAGAATATCCAACGTATCATCTTCTACTTTGTGTATTCTTATTATTAAATCATCAGTTATTCTTTTCCTTGTTCCTTTCTCTGAACCTGCATCACTTACCAATCTACCTAACTGCCCCTTTATTGCCTGTATGTCAAGTAAAATTTGAGTAAGGTCTTTGTGGTTATTTTCCATCCCATTATTAGTAATGATGTTCGCTATCAGTCCCCTTATCCTTATTCCGCTCCCGTTCTAAATCTAACCTGTCTCTTTTATTCTGTATTTTCCTTGCATCACTTTCATCCAGCTTCTTTGTAACCTCAAAACCTAATCTTACTACCAATGAAATAACCGCCAAAAAGAAAACTACATCTGCTTTCCATGTCCCCCAATATAAAAAAACTGTTGCAAGTGCTGATGGTACTCCCGTAATGGTAAATACCCATGTCCAGAATTTTAGTGCTACTGCTTCCATTTTTGGTGCTTCAAGGTTTTGATAAGATTGCATAATGAAATTATGAATTTTTCTTTAATATATAAGAATATAATTGACAATCGTAAGAACCAATCTTTGTACTTCACTTTATAATACACAAAGATAACAATAGGGTGCAGTATTCCAATTATCATTGCTATCCAGTTATTCCTTCCCCATTCATTGTAAGGTTGCCCAAAAATCTCAATCAATACAAAGTTAAATGCCGCTGATGCGCTGAACCCATAAATGAAAGTCCTTACTGCGTCTTTGCTTTCTTTCAGTTTAACTAAACTCAATGCGTATGCCCACCCATACAAACTAACAAAGAACCATTTCCTTGTTTCAATTTCCCAATAACGGTAGATATAAAAATGATAGAGAACTACTATTAAAGGAAGCCATTCGTACCATCTTATAGTGGTCTTTTGCATTTCCATGCAGTTACGTCAAACAATAATTTTTTCAGTGGGTCAAATGGAGAAAACATATACCCTGTTGGATTTATAATATCCTGATTTGCTGGGTTACTTACAGAGTTTAAATAGCTACTAATGTCCACCATCGTTACGGTTGGGTTATGCCCTACCTGCACAAAGTTGTTTCCCTCTGCATAATATACCCAATAGCCATAATTATTAGCTCCTGAATATACTTTGTATATCACTCCCGCTTGTGGTGTTCCAACTACACCTATAAAACTGACTGAATGAGTTGCCATAGTTTTTAAGTTTTTACTTTTAACTTAATTGGTTTGCTTGTATCGGGTATAACGGATATTTCTACTGTTGCTGTATTGGTAGCCCCATTATTATCTGTAACGGTAACGGTAAACACATATCTTCCTTGTTCAAGATTAGTAACGTCTGTTACTGCTGTGTTTGGACTATTGATACTGTATGTTCCTGTACCACTTTGTAAAGTCCATTGATAGCTTACAATAGTTCCATCTGGGTCAGTACCACTACCTGTTAGTGTAGTCCTTGTAGTTGGTAAAACAACGGTAGTATTAGTCCCTGCGTTAGCGGTAGGTGGAAGGTTAACGGGCGGTACTGCAAACACAGTCATAGTAACCAATGATGAATCTTTAAGCCCTTTATTATCTGTAACCCTTAATTGAAACTTATATGTACCTGCTGCTAATCCAGTAACGGCAGAGGTTACACTTGTAGGACTTGTTATAGTCGCTGCGCCTCCTAAAGTTTTAGTCCATAAGTAAGAAACAATAGTACCATCAGGGTCACTTGAAGCACTACCATTTAAACTACCATTAGCAGGTAAGGTTACAAAGGTATTAGTTCCTGCATTTGCTACGGGCGGCAAGTTTAATGGTGGTACGGGAGTAGACGGATAAAGAAAACTATCCAAA
>Ga0193742_1002309_pt1 | contig 11004 bp, 9 predicted proteins | sample L2c1metaG_FD_165511 | JGI IMG/M metagenome (GOLD analysis project Ga0193742, IMG submission 165511) | Soil microbial communities from a riparian zone of the East river system, Colorado, United States - L2c1 | ecosystem: Environmental > Terrestrial > Soil > Riparian zone | place: USA: East River... | reverse complement strand
GGGGGTGAGACACCGCGGCCCCGACTCGGGGGGTGAGCCGTGGCCGCGGGCCGTGGCGGTCAGGATCTGGTGGGCGGTGCGGTCATGGCGCCGCGACTTGGACGTCGGAGCCGTTCACGGGGGTGGGTGTGTTGTCCCTGCTTCCTGCGGAGAGGTCGTAGCGGTCACGGACGCCGCTGCCCGCACAGCTGCCTCCGTCTGTGCCGGAGCTCTCGCCGAGCGTGGGGTCGAGCAGCGGGTTCGCGCCCGAGAACACGCCCCAGGGACTTTCGCATCCGGGCACGACCCAGGCGTGGCTCATCCAGTTGTTGGCGCCGCCGGCCTTGGCGCCGCCACGGGCGGCGCAGTCCTCGGCCGTGGTGGTCGAGTCGCCGACGACGAGGGTGCCGGCGACGCAGAGTCCCTCGTGGACGTGGTAGCGGTCGTTGTCGCCGACGAAGCCCTGGGTGGGCTCCACGGGTGCTCCCATCACGATGTAGTACGAGAGGCCGACGATGCTGGCGTCGTCGCCGGTGCCGTCGTAGAGGAGCATCTCGGGCTCGTCGATCGCGAACTCGTCGTCGAGGTACGAGAAGTTCATGTAGTGCGCCGCGATGCCGGGCACGTAGCCGGTGACCTGCGTGTAGCCCGCGGCCTCCGCCTCGACCGGTGTCGGGTGGTCCAACGCGACAGTGCGGGCCTGCTCGACCTCGTCGGTGAGGTCCGCGCACGTCTGCTGGCTGGTCACGGCGCTCCACGCCTGCGGTCCCGCGTGGGTGGTCGTCGTCGAGAGCCGCTGCAGCCACGCCTCGTAGGCGTCGTCGGAGACGTCGGCCAGGGCGGACACGAGCCGAGCCTCTGCGGCCTCGCCGCTGCTCGTCGACAGAGCCATCAGACGGTCGACTTCGACCGAGCCGCGACCGGCGTTGAGCGACGGGATGGGCGTCGTCGGCACCGCCGGGGCAGCCGGGGCAGCCGGGGCCGCGGCGGCCGGTGCTGCGGCGGGGCCGTGGTGGCTCCCCCCGGCTGCAGGGGTTGCCGCGCCCGACGTGCTGGCGTCCGTCACGGCGCCGCCGGTGACGGTGTCCCACCCGGCGGTGGTGGCCTCCTGCCAGTAGGCCGCCGGGTTGAGGCCGAGATCGCAGCGCTGACTGGCTGCGGTGAGTTGGGCCGACGGTGCCGCGGGGTCGTTGGCGTGGTGGTTCGCCGCCTCCGGGGAGGTGAGCACCACGCTGGTCGCCACGACGACCACCACGGGCACGACCGCGCCGGCCAGCAGGGCCCTCTCCCCCAGCGACTGCCACAGCGCGGGCCGCAGCAGCACGACCGCGGCCAGGACCACGGCGGCGACCTCGAACGCGGTGGTCATCTGGTCGAGGGTGGCGGCCGGCTCCTTCTCACCGGGGTCGGCGCCGAAGGGCAGCCCGGCGGTGCGGCTCACCACCCAGGTCACCGCGGCGGCCAGGTTGACCACGACGGTGGCCTGCAACACGGCCCGGCGCGGCCACGCCAGCAGGGCCACGGCCAGGGCGACCTGTGCCCACCCGCCGACCAGGAACAGGATGCCGTCGAGGGTCGATTCCTGGCTGTGGCCGGGCACCATCGCGAGGTGCACCGCGCCGGCGGCGGCGCATAGGGCCGCCAACGCCAGCCGGGCCACCAACGGCGCGGCTTCGTCGTCCCGCACGTCGGCGCGGGTTGCTTCTTCCGTACTACTCATGACATCCCCCTGTCGGTGCCGCCCCGAGAAGCAGCATCTGTTGTCGTATCCCCTGCGGAACCATCAGTCGGCGCCGGCGTCGGTCGGGTGGCGCCTCGAGCGGACGACGAACACCCCCGCCGCCACGACGGCCAGCAGAGCGACCACTCCGGCGACGATCACGCCGGCACCGAGGCCGCCGTCGTCGCCAGCCTGCGCGGCGGTCTCCTGGACGTCGACGGGTTCCTCGGCAGGGTCGGTCGTCGCGGGCTGCTCGGTCGTCGTGGTGGCCGGCGCCGTCGTCGTGGTGGCCGGGGCGGCGACGTCGACCGGGACCTCGATCGTGCCGGACGGGTTGATCGCCGTGACCCGGACCGTCCAGGCTCCCGGCCGGGCGAGATCCACCGTCGCCTCGAACCGTCCGTCGTCATCCACGGGAGTCATCGCGACCGGCGTCAGCGCGACCGCATCGGGACCGACCGGTGTCGCCGTGATCGTGGTCTCCCGGGCCGCGGGGTGACCGTCGTTCTCCCAGACGAGGCGCACCACCATCCGGTGGCTCGTGCCGGAAGGGGTGTCGGTCTCGAACGTCAGGATGCCGGGACCCTCATGGGCCGACGCGGGTGGCGCGGCAGCGACCGCGACACCAAGGGTGGCGAGCACTGCAACGAGAAGTCGGACAGGGTTGGTCATCGCAATGGCACCTCGAGGGTGAAGGTTGCTGGCAGCCCCGCCTCGACCGCGGTGACCTGGAGTACCCAGGTGCCGGGCGAGCTGAGCGAGGCGTCCAGAAGGGACACATGTGACGGCGTGAACGGAGTGACGGTGAGCCTCCGGGCCGGGATGTCGCCCACCGCCGCGGTGACCTCGACCGCGTCGACCGGGAACGGCTCCGTCCCGCTCTCGTCGTAGAAGTAGAGGTGGATGTCGTTCACACCCACCTCGGCGGGATCGACCACCGCCTGGACCGTCGCCTCGGCATCGGCCGCGGCGGCAGTCAGCGTGATCGGACCGGTCACCTGGTCACGGGCCGGGGGCTGGTTCACCAGGACGGCCGTCACCACCAGCACCGCCGCCGCCACGCCCACCTCGCCGCGCACCGACCACAGCAACGACGTCAACTTCTGCTCGATCCGCGGCAGGAGCACCTCGCGGTTCACGAACCCCAGCGCGACGAGCACGGCGAAGCCCGCGACCTTGACCAGGAGCAGCTGCCCGTAACCCGTCGAGCCGAGCGCCTCCCAGGAATCCACCTGCACCAGGCTCGAGATCCCGCCCGACACCGCCACCACCCCGACCGCGACCAACGCCGCGTTGGAGAAACGACGCACCAGACCCGACCGATCGGTCGCCGCCCGCACGGTCGCAGCGAGCCCGACGAGTCCTCCCAGCCAGACCCCGACCGCGACCAGATGGATGACGTCGACGGGCACCGACAGCACCCGGTTCGAGGCCGTCCACGCGTGACCCGACAACGAGGCGCACACCAGCGACCCGACGCCCGCCCCCACCGCCAGCAGCGGGAACCGTGACAGCATCGGCACGGCCACCAGCACCGCCGCCGCCAGCAACGCCCCGATCCTGACGACGCTCAGCTCCCCTGTGCGGGTGTCGAGCGCCAGATCCGGTGTGATGCCGATCGCGTCGATCAACGAGCGACCCGACGCGTCGGCGGACTGCGCCACCAGCGACGCCGCCACCCCCACCGCCGCGACGAGTGCCCCGGCCAACATCAGCGGCCGCAGTCGCCGGCGAACCTTTGCATCGACCGGTGCGTAGACCGCGAGAGCGCCGGCGCCCACCACCATGAACGCTCCCGCGAAGCCTGCCCAGCGTCCGACGCCGCCCACGAGGTCGACGAGCGAGCTCGACTCGTCGTCGAGCTCCGCGGCGCCGGTCCGGACCCCGACGTGGAACACGAACGAGCTGGTCAGGTTGTGGCTGTCCTCGCTCACGACCCGCCACGCCACCGTGTAGGTGCCCTCCCGGTCGCCGTCGATCGGCACGACCAGAACCGCGCCGTCCTCGGTCACCTCGACCTCGCCGCGATCCGCCCGGTCGCCGGCCGGGTCGATGACCTCGATGCCGCCCTCGACCACCTCGACCGGTTCGTCGAAGCGCAGCTCCACCTGCTCGGGGACGGCGTCGATCACCTCGTCGTCGGCCGGCGTCGTGCCGATCAGGGTCGCGTGCGCCTCGGCGCGGGCCGCCAGCGGCCCGAACAGGAACGCGGCCACCAGACCGCAGGCAACGACCGACGGCCGCAGCCCGAAGCTGCGCGGCCGTCGAGTCGGACGCTCGTCCATCCCTCGATTCCTCTCGCTCGTCGACGCAGCCGGGCGACCCCCGGCGGCACATCACACGACGAACGAGAGAGGTGGCCCCCGACGCGACAGCGACCACACCACGACCTGAGGAGCGACCACGCCACACGAACGCAGGACCCGGACGGAGACCCGCCTCCGCAGCGACCCGGCGGGCCGGCCCGCGACCAGTTCCCCGGCCCGGCGCATCCATCCGACCAGCCACACCAACGCAGCCGCCACGGCGAACTGCGCCGCGATCCCCAACACGAACGAGGCCTCGGTGAGGCTCTGCGCAGGCCCGATGCCGGCCCGGAGGTGCTCGAACAGCTCGATGAGCACGAACAGCGTGACCTGCTGCCCGGCCAGCGCCCCGAAGCGCACCGGCGGCAGCTCGGCACGGGCGCCCGACAGGAACCCGCGGGCCAGCACCGCCAAGGTGAACGGCACCGCCAACCGGAACATCACCGTCAGGTAGCCGTGCCCACCCTCGACCGACGGCGTCGACCCCACGAGCGCCACGGCGCTGTAACCGAGCGCATGCCCGGCGGCGACGCCACCAGGCAGCAGCAACAGCGACCACAACCGAAACCCCCGCATCGCGATCAGATGCTAGATGCCGACCAGCCCACGCGCCCGTTCGGGCCGAGGCACCACATCGCTTCCTGGCAGTGGGCCCACGGCACCCCACCCACCAGGGCCCCGGCCGCCCCGATGGCTGCCACCACATCGACGATGGCGAGGAGCGGACACACCCTCGCCAGCTGAGCAGGTCACTGCAGGTCACTCCCGAGTCACGGGCGAGGGCGTTCCTTGTGACCGGCCGTGAGGAGCCTGACCATCTCCGCGATGCGTTCGGCCCGGAGCTCGGGGCGGCGCTTGGTGGCGTCGATCCAGCGCAGATAGGCACGTCGGTAGAACTGGGCGAGCGAGTCGAAGAACGTCCCGGCGTCGGGAGAGGCCTCGAGGGCGGCGACGACGTCGGGTGCCAGGTCGTCGCGCTGGGGTCCCTCCGGTAGGAGGACGACGGCGACCTCGTCACCCGCGGCGATGCCACAGTCCCGACGCCAAGCGGCGCCGAGCACGATGCCGTGGCCGTCGTCGAGCCGTTCCACGACGGCGCGTACACCCATGCCGTCGACCGTGCCGTGCACGCGGTGCTGGTGCTTGTGCCCCCACGCGTCGTCGGGCTCGAAGGGAAGCGGGACCAGCACCCGGCGCCTCCGATCGCTGACGACCCGAACGGTGAAGGTGCGCTCCGGGGTGGTCATCGCCCGAGTCTGACCACCCGGCGTTGCGCCCGCGCCAACGACCAGGCAAACTATTCAAGTGCCTAAGCAGGTAGTTGAGGAGCCGACGATCGACGAGCTGGCCGCCGCAGTACGGACCCTGAAGCTCCTGGCCGACGAGACCCGGCTGCGGATCATCTGGAACCTCCTCCACGGCGAGCACTCCGTGAACGAGTTGGCCGACCACCTGTCGATGCAGGCCGCCGCGGTGTCGCACCACCTGGCCCGGCTGCGGCTCGCCGGCGTGGTCACCACCCGCCGCGACGGCAACCGCATCTTCTACGCCGCCCACGACGACCACGTCGAAGCCCTCGCCCGAGAAGCGCTGCACCACGCCGAACACCTCGGCACCGTCCCCGCCCGCCACCACCGGCGTCGAGCCAGTACCGCATGACCAACCACCACCGCCACCACCACGGCCACGACTCCACGGGCGGCGGTCGCGGGGCTCACCAACACGACCACGCCGACGTCCCCACACGAGGCCTCGCCTGGGTCTGGCGCTGGCTGGTCGACCTGTTCGGTGGGCACAGCCACGACCACGGCGACAGCCGCGGCGACCTCGAGGACAGCCGGCAGGGGATGCGGGCCCTGTCGATCAGCCTCGGCGGGCTCGGCGTCACCGCCCTGATCCAAGCAGCGGTCGTCGTGGTCTCGGGCTCGGTCGCGCTGCTGGCCGACACCATCCACAACGTGTCCGACGCACTGACCGCAATCCCCCTCGGCGTCGCGTTCCTGCTCGCCCGGCGCCAACCCACCCGGCGCTACACCTACGGCTACGGGCGCGCCGAAGACCTCGCCGGCATCTTCATCGTCGCCGTCATCGCCCTGTCCGCTGTCGTCGCCGCCTGGCAGGCCGTCGAACGGCTGGTCGACCCCCGCGAGATCCACCAGGCCGGCTGGGTCGCCGTCGCCGGACTCGTCGGCTTCCTCGGCAACGAAGCCGTCGCCGGCTACCGCCTCCGCGTCGGGCGACGCATCGGCTCCGCCGCCCTCGTCGCCGACGGCCTCCACGCCCGCACCGACGGGCTCACCAGCCTCGCCGTGCTCGGCGCCGGTCTCGGATCCCTCGCCGGCTGGCCACTCGCCGACCCCCTCATCGGCCTCGCCATCAGCCTCGCCATCACCCGCGTGCTGCGCATCGCGGCACGCGACATCTACCGGCGCCTCATGGACGGCGTCGACCCCCAGATCGTCGACCACATCACCCACCAGCTCACCACGACCCCTGGCGTCCGTGGCATCGACCGCGTGCGCGTCCGGTGGATCGGCCACCGGCTCCACGTCGACGCCGACATCGTCCTCGACGCCCACCTCCCCCTCACCCGGGCCCACGACATCCTCGAAGACGCCCGACACTCCCTGCTCCACCACGTCCCCCGCCTCGCCGACGCCCTCCTCCACGCCAGCCCCACCCACGACACCGGCCCCGATCCCCACGCCCTCACCCACCACCACCTCGCGACGAACTGAGCCCCGACTCGTTGCCAGGGGTCTGGCACGGGCACCCGCGCAGGAGCCCGCCGACGAGCGGTGAGAGGCAGGCCTTCCCTGGTCGGGCGATCGGCCGCCCTGGCTCATCCGTTTCCGGGAGCCGCGATGACGCCTTGGGCCGCGAGGTCGGGGTCGACGTCAGGGCTGGTGGGAGGGTCTTGTACGTTCGCTGTGGTGGGACGTCGCCGGTGGTCGATGCAGCAGGTGCTGGCCCAGGCGCCGGACGCGGGGTCGGTGAAGGCGGCGCGGGGGCTGGCGAACCTGCGGACGTGGTCGGACCTGGGGTGCACCGAGTCCCTCGTGTTCGGTCGGTGCCAGGGCAGCGGCAAGTTGCCGTACCAGGTGACGGTCGATCTGACGGGTCCCGCGTACCGCTGTACCTGCCCCAGCCGGAAGTTCCCGTGCAAGCATGGCCTGGCACTTCTGTTGTTGTGGGTCGAGCACGGTGACGCCGTCGGCGAGGTCGCTGCGGCCGCCGACTTCGCCGGGGAGTGGGCGGGCGACCGGGCTCGTCGCTCGGCGGCACGGCCGGGTGCGGTGGTCGACCCTGAGGCCCGGGCCCGCCGCCAGGCCGAGCGCGAGGCGACGATGTCCGCCGGGATCGACGAGTTCGAGCGCTGGTTGGGCGACCTGGTCCGGCAGGGGTTGGCCGGGGCGCGGCGGCAGCCCTACGCGTTCTGGGACGAGATGGCGTCGCGGCTGGTGGACGCCCAGATGCCCGGTCTGGCCGAACGGGTCCGCGGGGTGAGCGGGCATCTCGCCGGTCGCCTCGACTGGGCCGACGTGCTGCTGGCCGAGGCCGGGCGGTGGCAGTTGGCGGTGCACGCTTGGCGGGCGAGGGACCGGCTCGGCGACGAGCTGGTCGGTGACCTGCGGGTGTTCCTCGGCTGGCATCGCCGGGGCGACGAGGTGGCGGGCTTCCCCCGCCTCGCCGACCGGTGGGTCGTGGCGGGCGTGCGTCAGGACGAGCTGGAGCGCATCGTCAGCCAGCGCACCTGGCTGTACGGCGAGACGACCGGCCGCTGGGTCCTGCTGCTGGACTTCGCCGCCGCCGGCGCCACCCTGCGGACCGCCCAGACGGTGGGCTCGGTGGTCGACGCCGCCTTGGCGTTGCACCCGGGCAGCGACCCGCCGAGGGGCGTGCTGGGCGAAGATCACCAGGTGGTGGGGTCAGGGGCGCTGCCGGCCGCGACGGGCGTGGCGGCGACCGTCGACCGGCTGTCGTCCTGGCTGGCGGCCAACCCGTGGCGGGAGCGCCTACCGGTAGCGGTCGCCGAGGTCGTGGTCGTGCCCGACCAGGATCGCTGGTGGCTCCAGGACTCCACCGGCGATCGCCTGCCGTTGAGCCGCCTGGTCGAGCCGTGGATGCTCCTCGCGCTGACCGGCGGGCGCCCGGCCACCGTGGTGGCCGAGTGGGAGGCGGGCTCGTTGCACCCCCTCGCGGTGGCACCCACCGTGGCCTCGGCCGTCGCCGTTCGCACCGCGGATCCGGTGCCGCTGTGACCGTGACGTCGTCGCCCTCGGGGGCGCTGTCGACCTCGGCGCTGTGGGACCGGCTCGTGTCGGTGGCGCTGGTGGGCACCGAGCGCAAGCCTCTGCCCGCCGACGTCGTGGCAGCGGTCGCGGCGCTGGTCGACGACCCGGCCCGGCCCGACGGCGCCGAAGCGGCCGGGACGGCGGCAGCAGAGCGGCGGCCGGTGGATGTGGAGGTGGAGGTGCTGACCGCGGCGGCGATCGTGGCGGCGCACCAGCGGGTGGGCCTGGTGCCACTGCACGGCGACGACGCCCCACCGGGGGCGGGACCGGACGACGACCGGCCCGAGGTGTCCTCGACCGCCGCCCAGCTCCTGTCGTTGCTGCTGGAGGGCCACGTCCGGGTGCTGGGCGGTCCCGTCGGGCTGGTCGAGGAGTGGCTCCGCCGTTGCCCGGCCGCCGGCCGCCGCCCGCCGGCACGGCTCCTGCCGGCGCTCCTCGACCACGCCACCCGGGTCCCGTCCCTCCGGTCGTCGGTGGTCGCGACCGGCGGGGCGCCCCTCGCCTGGCTGGGGCGGCACAACCCGGCCTGGTCGTGGGCGGCGGAGACGGAGACGGAGACGGACCGACCGTCCGTGCCCGCCGACGACGACGAGGTCTGGCGGATCGGCGAGCCGGCGGCCCGGCTGGCGCTGCTGACCGCCCGGCGGGCCACGGACCCGGCCGCGGCCCGGCACCTGGCCGAGGAGACGTGGTCGGGTGAGAGCGCGAAGGACCGGGCGCGGATCCTGGAGGTCATGCGCACCGGTCTGCACCCCGACGACGAGGCCTTCCTCGAGGCGAGTCTCGACGACCGCGCCGTGAGCGTCCGCGCGGTCGCGGCCGATCTGCTGGCCCGGCTGCCCGGCTCCGCGCTGGCGGCACGCATGGCCGACCGGGTCCGCCCCCTGGTGGGGCGGGGTCAGCCCGGCCTGGTCGGGCGGTTGCGGCGCCGGCTGGAGATCGCCCTCCCTGAGGCGATCGACGCGGCGGCACGCCGCGACGGGATCGTCGACGCCGGCGCCCCACCGGCGACCGGGAAGCGCACGTGGTGGCTGATCCAGCTGGTGGGGGCGACGCCCCTGACGTTCTGGACCGACGAGCTGGGCCTGTCCCCCGCCGCCGCCGTCCGGCAGGCCACCCCCGTCTTTGAAGGGAAACGACCTCATACGGGCGGTTTTCCTTCAAAGACGCCCGACCTGGTGCAGGGGTGGGTGAGGGCCGCCGGCCGCCACGGCGACCCGGTGTGGTGCCGTGAGCTGATGCGCGTCGCCCCCGAGCCGCGGCTGCTCGCGGCCCTGCCGGCCGAGCAGGCCCACGACCTGCTGCCCGTGGCCCTGGAGCACGCCGCCGAGCCGGCGCTGGCCGGGCTGCTGGCAGCCACGCCCGGTCCGTGGCCGGTGCTGCTGAGCCAGTGGGTCGTCCAGCGGCTGCGCGCCGGCAAGGACGCCGGGTCGGTCGACCGGGCCCTGACCGCACTGGCGGCGGCCGGCGACGTCGGCATCATCCCCGACCTCGAACGCTGGATCGACGACCTGAGGGTCCACGACCGCCGGCGGGCGACGCTGCCCCATGTGATCCACGCCCTGTCGATCCGTCACACCATCGCCCAGGAGCTGTCATGACAGACCCGACCGCCTCGACCCCCTCGACGCCGCCCGCCTCCCCCAACGGCGGCGACCCGGTCGACGAGGCGATCCTGCGGGCCCACGCCGAGATCGAGTTCGCGTCGGAGCTCGGCGCCCTCGACCGGGCCGACGACCGGCCCCGGCCGCCGAGCTGGCGGCTCTCACCCTGGGCGGTCGTGACCTACCTGCTGGGCGGGTCGCTCGACGACGGCACCGCGATCACCCCCAAGTACGTGGGCCAGCGCCGCCTGGTCGAGATCGCGGTCGCCACCCTGGCGACGGACCGGGCGCTGCTGCTGCTCGGCGTGCCGGGCACGGCCAAGACGTGGCTGAGCGAGCACCTGGCCGCCGCCATCTCGGGTCGTTCGACACTGCTGGTGCAGGGCACGTCGGGCACTCCCGAGGAGGCGATCCGCTACGGCTGGAACTACGCCCGACTGCTGGCCGAAGGCCCGACCCGGGCGGCGCTGGTGCCGAGCCCGGTCATGCGGGCGATGGAGCACGGCGCCCTGGTGCGCATCGAGGAGCTGACCCGCATCCCGTCCGACGTGCAGGATGCGCTGATCACCGTGCTGTCCGAGAAGACCCTCCCCATCCCGGAGCTCGACACCGAGGTGCAGGCCCGCCGGGGCTTCAACGTGATCGCCACCGCCAACGACCGCGACCGGGGCGTGAACGACCTGTCGGCGGCGCTCATGCGACGGTTCAACGTGGTCGTGCTGCCGCTGCCCGACGACCTCGACGACGAGGTGGCGATCGTCAGCCGGCGGGTGGCGCAGCTGGGCCGGGCCCTCGAGCTGCCGGTCGAGCTGAAGGACCTCGACGAGATCCGACGGGTGGTCACCATCTTCCGGGAGCTGCGGGCCGGGGTGACGGCCGACGGGCGCACGACGCTCAAGTCGCCGTCGAGCACCCTGTCGACCGCCGAGGCCATCTCGGTGATGACCAACGGGCTGGCCCTGGCGGCGCACTTCGGCGACGGCGTCGTCGGTGCCGCCGATGTGGCGGCCGGCCTGGTCGGCGCCGTGGTCAAGGACCCGGTGCAGGACCGGATCGCCTGGCAGGAGTACCTCGAGACCGTCGTCAAGGAGCGCAAGGGC
>Ga0193742_1002308_pt1 | contig 11005 bp, 9 predicted proteins | sample L2c1metaG_FD_165511 | JGI IMG/M metagenome (GOLD analysis project Ga0193742, IMG submission 165511) | Soil microbial communities from a riparian zone of the East river system, Colorado, United States - L2c1 | ecosystem: Environmental > Terrestrial > Soil > Riparian zone | place: USA: East River... | reverse complement strand
TACGTGGGCGCCGGTCACGGTCGGCCGCGCTGCTGGATCGCAGTCAGCGCGAGGTTCACCGAGAACGCCACGAGCAGGAGGATCAGGCCGAGCGCGACGGCGAGCGCGAACTCGCCGCGCGATGCCTCGAGCACCGCGGCGGTGGTCAGTAGGCGGGTCTCGCCCGCGATGTTGCCGCCGACCATCATCGCCGCGCCGACTTCTGAGATCAGCGCTCCGAACGTGGCCATGCTCGCGGCGACGAGTGGCAGGCGTGCCTCCAGTGCGACCTCCCACAACGCTCGCGCGCGGCTGGCGCCGAGCGCCTGCATCTGGGTGGCGAAGTCGGGATCGACCTGCTGGAGCCCCGCGGCCGAGAGCCCGGCGACGAGCGGCAACCCGATCGCGGCCTGGGGGCGAGGATCATCGCCGACGGGGTGAACAGCAGACCGAGTTCGCCGAGCGGCCCGCTGCGCCACAGCAGCACCGTGACGAAGAGCCCGACGACGACCGGCGGCAGGCCCATGCCGGCGTTGACGAGCGCGAGCAGGGGCCGGCGCCCTCGGAAGCGCCCGAACGCGAGCAGCACGGCGAGCGGGAACCCGAGCGCGAACGCGATCCACGGTCGCGGTCAGCGAGACGCGCAGCGACAGCCAGATGATCTCCCAGGTCGCGCGATCGCCGCCGAGCAGCAGCTTGACCGCCGCGCGCAGCGCGTCGCCCAGGACGTCCATCAGGCGCCGGCCTCGACCTGCGCGAGCGACTTCCCGGCGTCGGGCACGAACAGCGCCTCCCCGTAGGGCATTCGCCTCGGGGCGCGCAAAAGATGAGTAGCGACCACTCATGACACGCGGCATGCGCGCGCTGATGATGTGAGGTCGTTCGCCTTGGACAGCGCCATTGCGGGCGTGGTGAGGCCTGGAGGATGGATCGAGTGGGAGCGTTACGGATGGCTGAAGGTGCGGGGAGGTCGTGGGTTCGGCGTTATGCCCGGCAGCGGGCGTGTGCGGCGGCGGTCGGGGTGCTGGCCGTGGCTGCGCTGGCGTTCGCGCCGGCTGTCGCGCTGGGCGACGTCGGCTTGGAGCCGCCGGTTTCCTACCCGGCGGCGGCGGGAGCGCACGACGTGGCCGTCGGCGACTTCAACGGCGACGGGCGGCTGGATCTCGCGACCGCGAACGCGACCGACGGCTCGTTCTCGATCCTGCTCGGGAGAGCCGGCGGCACGTTCGAGCCGGCGGTGACGACCGCGCTCGGCGCCGTTCCGTCGACGGTTTCCGCCGCGGACTTCGATGGCGACGGCAACCTCGACCTCGCGTTCGCGATCCAGACCGGCAACCAGGTGATCGTCCACTGGGGCACCGGGACCGGCAGCGGCTTCGACACGACGAAGACGACCGTCACGACGCCGTCCAGGCCCTGGGACGCGATCGGGACCGACCTCGACGGCAACGACCGCGCCGACCTGGTGACCGCCAACCGCAACGAGAGCACGATCTCGGTCTTCCTCGCCGACTCCGGCAGCCGCGGATTCGGACCGGCGTCGGACACCCGTACCGACATCTTCGGCGGCCCGGTCGCGCTCGCCGCCGGAGCGGTCTTCGGCCCGAAGCCGCAAGACATCGCGGTCGCCAATCAGTCGAACGGCAGCGTGACCTCCTTCCGGGGCAATGGCGCGGCCGGGTGGTCCGCCATCGGCACGTACGGCGTCGGCGGCCTGGACAGCCAGCCGAACGGCGTCGCGATCGCCAACATCGCCGGCGACGGGCATGGCGACATCGTCACGTCGAACGCAGGTACCAACACGGCCACGATCCTCCCCGCCACCGACGGCGGCGGCCCCTCCGGCCAGCAGAACACCACGCTGCCCGCCGGCTCCAACCCGACCGGGATCGTCACCGGCGACTTCACCGGCGACGGCCGCGCCGACGCCGCGGTCGTCGCCCATGACAGCGGCAAGGTCCTCGTGCTCACGAGCGGCGGCGATTTAGTCCCGATGATCGTGGTGGCCAGCTACGACGCCGGCACGAGCCCGGTCCGCGCCGGTGCCGGCGACTTCAACGACGACGGCGCGGCCGATGTCGCCGTCGCCTCCGACAGCGGCAGCGGTGCCGTGCGCATCCTGCTGTCGCACGGCGCGCCGACACTGGCCGGCCAGGCCTCCGCCTCGGTCGCGGTCGGCGGCGCGCTGACGAGTACGGTCACGCTCGCGGGCGCCACGCCGGCAGCGAGCGGCACGATCGCCTTCGACCTCTACGGCCCCGACGACGCCACCTGCTCGGGCACCCCGGTCACCGACACGAGAACCGTCGCGGGCAACGGCGCCTACACGGCGTCGCCCGTCACTGCCCCGCACGTGGGCACCTATCGCTGGGTCGTGTCCTACTCCGGCGACGCGAACAACGACGCCGTGACCGGCAGCTGCACCGACGCGAACCAGAGCACCGTGGTGACGAAGGCGGTCACGACGGTGCCGGTCGCGGCGACCAGCCCGATCACCGTCGGGCAGACCGCACCGGCCAGCACCACGCTCTCCGGCGGGCACAGCCCGACCGGCTCGATCGTGCTGAAGGCCTACCCGACGACGGACTGCAGCGGCCCCGCCGCCTACTCCAGCGACGCGCTGACGGTCAGCGGCAACGGCACCCACACCGCCGCCCCCGTCTTCACCCCCGCGACCGCCGGCACCTACCGCTGGATCGCCAGCTACGACGGCGACGCCGACAACGCCGCCGCCGCCAGCGCGTGCGGCGCGGCCGGGGCGGCGACCGTCGTCGGCACGTTCGCCCCGACGCTGTCGCCGTCGGTGACGAGCCCGGTGGTCGTCGGCGGCGCAGTCACCATGACGGCGACGCTCGCCGGCGGCCACAGCCCGACGGGCTCGGTCACCTTCGCCGCGTACGCGAACGCGACATGCACCGGCGCGCCCGCCTACTCCAGCGGCGCGGTCACCGTCTCCGGCAACGGCACCTACGAGCCCGCGACCGCCTTCACACCGACAGAGGCCGGCACCTACCGCGTCCTCGCCAGCTACTCAGGCGACGCCAACAACGAACCCGTCGCCGGGGCGTGCGGCGAGGCGGGCGCGTCGGTCGACGTGTCGAAGGCGACCCAGACGATCGCGTTCCCGCCGCCGCCCGACCAGCTTGCCGGGGGCGCGGAGGTGGCGCTGACGGCGACCGCCTCCTCGGGCCTGGCCGTGACGTACACGAGCACCACGACCGACGTCTGCACGATCATCGGCATCACGGTGAGATCCGTCTCTGTCGGGACCTGCTCGATCACCGCCTCGCAGCCAGGCGACGCAACCTTCTCCGCCGCGCCCGAGGTCGTCCGCTCCTTCGCCGTGACCGACGGCACCGCACCGGCGCCGGCACCGACCCCGCCGACCCCGCCGACGCCGACGCCGACACCCAAGCCCGACAAGCCCAAGCTCACGTTCGACGTGCCCGCGCGCGTCCTGCTCACCAACGACACGCTCACCGCCAGCTGCAGACTGGCCGGCGCCCGCCTGCGCCGCTGCACCATCACCGTCCGGACACGCTCCGGTCAGACGCTCGGCAGCTCCACCGGCACCAAGACGGTCCGCGTCCGCCTGACGAGCAAGGCGCTCGCGCTGCTCGCCCGCACCCCCGCCGGCCTGACCGTCCGGATCTCGGCCATCGCGACCCCCGCCAAGGCCAACCCGGTCAGCACCACGCGCACGACGCTGCTGCTGCGACAGAACAACCCGATCCCGGCCGCCGCCACCTTCTCCGGCAACGGCGACAGACTGACCGCCAGCGAGAAGCGCGCCCTCACCCGCCTCGCGCGGCAGCTCAGAACCGGCGGCGCAACGACCGTCACCTGCATCGGCCACACCAGCCGCCTCCTCGGCCCAGGGGACACCCACTACACCCGCACGCTCTCCAAGCGCCGCGCCGCCACGGTCTGCGACACGCTCGCCGACGCCGGCCTCCGCGTCCGCTACATCGTCCGCGGCGCCGGCAAGTCCGACCCGCTCGCGCCCAACGACACGCCCGCAGGCCGCGCCCGCAACCGCCGCGTCGAGATCATCGTCACCTACCGGCACTGAACGCGCACCGGAGATCTCGGGGCGCGACCGACGCTGGCGATGAAGCGGCAGTCGATGCCCTCGAGCACGATCCGGTGGACTGTTTCATCGACGCCGTCGCGCAACTGCTCCAGTAGCTGGTGCAGCGCTGAAGCGCGTTGCGGAGGACCGATGGGCTGGTGGTCTGAGAGACTGCTGTCGTGTCGACGCTGGGTTCGACCTTTGGTCGCGACGTCGAGATCGCGCACCTGTCGGCGGCGGTCGACTCTGGCCTCGACGGCGCCGGCGGGCTTGTCTACGTCGACGGTCACGCCGGGATCGGCAAGACGCGCCTGCTGCGGCTGGTGCGGGAGCACGCCGAGGCGGCCGGCGCTCGCGTGCTGAGCGGCGGCGGCAGCGAGCTGGAGCAGGCCTATGGCTACGGCGTTGCGCGCCAGTTGCTCGGGGAGGCGGCTGCCGCCGCGCCCGAGCGGCTGCAGGAGGGACAGACGGCGCTTGCCGCCGCGGCGCTCGGATTCGCAGCGGCCGTGGAGCGCCCGCCGGCCGCGACCCCTGACTCGCCCTTTGCCGTCCTCGACGCGCTCTATCGGCTGACGGCCGACCTCGCGGCCGAGCAGCCGCTCGTGCTGCTGCTCGACGATGCCCACTGGGCCGACGCGCCGACGTTGCGCTTCGTTGAGTTCCTCGCGCCCCGGATCGACGGACTCGCGGTGACCGTCGTGGTCGCCGCGCGGCCGCAGGAGCCCGCTTTGGAGGCGACGGACGGCCTGCTGGAGCGGCTGCGCGGGCGCCGCGAGGTACTGCTGCTGCGGCCGGCGCCGCTTGAGGCCGGTCCCGCCGCGGCGCTCATGCGCGAGCGCTGGGGGCGGGAGCCGGACGTCGCCTTCGCGGTCGCCTGCCGTCGCGCGACGGGCGGAAATCCGTTCTTGCTGCACGCCCTCGTCGGCGAGCTGCTGCGCAACGGAGTCGAGCCCGACGCGGCGGGGACGGCCGCCATTCACGACGCCGGGCCGGAGACGGTCGCGCGGTCGCTGGGCTCACGGCTCGCGACCCTGCCGGCCGGCTGCGACGCGCTGCTCGACGCTGTCGTGGTGCTGGGGCCGGGAGCCGAGCTGCGCGCGGCCGCGGCGATCGGCGGGCTCGACCCGCTCCTCGCCGGCGAGCTCGCCGACCTGCTCGCCGACGCCGACCTGCTCGCGCCCGGCCGTCCGCTGCGGGTCGCGCACCCGATCGTCGGGCAGGTCGTCTACGCCGAGCTCAGACCGGCCGCCCGCTCTGCTCTGCACAGCCGCGCCGTGGCGGTGCTGACCGCCGAGCAGCGTCCCGGGCCGGAGATCGCCGCCCACCTGCTGGCGTGCGAGCCGGTTGGCGACGAGCACGTCGTCGCCAGCCTGCGGGCGGTCGCCGGCGACGCCGTCGCCCAGGGCGCCGCCGACGTTGCGCTGACGCTTCTGCGACGGGCGCTTCGCGAGCCACCGAGTGCCGCCGAGCGCGGCGCGCTGCTCGCGGAGCTGGGGCAGGCGGAGGCGCTCGTCGGCGAGCTGGAGGCGGCCGGCGACCATCTCGAGCAGGCGGCGGCGTTGGCGGGCGACCCGCGGGTGCGTGCCCAGCGGCTGCGGGCCGCCGCTCGCAGCCGCCTCTTCCGCGGCGACCTCGCCGGCACGATCGCCCAGCTGGAGCAGGCGCGCGACGACGTCGACGGAATCGACCGCGAGGCGGCGCTGCTGCTGACCGCCCACGCGGCCGCCGTCGCGTTGCTGCACCCGCCGGTCGGCGCCGGGGCGCTGCGGCGGCTGGAAGGCCATGCCGACATGCCGGGGCTCGACGACAGCCCCGGCGGGATGGCGCTGCTGGCCGAGCTGGCCGCCGTGCGCTGGCTCAGCGGAGCGATCGAGCCGGCGGCTGCGCTCGCGGCGCGCGCGCTCGCCGACGGCCGGCTGCTGGCGACCGAGGGACCGGGCTCGATGGTCGTCAACCACGCGCTGCGGGTTCTGATCGACGCCGACCGGATCGAGCAGGCGCGCCCGCAGCTCGACGCCGCGCTGCTCCCCGTCCGCCGGCAGGGATCGGTCACCGGCCTCGTCAGCCTGCTCGGGCTCGAGCAGATCGCCGCATGGCGCACCGGCGACGTGCGCGAGACCGAAGCGCGCGGACGCGAGCTGCTGGAGCTGGCGCCGACGCCGATGGCGACGCTCGCGCACTGGGGCTACCTCGCACTTGCGCTGATCGAGCGCGGCGCGCTGGAGGAGGCCGAGCAGGCGGTGCGGTGCAGTGACGCTGGTCCGCAGTTGCCGCCGCAGACCCACCTCGGCGTCGCCCTTCAGGCACGTGCCCGCCTGCATCTCGCCCAGGGGCGCCCGCGCGACGCGCTGCTTGACCTGCTCGAGCTGCGCGCCCGTGACGAGCAGCTCGGCGTCGCCCATCTCAGCTTCCCGTGGCATCGGACCGCCGTCGAGGCGGCGCTGCTCGTCGGCGACGCCGCCGCCGCGACCGCCTTCGCCGACGAGCAGCTGGCGCGCGCCGAGCGCTGGTCGACCAACTCCGGACGCGGCCTCGCGCTCAGCACGAAGGGGCTTGCCGACGGCGGCGAGCAGGGGCTGGCGCTACTGGCCGAGGGGGCAGCGCTGCTGGCCGCCTCTCCCGCTCGACTCGATCACGCCCGCGCGCTCGTCGACCACGGCGTCGCGCTGCGCCGCGTCGGCCGCCCGGCGCAAGCGCGCGAGTCGCTGCGCGCCGCTCTCGAGGCGGCACGCGCCTGCGGCTCGATCATGCTCGCCGAACGGGCGCACGAGGAGCTGCGCATCGCCGGCGCGAAGCCGCGACGGCTGCAGTTCAGCGGCGCCGACGCGCTCACCGCCGCCGAGCGACGGGTTGCTCGACTCGCCGCCGACGGCCACTCCAACCGCGAGATCGCCGCCGCGCTCTACGTCACCGTCCGCACCGTCGAGAATCACCTCGCGCGCAGCTACCGCAAGCTCGGGATCGGCTCGCGCGCCGAGCTGGCCGAGGCGCTCGCGGCCCCGCGCACCAGCGCGAGCGGCTGAGCGCGGCGCAGCAGCGCCCGGCGCGGGTTCAGCGCCGGTAGGTGACAGCGGAACGCAGGTGCCGCTGGAGCTGCTCAGCGGCAAGTGGCGCGAAGCCCAGGATGGTCAGAACGTCAACCATCGGAGGCCCTCGTCGACATGGCATCAGCGCGCGGGGGCACGTGCAGCTTTCTAGATCGGCTGTGATGTCCCGCTCATGAACATGCGGGCAGGAGGCTGGTCGAAGGGTGGCCGTAGCGTGTCACTCGAACCCGCAGGGACAGGCTCGGCAACACCGACACCGTCGAGGTATGCCGGGCGTCGTCGATCGGTCGCCATCATCTCGTCTCCTTCGGAGTCATCGAGCTGTCGGTTCGTTCGGCGTCTTCAGCATGCGACCGCTCGAGCAGCCGAGCGTCTTCGGCATGCAGCTCGTGCGTGCGCTGGATGAAGTCCGGTTGGACACGACGCTGATCGAAGCGTTCGATGACCGCTGTCCGCACCGCCGTGGCCTGTGAGACACCCTCGACACGAGCCATCAGCGCCAGCGCCGCAGCGTCGCTGCAGCGGATCGTTATCGTCTTCACGAGACGGTCGCCTGAGTCGGCGCGCTTTGCATTCCTCATCGGTGCTCACCTGCCTCTCCGAGATATGTGACGACCGACTCGCGTACGAAGTCCTCGACGTTCTGGCCACGTGCGCGTGCCAGGGCCCGCAGCCTGTGTCGCGACCTCGGGCGCCGTACGTACGATCACGCCGGGTCGGCTCGTTGCGTCCTGCACGGCGCCGAGCAGGGCGAGCAGCTCGCCGATCCGTCGGTGCTGATGGAGCATCGCGCCAAGGTCCCGCGTGTCGGGCAACGTGTTGTGGGCTTGATCGAGGTCCTCGATCGCGTCGAGAAGGGTGCCGTGCAGCGCCGCCTCGAAGATCGCACGATCGACTCGGACCGAGCGATACGCGGCGTCGATGAGCGCTCCGTCACAGGCGGGCTGGTCGAACGCGTGCTCGATCGCTGACAGCTCCTCGCGGTGCGGCTGCATCGCCAGGAGCGCGTGCAGCGGGTCGTCGGCGCCGACGGTCGTGTAGTAGATCGTCTCGGCCTTCTGGCCGTAGCGGGTGACCAGCTCGGCTGCGAATGCCGGCACGTAGGCGCGCGGGATCGTGATCGTGATGAACGAGGGCATCAGTCAGCACCCCTCCGTCCCGCAGCGCCGGCGTGTTCGAGGCGAAGCAGGCGCGGGTCGGTGGTCGCGTCGTGTTGTGGTGCGTGGTGGCGGTGTTGTTGCTGCGTGGCGCGAGTGACGTGATGGCGGTTCAGGAGCCCGCGCCGGTGCAGCGCGAGCCGCGGAACGTGGCGGCCGGCTGGCCGGATGATGCGGCACGGGCGTTCGCGCGCTGGGGTTCGCGCGCGCGTATCTGAGCTATGAGCCGGAGCGCGCGGGCGCGTATTCGCGGGCGTTGGAGCGGTTCGTGGCGCCCGAGCTGGCCGCGTCGATCCTGCCGCAGTTCGCGCCGCGCGGGTCGCGGCAGGTCGTGCAGGACGTGACGATCGCACAGGCTGCGCGCGTCGATGACCGGCATGCGCTGATCACGGTCGCAGTCACGCTCGCTGCCGAGCGGGTGAGCACGCGCCATCTGACGGTGCCGGTGGCCCGCGACGCCGAGGGAGGGCTGGTCGTCTCCGACCTGCCGTCGTTTGCACCCCCGCCGCAGCTGGGGCGGGACTCCGCGCCGGAGCTCGAGCCGCTGACGGGCGCGGCGCGCGTGGAGGTCGAGGACGTGCTGAACCGGTTCTTCGACGCGTTCCTGGCCGGCGACTCGGCGCAGCTCGAGTACCTCGTTCCCGCAGGGGCGCGGATCGGCGCGCTCGCGGACCGCATGAGCTGGTCACGGTGGCGTCGATCGCGCAGCTCGGCGCCGGCGAGGGACGGGAGCGGACGGTGATGGCGCTGGTGCGGGCGCGCGATGCGACGACGGGCGCGGTGTACGGATTGCGTTAGCCCGTAACCTGGCCAACCCTTCGGCCCGCCACCGGCCGGTGCTGAGCTTGCGGTCCGCGTCGCCACAGCGAGCCCGTCCCCAACACCGCCGTCCAGCGCCCGGCACGCTCGCTCGCCGCCCTCAAAGCCGCAGTTCGTCGGTCCTGCCGTCGCGCTCGATCGGTGTGCAGCCGGTCTGTCGCTCTTGTCGGATCCGTTCTGCGTGGGTAGGCCCTGCGCCGTTCTTGCTCAGCCTGGGCGTCGGGGGTCGGGCTGGCCGCGGGGTTTGGCCAACCGACGGCCGACGTCCAGGACAGGCCTTTGGCAGTGATAACGGCCGCGATAACAGCGTCCCGATCGGGGTCGCGCTATTGAAGAATCCTGCCGAGAATTTCCGTAACGGCGCAGGGAACCCGCTCCGCCGGACCGGGCCCTGGCATCCCACGGTCGACGGGCAGGACGCCGTGCCGCGGCTCGCGCGCGAACCACGCCGCCCCGGCCAACCCGCCCGTGCTTGGGCTATGCGGCGACTTGGACGTAGGTGGCGGTGAGGTGCGAGGGCTCGGGGATCGCCTGGCCGCTGTCGCGCAGCCCCTCGAGATGGAACGCGATCGCGTCGCGCATCTCGCGCTCGCACTCGGCCTCGGTCGCGCCGGTCGCGACCACGCCCGGGAGATCCGGCGCGTACGCGGAGAAGTTCGCCTCGTCGGCGCCTTCGATCACGATCAGGTAGCGGCGTTCGGTCATGAGTCCTTGGTTCCGGCCTGTTTCATGATGCTCGCCCAGGTCTTGGGGTGCAAGGTGTCTGAGGGCTTGCCCGCGATCGTGACGAGCCCGGGCCGCTCGGGGTGGCGGTACTGGCGGTGGCTACCGCGCGTGCGGGCGAGCTCCCAGCCGGCGGCCTCGATGTGCTTGATCGCGTCTTTGACCTTGACCGGCACTCGTGCCTCCTACGCGGCTGTGCGCCGCGCTCCTGCCCAAGCTTCTCCGGCGCAGCCGGAACACCCAGCTGATCAGCGCAGCCGGGCCGCGGCGGTCAAGCGCAGCCCGTCAGGGCCGAGCGCAGCGAGCCGCGACGCGGTGTGCTTGACGGGCGCGGGACAGCGGAGCTACTTGGGCCGCGTTCGGCGGCTTGGCCAGCTTACCTAGGCGCGTACATGACAGCCTTTCGGACATGCCACTGACACTCGAGCAGTCCTTCAAGCTGGTCACCGCCGCCCATGCGCACGCCGCTTCGAGCGAGCTGAAGGTAACGGTTGCGGTCGTCGACGAAGGCGGGTTGCTGAAGGCGCTCGGCCGGATGGACGGCGCGCCGCCGCTGAGCGCGCAGATCGCCGAGGCGAAGGCGGTCGGCGCCGCGCTCTGGCATCGCGACGGCGACGAGCTGGAGCGCGTCCAGGAATCGGGGGCGGCGTTCTTCGCATCCGTCAGCCAGATGGTCCGGCTCCCGATCATCCCCGCCGACGGCTCGTTCGTGATTCGCGACGGCGACACGGTGCTCGGCGCCGTCGGGGTCAGCGGCGCGCACTCGGACGCGGACCGTGCGTGCGCGGAGGCGGGCGTCGCGGCCGCGCTTGGCGGCCTCTAGCCGCGCTGACCGCAGGGACGTCTCTCGATTTCGCGGCTCCGCCCCGGCTGTGGGCGCGGCCGAGGACGGCCGCTTGCGGCCGCCCGCAGGCCGCGCCGGCGCGAGCGAAGCGAGCGCCCTTGACTACGTAGAGAAAGTGCTCACGTCCAGGACCGGCACGTTCGTATACGGTGACCATGCCCGTCGCGATATTGGTCGCGTGGCCCCGGGGCAGCATGGACGCGAGTCGGCTGGGCGTGGGGGCCCGCCAGTGCTGTCAGGCCCGCGCGTCCTGGCAATCATCCGTTGATCAACAGCGAGTTGAGCGAGCCGATGATGGACAGTGCCTCGTCTCGGAGCGCGGCGTAACCCCCGTCGGCCTGATGAATGCCCTTACGTGCCGCGT
>Ga0193742_1002307_pt1 | contig 11007 bp, 10 predicted proteins | sample L2c1metaG_FD_165511 | JGI IMG/M metagenome (GOLD analysis project Ga0193742, IMG submission 165511) | Soil microbial communities from a riparian zone of the East river system, Colorado, United States - L2c1 | ecosystem: Environmental > Terrestrial > Soil > Riparian zone | place: USA: East River... | reverse complement strand
ACGACCATCAGCACCACGAGCGCGGCGAGCGGCACCAGCTCCGAGCCGACGTACCCGCTGACGAGGCTGAGCGACAGTCCCAACAGGACACCGCCGACCACCGCACCGGTCGGGCTGTCCAGCCCGCCGAGCACCGCCGCCACGAATCCGTAGACCACCACACCGTCCATGTAGGACGGATGGACCAGCCCGCCGCCGGCGATCAGCAGGCCGGACAGCGATCCGACGAGCGCGGCAAGCGCCCAGCCGAGGGTGAGCATCCGGCCGACCCGCACACCGAGCAGCCTGGCCACCTCCTGGTTGAACGCCGACGCCCGCATCCGCAGGCCGAGGTCCGTGCCGCGGAACAGCAGCACCAGCCCCACCACCACGACGAACACCGCGACGATGGTGAACACGCCGAACCCGGTGAGCGCGATCGTGGTGTCGCCGACCAGGAAACCGCGCAACCCGAACGGCGCTGGGAAGGACCGGTAGCGCGAACCGAAGACGAGCGCGGCGAGCCCGTGCAGCACGATGAACAGGCCGAGCGTCAGGATCACCGCGTTGATCTCCGCCTTGCCGGCGACGAAGCGGACCACGAACCGCTCCACGAGCGCGCCGAGCACCAGCCCGGACACCAGCGCGACGGCGAAGCCGAGCCAGTAGGAGTACCCGGCGTCGATGACCACCAGCGCGAGGTAGGTGGTGACCATCGCCATCGGCGCCTGCGCGAAGTTCACGATCCTGGTGGCCCGCCAGATCAGCACCAGCGCGAGCGCGAAGGCGGCATAGACCATGCCCAGCGTCAGACCGGTGAGCAGCGTGTTGACGAGCTGTTGCATGGCACCTCCTTGTGCGGTCAGAACCCGAGGTAGGCGTGGCGGAGCGCGTCGTCGCCGGCGAGCGCGGCGGCGGTGTCGGTGGCGACGACCCGGCCGAGGTTGAGCACCACCCCGCGGTCGGCGATGGACAGTGCGCTGCGGGCGTTCTGTTCGACGAGCACCACGGTGAGGCCGTCGGCGGCGACGAGCGTTCGCAGCAGCTCGAAGATCTGCACGACGACGCGCGGCGCGAGCCCGAGCGACGGCTCGTCGAGCAGCAGCACCTTCGGCGCGGACAGCAGCGCCCTGGCGATCACCAGCATCTGCCGCTCGCCGCCGGAGAGCACGTGCGCGAGCATGCCGCGCCGCTGCGCCAGAATCGGGAACAGGTCGTGGATCCTGGCCAGTTCAGCGGCGGTGGCCCGACGGCCGCGGCCGAGCGCGCCGAGTCGCAGGTTCTCCTCGACGGTCAGCTCGGCGAGCACTCCCCTGCCCTCCGGCACGTGCGCGAGTCCGCGCCTCGGCAAGTCCTCTGTGGACACTCCGGCGAGGTCGGTGCCGTCCAGCACGACCGTGCCGGCGGTGGGCCGCAGCAGTCCGGAGATGGTGCGCAGCAAGGTGGTCTTGCCGGCGCCGTTCGCGCCGAGCACCGCGGTGATCTTCCCGCGCGGCGCGTCGAGGCTCACCCCGTCGAGCACGCGGACGTGGCCGTAGCCGGCGAACAGGTCGGTGACGGTCAGCACGGCCGCTCCTCGACGGCATCGCCGAGGTAGGCGGCGGCGACCGCGGCGTCGGCCTGGATGTCCGCCGGCGCGCCGCGGGCGATGACCTTGCCGAAGTCGAGCACGACGATGTGGTCGCACACGCTCATCACCAGGTCCATGTGGTGTTCCACGAGCATCACCGACATCCGCCCGGCGAGGCCGCGCACCAGCGCGCCGATTTCGGTGAGCTCGTCGGCGCCGAGGCCGCTGGCCGGCTCGTCGAGCAGCAGCAGGTCCGGGTCGCCGGCCAGCGCCCTGGCGAGCGCGATCCGCTTGCGCACCGGGTAGGGCAGGCTGGCGGCCGGGCAGTTGGCGACGTCGTCGATGCCGAGGTCGGTCAGGGCCGCCATGGCGCGTTCGGTGCGGGCGCGCTCGTCGCGGGCCCGGCGCGGCAGGGCGAACAGCGCCGAGGCGAAACCGGTGCTCGCGTGCCGCCGCGCGCCGACGAGGACGTTCTCCAGCACGGTCATCCGGTCGAAGAGGCCGAGTTCCTGCAGCGTGCGCGCGATGCCGAGGCCGCTGAGCTGGTGCGGGCGCAGGCCGCGCAGTTCCGTGCCGCGCCAGCGCAGCACGCCGGTGTCCGGCCGGACGAACCCGCACGCGACGTTGAACAGGGTGGTCTTGCCGGCGCCGTTGGGCCCGATGACCCCGAGCACCTGGTTCGGCTCGACGACGACGTCGACGTCGGTGAGCGCCACGAGACCACCGAAGGCCACCGAAACGCCGGACATCTCGAACACCGACCACTCCCTACGCTGGGATGATCCCCAACCTTGGTCGCGGAGCACGACGAGGGACATGGGCGCGGCGCCCAAAATCCTTGGTGCGAATCACACCAATTGACCGGGAAGTCTGGTCTGGGCGCCGCGTCAGGTGTCACGATTCGACAATGGATCCGGTCGGACAGGACGCCGAGCTCGAGGGCGCGTGGGCGACGCTGCTCGACCAGTCCGACGGCATCGCCGACGACATCACGCTCACCCTGATCGCCCGCGACCCGTACTGGTCCGAGCAGAGGCCGGCCAGGCAGGCGGATCTGCGGGCGAACTGTCGCGAGCACATCCGCCGCGGCATCCTGGCGATGGCCGGGCGACGCGACCCCGAGCACAAGGCGTCCGACCTGTGGCGGGAGACCGGTCGGCTGCGGGCGCGCCAGGGCGTGCCGATGGACCGGATTCTCAACGCCTACACGCTCGGCACGCGCACGCTGTGGGAAGCGTTGCTGCGCAAGAGCTCCGACCGGGACGGGCAGGTCGGCGAGCACCTGCTGGTGCGCTCCGGGCAGCAACTGTGGGCCGCGCTGGAGATCCAGAACGCGATCATGGTGGAGGCCTACCGCCGGGAGTCGGTGCGGCTGCAGCGGCGGAACCTCCAGCGCGCGCAGAGTTTCCTCGACGGTCTCGCGGAGGGTCGGGGCGCCGACCCGGAGTTCGCCCGCGAGGCCCGCGAGGCGCTCGGTCTCGGCGCGAACGACGAACTGGTGTGCGTCGTCGCGCCGTTCACCGACCCGCTCGACGAGCCGCTGCGCGCGCCGGAGGACCGGCTGGAGCGGGCCGGCATCGGCTCACACTGGCACGTCCGCGGCGGCTACTACTTCGGCCTGATCGCCCACGACTCCCAGTCGGTGGCCGACATCGCCGCGCAGCTGGAGCCGTGCGTGACCGGCCGCGTCGCGGTCGCACCGTGCCACGACGGCCTGGCCGGCTTCGCCGCCGCCTACCAGCTCGCGGCACGGGCGGCCGAGTCGCTGCCGAGGGGCACGCAGCGGCTCATCTCCGTCGCCGACCGGCTGCCGGAGGTACTGATCGCGGGCAGCCCGGAGGTGGTCCCGGTGCTGGTGGCCGAGACCGTCGGCCCGCTGCTGCACCAGCCATCGCAACTCGCGGAGACGCTGCTGGACACCCTCGCCGCGCTGCTGGCCAACGACGGCTCACCGACGCACGCCGCGGCGACCCTGTTCTGCCACCGGAACACGGTGATCTACCGGATGCGCCAGATCGAGGCGATCACCGGCCGCAGCCTGCACAGCGCCCGTGACAAGTTCGAACTGACCCTCGGTCTCCTCGCCACCGGCCGCACCCTGACCCCACCCACGCCCCCTGGCGACCACTAGTCGCGGAGGCTTCGGTAGGCGGTTGCCGCGCCGGGGTGGAGGGGGACGGCGCCGGTCACGATGAGGGAGCGCTGGTCAAGGTACTGGGTGCCGAGCGCCTGCGGAGGCACCAGCCGCGGCGCGTGGCGGACGAGAACCTCCGCCACGGTGGCCACCAGCTCGTCGCCGAGGCTTCGGTCGCAGACCAGCAGGTTCGGCACGCCGATGGTGTCGAGTCGGCCGGGCTGGCCGTAGCCGCCGTCCGGGACGGTGACGCGGTCGTAGCCGGTGCCGTGCGCGGCGCGCAGCGCGGATAGTGCGTCGGCGAGCGAGATGAGCCGGATCGGGTGCCGCCGGCTCAGCTCGGCGAGCGCGGGTGTCGGTACGCCGCCGGACCACAGCAGCGCGTCGATGCGCCCAGCGGTCAGCTCGGTGACCGCTTCGGTCAGCGGCCGGTGGTCGATGGCGGCCGTCATCCCGGTGGCGGCGAGCAACCGATCGCCGAAGATCGCCGCGCCGGATCCGTTGGCACCCAGGGAGATCCGTCGACCGGTCAGCTCGGTGACTGTCCGAACGGGACTGTCACGCAGCACCACCAGCTGCATGTAGTTCTCGTACACCCGGCCAACCGCGCGGATCGACGCCGGCGCCCGGAACGGCGCCGTGCCCGTGCGGGCGGCGGTCGCCACGTCGGCCAGCACGAGCCCGAGGTCGGCCCGCCGCGCGGCCAGCAGCGTGAGGTTGTCGGCGCTGCCACCGGTGGTGACCACCCGGACGTCGAGCCCGGGCGCGACCTCGGCCAGCTGCGCGGCGAGCAAGTCGGCGAACTCGACGTAGAACCCGCCAGGCTCCCCGGCCGCGATCCGCACCACCCCGGCCGGCCCGCCAACGCCACACCCGACGAGCCCAAGCCCCACCCCGCCCAGCAACACCGCACGCCGATCCACTCGCCGCACCCGCCCCGAGCCGCGACCGGGGGTCATGGCGCCTCCGGGAGGTCGATCTCCACCGCCAGGCCGGCGGACGCTCCGTTGTGGACGGTGAACTGGCCGCCGGTGGCGGTTACCAGGCGGTCGGCGATCGCGAGGCCGAGGCCGGAGCCGGGTTCGCCGCGCGTCCGGCTGGAGCGCCAGAACCGTTCGGTGAGCCGGTGCAGCTCGCCGACGGGGACGCCGGGACCGTCGTCGGCCAGCACGAGCCGCACCCGCGCACCGACGACCTGGCAGGTACAGCGCACGGTCGCACCGACACCGGCGTACTTGATCGCGTTGTCCAGCACCACGTCGAGCACCTGGGCCAGTTCGGACTCCGCACAACCCACCGGCGCGGCGGCCGGGTCGTCTGCCGGGCCGGTGACCGTGACGTCGGCGGCGTTGGCGGCGTCGTGCCACGCGGCGACCCGGTCGGTGAGGACGGCGACGGCGTCGCACCGCGCGTCCTCGCCGCCGGCGGCGAGGTCGGTGGCCCGGCTGTCCGCGGACGCGAGCGCGAGCATGCCGTCCAGCAACGCCTCCAACCGTTCCAGCTCGGTCACCATCGAGTGGTAGGCGGGGCGGCCGGCGTCGTCGACCCTGGTGGCCATGCCGTCGATCCGCAGGCGCAGCGCCGCAAGGGGGTTGCGCAGCTGGTGCGAGGCGTCGGCGACCAGGCGGCGCTGCCGGCCGGCCGACTCGGCGAGCGCGTCGGACATCTGGTTGAACTCCCGCGCGAGGCCGCGCAGCTCCGCGGGTCCGGCGACGACGTCGACGTGGGTGCGCTCGGCGCCGGCGGCGACCGCGTGCACCCCGTCGGCGAGCTGCTCGACCGGCCGCAGCACCCAGCGGGCCAGGCGCAGCACGAGGACCACGCACGCGGCGGCGGCGGCGAGCGCACCGAGCAGGACGATCGCCCACTGCCGGGTGATGTCCTCGGCGGCGGGCGCCACCGAGGAGCGCAGCACCACGGCACCGGTGACCCGCACGCCGGTGCCGACCGGTTGGGACAGCAGGACATCGCCGGTCGACCACGGCCGCAGGTCGGCCGGTGCGGCCGCGCGCTGGTTGCGCAGCGCCGCGTCCACGGCGGCGGCGACGGCCGGTTCGGTGGCGCGCATCCCGTTGGCGACAACCACTTCGCGGCGGGCGGTCACGATCACCACGCCGTCGCCGAACAGCGCGGTGTGCGCCCGCACCTCCTCGACGAGCTGAGCCTGGTCGTCGGTCTGCTGCGCGAGGACGGCGAACCGTGCCACGTCGGCCGTGCGGGATGCCACGAACTGCTGGGTACGACCCGCGGCCGTGCTGGACAGCAGCGGCACCGCGAACCCGGCCACCGCGACCACGGCGAAGGCCAGCAGCACGAGCAGCAGTCGGCGGCGCATCAGGACTCGATCAGAGCGGAGGAATCCACCAGGGCACCCTATGCTCGCTGCCGATGCGGATCCTGGTGGTCGAGGATGACGAGGGCGTCGCGGCGGCGATCGTCGACGCGCTCGTCACGCGCGGCCACGGCGTGGTGCGCGCCGCGCTGGCCGCCGAGGCGGCGACGCTGCGCCACGAGGTCGACCTCGTGCTGCTCGACCTCGGGCTGCCCGACGGCGACGGGCTGGAGCTGCTGCGGACCCTGCGCCGGTCGTCGGACCTGCCGGTGCTGGTGCTGACCGCGCGGGCATCCGAGCGGGACATCGTGCGCGGCCTGCGCCTCGGCGCCGACGACTATCTGGTGAAACCGGTGCGGCTGGCCGAGTTGCTGGCCCGCATCGACGCGGTCGCCCGCCGGGTTCCGGCCCGCACCACCGATCCGACGATCGTCGAGGTCGCCGACGTCCTGGTCGAGCTTGCCGCCCGCCGGGTCACCGTGGCCGGCGTCGAGCGGCCGCTCACCGGCAAGGAGTTCGACATCCTCGCGGTGCTGGCCCGCAACGCGGGCGTCGCGGTCAGCCGCCAGCAGCTGCTCGACGAGGTGTGGGGCGACGCGACCGTGGCCGCGTCCCGCGCGCTCGACGTGCATCTCACCGCGCTGCGCGGCAAGATCGACCGCCCCGACCTGTTCACCACGGTGCGCGGTTTCGGGTATCGGTTCGGCTGAGTCTGTTAAGGACAGCTGAAGATCGGCGTGGTGCCCCTGGCACCGGACCTACGGTCGGCGGACCGACACTCCGGCGCGATGAAGGGCGGGAGCCATGACCGAGACGACGACCAAGGAACCACCGACCGGGCGGGCGAAGCTGAAGTCCATCGGCCCGGGAATCCTCGCCGCGGCGGCGGGTGTCGGGTCCGGCGACCTCATCGCCACGATGGTCGCCGGCGCCGAGTACGGCACGGTGCTGCTCTGGGCGGCGCTCCTCGGCACGGTGCTGAAGCTGGCGCTCGGCGAGGGTGCCGGCCGCTGGCACCTGGCGACCGGCACGACGCTGCTGGACGGGTGGCGCCGGCTCGGCTACTGGGCGACGTGCTTCTTCGGCGGCTACATCGTGATCTGGGGCTTCGTGTACGGCGCGACCGCGATGTCGGCCGTCGGCCTGCCGCTCAACGCGTTGTTCGGCGGGCTCGCGGTCCGCGAGTGGGCGATGATCGCCGGCGTCGTCGGCGTGGTGCTGGTGTGGTTCCAGCGCTACCACGTGTTCGAGAAGTTCATCGCGGTGCTGGTCGCGTTCAAGTTCGTCGCCGTGGTGTCGATCGCGATCATCGTCGGCCCGGACTTCGTCGCGCTGCTGAAGGGTCTGACGTTCCAGCTGCCGAGCGGCTCGACGGTGTACGTGCTCGGCCTGATCGGCGGCGTCGGCGGCACGATCACCATGGCCGCGTACGGCTACTGGGCGTTCGCCAAAGGCTGGAAGGGCGTCCGCTGGCTGCCGATGATGCGGCTGGACAACGCGGTCGGCTACATCATGACCGGCATCTTCGTCATCGCCATGCTGATCATCGGCTCCACCATCCTCTTCGGACAGAACCTGACCGAGTCGGACACCGGCCTGCTGGTACTCGGCGACGCGCTCGGCGAGCGCTACGGCCAGTGGGCCCGGCTGCTGTTCCTCGTCGGCTTCCTCGCCGTCACCACGTCCGCGCTGTTCGGCGTGTGGAACGGGGTGAGCCTGCTGTTCGCCGACTGGACCCGCACGATCCGCCTGCCGCACGGCCGCCGCGCGGAGTCCGCCGCCGAGCAGACGTCGCGCTACCAGCCGGGCGAGGCAGAGCGCTCGACGCCGTTCCGCGGCTACCTGCTGTGGCTGACGTTCCCGCCGATGGTGTTGCTGTTCCTGGACAAGCCGTTCGGCCTGACACTGGTGTACGGCGTGCTCGGCTCGGTGTTCATGCCGTTCCTGGCGATCACGTTGATGCTGCTGCTGAACTCGAAGCGGGTCGAGGCGGGCGGCCGGTCCGGCTGGCTGTCCAACACCCTGCTCGGCGCGTCGTCCGCGCTGTTCCTGGTGCTGCTGGTGACCGACCTGATCGACCGCTTCGGCGGTTAGCGGCGGCTAGCGCCGGCTAGTTCGAGGCGAGCGCGGCCGCCAGCGCGGCGATCACGCCCTGCCAGTGCCGACGCTGGTGCTCACGTTCACCAGCGTCGGCAAGGCGTTCCTGGTGGACGCCCAGCCGCGTCCGCCCCTCCCCAGCCGACTGCACGGTCAGCTGCAGCGTCGTGTCGTGCGACCAGTCCGACGGCTGCCAGGTGAGCCGGATCCGGTCCAACTCGCGGAAACCGCGCGTCTCGCCGTGCACGCCCGCCGTGGTCTCGTAGCCGGCGCCGAGTTCCGACAGGACTGTGACGCCCTCGCCGAGCCAGATGGCGACACCCTCCGGCGAGGTGATGAAGTCCCACACCGCGCCGACCTGGTGGTCGATGGTCTTCGAGACACCGATCTGCCAACCCGCGTCGCGGGTCCGCCCAACCGCCCCTTGGCTCATGACGCCGTCACCGCCGCGACGGCGCTCGCCTCGACGAGCGCGCCGGGCACGACCAGACCGACGACCCGCTGGACGGTGACCAGCGGCGCCAACCCGGCCAGCTTCTCGGCCGCGGCCGGGTATGCCTGGCGGATGTCGACGCCGTCGACCACAAGGATCGTCAGCTGCACGAGGTCCTGGATGGTGGCGCCGGCCGCGGCCAGCGCGACCTCGATGTTCGCCATGACCTTGCTGGTCTGCGCCGCGACGTCGTCGCCGCCGACGAGTTGGCCGGTGCCGTCGACGGCGTTCTGGCCACCGACGTAGACGGTCGTCGCGCCGGGCGGCACGACCGCGACGTGGCTGAAGAAGGGTGAGTTCACGAGTCCCTCGGGACGGAGCAAGTTCGTCATGGCTCAAAGCGTACGCACTACCCGGTCAGATACTGTCCTAGTATGTCGGTTGACTCCGCGACTACGGCGAGTCGCCGCCTGGCTACGCTCTCCCTGCTGCAGACCCACCCCGGCATCTCCGCGACGCGCCTGGCCGAGCGGCTGGGTGTCACCGAACGGACCACCCGCCGGGACATCGCGGCGCTGCGCGAACTCGGGTACCGGATCGACGCGGAGCCGGGCCGCGCCGGCGGGTACCGGCTGGCCCACGGCCGCACCATGCCGCCGCTGCTGCTGGACGCGGACGAGGTCGCCGCCATCGCGCTCGGCCTGCGCACGGCGGTGACCGTCGAGGGCCTGGAGACCGCGGCCGTCACGGCGCTGGCCAAGCTCACCCAGGTGGTGCCGACCCGCTGGCAGCCCAGGCTGACCGCGCTCGCCGACGTGCAGGCGTTGCCAACGCCGGCGCGGCGCCGCGCCGGCCGCGACGTGCTGGTCGCCATCGCGCTGGCCTGCCGGACGAACGGAGCGATCCGCATCCGGCACCGCCGCGACGAGCGCGCCCCGGCGAAACCTATCGATCTGCAGCCGCATCGCCTGGTGACCCTGCGCCGACGGTGGTACCTCGTCGGCTGCCCGCGCGGCGCGAGCGAGTGGCTGCCCTACGCCGTCGATCGGATCGACGACGTCCAACCGCTCGGTATCCGCCTGACGGCACCGGACCCGCCGGCCGACGCCCCCGCGCTCGTCGCCGCCTCGCTCGCGCACGGCCCGTGGCGACACCGGGTTCGCGTCCTGGTGCACACCGAGGCGGACCTCATCCGCGAACTGGTCGATCCGACCGTGGGCACCGTGGTGCCGACCGGCGACGAGTGCGAGCTGCGGTTCGGCACCGACGACCTCGACTGGGCCGCCCGCTGGCTGGCCTACCTCAACGTCGACTTCGACGTCATCGAGCCGGCGGCCCTGAACGACCAGCTGCGCGCGTTCGGCACCTGGCTGGCGCAGCGCTAGCGTCGTGCGCTCGGCCGCCGCGCGATGAATGCGTCATTCATCGCGTTGAGTGGGATGAAGGCGTCGTTCATCGCATGCGGGTCGCGGCGGCCGCGAGGATCGCGCGGGCTTCGGCGGCGATGTCGCGTTGGTTCTGCTCGAACGTGGGATCGGTCAGCTCGGTGGTGTTGGCTGGGTCGAACTCCAGCACCGGGGTGTGCACGTGGCCGCCGGGGATCGGGAGCCCGAGGGCGTCGCGCAGCAGGGTGGCGCGGTAGGCGATCTCGTTGGACAGGTAGTCGCCGCCACCGCCACCGCGGGCGACCGAGCCGGGTGTCGGGCCGTTCGGCTGGGTCACCGGTTGGGTCTGGCCGGCCGGGATCTCCACCACGGACGTGTTGTCCCGCAAGGGGAACCGCCCCGTCACGGAGTCGATGATCTGCTGGTACGGCAGCGTGGTCGGGACGAACTCGGGCGCCGGCGTCACGGTCGGGACGTCGGCGGGGATCGGGATCACCTCGGTGTAGGAGAGCCGGTTGTTGTCGGCGAACCCGCCACGCCAGCGGCCGTTGTAGCGCTCCAGGTCGAACTGGCCCGGCCGGCCCTGGCTCACCGTGGTGAACATGTCCACATCGGACAGATGAGGCAGCAGGGCGTGCTCGACGACGCCGGCGGCGAACGGCTCCCACAGCACGGGGAACGTCATCGTCTCCACGGTGGCCGGGCCGCTCGGGGTGTCGAGGGTGACCCCGTCGAGGGTGAGCGCGGTGACGCCGGACGGGTTGCTGCGCCGGATGTCGTCGTCGAGCTGGAACGGGTCGAAGCCGGTGAGCAGGATTCGCTTGCCCTGGCTGGGAAAGCTGACGTCGTCCTGGCCGCGGGCGGCGCGCTCCAGCTCCGCGATCACCTCGGCCCGCCGCCCGTCCGGCAGCTCGAACGACGGCACCCACTGGCGAACCGCCCGACTCAGCTGCAACCGCGCCCAGTACAGCGGCCGGTCGTCGATCGCCGACAGGTCCCCGGCCGGCGCCCGCCCCTGCGCCCGAGCCACGGCCACGGCCCACAGCTCCTTGCCTTGCACTGCCACGAGTTCCTCGG
>Ga0193742_1002303_pt1 | contig 11014 bp, 15 predicted proteins | sample L2c1metaG_FD_165511 | JGI IMG/M metagenome (GOLD analysis project Ga0193742, IMG submission 165511) | Soil microbial communities from a riparian zone of the East river system, Colorado, United States - L2c1 | ecosystem: Environmental > Terrestrial > Soil > Riparian zone | place: USA: East River... | reverse complement strand
TCCGTCGATCCCGACTACGCTTCCACCAGTGACACGGACACTCTCTCCGGATCAAGCATCAAGTGTGCTTTCTAGTCTCTTAGCTTCTCAGGTTCCTCCATCACCTACAGCGGACCCCGACTGTGCGGATGCACCTTCAGGAACTACTGCTACCGCAACCGCTAACAAAGCAGCCAGTTCGGTCAGTTCGGGATCTGTTTATGGGGCATAGCGGGTTACATTTTTCTTTCTTTTTATTTATTGGGTTTATAATACCGAACTGCATCATCTGTACAACCACCAGACCCACGAACACAGGAGACTTTTTTGGACAATCCGTTGTATCAAGCAGATTACGTCTTTGTCAGTGAAACTATTTCGGCATCAAGGGGAAAAAAAACCAAATATGTTGCCTTATAACAATCGATGTGTTGCTCAGATACCGGAGAGTTAGCTTGCTTCAAAGGCGCGTAAGGATCAATCGATCAAGTTTTATGTAAGGTAGATGTTATTAGTTAAATAGTTTATTTTATAGTACAACAGCGATAGCCAAGAGACAGATAGCACCAATTATGCGGGAGCGGCGACAAGATTTGTTGAAAGGAATATACGCCTCGGTGGGGCAAAGAAAAAAGAAGTGCCTATAAACCCAGAGCTGAGCGGATAAAGCAAAAAAAAAAAAAGACGATGACAAGTATGTTTAAAAATCTTGGCGGCAGGAACGGATCAATCCTCTTCTTCATCGTCTTCTTCAATTATCTCCTTACTCTTTTTCGCCTTGGAAGTTGACTTTGCTTTCTTGGCAGCAGGCTTATCAGCCTTCGGAGCCGCACGCTGTTGTCATAATAGGTTGGTCATTAGAAATATACATCAAACGACATGGATCGATCACTTACCTTACGCTTTTTGGTGCTGCTACCTTCATCTTGGGAAGCTTCTTCACCATCAGCCATCTCTACGTCGGCGGGCTAGATTTATACTTGTTAGGTTTGAAGAGATGATGCAAACGATGAAGGAAAAAAAAGAACTCGCCTTCTTTTTAGGCGCAGGTTTCGGTTTGGGTTCAGCTTTGGCTTTTTCTTTCTTCTCAGAGGCCGGTTTCCTGGTGGGAGCCTTCTTTTTGGGTTTCTCCTCCTCAACTTCTTCCTTGTCGTCGTCTGAAGAGCCGGCAGGCACCTCCTCGAGCTCTTTGGTGAAATCTTCTCCAGATTCCTCATCAGACTCCTAGATAAAAGGAGTTGGTGTTGCACAGGAGGAAGACAAAAAAGGGAACTAACCTCCTTTTTCTTCTTTGATGCACGTTTCTTAGGTGCCGCCTTTTCTTTAGGTTCAGCTTTCTTCTTGGTTGGAGCCCTCTTCTTCTTGGGTTTTTCCTCCTCCTCCTCCTCCTGTGCAGCCTCGTCTTCACTTTCTTTCACGGCTTTCTGTAAATATATATCAAAAGAGCGAGACCATTTGAAAGTAAGGGTACGAACTTTAGCAGTAGCCTTGGCCTTCTTAGGCTTCTCAGCAGCCTCACCGTCGGACTCGTTAGCTTTCTTTTTAACTGCAGCCTTCTTGGTTTTTTTTGGCTTCTCTTCGCCATCTTCATCAGCAGGCTTTCGAGCGCTATCAGGAATGTCCTCGTCGGCAACGTGGCCATCCTGCCATGCCTTGATGACTGTGGCTTGGTCCTCGGGTCTGAGGTCGTCATAACCGTCGAGGTCCGAAGCCTCCTGGACTGATTTTTTCATATTTTCGAATATCTTTTTGGTAACACAACCCCAATGCCGCCAAGCACTGAACAACAACATATCAGGGCGTTGTTGAACAAGGGATATATAATGACCCTTACAAACTCTGCATGCCGCGCATCTCGACAAGGGTGCCAACGCGAAGTTCGCCTTTACCAATGGCAGTACCTGTGGACAATAAAAGTTTCATTAAAATGATCCAGACACGACCATAACTATTTTATAACCAACCTCCACATGGTTTGGGACCTGAGATTGAACGACAAAAGACGATTAGAAAAGGCACAATGAAAGATAAGATAAAAATCAACGAACCTTTACATTTAGCTCTAGCAGATGAAGCATACTCGAGACGATATCCTGACATTTTTATGAGGGTGGTGTGGAAAGATGGGGGAAAGAAATTAGACGCGACTTTTTGCCCAAACTTGAACTTGTTTTTGATTTCAAAACTGGTTCTGCTTTTGAAAGTCCGCTTGGACGCATTGACCACCATGCCATGCCACTGTCATATTATTGCCTAGAGAACAATGGCTGTGGTAACATGGCCGTCCTGAGTTAGGGTTAAGGTTTGGACGGTCCTGCAGGATGTCAAGCCATGTGACGGGCAATCGACGTCTGTTGGCAATCGGTCCTCATAATTTGTGACATCAGGCCTACATATAGCTACATGAGGACTTGAGGATCACCCTGCCGATAAACATGACATAGTATGTAGATCGCCTGTTTCAACTTCAAACCCTATGGTAGCTAGCAATACGACAACAAAGCAATGACGAAATGGAAAACATAACATACAGCAGAAAAGCAATAATAATAAAACAAGTCTACATAAATTGTTCGTCGCTTGCCGCCTTTTTGAGTGTATCTTGCCAATCAATAGCAAGTCTCGTCAATGTCTTGCTTCGAGCTGCAATAGAGGGAAAAAATGAAAAGATCAGCGAATAGTATTCCTCACAGGGTGGAAGAAACAACATACCAAATACTGATAGTACATCTTTTAATAAATCACGTTTAGCGAGTCCAGCAACGTTGGGATTCCATAGATCTTCTCTTCCAGGTCGCCTATCACCCGACGAGAAACAGAAAAAAAAATCAATCGTCCATTCAGCAAATCACGCCAACAGATTGTAACATACCAATAAACAGGTCCAAAAAGCTCCTTTACCAGCTCCTCTCCTTTCCCTTTAAACCCTTCATCCGCAATCTTCTTCGCGTATAACAACAATGCCTGTCTGTACTCCTGCGGACTATCCAACAACTTGGTCGAATGCAGCCTTGTTTCCAAATGTCCCAACGTCACAGCCGTGCTCCACCATTTAGGTCTGGGTTTTTCAGCAGAACCTTCATCTGGGGTACCAGCGATACTGCTCTCGATTGAAGCCATGATACCACGACTGGCGGTAGTTGAATTCCCGCGTTGTCGACCTTGCCATACGTCGGAACCTTCAGCACACCAACGATCGGCGAGCTTGACCCATGAACTGAGAGCAGGGTCGTATGAATAGATGACACCATTCGAGCAATTGACGATGGGCACGCCGTTTTCACGGATAGAAGCTGAAACTAATGAAATATTGGGCCAAATGTCGTAGAGAGTTAGAATAGATATTGGAGGGAAGTTGGAGCACTGTTTTTTGACATTCCTGATTACACAATGAGAAATTGAACTCGTGGATAGGTCTGAAAAAATCATCGTGCCTACGTACCAAGAATATAGTTGACCGTGAGTTGTGATAACCATAAGAGAGTTTTTGCAGCCTTCCATGATGGAACACGGCACGCCAAGACACATCGTTGGCATCAACCTTTCAAAGTAATCGATGTTAGTGTCTTTTTTTCAAAAGCCATACGAAGTGATCAACATACTTCCGACCTGTATGCGAATACACATTCACAGACCCATCTTGCATCCCGACAGCACAGAAAGAGTTTGTTGCCTTCAAAGTCAATGCAGGCGAAGGCAGATAGTCAAGCCATTGTGTCTGCTTTCCACTGATAAACACCAAATCCGTCGTCCCTACAAGAATGGGATTTATTTCATCAGGTTGTGGAACATCTCGGGAAAAAAAAGAAAAATATACTCGCCATCTTCTTCTACGTTTCGACTTTCAAGTATATCACCAGTACCCTCCACATCTGTACTCAAGTACGTCAAAAGCGGAGGCGTTGGTAAAACCGCACGGAAAGGATCAGATCCGTGGGTCGACCGTGGAGGACCTGCAGTCGTCCCAGCCGTCCAAGTCGAGATTTCCTTGGGCACGTGGATTTCTACAGGTCGATCGCCTCCAAGAGTCCGTGCCCTGGCCACTTTCTGATTATCCTCCGTCGTTAAATCGATGATCGATGATACTTTGCGTTTGCCTTTCGAACCGCCACCAATTGAGATTGGCACGCCCATTAGATCCATTGGATTATCCAAATCCATAGGTTGGCCTACATCCTGCTTGTTCCAAATATCAGCCGTGTCGACGAATGGTTGTTCAGAGGGGAGTGGGAATGAATTGGAGAAAGATAGACTGGGTGATTGAATAGGATGGGAATGCGGTGATTTGGTATCGTGGATAGTGATAAGTGAGGCGCGTTTGGAGGCAGGGGCGCCATTAATGGTTGATGTTGATGAGGATATAGGTATGGGCGACGGTTTGGAAGCCGGTGCAGACCCTGAGGTCGGTACCAGATTCGATCGTTTCTTATCTTTCGGAGCACGTTTTGCGACGAGGATATTAACTTTCTCTGCTTCATTGTTGACCATACGAGAGTCGAGGCCATTTACCGGTTGTTGCGTTTGGGCAGGAACTCGAGCATTCATAGCTTCCTGCTTGGGCATATGAGAATAACCTTCCGGCAATGGTGGAAGGCTAAACCCAAATTTGGCTAGGTATTGCTCTTGATCTGAATGAGAAGCAATTCCTTCCAGTTCCGCTGGATCAAAGTTGAAGACAGCTATCGTGCCGTCAGATGACGCAGCATATAACGTCAATCCGTCCCAAGACCTGAATATGGATTTATGAGTGGCCGCCTATGGTAAAGCGAAGATGAATTGCGCTCACCAACTCAGATCCATGATTTGTCTTTCAAAGACTTCCTTTGCGACAATGAGTGGTCGAGCGGATTTTGTTTGCCAAACCGACACTGATCTGTCATCCGCTCCTAATGCGACGACAGAGCAAATGTTCGAGGTGGAGATGGGTGATGCGGGATTACGCAGGAAAATATGGGGATTGTAACACTGTTCATATCTATAATGGCGCATACATTGATAAAGGAATTGGAGACTCACTGCAACTTCGACCGTGTTTTCGTGTCCGACTAGACTAATTTCTGACGTCCATGTGTTGCGAGTGATGACAGCAGCGATGAACACGTATCCTTTATTGTTTGTCGCGTTGGAAGCAGTGATATGTGCACCGTCGGGTGACCAACTAAGAAGGGTAAATGTGAGATAGAAAGCCCCTGGGCGGTAGTCTTTCATACCTTAGTCGTCGAAAGAAAGTACTGCCCGGTGAATCCTCAAAAGGCTTCGTTACTTCTGCTTCAAGCGACCAATCAGACGTTTTCCATATCTTTACACTTCTGTCATCCGACTGAGTGGCAAGGAATTCTCCAACAGGGTCCCAACACACACCCTTGACGAAGCCTTGATGTAGGTCGAGCTTGCGTAAACGTTCTGATATAAAAGCGTCAGCGAATGGGAAAGAGGTACGGGAGGTACGGGACATACCAAGTGTAAACCCACACCAAACCATGACTACTGAGTCGAGGCCCACTGATGCAATGAATCGGTCGCCTGGTGACCATGCAACGTCGGTGACATCTGAGAAAAGCATGAGTACAACAAGACCATAAGTTAGGCGACTGAACGCACGAACCGCTACTGTGGCCTTGCAGACGTTTCAAAGGCTTCCATCCTTCGACATTGATTTCATCCGTACCCCATACCTTACCCCGTGCATTTCTACGCGTGAAAGTGAGCTACAGAATGATACGCAATTAGCCTAACACTCACGGGTCATGATCCCAAACCATAACCGTCTCATCATCGCTCCCACTCGCTAGCCAACGTCCTGAATGTGCCCATCGCACAGTAAGCACCGGACCCGTGTGCATCGTCAATGTACATAGTGACTTGGGTGGTTTCCCTGATAGTTCAGAAGCTTGACTGAGGATAGGTTTGGTACTCCAGATGCGAATTTTGGCGTCAAGACCTCCGGTGGCAATGCGAGAACCATCCGGGTGAACATGAACGGAGAATATTGATAGTCTTTTTGGGTTCTGTTCGGTCTTTGCTGAGTCCTTGTGCATGACCCATGCTGGTTTTGTGAAGTGCATTAGAGTGCAGGCCAGATATTATGAATTATGATACAGAGTAAAATTATGAATCAAGGTCACGGTCAAAGTTTCAACTCGTCTAATAGTAATTTACAGTAAATCGTACACTAGCCAATCTATTTTCCAGAGACAAACTTTACTCGATGAACAATAAGCTATCAATTGTGTATCTTATCAATTGATGATCATGGATGATGTTGACTTACCACAAGAATGTCAGCATTGTCATCGTTCAAGAGACAACTCAAAGTGCAATCTCGATAGTTGAACAGCTCCATCAATCTAAGCTAGGAATCGATTCATCAAGGCAGGCATTGCATAGCCTTTGCTGCCTCATCTGCAGAAGCATCCTTCACGATACTCATTGCCATATTCTTTTTGTAGAAAGACCGCAAAAAGACCGCAAAAAGACCGCAAAAAGACCACAAAAAGACCACAAAAGACTGGACCAGTCAACTCGGTCAACAAATTTTGACACTTCTGATGGCATTTTGACTGTTTGTTACTTAGACTACAGTCGGACCCGAGGCTCGTATATGCATAACCCATTACCTCTGATAAGTTATTGCGGACCTATGGGGTTGTGGTATGCAAACCAAGTCGATAGACGGCTCGAGCTATGGGACATAAGGGGATTTATGCATGTGATGCGCCATCGCGCCCCACTACCACCTCTGTAGCTCCCAAACCTGTCTTGGACAGAACATTGGACAAAAAAATTTGTCAGGCATTTATCGATTCAATCGCGGCACGTAAGAACATTGGCGGAGACGATGTTGACGAAGATATTCCCATCGAGCACCGCCCAACTCCGAGTCTGCGACACTCCCAAGGCGGCATCGATCATCACCAGATACTTACATTGATGACTTAAACAACGGGTTCTCATCGCACGCAAATTCGAAGCACCTTTGGGCTCATTCAATAGGCAGCTCCACATTGAAGAGACCAAGGAGTATGAAAGAAAGTGTCTTGACTGACTTTTTACATAGATACATTCAAAGTAGTTGAAATCCCATTCTTCAGTTCATTTTTTGTTCCCATCTTTCTTCGGCAAGCCGGCCTCAATTTTTGATCTGGTGTGCCAGGCTAAAATTTCGAAACATCTGCTAGTCATTGCAGAACTTCGGTGTCACTCGGAGCTGAATTCGCGTTGAGGATCTCGAATCCTTAACAGAATACGTAGCGATGCATGGATCGATGGTGCATGTGGCAGAGTAAGGTGGGCAAAAGTGTGAAGCACTTCCCCGGCCTACTCATGAGGCGACAATGTGGCCACCATGAGAATAAGACTTAAAATGTTGGCACACCTATATAAACTGCTCTGGGATAGATCTAACGGTCAGCAGCGGCAACTGACACCGATGGGTGTGCCGACATGCCGCACATCTGTTTTTTTCCCCCCAAATCCGGAATGGTTTCAACCGTTTTTCATTTCATTTCTTGTTCATTTTTATTCTTTTCAAGTCGGCGGCAAAAACGATCGAAAAATGAACTGGAAATTTGTCTAACAACTGCTGATGAGACATACTAAGTTAATGGGTTCGCCGTAATGGACAGCAGCGACGCACTTCGCTGCGCTGTCAAGGCAGAACTCACCTCCAACGCTTCTTTTCCTTCTGTCATTTGATCCATCGGGATTGAATACATAAGAGTAATCGACCACGGGAAACCCAGAAACTATTTTGACGTTTTTGATGGCCGCCATTCGCCACCAACTTCTCGTCTACCCTGATTTAATAAGCTTATGTTAGTCGACAAAATATTCAAAACAGGAACCTAGCTTAGGCTTTCCCATAGTTCTGCTATGTTTCTCCTTCACGCTGTCGTTATCTGTGCAGTTTCCTACGTATCGTGGAGGGTGCTACGGCAATTCTTTGTCAAATCAGCTCTGGACAACTTACCGGGCCCACCTTCCCAATCCCTTTTGCTTGGTGATTGTTCTTGAATCCTCCTTGAAACCGCTTTCTTATCGTCTACCAATCTCCAGGTGTTTTTCCACAATTTTTTAACACTAAAGGTTGGGAATTTCACAAAGAAATTACACAGAAATGTATGAATATCGTTGAATTCTCCATGAAAAGGTATTGACGCCTCGCAGATGGTAGCGCTATCAAAATTAAGGGCTTCCTTGGGGTTTGTGCTATCCGTTTTTTCGATCTTTCAATTTGATCCTGATCACAATCCAGTAGGAAAATCAACTTTATGTCTTCGATCCGAAAGCACTGCACCACATAACTGTGAAAGTAGGGTTTTCTTACATTCAAGTTCACCATGATTCCATGTGCTCATCATCTTAGGATCAATATATCTATGAAGAAACATCGGCATTTATTCAGTAAGTTGTCCATGCAACGAAGAATCAATCCATGCATCACCTACTAACATCTCACTTCAAGGTCAAATCGCCTGTTTTTCGGTCCTGGACTTCTGGGAACCTTGGGTATTGGTTTTCCGTCATTGATGAGTGAATATGTACTAACTGTGATCCAAAGGGGATCAGCACCGGAAGCAGAGAAAGATGTTGACCCCAGTGTTTTCCATCGCGCATATGCGTGGAATGAGCATGTACAGCGCTTTACTTACAGATAAGTTTACTGATTGATGCTCTAGTGCCAGCATTCTATGAGGTCTCCTCTAAGGTACCCTCCTCAGTCGCGTCTTTGTTTCTGTGGCCTATCTTAATATTATTTTGTCCACAGCTTCGAGATGCCTTTGCTCGTAAAACCATACATGGGCCACAAGAAGTTTGTGGTTGTCTAATCTGTTATATAATTTCTCATGTCGTTGTCTTTAGATTGAAGTACTTTCCTGGATGACCCGTACAGCACTTGAATTGATTGGTCAAACTGGGATGGGGTACTCGTTTGACCAGCTAACCGAGAACGATATCCCCCATCCATATTGTACTGCTGCCCAGTTATTTGTGTATGATTCTTTCCCTGAAATAACAGTCATGGGATTTGGTGCTGACAATCATACAAGGCCAACTATATTCAAGTTGTTCTTTTTTCGAGCCTATCTCCTGCCCACATGCCTAAAAATTGGAACACCCAAGTTCCGACGATTTATCATGGATATTTTGCCCTGGAAGAATCTCCATGTACTCCGAGACATCGTAGATGTGATCGAACACACTTCGGTCAAAATATTCGAGGAAAAGAAGAAAGCGCTGGAGGAAGGAGATGAAGCTGCTGCTCAAAAAATCAGCGAAGCCAAAGATATTATGAGCATCTTGAGTGCATATCATCTGCTCCTTTGATATAAGCGTGGTTGACTCATTGCTGTATAGTGAAGGCCAATATGACTACGTCTGAAGAAGATAGGTTGTCAAGGGAAGAATTGCTCGGCCAGATGGGGTAGGTGTCAAATTTCATATTATACTACAGCGTCTGACCGACTCAACAGTGCTTTGACTTTCGCTGCAATGGATACTACTGCTAGTGCGCTTGCCCGTATACTCCACCTCTTGGCAACCCACCAAGATGTCCAAAGCAAACTCCGCCAAGAAATTGTGGACGCAAAGAGTTGTCATGGAAATTTTGAATATGACGAGCTAGTTGCTTTACCATATCTGGATGCGGTCTGCCGTGAAACCTTGAGACTGTGACTGTTATCTCTTTCATTTGATGTCAATGCATTGTTGACAAACCCGTTGCACAGTTATCCGCCTCTTTTGTATGTCCAGAGGACGTACGTTAATTCACTCTCCTTGTCCACTTCTCTATTATCTTGGTAACTAATTAGGTGCGGTTTGGAACAGTGCCAGACAAGATATTGTTCTTCCCCTTTCAACCCCGATCAAAGGATTGGATGGACGGGAAATTACTGAAGTGCCTGTCCCAAACAATACCAACATCATAGTCGGGATTCTTGCCGCTAATCGGAATCCCGAAATATGGGGCCCAGATTCTTATGAATGGAAGCCTGAAAGATGGTTGACTCCTCTGCCAGACTCGGTTCCTGCTGCTCGTATTCCTGGAGTTTACTCCAATCTGTGAGTTCAACTCATGCTATAAACCTGTCATGGTTGGCTCATAAACTTGAACCTTCAGGATGACGTTCCTTGCCGGCAGTAGGGCATGCATGTCAGTATAATTGTTTGTATGCTTTTCCGCTTATTGACTCTGAAAATATATCAGTGGCTTCAAATTTTCTCAACTTGAAATGAGTAAGCAGATCTCAATATTTAATGATGGTTGTGTCATCAATATTGACCATTTTATTCTTCCCTGCAGAGATGGTCCTGTCGTTGCTGCTTGAGTCGTTCGAATTTACTCCGTCAAAGAGAGACATTTTTTGGCAGATGACCAATCTTGCTTCACCAACAGTTGTGGGTGAGGGCACACAACCCCAGCTCCCCATAGTGGTTAAATTGGTGAAGCCAATTCTCTAAATCCTCAAGTTGGGCAGGGTCAATAGATCTTGATCCGGCGGTGAGCACGCTTTGGTGTCTTCGCAGTAGTGCTGTAGGATGATGGCCCCTCCTATTTTTGAATATATGCGTCAACGCATCCTTGTGTAGTACCAGAGGTCCGGAGGTCGTCAAACTTCAAGCCAGTGAAAAAAAAGCGCCTCAGGGCGTTCAGTTACCGTGAGGAAGTGACGACTGTCACATCAAAGGCGCGCCGAAATTCTCGAGTGCAACACACTGTGATGCACATAATTGCCACTACTGACTTGCCAATTCTCGAACTCAGGAGCTTCAAGTTTTTATGTTGTATTTTCTTGATTGAAAGGTACCTACACCGTGACTGACCGCTCCTGAAAGGCTCTAAATTTGCTGAACGTCCAGCAAGAACATTTATAGATTCCGAAAGCTCGCCATTCGATCAGAAAGTGGCGAACTATTATTGCACTGTCATGGACAGGCCACTCTCTTGAGGTCAAGTAGGCAATTTAGGACGTTGCGCCATCTCAAGGTTCAACTGCGTCATGAATTAGTTAACCATATGGGTTAAACTCCCCCT
>Ga0193742_1002301_pt1 | contig 11025 bp, 19 predicted proteins | sample L2c1metaG_FD_165511 | JGI IMG/M metagenome (GOLD analysis project Ga0193742, IMG submission 165511) | Soil microbial communities from a riparian zone of the East river system, Colorado, United States - L2c1 | ecosystem: Environmental > Terrestrial > Soil > Riparian zone | place: USA: East River... | reverse complement strand
AAACACATGTAAAACATATGGTAAAAGCATGTTGCGCAGCAACATGTGTAGAATGCATGTCAATCGTCAATGAAAGACATGAGTCAAAGGCATGTCAAATGCATGTAAGTAATAAAGTAAAAGAAACATATCTTAGATCATCATCTGATGATAAGATCAAGAGATCAAGATAAGATCGTAGATCGTCGAGATAAGATCGCCAAGATAAGATCGTCAAGATAAGATCGATATGATCAAGAGATCAAGAGATCAAGAGATCTATAAGATAAGATCAAGTAAAGTTCAAGTGTTCAAAGTAAAAGTAAAAAGAGTGTCGTAACACTTGCTTGGACTAACGACGAACGGATGTTCGTCGTCTTGCCCTGTGAAAACAAATAAAAAAAATATTTGTTTATACCTATCTACAACTACTTAGTCCATTACAGTGGTAAAATGGAAATGTTACAAAAAGGATTATACTCCAATGCCTGCCAAAGGATGCTGACTCAAATCCTCCGAAAACCTTGTGGTGGCCGAAACTCATGACCTCAAGAATGGGTGTGTGCATGGTGTAATAGGCCTGCGACATGGAATGTGTGTGGAGCCTGTGGGGCTCTTATGTGTGCTGCAATGGATATTGTGTGGTGTGTTAGGGGACGCTCCGCATCGTCCGACGTCTCCTCCGATATTTCTCTGTCACCTCTGTATATTCCTCCTCATCGTCGCTAGTCCAAGACGGAGTGCCCTCGCAGCTCTGATACTGGAGTCCGATGATCACGTGATGTAGCATTCCTATCACTGTTTCACCATTCTCCATCTTTTTCATCATTTCATTATTTTTCATCATTTTATTATTTCAACTCCGTTTTTGGTATATAGACATGCATTCCACCTTAGCAGGGTTTTATCCTTTTCTTTTAGGATCCCCTGCTAGGTGCACTTTCCTGTTGTATTTATGTTTATATATATGTTTAGGATCCCCTGCTAGATCTCGACTAAGTCGCCCGCAGTTGCCCTAACATGGTGTTGGTTGGTGATAGCAATGATAAGAATGATGGTTTTAGATGGTAATGGTATAGGGGATGAATTTGGACGGAGGTCCGATACAGGCTGGCTGGTGGTAAGGGTTGCACTGAACAATGGGCAAGGTGGCCATCATTGGAGCCATCCTATGATTGTTCTTTTGGAAAGAATGTGACCATGCACAGACCATGACATCAAGCATGGACCATGTGTTAGGGCAACTGCAGAACTACTTAGTCGAGATCTAGCAGGGGATCCTAAACATATATATAAACATAAAATACGACAGGGAAGCACGCCTAGCAGGGGATCCTAAAATAAAAGGATAAAGCCCTGCTAAGGTGGGATGCATGTCTATATACCAAAAATCAGAGTTGAAATAATAAAATGATGAAAAATAACAAAATGATGAAAAAGATGGAGAATGGTGAAACAGTGATAGGAATGCTATATCACATGATCATCGGACTCTGGTATCGGAGCTGCGAGTGCACTCCGTCTTGGACTAGCAACGATGAGGAGGAATATACAGAGGTGACGGAGAAATATTGGAGGAGACGTCGGACGAAGCGGAGTGTCCCCTAACACCATGTCACCTCCACTTATCTGCTCATTATGGATGCTGAAGTTCAGTTTGATTTGGTTCAGCACCCATTTTTTCAGAACCAGAACCAGAACCACTTAGGGAGGCCAGAACCAGAACCAGAACCATTTATCCAAAGACAATTTGATTCAAATACATGGAACAAAGTATATTTTAGGTTTCCAAAGCCCAGTCCCTAGGATCAGTGGCAGTAGTTTCTTATAATGCACTGAATACCTTATTTTTTTGGGCACTTCTCAAGATCTGAATGTTGAGATATACAAGTTATCAACTTGGTTCAGAACTGGGTCAAACTAGTTCAGAACTGGTTCTCAAAATTCTGCCTAGCTGAGAACCAGAACTGGACCAACATGTTAGGGCAACTGTGGCTGCAACTTAGTTGAGATCTAGCAGGGGATCCTAAACATATATACACATAAAATACAACAGGAAAGCGCACCTAGCAGGGGATCCTAAAAGAAAAGGATAAAGCCCTGCTAAGGTGGAGTGCATGTCTATATACCAAAAATCAGAGTCGAAATAATAGAATGATGAAAAAAATGAAGAATGGTGAAAAAGTGATAGGAATCCAAAAGTAGCTATGTCATGTGTCCATCCGACTCCGCTATCAGAGTTGCGAGTGCACTCCATCTTGGGCTAGCAACAATGAGGAGGGATGTACAGAGGTGACAGAGAATTATTGGAGGAATTATTGGAGGAAACATCGGATGAAGCAGAGCGTCCCCTAACAGAGTCATCCATTGGCCAGGGATAGGGTCTGGAGGAGCCAAAGATAATTTGACCACATTGAAGACAGGATGAAGTCTGCTCATTGACGGAGGAAGGTGGAGCTGGTACACACCATTACCAACCTGACACTTGATCAGGAACAGTCCCAATCTTTGGTGAGAAAGCTTACATGAAGGTCGAGTGGTCTGAATATCCTAGCATCAAGGAAGACCATATCGCCTGCTTTGAACTCCGGAGCTGGGGTTCATTTCCAAATCTAGTAGAGTGTCATGTCGTCCTTTGACTTGGCCAGAGCTGCCTTCGCTTCCTCCAAGGTGTCCTTCATCCTGTCTCTGAACTCGTTAACAGGCTCCACATGGGAACAAGGTTGGTCTGGCTCAAAGCCCATCTGGGGAACACGTCCAGTGTCAAGGAGGAAAGGAGGATGTTGGGTGGAAGAATGAACCTGGTTGTTATACTGGAATTCTGCAAATGGCAGGAGCCCCACCCAATCATCTTGTCTCTGGTTGGTGAAGAGCTGGAGACATTGTTCAAGCTCCTGGTTAACCCCTTCCATCTGTCCATCCCCCTGAGGGTGGTAGGCTGTGGTGGCTGCCAACTTAATTCCGAGCAGCCGGTAGAGTTCCTGGATGAATTCTGCTACAAATTGGGGACCTCTATTAGAGACAACTTGCTGAGGGAGACCGTGATGTTTCCACACATGGTTTAGGAAAAGGTGTGCGGCTCCGGCGGCAGAGATTGTTGTGACAGTGGAAATTAAATGTGTGCACTTTGTGATGGAATCAACAACAAACATGATGGAATCATGCCCTGCAGATTGTGGCAGCTCGATGATGAAGTCCACGCTAATGGTATCCCACGGAGCAGATGGAATGGGAAGAGGGTGGAGTTCTCTGGTCAGAGTACGTGGGAATGATTTGGTCCAAAGGCACATGTCACAGGTGGAGACGTATCTGCCAATGTACCTTGACATCTGTGGCCACCAGTAGTTCCGAGACACCAGTTCCAATGTTTTCCATCTTCTACTGTGCCCAGCCAACCGAGAGTCATGAGAAAGTGCGATGATCCATCGACAGAGATTGAAAGCGTCCAGAACATAGATCTTGCCCTGGAAATATATAAGTCCATCAGATAGGGACCACTCCACAGACTTAATGGAGCGAGCTGATGAACCTTGTAACTCTCTTGCAGCCCTCGCCACTGGCTCCTCTTTCTCTCCATCCTGTGTTCCCTTCCGGATATCCTTCAGTATTCCTCACTCCTCTCCTGCTGCCTCTAAACCTTCCAATGCTCGACCGTGAAGAAATTTGGAGTAAGGAGGACCATGTTGTTGTTGTCTTCCAAGCCTGTTCCATGGTCGGACTGATGGGACAGAGCATCCATCTTCCCCATGCTCTTTCTGGGAGGGTGATGCATGATGAAGTCAAATTGGGCTAAGAGTAGGGACCACCTAGCTTGCCTCCGGTTGAGCTTCTTGGCTGTCATGAAATATTGTAAGTTTTTGTGATCTGTCCAAATCTCACAGCAATGCTCCGCTCTTTCCACAAAATGCCTCCACTCCTCCAACGCTCTCACAATTGCCAACATCTCCTTGTTGTGGATTTTGTAATTCTGCTCTACCAGAGAAAGGGATTTGGAAAGGAATGCCATGGGGTGCCACTTGTTGTCTTGTGGTGATTGTTGAGATAATACGGCCCCAGTTGCAAAATACGAGCTGTATGCTTCAATCTGGAAAGGCCGCAAGTTGTCTGGCAGGGCAAGAATTGGAGCCGTTGTAATCTGTTCCTTGAGTGAATCAAATGCTGATTGCTCCTCCATCCCCCATTTCCACTCTGTGTCCTTCCGCATGAGATCGAATAAGGGACAGGCTAGGTGAGAGAACCCTTGGATAAACCTATGGTAGAAGTTGGTGAAGCGCAAGAAGGACTGCACTTCCTTTCTGTTAGATGGAGTAGGCCATTCTGTTAGGGCAACTGCGGAACGACTTAGTCGAGATCTAGAAGGGGATCCTAAACATATATATAAACGTAAAATACGACAGGAAAGTGCACCTAGCAGGAGATCCTTAAAGAAAAGGATAAAGCCCTGCTAACCTGCTATAGTGGGATGCATGTCTATATACCAAAAATTGGAGTTGAAATAATAAAATGATGAAAAATAATGAAATGATGAAAAATATGGAGAATGGTGAAACAGTGATAGGAATGCTACGTCATGTGATCATCGGACTCTGGTATCGGAGCCGCGAGTGCACTCCGTCTTGGACTAGCGACGATGAGGAATATACAGAGGTGACAGAGAAATATCGGAGGAGACATCGGACGATTCAGAGTGTCCCCTAACACATTCCATTACTCCAGCTACTTTGACTGGGTCCATCTTAACAGAATTCTGGGAAATAATCACTCCGAGGTACTCCACTTCTGTCCTTCTCAAACTCACACTTTTTGGGTTTAAGGAGGAGGTTTTGTTTCCAGAGCAACTCCATAACTCTCCAAGTGATCTTCCAGTGCTCCTCTAGAGTTTCCATGAATATTAGGATGTTGTCCAGGTACACCACCACAACTCCTTCCATTATCCAGTCATCAAAGATGTTGTCCATCATGGTCTGGAATGTTGCCAGACTATTTCACAGTCCAAAAGAGTCCCCGGTTTGTTTGGAATGCAGACTTCCATTTGTCTCCTTCCTTTATGTGGACATTGTTGAACCCCCATCGGACATCAAGTTTGGTGAAGTACTTGGCTCCCCTGAGTTTATTGGTGAGTTTGGAGATGAGAGGGAGCGGGTATTTGTTCTTGACTGTCATTGTGTTTAGGGCCTTGGTGATAGTCCTGAACAAGCCCTAGAGTACTGTCCTTCTTCTTAATAAAAAAGACTGGAGATGCCATTGGAGACTTAGATGGACGGATCCAACCTGTTTCCAAGTTTTCCTTGAGGAATTGATTAAGTTCCTTTTTCTCCATTGGAGCCAATGGATAAACCTTGCAGTTAGAGGCCTTCTCTCCAGGGATCAACTCGACTGTGTGATCCCATTTCTTGGACTCTGGTAGGGCATTGAAAGACTCCTTGGAAAAGACACTGTCAAACTCCTTCAGATACTCCAGAACAGACTGTCCAGAGGGGGCAGAAGCTTCAGAGTTATGTTTGAATGCTTCAGCTAAGCGCTGAGAAACACTGGAAGTGGCTCGGATCTCCGCTGGTGCTGGAACAAGGCCAATGGCAAAGATGCAATCTCCTGGTTTGATCTGTTCTTCAGCTTCCTCAGGCTCCTTCTCTTTGGAATTGGTGTGGAGTTCTGGTACAGGGCCATCGGAGACAGCTTCCATTCATTGGATTTCAGCCTTCTGAGCGATTCTCTCCTCTCGAGCTTCATCTCTACATCCGGAGCAGCATCGGGGTGGACATCTGGACATTTTGACCTCTCTGGTTACCCAATCAATTTCCGGATTGTGCTTCCATAGCCAAGAGTGTCCAAGGATGAGCTTCTGCTTGCCTAAGCCAGTGACAGCAAATAATGTCTGTTCCGAATGATTCTAATACCTCAAGATGAGATCAACCACCTCAGTGATAGAACCTGCCTTGTTCAGGGTTCTGTCAAGATTGTAAACCGGAATGGGTTCAGAGAGCTTCTGAGTATGGAGCCGGTTGCTCTTAGCATAGCGACAGTCGATGAACTCTCTGGTGGCTCCACTATCTATGAAGGAGTTGACAGACTTCACTTCTCCTGTATCAGTGGTTTCAAGCTCAACCTTCAGTTTAAGGAGGTTGAACTGTCTTCCGCTGATGCAATGACAAGTTTGGATGGGAGTTGTTGTTCCCATTTTTGGTGCCTATTCCAAGCTATTTCTTGGAACAATGACCAGGTTTTCAGATACAGGATTTTGCATGTCTATAGATGGTTCAACTGTTTCATTAACAGAGCATGTAGGTAAAACAGAAAAATGATTGTGATATGACAACGAGGGCATGCTGTTCACTCGTGTTGTGATGGGAAAAATCCTGCTCCTCAACCTCCGCTGTTGGCTCCAGGTGTTTTGCATTAAGTTCTGCAAGGCAATCCTCTAAGTAGGTCTGGAGGTCATCTACACTCAACTCTTGGATGTCGAATCGGGTAGGACAGTCAGGTGCCTTGTGTCCTGCTTTTCTGCATTTTAGCAAGAGAACAGAAGTGGCTGCGTCTTCTAACTAGCATCAATATCCATCGGAACGGACGCTCCTTGTCTTGATACCACAGCCTTCATCGCTTTTCCCACGCTCCAGAAAGCAAAGAAAACCGAGGAGAAGGGGTCAACACACAGTAGTAGCTAAAAATATCAGACTCATCATCTGACTTAAAGTACTCGAAAACCTACTAGTAGATAGCCCCGTCACTGAGAACAGATGGCGTCAAAAAAAACAGCTGACAAGATGGGGAAAAAGCCGCAGCCAGTAGGAACTCGCCATGGGAATATGGGGGCCCAACCCCAAACCAGGTCAAACACCATCCCTGGCATCGCCAACAGCTTGCCATCTCCATCAGAACTGAGCTACACACAACCAGACCTGGTCAACTCGGCAAAGGGAGGACAAGCCTTCCTGGAAAACCGACTGCTACTGGTACCAGAAGGAGCCCCAGTCACTATGGTCTCTCTCTCGGCAGCACTCTTTCAAATTGCAGCTATCCCAAAGGTCCCCAGGGAGGCGATTCAAGCGATCAGATCAGTCACCTGGCTACTAGATGAAATCGAAGAGGATGCTGTAGCCCTCACGGCACGAGAAGCGGTGAACACCCAACTTGGCTATATGAACAAAGAACTGAGGACTATAACAGATCACTTCCGGACCACCCTCAGCTCAGAAGTCAAAAACAACTAAAACTCATGTCATCCACTGTTAAAACCATGGAGGACAAGATCAAACAAGCGACCCCCTACAGAGACACAATTCTTGGCCACAACAGAGCCCTGGAAGGGACAGACCCAAAGATTGTGGCTTGAGCAGGAATCAGGGCAAGACAGTTTGTTATAGACTTCCCAGCAGGCTCGGCAATGCAAAACCTCAGTCAAACAGAGGTTCTCAGGCGATTCAACGAAGCGCTAGCCAAAGCAGGAGGTGAAAATGGAGAGGAAAAGTGTAGAGCACAATCGGTGGAAAAACTGGCAAACAAGGGATTCCTAGGGGAATTCCTACATGACCAAGGAGCTAAGTGGCTTACTCAACAAGAACATACTGATGTATTTATTGCAGAACTGGGCAAGGAAGGAGCAGGGGTTCAACTCAAGAGGAGAAACCATCCAGTAATCGCTTACTATGTCCCATTACATCTCGACACAAACTCCATGGGGCACCTGAAAGAAATATTGGAGGTCAATAGAATCCAAGAAGGCGACCTCTCAGGTTTGTGATGGGTAAAACCTCCGGCAAGAAGGACACCTACCCAAACCTGTGGACACCTCATCCTCTTCTTCATGAACCCGAACGCTGCTAACCAAGCGAAAACAGATGGCTTAATCATCTGCAACAAATGGGTCTCAGTATTGAAACACAAGAAGGAACCAATCAGATGCCTGAAGTGCCAAGGATGGAACCATATAGCAGCAGAATGTGTCTCTAACACGGACATATGCGGCACATGTGGAATGAGAGGCCACCAAACAAGTGCCTGCACCAGCGAAAATGTCACCCACTGTGTATCATGCGACACCGATGACCATACTAGCTGGTCCAGGGACTGCCCAACCTTTGTACGGAAGTGCAGTGAGTTCAATTCAAAACACCCAGAGAACGACCTACCTTTCTACCCATCCACAGAATCCTGGACATGGGCCACAGGACCCCCACCGTCAGCAGTGCCCAATAGGTACAGAATGGACAGGCCTCCTCCCATCCAACAAACAGCCCCATTTCAGAGACTCAGACAACAACCACCATGTTTTGGCCCACAAATATCAGATAACCCTAGGCCAAACCCTCCAGCAAGAGAAGTCGGCTCAGACCAAGACCCACCTGGAGGAACAGCTCAAACAAGACCGTTCTTCCCATACCCCCAGCTCAGTAATTTAGATGACTTTAACTCAGGGATGCCACCCTTCAATGCTAACTCCTTTAACCCCACTCAATGAACAGAAACATCGACCCACTGCCAAATAGACTACAAATACTACAAATTAACATCAACAAATCTCAAAAGGCTCATCTGGACCTCATCAACAGGGCCCTAGGTAGGAATTGGGACTTAATACTAATACAGGAACCACACATACTAATACAGGAACCACACATCACACACTTAGGCCACATACGGACACCAAACGGATTCACCAGCATATTCCTGCAGGATCAACTAGCCAGACTGGAAAACACAGTCAGATCGGTAATCTGGGTCAACAGCGAGCTCTCCTCAAACTCATGGAAAGCTTTGAACATCCCAGGAAACAACGACCTGACAGCCATTCAACTTTATAGGCATAACACAAAACTCTCAATCTTTAACATATACAATGACTGTACTCACTCAAACACACTAACCCGATTGCGCCGCTACATGCAGGAGGAGAGTCCTGCACTAGGAATAGGAGCTAACAGTTACACTCTATGGTGCGGCGACTTTAATAGACACCACCCACTCTGGAACGATGAAACAGACAATCAAATATTCACCAACCAAGCCTTGAGGGAAGCAGTACTGGTAGGTATGTTAGCAGATGAAGGACTGGAAATGGACTTACCGAAAGGAATCCCAACTCTTAAGCACATGGTCACCAATTCGTACTCGCACCCGGATAACGTATGGTGCAGCCTGGAACTAACACCATTCATCATCAGATGTGAGGTGGACAGCTACCTCCAACCTCCCTGTACTGATCACTTCCCAATTGTCACCATTGTTGACCTTCCTCAGGAGAGGCTCAACCCCAAGCTATCATACAACTTCCGGATGGCAGACTGGGAAGCCTTCCGGGAACAACTTGTGGCAAATCTTGAGAACATCCCACTGCCAGCAGTAATAGATACAAAGGAAGGCCTCCAACAGGCAGTCCTCAACCTGATGGAGATGATCCAGAATACGGTCAAAGAGAGCATACAGGTCAGCAAGCCATGCCCATACTCGAAACGCTGGTGGAACGGTGATCTACGGAAACTAAGGAAGGAACTAAACAAGCTGAGTCGAACCACCATGAAACAGAGAGCAATCCCTCACCATCATTGTCATGGGGATCGAAGAAAAGCAGCACAAGAATATGGGAATGCCATAACGGAAGCAAAGCAGAAGCATTGGACGGATTACCTCGAAGAAGCATCAGCTAAGGACCTGTGGACAGCAAATTGATACCTTAAGGAGCCCATAGGAGATGGGGGTAAGTCTCATATCCCCACACTCAAGGTAAAGGGGGAGGGTGGGACAGTACAAGAATTCACAACTAACGGGGAAAAAGTGGAGGCCCTACACAAAGGCTTCTTCCCCCCGAAACCAGTAGAGTCCACAGTCACTGCTGGCACTGGGTGGTGTTTCCCCTGGAAAAACCCATTAAGAGACATGTTTTGTGATTTCCAAAGGGTTTTTCCCACGGAAACACAAAAAGTGTTTCTGAAAGGAAAATTTGGGAAACACATTATGTGTTTCTTTCATGTTTCCCATAGATAGATTTTTTTGTTTTTCTCAAGATTTATCTATGGGAAACATGGTTTCTTTGTTTCAAACAAAGAAAGAACTTATCATGTTTCAAAAAGATAAATTTTGAGAAAAACAAAAAATTTATCTATGGGAAACCTGAAAGAAACACATAATGTGTTTCTCGGATTTTTCTTTCAGAAACGCTTTTTGTGTTTCCATGGGAAAAATTCTTTGGAAATCACAAAACGTGTCTCTTAATGGGTTTTTCCAGGGGAAACACCACCCAGTGCCAGCAGTGAGTGCTGGTGGACTTCCACTACCCAGCCCCACTTCCTATGCCAAACACAATATCCAAGGCACAGATCTGATGACAAGTAAAAACTCTCTCACCTTACAAAGCGAGTGGACCAGATGGAATCCCCAATATAGTGCTACAAAAATCCATAGACATTATCAAGGATTACATCAACTACATCTACAGGGCAATTATCAGACTGGGGCTCTATGTCGACACATGGAGGGAATTCATCACAGTAGTCCTATGCAAACCAGGAAAACCAAGTTACGAGAATCCCAAGGCCTACCGACCGATAGCCCTGCTCTGCACCCTAGCGAAAGTACTTACATCTATAATCGTGGAGGAGATCTCGAGCCTAGTGGAACTGGAAAACCTACTCTAACCACTATGGAGGAAGGCCAGGCAGAATGACCACGGATGCGGTCCATACCCTGGTCGATAAAATCAAGTCAGCTTGGAGAAGAGGCAAGGTAGTATCAGTTCTCTTCCTCGACGTGAAAGGAGCCTTCCCGAATGCGGTCACGGATAGGCTCATCCACAACCTAAGGAAGAGGAGGATCCCAAAGGCGTATGTCCAATTTGTCAAACAGCTGTTAACAGGAAGATGGACTCAGCTGAAATTTGATGACTATCTATCGGATGTCATTCAAATCTCAAACGGAATCGGCCAGGGAGATCCTGTTAGGGCAACTGCGGACGACTTAGTCGAGATCTAGCAGGGGATCCTAAACATATATATAAACATAAAATACGACAGGAAAGCGCACCTAGCAGGGGATCCTAAAAGAAAAGGATAA
>Ga0193742_1002300_pt1 | contig 11027 bp, 7 predicted proteins | sample L2c1metaG_FD_165511 | JGI IMG/M metagenome (GOLD analysis project Ga0193742, IMG submission 165511) | Soil microbial communities from a riparian zone of the East river system, Colorado, United States - L2c1 | ecosystem: Environmental > Terrestrial > Soil > Riparian zone | place: USA: East River... | reverse complement strand
ACCCCGGTCTCTCCGGCTCGCGTTAACGCTCTTCGTTCTCTGCTCTATGAGCCGACTCTCATCCACGCAGACCGCCTTCGCCCCCGCTCCAAAAGAGATCATCGGCTACGTCTTTCCGCAGGACCGTGTCCTCGGCCCCGAGGAAGTCAACGCCCGCCGCCTCACCCGCATCAACTACGCCTTCGCCAATATCAAAGACGGCGAGATCGTCGAGGGCTTCCCTCACGATGCCGAAAATCTCGCCATCCTTAATACACTCAAGCGCAACAACCCCGCCCTCAAAATCCTCATCTCCGTCGGCGGCTGGACCTGGTCCGGAGGTTTCTCCGACGCCGCCCTCACCCCCCACTCCCGCGCCCGTTTTATCGCGAGCGCAGTCCGCTTCGTCGAGCGCCACAAGCTCGACGGCGTCGACATCGACTGGGAGTATCCCGGCCAGACTGGCAACGGCAACACCTTCCGCCCCGAGGACAAGCAGAACTACACCCTCCTCCTCGCCGAGCTCCGCCAGCGCCTCGACGGCGAGCAGACCCGTCTCGGCCGCCATCTCTACACCTCCATCGCCACCGGCTCCTCCACAAAATTCCTCGAACACACCGAGATGGCGAAGGTCCAGCACTACGTCGACACCATCAATCTCATGACCTACGACTTCTACGTAGGGGGTCCCTCCACCGGCCACGACGCTCCCCTCTTCCGCAACCCCGCCGATCCCAAACACGTCTCCGCCGACCGCTCCGTGGCCGACTACGAGCAAGCCGGCGTCTCCCCACGCAAGATCGTCCTCGGCGTCCCCTTCTACGGCCGCAGCTGGGGAGAGGTCCCCAACAAAAATCACGGCCTCTTTCAACCCGGCAAGGCTGCCAAGGGAGTCCACTTCTCCTACCCCGATCTCCCCAATCTCCTCGCCACCGGCTTCGTCCGCTACTGGGACGCCGAGGCCTCCGCGCCTTACCTCTACAATCCTCATACCCGCATCTTCGTCACCTACGAAGATCCGCAGTCCCTCGCGGCCAAATGCAAATTCGTAACCGACCAGCGCCTGGGAGGCATGATGTTCTGGGAGTACTTCAACGACTCCACCGGAATCCTTCTCCAGGCCGTCCACGCCGGACTCACCCCAGCCGCACCCGCATCCCAGGGAGGCAACTAACCTCATGGCCACCACCGCTCAACCTGGTACCGAGACCTCCACCACGGTCCGGGCACCGCGCGTCCTCTCCATCGACGTCTTCCGCGGCCTCACCATGGCCGTCATGATCTTCGTCAACGATCTCTCCAGCGTGAAAGGTCTTCCCTGGTGGACCTATCACGCCCCCGGCAAGGCCGAAGCCATGACCTACGTCGACATGGTCTTCCCCGCTTTCCTCTTTATCCTCGGCATGGCGATTCCGCTCGCGATCGAGCAGCGCCTCCGCAAGGACCCCTCGCATCCGCGTCTCTGGCTCCACGTCGTCCTTCGCTCCATCTCGCTCCTCGTCCTCGGCCTCATCCTCGCCAACGCTGGAGCAGGCGATCCCGCGCTCATCCACATGCGCCCCAGCATCTGGGCACTTCTCGCGCTGTTCGGAGCTCTGCTCGTCTGGAGGGTCTACCCACGAACCGAAGGCCGCCAATCTCTCTATCAAGCCCTCCGCATCGCAGGCCTCGCTCTCATCGTTGTGATATTCGCGATCTTCCGCAGCACCGCCAAAGACGGCACCGTCACCTGGATCCGCACAGCTTATCCGGAGATCCTCGGCCTGCTCGCCTTCGCCTATCTCACCACCTGCATCCTCTATATCCCCACACGGCGGTGGCGCTGGGCTCCCTTCGCGTGGTTCGCCGCGCTCATCACCTTCTGCGCCTTCTGCACCGCGAATTGGATCACCTTCCCCAGTCACGCCTCTCTCTATCTATGGCCGTTCAATAACGGCTCTTCGACCGCGATCGCGATGGCGGGAGCAGCCACCTCCGTCATCTTCGTCGGGCCTCACAGTCTTCGCTGGCCCACCTTCCGCTCCAAGGCCACCTTCGCTCTCTCCTTCGGTGCCATCACGCTCGTCGCCGCGCGCCTGCTCACACCGCTCGGAATCTCCAAGATCCGTGCCACTCCCACCTGGTGCCTCTATAGCATCGGAACCAGCATTCTCCTCTTCACTCTTCTCTATTGGATCTGTGACGTCGAGCACCATACCCGCTGGGCCGCCTTCACGCGCTCCGCCGGATCGAACACGCTGCTCACCTATCTCCTGCCCGACATCTGGTACTTCGCACTCTCGGCCCTCGGCATCACCTGGTTCCATACTCACTTCGTCTGGGGAGCCCCCGGAGTGATTCGCGCCATCGTCTTCACCGCCTTCATCCTGGCCGTAAGTGCACTGCTCACTCGCTCGAAGATCCGTCTGCAGCTATAAGCTCTCTACTGCATCGGGAATCCCCCTTCTTCCGCAATTCAACCCCGCTTTGAAGACGAAAAGGCCGCCCGGCAACAGGGCGGCCTTTTCTTTAGGGAGAATAGTTCCAACGGAGGCAAAGCCATCAGAACTTTCTGGCGAAATAGTATGTTTGGCAAAATGACGTGTCAAGGTTTAATCCCACAAACCATAAATCTCTATTTTGCAAACAGTTACCGCAGTTATCAATTAGATAACAGCACTGATTTTATTCGCCTAAATTTCGCTTTTAGGCATAAAATTTCTATATAAATAGCCATCGAATCAGACGCTTAGCTTTTGGGTTGCACCACCTCCGGTGCATTCCCGAACCACTCCCAGCCCCATTTCCAGCCCCACTCCCGAGACACTCCCCCGGCATGCTGAAAACCAAAGACTCGCGGCGGCGACTCCTACCCTATCCCTTAGCCCCGGTCCCATCGGTTTGAATCGGCGAAGGCCGCCCGCTCAGATCGATCCGCAGAAACTCCGGCTCCGACGCCGCCGGCTTGCCCTGCAGCACCCTCACCGCAGCCCGTCCTGCCCCCAGCGACAGCCCCAGGACCACCGCCGCCAACGCTCCAAAGCTGCAGAAGATCGCAATGCTCGACAGCAGGCTATAAGTCTTCCGCACCTCGACATGGAACTGTGGAGGCATCGGCTTGTTCCACGTCACCTCGACCTTGGGATGAATCCCCTGCACCAGGGCCTTCGCCTCTGTCAGGTTCCACTCCCCCGTCGTGATCATCAGCAACGTACCCGACCGCCGCATCACCACTGTCCCCGCGGCCTTGCCTTGCCTGTGGATCTCCTCTTCGATCGCCCGCAGCCTGTCCCCTGCGATCTCCGGCGTGGGGTACAGCAGCAGAGTCAGCCGTCCTCGACCCGCATACTTCGCCGTCACCGCCTCGGCCGCCTTGTCGAACCCCAGGATCGATCCCGGCAGCACGCCCCCCATCGCCTCATAGCTCACCGGCCCCAGCGCATACTTCACCGACTCGCGCTCCACGCCCTTGTCCGGCAAAAGCGTCGGCAGCAGAGGAGCCAGTCCCTTCGGCCCTGCTACCTTTGGAAGCCCCACCTGAATACGGTTCAGCAGCGCCTCGACCTTCGCACCGCGTCCGCCCTGCGCTTCCACCAGGCTGGCGCCGCTGCGAAAGACATAGCGATCGCCATTCAGCCCCGTCTCCTCGCCCAGCCCAACTCCGCGATACGTCGAACCCGCCTTTTGAAGATAGTTATAGGCCGCGTGCGCTCCGGTAGCATCGACAAACTGGCGCGCCGTCACTGTCATCTCCGGGCCTGAATCGCCCGCCCGGTAGCTGGCTCGGTCAACCCGCTTCAACCCATCCTCATTCAGAACTGTATCGAGCTTCTTGTCGTCCTCACTGGGTGGTGCGGGAGCATTCGCCTGACGCACCCACTCCCCCGCCTGCTGCGGCAGCAACGGCGCAGGGGGCTCCACCAGCATCGTCTTCGCACTCTGTCCCCAGGCCAAAGGTCTCCCTCCGAGGACCACCGCCCCGGCAAGACACACGCACAGAATCCCCCGCGCCAAACCCCGACTTCCTTGTCCGCAATGCGCCATAAACACCGCCCTGCCAAACGCCAGATTACACCAACAGGCGTGCCGAGTGCCCCCTTCATGCGGCTCGCTGACCCTTCTACCCCATCGTCATTCTGAGCCTAAGGCGAAGAATCCCTGTATCTTCTTTTGCGGTATTCCCCCAGCAACCCTCCAACAAAAATTCACTCGATAACTTTCTCCAAAACCAGACACGTTATAGTGAATCCCGGGCCCCGTAACTCTTTATCCTTAAGCGAGAACAAACGATGAGCGGTGGATTCGAAAAGGCTCACGAGCAGCTGAACACACCTCCCACGTCCATGGAGCCGAAAACCACACCCGGGCAGCCATCCTTATCGGCATCATGGCTGCCGCCCTGGCTCTTACCGAGTTCGCCGCCAAAGACTCCCAGACTGAATACCTCACCACTCACATCGCTGCCAGCGACACCTGGTCCCAATATCAGGGCAAGTCCGTGCGCCGGACCGCTCTTCTCTCTGAGGTGGATCTCCTCGACAGCCTCCCCAACGCCGACCCCTCGATCCAGAAACGCATCGCCGACGCTCGCGGCAACGCCGACCGCATGGCCTCCGAGCCCGGCAAGGACGGCATGGAGCAGCTAGTAGAAAAAGCCCATGAACAGGAACACGAGCGCGACCACGCCTCCCACCGCACCCACATCCTCGAGATCGCAAGCGGAGGACTGCAGATCGCCATCGTCCTCGCCTCCATCTCGATCGTAATCAACCTGCCGCTCTTCATGGTCGGCAGCCTGGTCCTCGGTCTCATCTCCGCGCTCTACGCCCTGCTGGGAGCCTTTTCCGTCTTATAGTTTCATCACCCACCACACTTCATCTCCCACGCCGTCGTCATCGCCCCACTCCGTCGTCATTCTGAGCGATGCGAAGAATCCCTGTATCTCTTCGCAGGATGCCAGGTACAGTGATCGCTCTCAACGCGGCGCTTGCCGGTGCCCCATTCACAAACTCATCCCGCACCATCTGCATCCAAAACACCAGCGACCCCGGCACTCCATCACCCTTTTACCGACACGCGAAACCAAATCACAAATTCCCACCGCAGGAGCCGATTCATATGTCCGCAAATTCTACGAAACCCGTCTGGTTCATCACCGGATGCTCCACCGGCTTCGGCCGTGAGCTCGCAATCCATACCCTCTCGCTCGGCTACCCCACCGTCGTCACCGCGCGTAAGCCCGAGCAGGTCGCCGACATCGTGAAGACCGCGCCAGACCTCGCCCTTCCCCTCGAGCTCGACGTCACCAACCCGGCGCAGGTGACCTCCGCCATCAAGGCCGCCGAAGACAAGTTCGGCCGCATCGACGTCCTGGTCAATAACGCCGGCATCGGCTACTTCGGCTCCTTCGAAGAGAGCGAGCTCACCGACGTCGAGAAGATGTTTGCCATCAACCTCTGGGGCCTCGTCTCGGCCACCCGCGCCGTTCTGCCCGGCATGCGCAAACGCCGCTCCGGAACCATCGTCAACATCTCCTCCATGGGAGGTCTCGCGGCCTTTCCAACCTTCAGCTTCTATCACGGGACCAAGTTCGCCGTGGAGGGCATCTCCGAGTCGCTCGCCCAGGAGGTCGCTCCCCTCGGCATCAAGGTCCTCGTCGTCGAGCCCGGCCCCTTCCGCACCGACTGGGCCGGCCGCTCCGCCAACGAGGCCCCACGCACCATCCCCGACTACGACGAGACCAGCGGCAAGCGCACCCAGTCCACCCGAGGCTACAGCGGCAAGCAGCCCGGCGATCCCGTCCGGGCCGCCAAAGCCATCGTGGAAGCCGTCGAATCTCCCAACCCGCCCCTCCACCTTCTGCTAGGCAAAGTAGCCCTCAAAGCCGCCCGCGCCAAGGTCACCGCTCTGACCAGGGACATCGATACCTGGGCCAAGGTCTCAGAAGGCGCCGACTTCCCCGAGGGAGAGTAATGTCCGAACGCCTGCTCATGCCAATGGAGGTATGGGCAGGCATCTTCACCGATGCAGTGCTTATCATCAGACGATGGCGTTAAGGCTTCAGCGTATCGTTCTGCGCGAAACCCTTCTCAAGCTCGCGTCGTATCTCAGGAGTGTCTTCCCGCAAACCACATCGTTCGAAGCTGAGTGGCGATTCCTTGGTTACGAGTTCTTGCCTGCTGTCATTCCCGATGGCAAACACGATGTATCGTCTTCCGGGAACCAGGTGTTCGTCTTGGCTGGACAGCCAGTCCTTGTCGAACCACTCACGGTTGTCGGCATTTACGATCGCGCCAGGCAGCCAGGGAGCAGGCTCCTTGAGTGAATTGACAACCCTTACCTTTGTGACCTTGCGATACTCGCGATCATTCTCCTGATTCTTCACGATCTTCGTCGAAAGCGCCTCGATGGTCAGAACGTAGCGGGCGTCCCGCGCCTGCGCCCAGACAGGAATGTTGCTGCAGGGTATCGGCAACGGCGCCGGGGGACCGGGAAACGGGCGTGGCCTCGGCATAGGCACCGTGGGGCTGGATTCGTATTTATTGTCATAGATGTGCCACTCTTCGGCCGCGGGGAGCAAATCTACAATCCGCGCACAAGGATTGAACCGGGTAAAGCAGGAAAAGTCATACGAGGTCAGACGCTCGATCTCGGCCGGTGGAGTACGGGTGGAATAGTAGACAGATACTATCTGGCAGAGGATCTTGCAGCCATCAGGTCTTCCCACTTTGTAGTATGGGTGTCCAGCCATACTCTCATCGGAGTCCGATGAAGCCGCTGGCGACTCTCGGCGCCAACAGAGAGTGTCCAGTCGAAAATCATCGAAATTGAGAATAGTGTCGACATCGGTGTGTCTTCGCATCCTCCTCCTGGGGACGCTGACCCCCATCCAGGTGCTTTCCCTCCAGATGGTCCCGTCGTGAACCGTAAAGGAGGCATGAAACACTGCGACGCGTCCGCCAAACCATTGATAAAGGTTGAACCGGTCGTGCGTGAGAAGCGAAACCAGCCAGGCATGGCGCGGAACACGGGGGTTATAACGGACGATGCTGTCCATCTCGATCTCGTACTTGCAGCTTGCCGTCGTGCAGCTTCCATCGTAGTAACCCCACCCTCCCCAGCGGTGCATCAACCGCTGCGCATCACCCCATGTGCTCTGGTAGAGCCGAATCTGGTGCATATCCGCCAACAGCCGCTCAGCGCGCCAGCGCAGCATCCGCTGCTGAATCTGGACCGCCAGAAAAGCGATCAGCACAAGGGACACAGCCGCCACAACGGCCAAGCGGACAACCCTTACAGCCCACTTTCTAAAGGTCATAGCTGAGTTAGACACCAGAGACATTGAAAGTGCTCCGGCCGAGACGACATAGCTCGCGCAGAGACGAAGGGTTCCCAGATGAAATATCTTTGCGAACGCTTCATCGCGTGATATCGTCCACGCATTCTGAAACTCATCTTTAAAGGCCCTCGCACCTAGCTTTTTTGAACGGAGAAAAGATATGGCAACAGGCGCCATCTCTGCCCATGCACCCGGGCAGCCCATCTACAGGTCTGTCCCTCGAGCCGTTGAACGCGCTTTCTATTGCGCCATGGCGATCCTGATGTGCACCTGCGTCTTCATCGGGTTTTCTCCGACCTACTTTCAAGCCGGCATGATGCGCGCTCCGCTCCCTAGCCCCATCCTTCACATTCACGGCGCGGTCTTTACCCTCTGGATGCTCCTGTTCGTCGTGCAGGCTGCGCTCATCTCCGCCCGTCGCGTCCAGTGGCATCGATCTCTCGGCACCGTTGCCTTCTGCCTTCCGCCCATCATGATCGTGCTCGGCGTGATCGCAACCATCGACGCGCTCCATCGTGGAGTGATGATCGGACCACTCGATCCCTCCGTCTCCTCAGCGATCCCACTGATCGGCATCGTCGCATTCACGATCGTCATCTACGCCTCCTGGCGCGCCCGTCGCAGACCGGACGCACATAAGCGTCTCATCCTGATCGCCACCATCGGTCTCGTCGCCGCAGCCTTCGGCCGCTTTCCCTGGGGACGCATCGGGCTTCCGCCCGCCGCCGGAGCCCTCACCGGCACCGCCGTCCTGCTTCTCATCCTTGTCCTCTACGAGCTCGTCACGCTGCGCCGTATCCACCGCTCCACGATGTGGGCTGCGCCAGTCGTCTTAGCATCGATTGCCTTCGCGGTTCCCATCGGAATGACACCCGCCTGGCACGCCTTCGCCGCGATGCTCGACCGGACAATCGGAACGTACATCTAGCCAGCGGGCAAGCTCGTTCGCGATCAACGGTTCGTCACGGAGTCTGCCCTGCTCGCCTGCTGCACGGTGGCCTTCGTGGCGCTCAACCCGCCCTCATACTTCGCCACACCTTTATAGAGGCTCTCCGCCACTCTCTGCCGGTACTCCGGCTCCCGAAGCTGGTCCGCATCCTTCGGGTTCGTCACAAACGAGATCTCCGCCAGCACCGAAGGCATATTCGCCCCGATCAGCACCACAAAAGGAGCCTTCTTCACTCCGCGATTCTTCAGCCCCGTATTCCCGCGCTGCAGCCCCGAAAACAGGCTCGTCTCCACGTCCGAGGCGAACTCCCGCGACTCGCCGATCTTCTCCTTCATCGCGATCTTCTTCACCAGGTCGCTTAGCTGATAGATCGACTGGTCGCTCACCGCATTCTCACGCGCCGCCACCTCCAGCGCATCCGGCTGCGAGGTGAAGTTCAGATAGTACGTCTCCACTCCACGCGCGCTCGGATCGTTCGACGAGTTGGCATGGATCGAAAGAAACAGATCCGCCTGTGCCTTGTTCGCAATCGCCGTCCGCGTCTCCAGAGGAATAAACGTATCGTCCGACCGCGTATAGATAATCTCCGAGCCCAGTCGCTCATGCAGCAGCTTGCCCAGCCGCAGCGCTACGTCCAGCACCACGTCCTTCTCTTGCAGTCCATCCACCCCGATCGTTCCCGAATCGTGCCCGCCATGCCCCGCATCGATTACGATCCTGCCAATCTTCAGCCCCAGCGCCCGCACCAGGGAGGTCTCGCCATCCGCCGTAGGAGTCGCCGCTCGCGCCGGTGTTGCAGGATCCGGCGGATCTGGAGGATTCACCACCTTGCCCCGCCTGCTTCGACGAGCCGGACCCGCAGAGCCGCCACCGGCATCAGGAACCACCGCCGAGATCGGCTTTGAGGTGGGAACACTCGTCGCCTCCACCTTGCCCGGCTGATCACTCAGCGCCGCCACCTCAGTCGTCGTCCCCGCATTGCTCGTCGCCACCGAGTTCGGAACCGGCCGACGCGACGAAGACTTACCCTCCGATGCGGTTCTGGGAGCAGGCGCAACCGCCGCAGCGTTCGGCACGTCCGTCTCGTCCGTCTTCGGCTGTGCCTCGCGATTCGCCGCAACCTGGACCGCAGGATTGCCGCCGTGAATGTCGATGATCAGCCGGTAGGGATTCGGCAGCAGAAACGCCGAATACTCCGTCACGTCATTCACATCCAGCACCACGCGGGTCACATCGTTCGAGAACTGAGCCGCGCGTACTTTTTTGAGAAAACCGTCATCGGTCACCGCGAAGCTCTTGCCCACCAGCTCCTGCGCCAGCCGCGTCCCATGCAGATCGAAATAAATCCGGTCGGGGTTCGGAACCCGGGCCGCCTCATAGGTCACATCGTCGCCCAGGTCGATCGCGACCCGCGTATAGTTCGGAGTCGACCAGTGACGAATCCCGGTCACCTGGGAGTAACCCCCAAAACCGTTTTTGCCGGTTACCGATACTTTGGCCACGTGCGAGGGTCCCGCCTGGATCCCAAGCCCAGCCCCAGAGCCTGCGGCCGTCGGTTCCTCCGCGGCCGAAGAGCTACCCCTCCGTCCCGCGCCCGAATCGGTTGCAGGGGATGCGGTCGTAGGCATCGGAGGTAAAGAGGTAACGCTCTCGTTGCGCGACAATCCCGGAGCCGTCGAATCCTGCGCCCTCCCCTTCGCCGTTCGCGGGGAGCTGTTTCCCGTTCCCTGATCCCTGTTCCCTGCCAGCTGCCGGTGCGTCGCATCGAGTGAGGCCAGCCCGGCCTTCGCCTCCTCGGCCTGTTCGCTGTGCGGATACTGCTTCATCAGCAGGCCATATTTTTCACGGGCCGAAGCCCCGTCATGCAGATCGTTCTCGTAGATCTGGGCTTCCGTCAGCAGCGCTGCGACCCGCAGCGAGCTCCCCGGATACTGCGTGCGCAGAAACTCGTACTGCGAGACCGCATCCTTAAAGCTCTTCGCATCCCCAAGATCGCGTCCCTGCTCGGCCAGCAGCTCCGCCACCGCATTCACCGCGGCCGCGGCGTACTTGCTCTGCGGAGCCTCATGATAGATCCCGCGAAAACCATCCATCACGCGGCTATAGCCGGCCCGCGTGCGGCTTGCCCGGGGAGTTGCCTCCAGCGCATCGCGCTCCTGCGAGGCCTTCTCCCAGGGAGTCATCTCCACCACACGTCTCTGGCTCGTGGAGCCTTTGGTCTTCGATGTCCCTGCCCCGGCCACCCCGACACAACTGAGCCCCGCCGCACAGACGGCGCACCACACCCCGATACTCCGCAGTCTGTTGCACACTAACATCGCAGCTTCAGTTTAAGAGGCACGCGCACCGGCTCCCTTGGGAAACGCACGCAGGTACTCGCCCCGATACCCCCGCCGGAAAGATTTGCAACGGAGACGATCTGTAAATCTTCGCTGAAGATACGGAGAGATTGACTCCAGCCTTCATCGATCAGTTGCCGTCATCGCTGTCGCCTTCTTCGACGAGGGACGACGTCCCAACGACGTTGTAGGTGACCGCATCCCCACCCGTGGGTTGGAGGGAGACGCTCAAGGGTAGACGCTCCCATTTTGCCGGCTGGCAGACAGGGGAGAAGTGATTGGGCTCAGGCCAGTGTCCAAGAAGCTTCTGGACGACAGGCCGACGGGCTCCGAGCTGGGCGACGATGACGTAGAGGCTCCCGCCCTTGGCCGTCGTGGCGGTGCCGCAGTAGGCAGCGTAGTCGCGGAACCAGACGGCGTCGGAGACGAGCGGGTCGAAGTC
>Ga0193742_1002299_pt1 | contig 11031 bp, 9 predicted proteins | sample L2c1metaG_FD_165511 | JGI IMG/M metagenome (GOLD analysis project Ga0193742, IMG submission 165511) | Soil microbial communities from a riparian zone of the East river system, Colorado, United States - L2c1 | ecosystem: Environmental > Terrestrial > Soil > Riparian zone | place: USA: East River... | reverse complement strand
TAGAGCTTGAGCGCGTCCTCGACGAGCAGCGACGTGAGCTGCACGCGGTCCAGGGCCTCACGATCGAGGTCCTCGACGGCGAAGTCGACGTGGAAGACCTGGTCGAGCTGTGCCCATAGACCCTCGAGATCCCACTCCTCGACGTAGTCGCCGGGCGTGTACTCCTCGACCAGCCGCCCGATCACGTCGCCGACCTGCTCGCGCGCCGTGTCGCCCATGTCCTGGCCCTCCAGCACGCGGTCGCGGTACTGGTAGACGATCTCGCGCTGCTGGTTCATCACGTCGTCGTACTCGAGCACGCGCTTGCGGATGAGGAAGTTCTGCTCCTCGACCTTCCGCTGGGCGTTCTCGATCTGCTTCGAGAGCATCTTCGCCTCGATCGGCTCCTCCTCGCCCTCCTCGCCGACGGGGCCGAGGCGGTCGAGGATGCGGTAGATCCGGTCGCCGGCGAACAGGCGCACGAGGTCGTCCTCGGCGGAGAGGAAGAAGCGCGACTCGCCGGGGTCGCCCTGGCGGCCGGAGCGGCCGCGCAGCTGGTTGTCGATCCGGCGCGACTCGTGGCGCTCGGTGCCGACGATGAACAGCCCGCCGGCCTCGAGGACCTTCTCGCGGTCCTCCTCGATGCGCGCCTCGATCGCGGGCAGCACGTCCTTGTAGCGGTCCTCGTAGTCGGGATCGCCCGGGCGCAGGCCGAGCTTGGCCAGCTCGACCTGGGTGAGGTGCTCGGCGTTGCCGCCGAGCTTGATGTCGACGCCGCGGCCCGCCATGTTGGTCGCGATCGTGACGGCGCCGGGGCGGCCGGCCTCGGCGACGATCTCGCCCTCACGCTGGGCGAACTCCGGCTTGGCGTTGAGGACGACGTGCGGTATGCCGCGCCTCGCCAGCTCCTCGCCGAGGTGCTCGGAGACCTCCACGGAGATCGTTCCGACGAGGATCGGCTGGCCCGCCTCGTGGCGCTCGGCGATCTCGCGCGCGACGGCCGCCCACTTGCCGCCCTTGGTCTTGAATATCTGGTCGTTGCGGTCGTTGCGGACCATCGGCTGGTTCGTCGGGATCTGGACGACCGGCAGCTTGTAGATCTTCATGAACTCGTTGGCCTCGGTGATGGCCGTGCCGGTCATGCCCGCCAACTTGTCGTACATGCGGAAGTAGTTCTGCAGCGTGATCGTCGCGAGCGTCTGGTTCTCCTCCTGGACCCGGACGCCCTCCTTCGCCTCGACCGCCTGGTGCAGGCCCTCCGACCAGCGCCGGCCGTCGAGGATGCGGCCGGTGAACTCGTCGATGATCTTGACCTCGCCGTCGACGACGGCGTAGTCGACGTCGCGCTTGTAGAGCGACTCGGCCTTCAGCGACTGGTTGAGGTGGTTGACGAGCGGGCCGTTCTCCGCCTTGTAGAGGTTGTCGATGCCGAGGAAGCGCTCGGCCTTCTCGACGCCGGACTCGGTGACCGAGACCGTCTTGTGCTTCTCGTCGAACTCGTAGTCGAAGTCGGCGACGAACTCCTTCTTCGTCCGCGGGTCCATGCCCTCGGGGCGCTTGCCCGGCTTCATGACCTTCGCGAGCTTGGCGAACTGCGCGTAGAGGTCGGCGGCCTGCTCGGGCGCGCCGGAGATGATCAGCGGCGTCCGGGCCTCGTCGATGAGGATGTTGTCGACCTCGTCGACGATCCCGAAGTGGTGCATGCCGATCGGCTTGCCGTCCTCGTCGATCCGCCCGCCGTGCTGGACCTTCTCCTCCAGCGACGTCGCCATGTTGTCGCGCAGGTAGTCGAAGCCGAACTCGGAGTTGGTGCCGTACGTGATGTCGGACGCGTACGCCGCGCGCTTCTCCTCGTAGGGCTGCATGTTCTGCAGCACGCCGATCGAGAGGCCGAGGCCGCGGTAGATCGGCGCCATCCACTCGGCGTCGCGACGGGCGAGGTAGTCGTTGACGGTGACGAGATGGACGCCCTTGCCCGCGAGCGCGTTGAGCGCGATGGCCAGGGTCGCGGTCAGCGTCTTGCCCTCGCCGGTCTTCATCTCCGCGATCGAGCCGGCGTGGAGCACCATGCCGCCGATCAGCTGGACGTCGAAGTGGCGCATGCCCATGGTGCGGCGGGAGGTCTCACGGACGACGGCGAACGTCTCGGGCAAGAGGTCGTCGAGCGCCTCGCCGTTGCGGGCGCGCTCGCGCAAGGAGTCCGCCTGCTCGCGCAGCTCGTCGTCGTCGAGGAGCTCCAGCTCCGGTTCCCACTGGTTGATGCGCTCGACGCGCTTGGCGTACTGCTTGAACTGCTTGCCTTCGCCCAGGCGGAGGGCGCGGTCGAGGATCGTCATGGGTCAGAGGATAGTGGCCCGCAGGGCACGGCCGCGGTTGGTCGGGGCCCCGCTTTCCGCCCGGTTTACCAGGCCGCTGCGGCTCCGCCGGGGCCCTCCTCGATGGCCGGTGGGCCGGGCTCGATCGCCGTGGCTGCCGCCGCGCGGGCCTCGCGCCGCTTGCGCCGCTTGTCGCGGTGGCGCTTGACCTGGCGGGCCAGTTCGTCCGAGATCAGGTTGATCGAGTGCTTGAGGTCGCGCGACGCCTCGCGGGCCCGCAGCGTGACGCCCTTCAGGTGGAGCGTGGCCTCCGCGACCTGGCTGTCGGGATTGGCGGGATTGCGCTCCTCCAAGAGCTCCACCTCGAGGACCGCCAGCTCGCTGACCTGCTTGGCGATCTTGTCGAACCGGCGCGTCACATACTCGCGCAGCTCGTCGGTGACCGGAAGGTTGCGTCCCTTGATCTCGATCTGCATGGACGGGACTCCTATCTTCGAACCGGAGTGACCGGACACTTCGAGAGTAGGCCACTGCGCCGGATTTGTGAAACAGTCAGTGTCCGAACGCTCAACGAATCCCGCAGAGAACGCTCAACGATTCCGCTGGGATGCCGACCAAGTGAGCAGATGACGGTCCTCGCCGCCCCTCCCGCAGGCCACCCCGACGTCGCCGTCGTCCGGCAGCCGATCGCCGACGAGCGGCACACGGTCGTCGGCTACGAGCTGCTGTTCGGCGGCGAGCGCGTCTCGCCGGACTCGGCGACCGACGCCAAGGCGACCTCGGCGCTGCTCGTCGACGCGTTCGGCGACATCGGCCTGGAGGTGCTCGCCGGCCGCCATCCCGCGTGGATGTCGATCGCCCGCAACTTCCTGATGGAGATCGGGCCGCCGCCGGTGCGGCCGGACCGCGCGGTGCTGCAGATCGCCGCCTACGCGGCGCGCGACGACGTCCTCGCCGTACTCCAGCAGCTCGGCCGCAGCGGGTACACGCTGGCGCTGGACGACTTCGACGGCCGCACCGACATCGAGTCGCTGCTCGGGCTCTGCTCGATCGTCAAGGTCGCCGTCGGCGATCGCGACGACGCCACGCTCGCCGGCATCATCGCCGGGCCGAAGCTGCACGGCGCGCTGCTCGTGGCGACCGGGGTCGCGACCGTCGCGGACTTCGACCGCTGCCGGGCGCTGGGCTTCTCCTACTTCCAGGGCGACTTCTTCGCGAAGCCGCGGCTGGTGCGCCACCGCGGGGTCGGCACCGGCGGGATCTCGTCGCTGCGGGCGCTGGGCGAGCTGAGCGCGGCCGACGCGTCGTTCGACGACCTCGAGCGGATCATCTCGTCGGACGTCGGGCTGTCGCTGAAGCTGCTGCGCTACGTGAACTCCGCGTTCTTCGCGTTGCCGCGCAACATCGGCTCGGTGCACGAGGCGCTCACGCTGCTCGGCACCCGCACGGTGCGCCGCTGGGCGACCGTGATGGCGATGTCGGCGATCCCCGACGCGCCGCACGAGCTCGTCGCGATCGCGCTGCACCGCGCGCGGATGTGCGAGATGCTCGGCGGCAGCGCGCTGCCGGAGGAGCGCGAGACGCTGTTCACGATCGGCCTGTTCTCCGTGTCGGACGCGCTCATGGGGACGCCGATGGAGGAGGTGCTCGAGTCGCTGCCGTTCTCGGACGAGATCAGGGCGGCGCTGCTGCGCCGCGAGGGTGCGAAGGGGGATCTGCTGAGCGCCGTGCTCGCGTACGAGCGCGGTGAGTTCCCGAGCGCGCCGGCGACGGCCGGGGTCTCGCTCGCGGGTGCGTACCGGGCGGCGTTGGAGTGGGCTGACCAGGCGCACTCTGCCGTCACCGGCTGACGCCTCGTCCTTGGTCGCGGGCGACGGCGCCGGCGAACGTCAACGGCAGCATTGAGGGAGGCCCGGGCCGTGGGAGGCGTTTCCGCGGGAACGCCCCCGCGCACATGCGATTCACAGCCGCCGAGTGTCATGAATGTCTCGCATCACGAGACATTCACGCCACTCGGCCGCGTCGCTGCGGCACCCCGAAGCCTCCCCCTCGATGCCCGCCGTACCCAACGGCCGGCGCCCACCTACAGCGTGCGCGCATACGTCACGGCGACGACACGCGGCGCCCCGGCGGCCACGAGCGCCCGGGCGCAGACGTCGAGCGTCGCGCCCGTCGTGTGCACGTCGTCGACGAGCAGCACGGGCGCGGCGACCTTCGCGCGGGCCTCCACCACGATCCGCCCCGCCGCGCGCCGGGCCACGCGCCCCGCGCGCGTCTGCCGGCCCGCGCGGTCGTGGCGGACGAGCGCCGGCTCCAGCGGCAGCGCCAACCGCGCGGCGACGCCGGCCGCGAGCGTGGCCGCGGGGTCGAAGCCGCGTGACCGGCGGCGCGACCGCTGCGGCGGGACCGGGACGAGGATGCCGTAGCGCAGCTCGTCCGGCAGCGTCGCCGCCACCTGCGCCGCCATCACGCCGGCGGCGGGCAGCGCCGCGCGGAACTTGAGCGCCTGCACGAGCGCGCGCGCCGGTCCTTCGTAGGCCATCGGCGCCCACGACCGGGCGAACGCGGCGTCCGCCGCCGGGCACCCGCCCCGCCGGTGCCGCGGGAGCCCGCAGCGCGGGCAGCGCCAGCCGCGCAGCCACGGCAGCGCGCGCAGGCAGCCGGCGCACAGCAGCTCCTCGGCCCGACCCAAGGGCTCGCGACACGCGACGCACGCGGGCGGCGCGACGATCGCGAGCAGCTCCGCCCACCCACGGCGTGTCACCGCTCCCGCTCCTGGGCGCCGGGCATGAAGAGCGGACGACGTGGCACGCCGGCGAGCGTGGCACGCACGCCGTCACGGAACAGCACGCGAGCGTCACAATCGGGTGCCTTGTCGCTCGACTACTCGTGGACCTTCGCCCCGATCGTCCTGATCGCGCTCGCGGGCTACCTCGGCGTCTACGTCGCGCGCTGGCGCACGTCGCGACGCGAGGGCGGCGCGCGCGCGGCGGGCGGGTGGCGGCTCGCCGCGTGGTGCGGCGGCGTCGCCGCGCTGTTCGTCGCGCTGATCTCCCCCGTCGACGTGCTGGGCGAGCAGCTCGCCACGATGCACATGGTCCAGCACCTGCTGATCGCCGACGTCGCGCCGATCCTGCTCACGCTCGGCCTGACCCGCCACATCCTGCGCCCGGCCACGCGCCGGATCCACCGCATCGAGCGCGCCGCCGGGCCGTTCGCGTCGCCCTGGTTCGGCGTCGTCGCCTACGTCGGCGCGATGTGGCTCTGGCACGTCCCGGCGCTGTACGACGCCGCGCTCGAGCACCCGTTCGTCCACACGCTCGAGCACCTCACGTTCGGCGCCGCCGGGCTGCTCTACTGGTGGCACCTGCTCTCCCCCATCCGCTCGCGGCTGCGGCTGGGCGGGATGGGGCCGATCGCGTACATGGCGTCGACCAAGCTCCTCGTCGGCTTCCTCGGCATCCTCCTCGCGTTCGCGCCCGACCTGATCTACGACGCCTACGACCACCCCGGCACGCGCTGGGGCATGAGCGCGCTCGACGACCAGCACGTCGCCGGGCTCGTGATGGCGCTGGAGCAGTCGATCGTGATGGGGATCGCGCTGGCGTGGCTGTTCGCGCGGATGCTGGGCGAGTCCGAGGAGGAGGAGCGGCGCCGGGAGCGCTACGCGGACGAGAGCAGCGCGCCGTCCTCGACGTGACGCGGGCCTGCGACGGTCACGGCGCCGACCACGGTGACGTCGCGGCCGAACGTGACGTCGCCCCGCACGACGAGCCGCTCGGCGCGCACCAGGGACGGCGGGCCGGCCGGGAAGCGGGCCTCGAAGTCGTCGAGCAGCTTGAAGTGGTCCTCGTCGAGCTCGACCAGCGGCGGGCGGTCGCGCCCGTCCGCCAGCTCGAACCGCCAGCCGTCGCGGAGCACGTAGGCGTCCGAGCGGACCACCAGCAGGTCGCTCGTCCTCTTGACCGGCACGAACCGCGCGCGCGGCACCCGGATCGCCCGCGCGCCCTCGCTTGTGCCCGAGGCCGAAGGCCTTTGGGTGAAGACGCCGATCGCCGCGCCCATCGCGGTCTCGAGCTGGTAGACGCCCGGCGTGGATGCGTCGGCCGGGTCGACGGTCTTCTCGTTGACGATCATCGGCAGCCCCAGCACGCCGTCGCGCTCGCGCAGGAGCCGGTCGAGCGCGTGCAGGTCGACCCACAGGTTGTTGACGTGGAAGAACGGGTGCCGGTCGACGTCGGTGAACGCGTCCATGTCCTCCGGGGGCGTCTGCGCGGTCTCGCGCAGGATCAGCCCGCCGGTCTCCTTGAGGACCGCGATGTGGCCGCCCTTGCGGTCGGCCGGCGTCCGCTCGGTCACCTCGGCCAGGTACGGGAGCCCCTCGGACGCGAACCACGCGAGGATGCGCGGATCGAGCACCGCGCCGAGGTTGTCGGCGTTCGACATGAACGCGTAGCGGTAGCCGCGGTCGAGCAGGGTCGCGAGCATGCCCGAGGTCAGCAGCGCCGGGTAGATGTCGCCGTGGCCGGGCGGGCACCACTCCAGCGCCGGGTCGCGCGGCCACTCGACCGGCATCAGGTCCTCGGCCAGCAGCTTCGGCTCCTTGTGCTGGACGAAGTCGAACGGGACGTCGCCCGCGAGGTCCTCGTAGCGGGACAGGAGCGCGAGCGAGTCGGCGCGCGTGTGGAAGGAGTTCATGAGCACGAGCGGCACGCGCGCGCCGCTCGCCTCGCGGAGCGCCAGCACCTGACGCGCGATCACGTCGAGGAACGTCAGGCCGTCCTTGACCTCGAGCAGCGACTTCGCGCGGTGCATGCCCATCGACGTGCCGAGCCCGCCGTTGAGCTTGATCACGACCGCCTGGTCGAGCGGCGCGCCGGCTTCGGGCAGCGCGTCGGCGTCCTGCAGCTCGCGCACCGGCTCGATCGCATCCTCGGGGATCAGCCCGGACTCGCCCGCCTCGAGCTGCCGGTAGTAGTGCTCGAACGTCGCGATCGCGACATCCGGCACGCCCGCTCGCCGCATCTTCTCGATGCTCGCCCGCTGCCCCTCGGCGCTCATCCCGGCCCCGATCCCAGCCAGCCGCGGAGGTAGCTCGCCTGGCCCTCGGAGAGCGCGTCGATCTCCACGCCGAGCGACGCGAGCTTGAGCCGCGCGACCTCGCGATCGACCGCCTCCGGCACCGGGTGCACCCCGGGACCGAGGTCGGCGCCGTGCGTCACGAGGTGCTCGATCGCGAGCACCTGGTTGGCGAACGACATGTCCATCACCGCGGCCGGGTGACCCTGGCCGGCGGCGAGGTTGACGACGCGGCCGGAGGCGAGCAGGTTCAGCCGCCGGTCGCCGAGGTCGTACTGGGTGACGAGGGGGAGCACCTCGCGCGGCGGGGCCACGGCGGCCTCGCCGAGCGCCGGCAGGTCGATCTCGACGTCGAAGTGCCCCGCGTTGGCGAGCACGGCGCCGTCCTTCATGCGCGCGAAGTGGTCGCGTGAGAGCACGTCGCGGTTGCCGGTGACCGTGACGAAGACGTCGCCGCGCTCGGCGGCGACCAGGGCGGGCATCACGTCGAAGCCCTCCATGCGCGCCTCCAGCGCGCGCATCGGATCGACCTCGCAGACGATCACCTGGGCGCCGGCGCCGCGCGCGCGCAGCGCGACGCCCTTGCCGGTCCAGCCGTAGCCCAGGACCACGATCGTCTTGCCGGCGAGCAGGAGGTTGGTGGCGCGCAGGATGCCGTCGAGCGTCGACTGGCCGGTGCCGTAGTGGTCGTTGAACAGGCGCTCCGTGCGGGCCTCGTTGACCGCGATCACGGGGCACGCGAGGCGGCCCTCCGACTCGAGCGCGCGCAGCCGGACCAGGCCGGTGGTCGTCTCCTCCGTGCCGCCGACGAAGCCGTCCAGCAGCTCCGGCCGGGCGGCGTGCAGCATGGTGAGGAGATCGGCGCCGTCGTCGAGCGTGACGTGCGGCGCGCCGTCCACCACCGCGATGACGCCCGCCGCGTACGCGTCGGCGTCCTCGCCGCGGCGGCCGTACGCCGCGCAGCCGTCGGCGACCAGCGCGGCGACCACCTCGTCCTGCGTCGTGAGCGGGTTGGCGGCGCACAGCGCGACCTCGGCCCCGCCCGCCGTGAGCGCGCGCACGAGGCACGCGGTCTCGGCGGTCACGTGCAGGCACGCGCCGACGCGCAGGCCGCCGAGCGGGCGCTCGGCGGCCAGGCGCTCGCGGATCGAGCGCAGCACGGGCATCTGCCCGTCCGCCCACTCGATGCGGGCTCGGCCTGCGGCCTCGGCTGCCGGGTTGGGGGTGTCTGCGCTAGTAGCGATAGTGGTCGGACTTGTACGGGCCCTCGACCGGGACGCCGATGTAGGCGGCCTGCTCAGGGCGGAGCTCCGTGAGCTTCGCACCCAGCGCGTCGAGGTGCAGCCGAGCGACCTTCTCGTCCAGGTGCTTCGGCAGCACGTAGACCTGCTTCTCGTACTCGTCGTTCTTCGTGAACAGCTCGATCTGGGCGATCGTCTGGTTCGAGAACGACGACGACATGACGAAGCTCGGGTGGCCCGTCGCGTTGCCGAGGTTGAGCAGCCGGCCCTCCGACAGCACGATGATCGCGTGGCCGTCGGGGAAGACCCACTTGTCGACCTGCGGCTTGATGTTGATCCGCTCGATCCCGGCGACCTTGGCGAGCCCCGCCATGTCGATCTCGTTGTCGAAGTGGCCGATGTTGCCGACGATCGCCTGGTGCTTCATCCGGCCCATGTCGGCGGCGGTGATGATGTTGAAGTTGCCGGTGGCGGTGATGAAGATGTCCGCCGAGTCGACGACGTCCTCGAGCCGCGCGACCTGGTAGCCCTCCATCGCGGCCTGCAGCGCGCAGATCGGGTCGATCTCGGTGACGAGCACGCGCGCGCCCTGGCCGCGGAGCGACTCCGCGCAGCCCTTGCCGACGTCGCCGTACCCGAGGATCACGGCCGTCTTGCCGGCCATCATCACGTCGGTGCCGCGGTTGATGCCGTCGATCAGCGAGTGGCGGCAGCCGTAGAGGTTGTCGAACTTCGACTTCGTGACGGAGTCGTTGACGTTGATCGCCGGGAACAGCAGCTTGCCGTCGCGGGCGAACTCGTAGAGGCGGTGCACGCCGGTGGTCGTCTCCTCGGTGACGCCGTTGATGCCGGCGGCCACGCGGGTCCAGCGCTGCGGGTCCTCGTCGAGCGTGCGGTTGAGCAGCTCGAGGACGATCCGGAACTCGTCGTTGTCGGCGGAGTCGGGCGACGGCGCGGCGCCGGCGGCCTCGTACTCGACGCCCTTGTGGACGAGCAGCGTGGCGTCGCCGCCGTCGTCGAGGATCATGTTCGGCCCGCCCTCGGCCCACGTGAGCGCCTGCTCGGTGCACCACCAGTACTCCTCCAGCGTCTCGCCCTTCCAGGCGAACACCGGGATGCCGGCGGCCGCGATCGCCGCAGCGGCGTGGTCCTGGGTGGAGAAGATGTTGCACGAGCACCAGCGGACGTCGGCGCCGAGCGCGACGAGCGTCTCGATCAGCACCGCCGTCTGCACGGTCATGTGCAGCGAGCCGGTGACGCGAGCGCCCTTGAGCGCCTGGGCGGGGCCGAACTCCCGGCGCAGCGACATGAGCCCCGGCATCTCGTGCTCGGCGAGCTCGATCTCCTTGCGTCCGAAGTCGGCCAGGCCGATGTCGGCCACCTTGTAGTCGCTCGTCGTCGTCGTCATCGGGTCTCCATCAGGGTCGTGGGTCGCTGGGCCGACGCGGCGGCCAGCAGCTTCGAGTGCTTCTCCTGCTCCCAGCGCAGCCAGTCCGGCGCCGGGACGTGCTCGGGACGCTCGGCCGTGGCCTCCAGCCAGCCGTCCACCGCGCCGCGCAGCTCCGCGTCCTGCCGGAGGCGGAGCGCGAACGCGATGTCGGAGAGGCCGAGCTCGTGCTGCTCGAGCAGCTCGCGCAGCGTGCGCAGGCGCTGGAGCTCGGCCGGGCCGTAGAGGCGGTAGCCGGCGCCCGAGCGGCTCGGCTCGACGAGCCCGACGCGCTCGACGTAGCGCAGCATGCGCGGCGACCAGCCGGTCGTCTGGGCGGCCTCGTGAATCGTCAGGGCGTCCATCTGGCGCCCAGCGTAGCGCACCCTGACACACCTGTGTCAAGGTTACGCGAGCGCCGATCAGCGCGACTTGGACTTCGGCTTGCGGCGCGCCTCGAGCTGGCCCCGCACGTCGGCGATCCGGCGCTTGCCCTCGGGGCTCTTGGCGTAGTTCATCGCCTGCTGGGCCATCCGGCGGCCGTGACGGGAGCGAGCGAGGCGGGCGAGCTGGTTCATGAGCGACATCGGCGGACAGATACTCGATCCGCCTCAAGATCGCGTCAGCGCGCCACAGCCCCCGGCATGGCGACGCCTGGCAGGATGCGCGCATGCCCACGGGCGCGGAGGTCATCGTCGAGCAGCTCGTGGACGCCGGGGTCGAGGTCTGCTTCGGCCTCCCCGGCGTGCACAACCTCGCGCTGTGGGACGCGCTTCGGGAGTCGGAGATCCGGCTCGTCGGCGTGCGTCACGAGCAGGCGGCGGCGTACGCGGCGGACGGGTACGCGCGGGCGACGGGCAAGCTCGGGGTCGCGCTGACGACGACCGGTCCCGGGGCGGCCAACACGCTCGGCGCGGTCGGGGAGGCGTGGGCGTCGCGCACGGCGATCCTCGTGATCGCGACCGACATCCCGACGACGTTGCGGCGAGAG
>Ga0193742_1002298_pt1 | contig 11035 bp, 8 predicted proteins | sample L2c1metaG_FD_165511 | JGI IMG/M metagenome (GOLD analysis project Ga0193742, IMG submission 165511) | Soil microbial communities from a riparian zone of the East river system, Colorado, United States - L2c1 | ecosystem: Environmental > Terrestrial > Soil > Riparian zone | place: USA: East River... | reverse complement strand
TATTGCGGTTTAAGAAAAAGTTGACAGAGCTGGTCCAGTTGAAATTACCGGATGTTATATTTTTGCTGGTCAGGTTAAATTCAAAGCCCTTGTTATTTACCTGCCCTATATTTGATATAACACTGGCAAAGCCCGATACCTGGGGCAGCGTTCTTTGAACCAGCAGGTTGGTGGTTTTTTTGCTGTATACATCAATGGAGCCATTTAAACGGCTGTTAAAAATGGCAAAATCAAGACCCGCATTTAAGGAATTTGTCCGTTCCCACCGCAGGTCGGCATTTGCCATTCTGCTAATGTAAAGGGCTGAGTTTGCCGTAGCCGTACCGCCCGGGGTAACCGTTGGGTATTTTTCTGCGGTGATCACCGCAAGCGCCCTGTTCGGATCAACCGTGCCATTCCCGTCTCTTATATCGCGGTTACCATTAACACCGTATGACAAACGCAGTTTTCCATAATCCAGCCATTTAATTGATTTCATGAAACCCTCATCTGTAAATATCCAGCCGCCTGCTACCGAAGGGAAATTATCGCTGGGATGCTTTTGCCCAAAAAGTGAGTACCCATCCCGGCGAACGGAGGCGGTAAGTAAATAGCGTTGCAATAACGTATAGCTTATACGGCCCAGGTATGCATTGGCGGTTGAGTACCGGTCATCGCTGCTTACGGTTGGTTTATTACCCGCCCCAAGGTTATGAAAGCTCAGGTCATCATTAGGGCTAAAACCTTCGTTATATTCATAGCTATACCATGACTGGTATTTTTCGGTGTTGGCCAATAAGGTAACATCAATGTTATGGATATTATTAAACGTGCGGTTCCATTTAAGTAAATTATCTACCTGGTAGTTATACCGGTTTTCCATGGACCTTTGAGCCTGTCCGCCCGGTACGGTTACGTTAGGATTGTGCGATGAGTTGTGATAAAAATTGCGGTATGAGTCAAAGCTTGGGGTAAAATTAGTTTGAAAAGTAATACCCAACGGCAATGTTACCCTTGCGTACAGGTTTGCAAACAGGGTATTCTGAATGTTCATACTTTCATCATACTGGGTATTTAAAAATGGATTGCGTGCGTTTAATCCCGCATCATCAGTTGGAATCCTTCTTAAACTACCATCAGGATTATAAAAATCACCATAAGGGGAGTTATTGGTGATCTGGTTCCAGTCGGCTTCAATGGTATGAGCCCGGTCAACAGATCCATCGCTGTTCCTTCCCGGGAGGTTACTCTCATCCCTTACCGCATATTGGGCATTAATACCAACGGTTAAAAACTTGGTAGCCTGCCCTTCCAGGTTTAACCGGGCACGTATGTTACTATAATCGCCGCCTGCAATAAGGTTTTGATTTTTGGTATAGTTTAAGGACATGTAGTAACTGACATCCTCTCTTTTGCCCGACATGCTAAGCGTATGATCCTGTCTGAAACCGTTACGAAAAACCCTGTCAAACCAGTCAACTGTTTTACCGGCCACATAATTTGCCCTTTCATTAGGTACCAAACCAAGCCTGCTCAGCCATTGGTCAACCGGATCGCCCGTAGCATTTGTTAAAGCCATCCACTGGGCTAAAGTAACATCTGCGGGAAGTTTCCTCGGATCGGTGTATTCATAAGCCGGGTTGTTAACGTTGATGCTTCGCATTACATCCCCACGCCAGTCTAAAAACCCCTGCGGGCCGTACACTTTTTGCTCTTTTTCTAATTGTGCAATACCAACGTTGGAATTAAGGGTGATGATTGGCGGACCTGTTTTACCTTTTTTTGTGGTAATGGCAACCACACCAGCTGCCGATCTTGAACCGTACACGGCAAGGGCGCTGGCATCCTTCAGCACATCTATGGATGCCACATCATTGGGGTTGATGTCAGCAAGCTGACCGTTATAAATAACCCCATCCAATACAATTAACGGCGATTTATTACCCGTTAATGTGGTTTTACCACGTACCAGCAGATCGCCGCCACCCTTTGCCGATGTATTCATGCTTACCGAAAGCCCGGGGATATTGCCTTTAAGCACGTCGCCAATACTGTTGGGGTTTTCGTTTTCAAGCTGCGTAGCCTTTACGCTGGATACCGCGCCGGTAACATCCTTTTTTTGCCGGGTTCCGTAACCAACAACAACGACCTCGTTTAGCTGTTTGTTATCTTCGGTCAGGCTAACATTAATAGTTGTGCGGCCATCTACAGGTTGCTCCTGCGTTGCATAGCCAATTATGCTGAATACCAGTGTGCCGTTTGAGGGAGCGCTAAGGGTATAATTACCCTTTAGATCGGCCGCGACGCCCTTGGTGCCGCCTTTTAACCTGACAGTTGCGCCAGGTATTGGCAATCCTTTATCGTCCTTAACAGTACCCTTTACGGATATGTCCTGGGCGAGGGCAAGCGTACAGCTTGCCAGTAAAAATAAAATAAGGAGAGTAATTTGTTTTCTCATAATTTTAATACTTAATTAGTTGGTTTGTAGGTTATTTGATTCAGTAAAGCAATTACCTGGTTCATTTAGCTACGCAAACAGCTAAACAGATCCGTCATGATGGATCTGTTTAGCTTACCATAAAATTTAATTGATGCAATACAGGAATTTAAAACCCGGAGTTATGGGTTAGGTATCTTAATTATTACAGATAATATCCTGCACAAAAGCCGTTTGTACGACCAATGGTGGAAGTTTTTTCTTCATATTTGTATTGCTTATTTAAATTTTCGTTTGAATTAGGCAAAAGAGTCCCCTGCAACATTTAATGTTGTTGTTTGGCTTAACGGGACAATACAGATTTCGGTAGTGCTGAACCCACTACCGATTCTTTTTTTTGGATGAGCCTTGATTTATTTTTTCATGATCTAAGGTTTACGGGGTTATCAATATGCTACAATTTATCCTGTCATGCAATATGCAGCCTAACAGTATTCATGTCTGCAGGACGATGAAAATTCAAAGGGTATAGAAAGCAATAATTACAATTAATAATTAAGTCGTTTTTAAGTAAAGCGCTTATTTATTTACAATTGGTTAAAATTTTGTTATTGTACTTATCAAAAATATCCCGAGTGAACAGTTTTTCATAGGCTTTAACTGTTTTTATTTACGATAACGTTTTCGTTGGTAACGCATAAGTTACATGATAAGGTAAATTCTTACCACTTATTGGTAAATGGTTTTACAACGGCGTCCTTTTAAATAATGAATGGAACTTTGATGACGCGATGGGAAATAAATGTTTATAATAGTAGCTGTTTGATAACCTAAGTTGTAGTAATAACAACTTCCTTTTTAAATATTTTAAGCAATGCGAAGGTTAATAAGCCCGCCGTTATCCCGGCAACAATGGCAAGGGATATGCTGCCATATAAGTATTGCTCCATGTGAGGGCTAATTGATTTTATAGTCATGTTACCGGTAAAAGGAATAGCTGTATTTTTATCTCCCATCCAGTAACCACCGACTTTATAGCTCAGAAAAATTACTAAGGGTATCATAGGTGCAAAGCTGATATGCGCTGCTAAAATAACCAGGGCTTTATTTAACCTGAATAACATAGCCAGCGAAAAGGCCACTATGAGCTGAAATCCCCAGATTGGAACGATGCCCATAAATACTCCAAAACCAATTGATGATGCTTTGAGCCGGGCAGAATGATGAGGGTTAAACAGATGATCTTTTATAAACTGTCTGCTTTTCTCTTTACTGAACAGGGTAGTGAAAAAAATGACCACATAACCCCACAACACCTGAAACTTTGCTTTTAACTTTTCCAAATTATCTAATAAGCTGCATCACACAAATCTACTTATATCAGCATTAAGTAATTCTTAACTTTTTAATAAATAACCACTTATGCCACAGCGATGACAAAAGTAAATATCTTTGATGGATTAAAATCAATAAAACTCCTGTAAGCATTGAGTGTATGTGGGGCCAATGGGTATGGTATGATGGGTAATATTGATCTGCACGCGATCAAATTTGCTCACCTTACCACGGGCAACTATGAAAGCCCGGTGGGTGCGAATAAACTTTTTAGCAGGCAACATTAATTGCATATCGCCAATGGTAACCCTGGTACTTAGTGAGCGGTCGCCTTCCAGGAATATTTTCGTGTAATTTCCGGCAGCCTCAATAAACAATATATCATTAAGCTGAACTTTAATTTGCTCGTAGCCATCTTTTATAAAGATAGATGTCATTTCCTCTCCCTGATCAGGTTTACTGCGTAAGGTGTAAAGTTCCTGCGCTTTATTGCACGCTTTTAAAAAACGCGACAGCGAGAAGGGCTTTAACAGGTAATCAATAGCGTCGAGCTCAAAACTTTTTACAGCATGTTCAGAATATGCGGTTGTAAAAACGACCATAGGCGCGTTATTAAGACTGTTTAAGAAGTCAATCCCGCTAATGTCAGGCATTTTAATATCCAGGAATATCAGGTCGGTTTTGTTTTGCTGCAAATAAATAAGCGCGTCAAATGCATTGGTAAAAGTAGCCTTTAGCTCAATAAAAGGAACTTTAGTCGCATGTGATTTTACCACATCAAGGGCTATGGGTTCATCATCTATGGCAATGGCTATCATCCTTTAAAATTAATTATTAATATCTAATTGCAGTGTGAGGTGGATAAAAAACGCTTTAGCGCTCTCGCGAATGATGAGGTCATGCCTGCCGGGATAAAGTAAAACAAGCCTTTGTTTTACATTTTCCAAACCAATGCCGCTTTGGCCCTTTTCAGGGTCGTTCTCGATTCTGATATGAATGCTGTTATGTACATCAAAATAAAGCGTATTGCCGTTGGTTTGCAGGGTTATTTTTATGTGCGATGGGTTCAACAAGCTTATGCCATGTTTAAAAGCATTCTCTACAAAAGGAATAAGCAGCATGGGCGCTATCATAAGCTCACCGGCATGATCTTCTATTTGGGTTTCTATAATTATGGTTGACGAAGTTGATGTGCGCAGTTTTTGCAACAATATATAGTTTTTCAGATAGTCAATATCGCGCGACAGCAATATCTTATCCTGCGTGTTTTCCTGCAGCATAAACCGCATCATATCGCCCAGCTTTTGTATGCCCTCACCGGTACGTTCGGCGTTTTCCTGTAAGGCGGTGCCATACAATGTGTTTAGCGCGTTGAACAAAAAGTGCGGATTGATCTGTGACTTTAAAAAGTTAAGGTTGGCGTCTGATTTTCCCAGTTCGGTTTTCAATGCTTTGATCTCTTCGTCCTTTTTACCATTTCGATTCTTATAAATATTCCAGGCTACGGGTATTACAATAAACAACTGAATAAAAAAGTTGCCAAATCCTACCACTGCTATATTATTTCCATCTATGTTGTGTAGAATTGAAATATCTCCAAGCTGGTTAATTACCTCTGGGGGAATCTGGTTAAAGTATCCTTCAATTTGACTTTTGAAGCAAAAGCATAGCGCTACTATTGTCAGAGAAGACAAAAGCGTCAGCAATAGCATTCGCCCAAAGTAAGATAGAAACTTCAGTTTTTTTACCGATGACCTGGGTAATATACGATACATAGCATACAGATACACGATCATTGCAGCAGGTATATCATACAGGGCAAGGAATTTAAGCCAGATAGGGGTAGCCAAATAAGATAAACCTACCATGATCAGCATCCACGAAGCTGTGAGCAACGCTGTTTCATGGTAAAAGGAATTTTCTTTGTTTTGCCGGTTCCTGTTAAAAAAGACGAGCAGCATCTTTATACCCAGTAAGGCAGCAAAATACAAATTGATGATGCCTATGGCAAAACAAACGGCAATAAATATAAAAACAAATGGCGTGTTGGATGCCCGATCTGTTTTGTTTTCAAAAGCCGGTATTACATAAAAGCAAAGCAGCAGGTAACTGATAAAAATAATAAGGTGATTAAAAAGGACAGCTATTAATGGCGAATTACTATAAGAGGTCTTGACTCCGTTTATGGTGCCGGTAACCGTAGTTGTTGCTATTTGTAGTGACCTTACGGTATCAATTACGGAGAGTATTAACACTGCTGCAATAAAACCTGTAACTATCCAGAACTCTAACCGGGCTGTGTCGTTCTTTAATTTTGTATTCAACTGCTTAAACATAGCTTTTGTGATTTAGGTTTATATTTTACTGATGCAATTGTACAAAAGCTTATTGTTTGAATTATTAAAATGTGATAAACCATCCAAAAAATGTGACGAAAGCGGCAAACAGCAGATTCGATCAGGAACGTAGCAGGAAAATGGAAAACGATGAGCCAAACCGGAGGATTAGACTTGTTGTCTCGTAAATAAGCAGGATCAGTGTTGACTTGCATGGGGACATACCATGGCAAATAATCTATTTTTTAGCTATAGTGCACATTATAAGCAAAATACATGTTAAATTTTTATTAAAAAAATTAGTCTACTAACTCTATAGTGCATATATTTGTAACAATTGTTATTATCGATCTAACCAATTAGTTCTTTATGGTAAATAATGAGGTCAGTCAAAAAAAAGAGAAAGCCGAAGGCTATCTCTTTTTTTATTTTTAAATGGGTTTTATAATTTTATTTACCGATAAATTAAACATCATGCTGCTTATACTGTTAACACCAATAAATAAGATATCATGATCGATCCAAAAGACACCTCACCTGCAGCTAAGGATGGTAAATATGAATTTCACATCAATTATTCGGGTCAGGAGCTGGCCTGCCGGGTAGAAAAAGAACAGAATAAGTTACATGTTTTTATAGATAGTAATATTAATGCGGAACTGGAGATTCAGCCCGATGGGAATATTACCCAGACTGGCGGCACTGATTTACCCGACTCCAGCATTGAGTTTATTAAAAAACACGTTTTAGAGCATTAAGCTCCATAATTAAGGAAACCGGTGCAGCCATAAATTTTGCGCGATACAACAGTTTTCGCTTTGTCAGTTTCCGTACTACAAAAGCACTTCCTCTAAAACATCGGCTGAGCGTATATGGCCAAAGCCCTCAATATGCAGGGCATAGTATTCTAATAGTTTTTGTATCAGGTACCGGCGTTCGTCATTACTAAACTTTAATTGCTGCATATTTTCAAAACTCCACTGCAGCAGCAGGCTGAAGTTTTGCGTATGTGGCGGCGACAGGTATAAAACGCCGTCGGGTTTATATTTGCTGAATGTGCCATTCATCATATCAAAATAATCGGCCTTGCCAGCCAAAAATCTATCGGGGTAAAAGCCCAGGTAACGTGTAAGCTGTACTAAAAATAACAGGTGAAAATTGGCCACACTGCCCGTTTGGTGATCAAGCCACACTATGGCACTAAATACAAAATCAAACAAATTTTCATCGGCCGACTGCTGCTTTATGGCTTTATATAATACTTCGTTCAAAAACATAGCCAGGCAGCTTTTTATGACATCATAAGGAATGGTTTGCAGTACCGGCGAATTTTTAAGCTCGGTTATACGCTGTACGCTGCCTGTGTTTTTATGATAAACCACCAGATCAAGCAGGTGGAGTGATTGCAGCATATTGCGGCCAATTTTGGCTTTTGGCTTTTTAGCGCCATTGATGATGTATGATTGCAGGCCAAATTTTTCAGTAAAGATCTGCACAATAACACTGCTTTCGCCATAGTCGGTTGCTTTAAATACAATGCCCCTGGTTTTATGCAGCATGTGGTAGCAATAAAATAAGTTTCGGTATAAATATGATCAAACCGGTGATAAATGCAAATACGGACGCAACTACCACGGCTCCGGCGCTTACGTCCTTCACGTGCCCGGCTTTAATATTATAAGTAGGCGAAACCAGGTCAGTTAATGTTTCAATAGCGGTATTCAAAAGCTCTGTTACCAGCACTAAAGTAATGCTCAGCATGATCCATTGCCACTCCGTGGTAGAAATGTGCAATATAAAGCCCAAGCCTATAACAACAATACCGGCCACCAGGTGTATCCTGAAATTGAGCTGGGAAGCTGTTGCATATTGTAAGCCTTTAAAGGCAAAGCCAAAACTGCGTATCAGTCTTTTCATGTACAAAAATACATTGTTATTGTTATTTATAAACTTAATTATTTACCCCCTGGTGGCTATAAAAAACTGCTGGCGGCTATGCCATTGTCACAAAGTCAATATGTTCAACCGTCACATAGATCAAAATTCGTAGTTTAGCGCCTCCCTTAATATCACACATAATGTTCTGGAAACATACTGCTTCTTTTATCCTTAAAAACAGGCTCATCGTATTTGTATGCGTTATCGCATTGAGCGCTTTTATGGGTTTTGAGGCATCAAAAGTAAAGATAACCTTTAATGGCGGCAAGGTGCTCCCGGTTACTGATTCGGCCTATATACGGTACAACGAATTCAAAAAAACCTTTGGCCAGGACGCCTCATCCATGGTGATCGGTATTAAATCTGATAAAATTTTTGATAAGGATGTATTTAACGACTGGTATCAGATAGGCACTCAGTTAAAACAGGTAAAAGGGATTAAAGCAGTAGTTTCTGTAGCCAATGTTTACGACCTTCAAAAAGACACCGCGCATCATCGCTTTGTAATTAAACCGTTGGTTAACGGCGTATTGCCAAGCGCGCAAGCTGTTGATCGTATAAAGCAACAGCTTTTAAACCTGCCATTTTATAAAGGCCTTGTATTGAGCGATGATGGAAAATCAACCTTAATGGCCATTACTTTTGATGATAAAATTATCAATACATCTTATCGTGTACCCATCATTAAAAAGATAGACCAGCTTGGCCAGCAGTTTGAACAAAAACATGGCATCAAGGTACATTACTCCGGCCTGCCGCTTATACGTACTGTAGTAGGCGATTTGGTTGCGCACGAATTCTCGATGTTTTTAGGTCTGTCGATATTGATCACTGCATTGATATTATCAATTTTTTTCAGATCCGTTTTTCCCGTTATTTTCCCGGTGCTTATTGTGGTGCTTGGCGTAGTGTGGAGCCTGGGGACACTGGTGTTAATGCATTATGAGATGACCATCCTTACCGGCATCATCCCCCCGCTGGTGGTGGTTATTGGTATCCCGAACACTATTTTCATCCTGAATAAATATTACCACGAGTTTGAAATATCAGGCGATAAAATGGATGCCCTGACAATTGCCCTTGAAAAAGCCGGGATTACCACTTTTATAGCCAACATTACTACCGCCATTGGTTTCGGCGTACTCTGTTTTACCAATAGCGAATTATTGACCCAGTTTGGCCTGGTAGCCTCGCTGAGCATACTGGCCACATTTGCACTGAGCCTTATACTGGTACCCATTGTTTTTAGCTATTTGCCAGAACCCAAAGTAAAAACGGGCATTAAGGATAGTAAATTAATGAAAACCCTCCTGATTAAATTGGATACCCTGGTGCATCATAAACGTAAAAGTATTTACATGGTAACGCTGATACTGATCGTTATTTCGGTTATTGGAATATTCAGGATCAACATTAATGGCTACGTGGTTGATGACCTGCCCCAGCATAATAATACGCTGAGCGATCTTCGGTTCTTTGAGTCGAACTTTAACGGGGTGTTGCCTTTGGAGGTAAGTATTGACACCAAACGTAAAAACGGTGTCATGAACCTGGGCACCATTCGCAAGGTTGAAAAACTGGAAAAGCTTATTTCATCATATCCTGAGTTTAGCCGATCCATATCTTTGATACAGGTATTAAAATTTTCGACCCAGGCATTTTACGGGGGCAACCCTGAATACTATCGTTTGCCCGATGGTTTGGAGCAAAACTTTATTCTCAATTATGCCAGTAACTCCGGCAAAAGCTCCGGTACGTTGAACAGTTACCTGGATAGTACCCGCCAGGTAACCCGGGTAACGTTCGAAATGATTGATGCCGGGTCAAAAAAAATGAATGCCGTGCTGGCCGAACTGCAACCGCGTATCGATTCTATTTTCGATCCTAAAAAATTCCATGTGGAGCTTACAGGCTCCAGCATCATATTTATAAAGGGTACCAATTACCTGTTAAAAAATCTTTATGAAAGCCTGGCCTGGGCCATTTTATTGATTGCCGCGGTAATGTGGATACTGTTCAGAGGGGTAAAAATGATTGCCGTTTCGCTATTGCCTAACCTGGTGCCGCTTATCATTACGGCCGGTATCATGGGCTTTTTTGGTATCCCGTTAAAACCATCAACTATATTGATATTCAGTATAGCGATGGGTATCTCGTCAGATCAAACCATTTATTTTATAACGCGTTATCGTCATGAGCTGCGGCACAGCAGAAAAACCATATCGCACATCGTATCAGATACCATCCGCGAAACCGGGGTGAGTATGATATTTATTGCAACGGTATTGTTTTTTGGCTTTGGTATATTCGCGGTATCAAAATTTGGCGGTACGGTGGCTTTGGGTGTTTTGCTATCTATTACCCTGCTGGTAGCTATGATCAGTAATTTGACATTATTGCCTGCATTTCTACTAAGCCTTGAACGCGGTATTGATCGCCAAAAAATTAAAGGACCGGATATTGAGGAATAAAAGGCCTCACCCAGACGCGCTCCAAAGGAGCGCGGGCTAAAGTATTTTATCCATGCCTGAATTTGCATTTAAAAGTTGTTCTTATGGATCTTAAACTCAACAATAAAGTAGCCGTAGTATTGGCAGCCAGCAAAGGATTAGGTAAGGCTGTAGCCACAGCCCTTTCTGCCGAAGGCGCTAAAGTGATCATCGGTTCGCGCGATGAAACAGCGCTTACCAAAACAGCCGGTGAGATAAAACAACTTACCGGTAACGAAGTGATTGCCATACCTGTTGATGTATCAAAAGCCGATGAGATAGATGCATTTATTAAAAAAGCGGCTGCTGCATTTGGACAGATAGACATTTTATTGAACAATGCCGGCGGTCCGCCGTTTGATAAGTTCGAGAACTTTGATGATGAACAATGGCAAAAAGCGTTTGAACTTAACTTGCTTAGCTTTGCACGTTTGAGCAGGCTGGTGTTGCCGCACATGCAAAAAACAGGTAGCGGGCGCATCATCAACATCATCAGTGGTTCGGTAAAGGCGGTGCTGGGC
>Ga0193742_1002297_pt1 | contig 11036 bp, 5 predicted proteins | sample L2c1metaG_FD_165511 | JGI IMG/M metagenome (GOLD analysis project Ga0193742, IMG submission 165511) | Soil microbial communities from a riparian zone of the East river system, Colorado, United States - L2c1 | ecosystem: Environmental > Terrestrial > Soil > Riparian zone | place: USA: East River... | reverse complement strand
TTCGTTCTTGCCACCATCACTCAATCAAGCCCCACTACAGCGTCCTTCCGTACGACGCAACAGGGCTTGCCGGATAACTTTACCTCTTCCTCCACTTTTAATCCGCGTGCCAGTACTGTGCAATATATCCCGCGCGATACTCCTTCGGGACGCGTGCAGAGTTACTACTTCTCTGTTCAGCGCCAACTTCCTGCGCAGTGGCTCGTTGATGTAGCGTATGTCGGTAACAATGCCGCCAACCTTGTTATCATCAACGATATCAATCAGGCTCGACCAAATGCGGTCGGTGAAAACACAAACGTAGAAATCCGAAGACCGAATCAAACCTTCAGCTCCATTGCTGCCACTCTGCCCTATGGGACGTCGAACTACAACGGCCTCCAGGTCCGCGTGGAAAAGCGTACGGCCGGTGGCTTCTACTTCCTCAATAGCTTTACCTGGTCGAAAACGATTGACATTGCCGCCCAGGCCTTCGACAGCAACAATGGTAACGGCACCAGCGTGCAGGATATCAATAACGTCAATGCAGATCGTGGTATCTCCAACTATGACCGCCCCTTCAACAACATCACTTCAGTCGTCTACCAACTCCCTTTTGGTCGCGGTCGACACTTTCTTGCGGCGGCCCCGCGCGCTCTCGACTATCTGCTTGGGGGATGGGATGTAAACACGATCCTCAATATGAGATCCGGTGAACCCGTCACCCTTGCATATACTCCGAATGCGCAACAACAGGTTGTTCCGGTTCTCGCGGTTCTTGGTCGCAATAATTATCGCCCTAACGTTACGGGCTCACCCGTTTTGCCCAAGGGGACGCGGACTCCGCAAAAATATCTCAATAGTGCTACGGTCTCGACGCCCCTCTACTACGCCCCCTTTGGCAACTCGGGTCGCAACACGTTCCGTGGGTACGCTTTCTACCAAGCCGACCTGGGAATCTCCAAAAATTTCGCCATCACTGAGCAGGTCCGCGTACTCTTCCGCAGTGAGGCATTCAACCTTTTGAATCATTCCAACTTTGCTGCGCCAGACGGAAATGTCTCGAACTCTACATTTGGCGTGATCACGAGTACCTATCCACCGCGTCAGCTACAGTTTGCTCTAAAGGTGCAGTTCTAATGACACTCACACGCATCGGACCGACACTCGCCGCTGTTCTCTTCCTGGGGACAGCGGTGCTCCAGGCGCAGTCGCGACCTAACACCGACACTCCCATCATTTTCGTCCATGGCAATGGGGACGACGCCTCAAAGTGGATCGGCGTCATCTGGCTTTTTGAGAGTAGTGGCTATCCCGCCGACAAACTCTTCGCCGTTCGCTTTCCACATCCCAGTTCGCGTACAGACGACACGCGGGACGAGCCCAATCGCTCTTCCACCACAGACGAGGCTGCTGAACTAAGCGCGTTTGTAACCCGCGTACTCATCCAGACCCATGCTCATAAGGTCGCTCTCGTCGGCAGTAGTCGCGGCGGTCTCACCATCCGCAATTACCTTCTTCATGGCGGCAGCGCAAATGTGGCTTACGCAATTCTATCTGGAACCCCTAACCACGGCGTTCAAGCAACGGACAAGAGCCTCAACGGGGAATTCAACGGCAAGGGCAACTTTCTTACGGCTCTCAACAGCTCATCTTACGATGGCTCGGAGGTGATTCCCGGAGTCAAGATGATGACTCTCCGTAGCGATAAGCTCGATAAATACGCTCAGCCTACAGGCATTGCCTTCGGTACTCCACAGACTGCTACAAACGTCACCTTTGAAGGTCCGGCATTGCGCGGAGCCAGCAATCTTGTTCTACCCAACCTCGACCATCGGGAACTCGCCTTCCATCCCACGGCCTTTGCCGAAATGTACAAATTCATTAGCGGAACGTCTCCTCAGCAAATGTCTGTCACGCCCGAAGACAATCCCGTCATCTCTGGTCTCATCACTGGCTTTGATAATGGCGCATTCACCAATCTTCCAATGAGCCGCGCACACCTCAGTATTTATCTCATAGATACTTCAAAAGGCATCGAGAGTTCTACTCCCGTTTACGAGATCACAACAAAAGAAGATGGCAAGTGGGGTCCCTTTCAAACTACCCCGAACCAGGAGTATGACTTCGATGTTGAGTACCAGGGGCGCCACGTCCGTTTCTACAAGGCACCGCTTCCGCGTTCCACCACTCTGCTCAACCTGCGTTTTATACCTGTACCTCATGCAGATGAATCCAGCTCTCCAGTACACACGAATCAGATTCTGATCGCACGGCCGCAAGGTTATTTCTCACGCGACCGCGACCCGGTCCAAATCGACGGCAAGCTCTCCACGGACGAACCAGGTGGATTGCCCATTCGGGATTCCTTTGTCGCTAGTGTTCCCACTACCCCCGACAGGCTCACTGAAGTCACTCTCCGCAGCGAAACCGTTTGGGCGCGCTCATCGGAAGACTTCTCCAAAGATCTTCCCATCGTTGATTTTATGTGGTGAGTCTGGGAGGACACTAAATCAACTGTGCTGAAACGCGAGATACCGGCCAGATTAGTATTACAAATCTGCTTGTGGCCCCTAGTCCGGCTGGACACAAAGAGACGAATTTCGGCATTTGTCAGTTGGTGATAACAGGGCGCTCATTGACCTGCGCGCTTTAGATCCTGATTTCAGAGTTCTGAGCGAATTGTTTGAATGTTAAGCACTGGATGGGGACGGCCCAACGGGTACGTGAGGAACAGGTTTCAGTAGATACATCGGAAAAGCTGCTCCATACGGCCCGCTAGAAGGTCCTGCAACTCAAGCCGGACTGCAAACACTTGGAGCAGTGGACAAGCTGGTTACGAATACAACGTATGTCTATGCAGGAGTTTTTGGATCAGTTGGAGCTGCAATCGCCGGAGGGGAGATCGCTGCCGGAACTGCCGCTGCGCGTAGCGGGATCATCTTCAAGCTGGCGCATGGAATGAATTTAGCTGCTAAGTTGAACACCGGCCACAGTGGAGTTATAGCTGGAGCAGAAGCTATAAAGAACGCCATAGCGGCGGTGTCGCCCGCAACTTACCGGGCAGACCATCGATTTCCTGCTGACGGCCAAACGCGATGCGGCTGCTGCGAAGCGGTTCTTTCGAACCCAGCTTACCCCGCCTCGATCCGAGCGCTTTGGAACCTCGAAAAACGCCTGCGCTCCGCAGCCACTTCCTTTCGAAACCGCCTTGCGACCATTTTTTATCCATATCCTGAACTCACCCCTATTGGGTTCACTCCATAATTCTAAAACTTTCGACCATCTTGTCTCCACTATGAAATTCTCTACTCTGGGGACACGTAAATTGACCTCCGCGCGCGAGCGATGATTCCGTGGCGCCCGAGCGAAAGTGTTGAATGACCTTGAACCTAAGATTGTTCTTTCAGCTTGCAAGCATGCGTTCAGCGCCAAAAGATAAGCACAGGGGGAGTGGCTGATAGATTGATCTTTACTGGTGAAGCGATAACTTTCAGTGTGCTGAAATCGAAGTCATGATACAGATCCAGACATGTCAACTCCGGAGCCCCGCGATAGGTTTGCGGGTGATTGAAAACATCAATTAAGCTGGTGATAGACTTTCTTGCTTCAAACTCCGAAAACAATTCAGGATTGAGCGCGCTCGCAACCATGGCGACTGTTTCAGAACGCGGACCATTTGTGGCAATCCGAACAGGAGATACAGAGGCGCTGGCAACCGCCTCACCGGAATGCGGTGTAGCACTGCCATGATCCAGGCCTTCTGATAGCCAATGAACTACTGCTGCGACCTGGGCTGCTTCCAGCCCTAACGGACGCTCGCCTATGCTATTCAACATTTGAGCGAGATTGGAAGTGTACGGATGTTCCGTCGTACCGGGAATATTCTCGCCAAAGAACAAAGGATCCAGTACAAGCACCCGCTGCCCTCGATCTATGTCATTGCCCACCTCATCGGCTGTCGAGGCCATGCCCGAGTCTGAGATCAGAACTGCGGTAGGCCCACTCTCAGGCGCAGTTATCGATCGAAATAGTACGCCCGTCGCACTTAGTCCATTGCTGAATTCAAAGCGATAGCCGTGGCTTTCCAGTCCCTTTTCATGCGTCGTACTGACCGGCCATGCATGGATCAAAGATACGGGAGCATAACGAGTCACTTCTCGCAAGTGAGCTCGTTGTGACTGCATCCACTGCCTATCCGGCTCTGCAGGAATCTCATGGTGAATCGATGCAGCGAAGGATCTGGCGAGCCCGACAATTGTAAGATTGTCCTTCGGCAGACCAACCACGAGATCGGCATAATCTCTTACTTCACTGTCGGTATCGGGATCTTCCTTATCCGATTCCGTGAGATGGAAGAATGAATTGAAAAATTGGTAGGATTTTTCTCGGCTGTCTATTTGATAATTATGGGTTCCCGGATCTTGATTTTCGTACCACTGCAGATTGTCTGGCTTACCCAACAACCTGAAGAAGGGCTTTATATCGGAGTAAACACCCTGCTTGACGATGCCTGCCCTGAAACAGCACTCGTCCATATCGTTATAGATCAATAATGTAGGTTTCGGAGCGCGGAGCGCTGTCAATTGGGCATAGTCCCCTACTTGGCGCATGTCGACGCCATTTTGCTCTGCATCTCCGGCATACTCAGGATGCTCGATCGCGGTCGTTAACGAGCTAAAACCCGCCACGGGGAGAGCTGCGCCGATCCGTGTATCGAGTGAACTCAGCAACATCGTTTGCCATCCGCCACCAGACAGCCCAGTGATCCCAATGCGGGAACGATCCACTTCCAGACTCTCATAGAGGTAGTCGAGCCCGCGACGCATGGCAAGATAAAACAGTCCCACGCCATTGGTCCCCGCAAGATCAAGCAGCGCAATGGAGTTGTGACCGTTCTCTGGCGACTGAAGCTCGCCAAAATCCAACCATTCTAGGCTGAGCGAAATAATCCCGCGCCGAGCCTGATTGATGCAGCGCTTCTGTTTGTGCTCCACAGCCTTGCCGCCCGGGCCGTGACCGTTCACATTCAGGATTGCAGGTAATCTCCCCGACACATGTTCTGGTTCATACAGCAAAGCCGTCGAGTAGAACCCAGGTACTATCTCATAGCGTAGTTTGATAATGCGATAGCCTGGTCTCTCTATTGTTCCGACCTTTTCAAATCTAGGTGAAGCATCGATCCACTGCTGTGGCCATCCGTGATACAGCACGGAAAGCTCATGGGTACGTATTCGCTCTGCTTCTGTGTTCCACAGTTTTGCATCGGTGGGCAACATAAGTGATGGTACTTTTTGCAGCATGAAATGCCGTAGCTCATCTACGACAACTGGAGAACTCTGGAGAGGCTGACGTAGCAATGGATCGACTAATCTATGCGTCGCCTGTGCATACGTAGATCCAATATTGCACAGTATAACGAGACTTCCCATCAGAAAGCGTTTCATATGAATGCTCTATCCTTCGGATCAAACTTGATGGCCACGCGCCCAGAAGAAAAGGTTTCTTATGTCAGTGACATAACTATTATGTTTTCCATTATGTCACTGACATTAAGATGACTTGACGATCTTCGATTAGAAGATCAGCTTCATTCCCACCTGCCCGATACGTGGATCACTCGCACTGAGAATACTTCCGAATCCTCCCGAGTTCACTGTAGTGACCGGATCCCCGTATCGCACATGGTTGAAGGTGTTGAAAGCCTCGGCACGAAACTGTAGATGTGCGCGTTCGGTAAACCCGATGTTTTTGTACAAGCTCATGTCCCAGTTACTATGTCCAGGACCCCGGAGAGAACCCTTCCCTACATTGCCATACTTGTAAGGATAATTCGCATATTGGGCGGCTGGAGTTTTAGTTGCCGATAGAGGAAGAGCAAATGAGCTCGGATCCAGCCAGTTAGCACAGGATACGGTGGGGTTCGTGCAGGCCTTTCCTCCATAAGGAATTCCGGCAATTACCGCCCTCTCATTTGTGCCAACAGCAGCCACATCGGTACCGGCATAGATTGTCATAGCATCTCCGGTTTGCGCCGAAAAGATACCGCTCCATCCCCAATTGCCAGCAATCGCACGTACGACACTGGGGCTTCCCGAAAACTTCGGTAGCTGCCACACATAGGAAGCCACAAAATTATGCGTATGGTCGAAGGGCGATGGACCGTATTCGAACCGGCTAAACCCAGGAACGTAAAGCGGTTCACTAAAGCTACCACCGCCTCCGGCCTGAAGCGTCTGACCGGGAGGTATATCGTCCAGGGATTTAGACCAGGTATAGCTAGCCAGAATTGTCAGAGAATGCGCCAAACGTCGTTCCAATGTAGCTTGGAACGACTCATAGTTTGAGGCACCTGATTGGGTCAACATACCGATGCCAGAGAAACTGGGAGAATACGCTGTCCGTGAAGTTACTGTGACATTAGGATTGTTGAAGGGTGCAGCACCATTCGGGTCATAAATGCCTGGGGCTAAATTCATATCACGTCGAAGATGAAGTCCACGCGAACCTACATAAGAAGTACGTAGCATCCAGTTGGGGCGTAGTTGACGTTCTACAGTCAAATTCCAGTTGTAGTTCAAGGGAACGTGAAATCCATTGTAAGGATCAAAGGTAAGTGCCTGGATGCCCGTCGGAAATACGTAGTTCGATGGAGCCGGAAGCGTAAATGGCGGGTGTAGTGCAACGCCCAGATAAGGATTGCTGAAAGGGCCTTGCAGGGTTGTCAAGGAGATGCCTGGGCTGAACGGATTTAGACTGACGATTGCCTGGGTCAATTGAGAGATCCCGCGAGAATCGTAGAAGAGTCCAAAACCACCACGGACGCTAGTCTTTGCGTTTCCTGTCAGATCGTAGGCGAAACCCACTCGAGGAGCAAAGTTAAGAGAAGCATCATTTGTCCCTCCCTTTGGAAAATCGCGATCGCCAACAAAGAAAAGTCCCGGAGGAGCATTGGTATAGACCTGGGAGACCTGCCCAGCCTTATAAGCAGAAGGGCTAAACATCTCCATACGGCCCTTAATCTCATTCCATGGCCGATAGGGGTCATAGCGAAGGCCAAAATTCAGCGTCAGTCTAGAAGTAGCGTGAAAATCGTCTTGTACGTACAGGCTCCATAGTGTGTTCCGTTCATTCTGATACTGTCCGCTAGTCTGCGTAAAGGAACGCACACTGCCTAGCAGGAAATCGGCCATAGCATACCCAGTGGCGTCACCGGAGAAGCTAAAGGCACCAAATCGGCGAAAATTATTGGTTACATCCAATTGGGCATACTGAACCAGGCCACCAAAGTCGAAGGAATGGCGTCCGTGCACCCATTTTATGTCGTCACCCCCGATATAGTTATGGCGGACAAAAACGCCATAGGGATGGTCTCCGAAGGAAAATAGGCCCGAGATAGAAATACTCTCAATGGCTTTTGGGATACCCGCCGGTTGATACATATTAATACCTAGGTCTGTATAGTCTGGTGCATTTGACGGAGGATTCTGTGAGCCATTTACCTCGGAGTAGGTAAAGTGAGCATCGTTCAGTACCGCAGTACTGAAGATATGGGTCTCATCGACCAGAAGATTCTGGGAGACATTTGGCTGTCCATCCCTATAGGTTAGGGCGTTTCCGGAGGTGTAGAGCGCCGGATTGATGAAAGTGTCTCTGAAATAACGTCCAGACAGATGATCTTTGGAGGAGAACACGTGATCGATTCTGACCAATTCTTCGCGATAATTTTGAGATGCGCTGGGTTGTAGATAACTCGTGAGCCCATTAACAGTGGTGGATGCTGGGAGCAACTTGACTACGGCCAGCGCCGCTGGGTCGAATCTTGAAGGTGAAATGATATTTCCTGGAAAAGGTGCGTGTAGTTTCGTTACAGGATCGATCGGCGATGCGGGATCAATGAGTTGTATCCCTTTTCCTAGTGGATTGCTCGGGTTGCTGGCACTGAGCATTGCGGAGAAGTCACCGCTGAGATCGGCCGCTGTAGGAACGAACGCCTTACTGCTCGCACTTGCACTATGAAATATAGTGGCCTGATAGCCAAAGAAGAAGAAGGTTCGATCTTTGCCGTTATACAGCTTGGGAATCCGCACAGGCCCGCCCAGCGTTCCTCCAAATTGATTTCTCTTGATCGTGTCGCGGCTTGTTGCTGCCCAATTACGAGCGTTAAAGGCAGAGTTTCGGATAAACTCAAATGCGCTTCCCTTGAAGGCATTCGTTCCAGATTTGGTGACTACATTGACGACGGCGCCCGAATTTCCTCCGAACTGCGCGCCGTAGCTACTAGTTTGAACACTAAATTCTTGCAACGAGTCGGGCATCGGGAAAGGCTGATTGACATTGGTATATTGGTCGACATTGTCACCGCCATCCAATAGATAGTTTCCTGATGTTGCCTGCGACCCATTGGTCGAAACAGTAACCGCCGCAGCAAAGGTCGATGACTGAATAGCTCCACTGCTAGGGGCTGAGACCGCACCTGCGACAAGAGTGGTCAGGGTTGCCACATTGCGTCCATTCAAAGGCAGCTCCACCATTCGCGCCTGGTCAATTACTTGTCCTAGGGTACTTGTAGTGGTATCCACCTGAGATGGCGCGGCATCGATAGTAATGGCACTGCTTGATGCGCTGATCTGAAGTTTTGCGTTCACCGTCAGGGTCTGATCAGTCTGCAGGAGAACGTCGGGATGAATCAACTCCGCGAAGCCTGCTGCATGAACGATTACCTTGTACTGATTGGGCCGCAACGACGGAATGACATAGTACCCTTGTGCATTCGTTGCGACAGTTCTGGATATATTTGTTGATATTTCGATAGCTGTTGCCTCAGCGGAAGAGATCACGGCTCCGGAAGAATCCGTGACTGTGCCTACGATTGTTCCCGAGTTCTGCGCGGATGCGGAGGAAAGGGCGGTAATAAGAACTGTCAGCGTAAGTATCGATGACATATGTTTTCTGACGACCGAAAGAGATATTTGTTCTTTAAGCTGCGAGTATTTAGATCTCATTAAGAAGGTATCTCCAATTGTTTATTTTGTTGTAATAACCTTTCCGTTTCAAAGGCCCATTGGACGCAATCCACGATCACAGATGTATTTAGATACGAGTAATTCCATGAAAGCTCGATGTATGCACGCTCCCATGCGGCACGTCGGTTCCGATTACGAGATGCTCCTTCCAATCGAGGACCCCACTCCCGCTAAAGAAGAGATTGCTCGTCCTCGCACCACTCACCCGATACGAATGAGCGGGTATCGGCAGGATTGCAAGACATTCAAGCCACGAATCGCGAACATCGTTCAGCCATAGATGTGTTGCGGCCGTACCGAGTTCCTTCTCGTACCCATGCAGTCGCAGGTTTGTGACATCGTCCGCCACGATATCGGGACGATCTTCCTCGATGGGTGACTTGAACCGCACATCCGACAAGCCCAGATTTGTAACATGGCGCAGGAACAGCCCGAAGGCCGGGAGTGCGCCGAACATGACGGGTTGGGGATAGGCGGTCGGGTGTTCGGGAATCGCCTCGAGGGTCTTGGGACCGGCGCCGGAGACCGCCATGGTGATTGAAACTCCGCTGATTTGAACGTCGGTGACGGGAGCATCCGGCAAGCCCGTGATGACGCTCGTAAACTTCGCGCCGGTGGCGATGATGTTTGAGATGCGAATGGCTCCAAGCGGCCCAGGACCTTTGCCGAGCGTACAGCGGTCTCGATTGCCACGAATGATCGCCAGAGGCGTACCGACGTCTCGCATGACAATGTTGGAAGCTACGATGCCATCGAGGGTCCCGCCATCCACCGTGTACAGCGCAATGCCAGGGTTGCCGTGACGCATACCCAGTCCGCCCTCAAAGACGCAGTTCGAGATGGCAATGTTTCGAAAGTCGCCGCAGCTCTCCGTCCCGCACTTGAAGTGGATGCTTGCCGTTCTCAGTACGCAGTTGGTCACGGTCACGTATTCGGTTGCGCCGCGTTCGCCGAGCGCGCCGCTCGCCTTCAGGCACAGACTGTCGTCCACGGACTCGACGAAGCAGTTGGCGATCCGCACGTAGCGACAGCAGTCGGGATCGATTCCGTCGGAATGACCGTTCTGAATTGTCACACCATCAATGTCGACGAACTGGCAGCCCAGCATGCTGATGTTGTAGTTCCGGGCGTTGCGGATTGTGATGCTGCGCAGGCTGACGTGCATGCAGCGCCTCAGCGCGATCGGCTTTGGGCCCCCACCTTTCTGCTTGCCCTGTTCGCACTCGATAATACCCTCACCGAAGACGGCGATACGCTCGACGGTGTCGCCTACGAGCAGAGCAACGTGAAAGTCTGAGGTCGCTTGATTCGCTCCGGCATCGTAGGCCAGCTTCTCCGCCGGCAGAAACTCCGCAGCATCAGGGCTCATAGCAAGGATCGAACCGTTGTCCAGCCACAACGAGACGTTGGACCGCAACAGCAACGAGCCGGAGATGTAGCGGCCCGCCGCAAGATGCACCGTTCCACCGCCCCGCTCATGTGCCTGGTCGATCACTCGCTGCAATCGCTTCGTATCACTCGTCTCTGTTGCGGCGCGAGGGTCCGGAGTAAGTAGCGCGGACACCTCTATCCTCTGCGACACCTGGGCGGCAGCCATATTGCCGAAGAACGGCGCAGGACTAGCTGCTGCGAGAGTAAAGCTTCCAAACTTGAGGATCTGCCTGCGATTTGTGCTCATTAAACTCCCGCTTCCGCTGTAAGTAAAAGATTGGAATCCGGCTCTGGCGTAGCTACACGGCCCGGCTTTCAGGTTGCTTGCAAGCAGGCTGATCACATCTAGAAACGGATGTGCGCAGAGACCTGCAGTGTTCTCGATTCGTTAGCCTGTCCGGTGATCGTGCCGAAGGTTGAACTCGTCGGCGTCAGGTTGGGGTTGCTGAAGGTAACGTGGTTGAGCAGGTTGAACGCTTCGACACGCAGCTCGCCGGTGATGCGGTCGTGGTAGGTTACCTGACGCGCCAGAGAAGCATCGATGTTGCTGGTCTTGTCGCCACGCCACTGCGAATTGGTCGTGGGGAAGGTTCGAATGTT
>Ga0193742_1002296_pt1 | contig 11046 bp, 8 predicted proteins | sample L2c1metaG_FD_165511 | JGI IMG/M metagenome (GOLD analysis project Ga0193742, IMG submission 165511) | Soil microbial communities from a riparian zone of the East river system, Colorado, United States - L2c1 | ecosystem: Environmental > Terrestrial > Soil > Riparian zone | place: USA: East River... | reverse complement strand
AGCACCAGGCTTGGAGCGAGGCATCGGCGCAGCTCGCCAGGGCCCGCGTGTGGCTCTCCACGCACGACGAGCCCGCCGTGGCGGCAACCCGCACGCGCTCGACCGCTGAGCTGCACAGACGCCAGGCCCAACTCGAGGCCATCTTCGCGACCGCCCCACCCGACCACCGCCGCCTCATCGACGCCATCACCACCGGCCAACTCACCCTCGACGACATGAGCCAAGCCCTTGACCGAGCCCTCGCTGCACAGGACGAACGCCGTGACTGGATCCTCGAGCACTGGCCTCACCTCGTCGAACATGCCGAGATCACCCGCACCCTGGACACCTTCACCGCCGGCCCAGACGTCGGGCTCCTCCTCGATCAGCTCGCCCTCCTCGACGTGCCGGGCATCGACTCGACCGACCCCCAGGCGTTGCTCGCCCACGCTGCCCGGACGAACCAGGCATGGCTACGGGTTGTCCTCAGCCGGCTTCTGCCGCCCGACGCCGACCACATCGCATCGCCCACCATCGAACTCCTCGGCGATGTCGCCGCCTACCGGGACCGCTGGCGGGTGACGCACCCCGCCCCACTCGGACTCGCAGCGGATACCGAGGAGCAGGCCCGGGACCTCAAGGACCTGGCCCAAAAGGTCGACGCAGCCCTCGACGCCGATATCGACCAGCAGCCAGGCCGAGAGCAACAACCGGCAGTCCCGCAGCTCGGTCTTTAACCCAGCGGTCGCCGACGAAGGTTGCCACCGAGGGACCTACCGAGGGAGCGATCGCAGGTGTCTAGCAGCTGATCCTTCTGTTGCCCGACGACACCGGAGGACCGATATGGGCCACGCCGCACAGGACACGTCGCCTGCGTTCTACAGCGTCGAGCGCGCGGCCCGGATGCTCGGCATCTCCCGGTCCTCCGCCTACTACCTGGCCAACGAATGGCTGGACTCCGACGGCAAGGACGGGCTGCCGTGCATCAGGCTCCGCCGCCGCATCCTCGTACCCGCCGCCGTCATTGCTCGGTGGGCGGCCGTTGGCTCACACGACGTCGCCTGACATCGGCGGCGCAGATTGACGTCCCGGAACGCGACGCGGCCGGGGCCCGGCCGCGTCATGATCGGTGGGGCGCCGGGAGGCCGCCGCCCAGCGGGTGCGGCAGGCGCAGGCGGCACGTCGGCCCGGCCGCCACTCTGTCGTTAGGACGCCTTCTTGAGCTCCGGTCTTCTCGGCCCTCCCGCCTTTGGCTTCCTACTGGTCTTCGCTTTCTGAGCGAGCAGTTCGTTCCAGGCGTTCACGGCGTGGGGGAGCGTCGGCCGGACGGCGTGGCGGTAGCCCTCGGTAGTGCGGGTGTTGCTGTGACCGACCAGGTCGGCGACCTTGACCAGGTCGTTGAGCTTGTCGGAGACGAGCGACACGAAGGAGTGGCGCAGGTCGTAGGTGGTCCAGTCGCCCTCGAGGCCGGCACGCTGGCAGAGCCGCTTGAAGTCGCGGCGGAGGTTCGACACCGAGATCGGCGTCCCGTTGCGAGTGCAGAACACGAACCCGTCCGGGTCGTAGAGACCGAGCAGGTGCACCTCGGCTCGGTGATGGCGCAGGGCGGCGACGGCGAGCGGGTGGAGGCCGATGCCGCCCTTGCGGGAGGTCTTGGGCTCGGCCTGGCCGACGTAGCGCTTGTTCACCTCGTTGGCCCGCTCGGCGACGACGAGGTGGGGGTCGTCGCTGTCGATGTCGAGATGGGCCCAGCGCAGGCCGCTGAGCTCGCCCGGTCGGAGGCCGCACATGAGACCCGTAACCCACAACGCAGGCCGAGAGTCTTCCGGGATGGCGACGAGCAGCAGGGGTTCGACCTGCGCGATCGTGAGCGAGTTGCGCTCCTTGGCGGGCCGGGCCTCGGGGAGCAGGACGTCGGCCACCGGGTTCGTCTTGATGAGACCCTGACGGATGCCGAACTGGCAGGCCTGGTTCAAGTAGCTCCACGTGTGGTCGATGGTGCTGGTGGCGTGGCCCGCCTCGTCCATGTCCTGGAACACGGACTCGATCCGAGCGAGCCCTGTGCGCTCGACCTTCAGCTTGCCGATCTTCGGCCGCACGTGGCCGTCGAGGAGGTAGTCGATCTTGATGAGCGTGTTCTCGGCCTTCTTCTTGGCGTGCCTGTTCTTCTTGCCGGTCGGCGGACGCGGCGCCCCCGAAGCGACCCACGCGTTGATCACCTGGTCGAACGACGCCAGTCGCTCCCTCCGAGGTGCAGCACCTTCCGCTGTTGCCCGCTCGAAAAGGAGGTTCTTCAGGTCGGCGTCGGCGTCATCCTTCTCGACCCGCTCCACCTTCCGGCGGGAGCCGTCCGGGAACGTCACCCACGCCATCCACCGCTGCTTCGCGTCGTTCCACCGGACCGTCGGTCGTGCCACCTGCGAGTCTCCCTGGGGCCTCGACGTAGCCGGATTGCCAAAAGCTACGTTCGATTGAGCTACGTCAGGATGAAACGCCTAGGGCACCCGATCAGGCCCTCTGCCAGGACCGCGCAAACGCCCAGGTCAGAGGACCTGGGCGCTACGTGGAGCTAGTGGGAATCGAACCCACGACCTCTTCCATGCCATGGAAGCGCTCTACCAACTGAGCCATAGCCCCATAGGGGAACGCTCACCTTAGCATCTCGACGTACGCTCCAAATCATGCGAATCGCCTTCGGGACCGACGAGCGGACAGGGCTGACGGACCACATCAAGGAGCGGCTCCGGGAGCAGGGTCACGACCTCGTGGTCGTCGGCGAGGACCAACCGTGGCCGGACGTCGGGCGGGGCGTGGGGGAGGCCGTGGCCCACGGCGACGCCGACCGGGGCGTCGTCTGCTGCTGGACCGGCACCGGCGTGTCGATCGCCGCCAACAAGGTCCCGGGAGCAAGGGCCGCGCTGTGCACCGACCGGGCCACCGCCGAAGGCGCCCGCAAGTGGAACGACGCCAACGTCCTCGCTCTGGGCCTCCGGCTCACCTCGCCGACCGTCGCCGACGAGATGCTCGACGCCTTCATCGCCACCGAACCCGACGACGACGAAGCCGAGAACTACCGCAAGCTGAGCTGACTGAGCGGACTCAGCTGACGACGAAGTTCACCAGCCGGTCGGGGACCGTGATCACCTTGCGGACGGTCACGCCCTCGAGCAGCGAGGCCACCCGATCGTCGGACGTCGCCGCCGCCTCCAGAGCCGACCTGCTGAGCCCCACCGGCACCTCGATGCGCGCCCGCACCTTGCCGTTGACCTGCACCGGGATCTCCACGTAGTCGTCGATCAGCAGCGCCCGGTCGGCGACGGGGAAACGCTCCCGGGTGAGCGACTCGTCGTGGCCCAGCCGGGCCCACAGCTCCTCCGCCACGTGCGGCGCCAACGGGGCCAGCAGCAGCACCAACGTCTCGGCCACCTCGTCGGGCACCCCCTCACCGGCGCAGTGCGAGGTCAGGAAGTTGTTCAGCTCGGTGATCTTGGCGATGGCGACGTTGAACCGCAGGGTCTCCATCGCGTCACGCACGGCCGCGGTGGTCTTCGCCACCAGGCGCCGGGTCTCGTCGTCGGGCTCGTCACCGGCGACGGCGAGATCACCCGTGTCCTCGTCGATCAGGTTGCGCCACACCCGCTGCAGCAGGCGGTACACACCGACGACGTCGCGGGTCTCCCACGGCCGGCTCTGGTCCAGCGGGCCGGTCGACATCTCGTACAGCCGCAGCGTGTCGGCGCCGTACGTGGCGTACATCTCGTCGGGCGTGACCGAGTTCTTCAGGCTCTTGCCCATCTTCCCGAACTCACGTCGAACGGGCCGGCCCTCGTAGAAGAAGCCGCCGTCCCGCGCCTCGACCGAAGCCGAGTCGACGTAGACCCCCCGCTCGTCCTGGTAGGCGGCCGCCTGGATGTAGCCCTGGTTGAACAGCCGCTTGAAGGGCTCGACCGACGACACGTGGCCCAGGTCGTAGAGCACCTTCTGCCAGAACCGGGCGTACAGCAGGTGCAGCACGGCGTGCTCGACACCGCCGACGTACAGGTCGACGCCGCCGGTGTCGTCGGGCCCCGACGGCCCCATCCAGTACTGCTCGTTGACGGGGTCGACCAGCGCCTCCGTGTCGGTCGGGTCGAGGTAGCGCAGCTCGTACCAGCACGACCCCGCCCACTGCGGCATCGTGTTGGTCTCCCGGCGGTACAGCTTCGGGCCCTCGCCCAGGTCGAGCTCCACCTCGACCCAGTCGGCGGCCCGGGCCAGCGGCGGCGCCGGGTCCGACGTCAGGTCGTCCTCGGGGAACGTGGTGGGGGAGTAGTCCTCGATCTCGGGCAGCTCGATCGGCAGCATCCGGTCGGGGATCGGGCGGGGCAGGCCGTCGTCGGGGTCGTAGACGATCGGGAACGGCTCGCCCCAGTAGCGCTGCCGGCTGAACAGCCAGTCGCGCAGCTTGTACGTGACCGTGCCGGTGCCCAGGCCCTTGGACTCCAGCCACTCGATGATCGTGCGCTTGGCCTCGACGACGCCCAGGCCGTCGAGGCTGATCTCGTCGTTGGACGAGTTGATGGCGGGACCGTCGCCGACGTAGGCCTTGCCCTCCCAGCCCTCGGGCGGCTGCACCGTGCGGACGATGGGCAGGTCGAAGACCTCGGCGAACTCCCAGTCGCGCTCGTCCTGGCCCGGCACGGCCATGATCGCGCCGGTGCCGTAGCCCATCAGCACGTAGTCGGCGACGAAGACCGGGATCTCGGCGCCGTTCGTGGGGTTGGTGGCGTAGCTCCCGACGAAGACGCCGGTCTTCTCGCGCGACTCGACCTGGCGCTCCACGTCGCTGCGCCGCGAGGCCTCGTCCCGGTAGGCGGCGACGGCCTCGGCGGGCGTGGCGTGGCCGCCCGTCCACTCGGGCTTGGTGCCCTCGGGCCATGTTTCGGCGGTCAGCTCGTCGACCAGCGGGTGCTCGGGTGCCAGCACCATGTAGGTGGCGCCGAACAGCGTGTCGGGCCGGGTGGTGAACACCTCGATGGCGGGCTCGTCGGCCCACGACGACCGGGTGCCCACCGGGAAGCGCACGTTGGCGCCCTCCGACCGGCCTATCCAGTTGCGCTGCATCAGCTTGACCTTGTCGGGCCAGTCCAGCCGGTCGAGGTCGTCGATCAGGCGGTCGGCGTAGGCGGTGATGCGCAGCATCCACTGCTTCAGCGGCCGCCGGAACACGGGGAAGTTGCCCCGCTCGCTGCGCCCGTCGGCGGTGATCTCCTCGTTGGCCAGCACCGTGCCCAGGCCGGGGCACCAGTTGACCGGCGCCTCGTGCAGGTAGGCCAGGCGGTGGTTGTCGACCACGACCCGGCGTTGCGTCACCGTCAGGTCGGCCCAGGCAGCCTCGTGCGGGTTGGTGCCCTCGCCGGGCTCGCGCTCGCCGGCGTCGAGCGCCGCGATCAGCTCGCCGATCGGCCGGGCCCGGTCGGCGTCGGGGTCGTACCAGGAGTTGTAGATCTGCAGGAAGATCCACTGGGTCCAGCGGTAGTAGTTCGGGTCGGTGGTGACGACCGACCGCCGGTCGTCGTGGCCGAGGCCCAGCCGGCGCAGCTGGCGCCGCATGTTGGCGACGTTCGCCTCGGTAGTGACCCGCGGGTGCTGGCCGTGCTCGACGGCGTACTGCTCGGCCGGTAACCCGAACGCGTCGAAGCCCATGCAGTGCAGCACGTTGTGGCCCTGCATGCGCATGTAGCGGGCGTAGACGTCGGTGCCGATGTAGCCCAGTGGATGGCCCACGTGCAGTCCCGCCCCGCTGGGGTACGGGAACATGTCCATCACGTACAGCTTGCGGCTGTCGGCCAGCTCCTCGAAGCCCTTGCTCAGGTCGCCGATCGGGTTCGGTGCGTGGAAGACGCCCTCGTTCTCCCAACGAGCCTGCCAGGCGGTCTCGATCTGCTCGGCGAGCGCGGCGGTGTAGCGGTAGAGCGGAGTCTCGGAAGCGGCGGCGGGGCGGCCTTCGTCGGCATCGGCCATGAGAAGCCACAGTACCGGTTCAGGTGGACTCTCCTGGACTGACTCGCGGGGGCGCCGCGCCGACCCGCGGGAGCATCGCGGTGTGACATGTCTTACTTCGTGTAACCCGTGTGTTCGCCGGGAAGTCACACGGCTCATGCCCTCGTTTGCCGACCATTCAGCTGCGCATGGCTCCCTCGTGCAGCGCATCGAGCGCTCAGCACTGGCAGGACGGGCGGTCACGTTCGTCGTCGGTGGCAACGAGGACGTCACCTCCTGGAGCAACATCCACGAGGAGGCCAAGGGCTACGCGGCGGCGCTGCAGGCCCGCGGGGTCGGGCCGGGTGACCACGTGGCGCTGCTGTCGCCGACCACCCGTCCGCTCGTGTCGGCCATTCAGGCGACCTGGCTGACGGGGGCGACGCTGGTCGTGCTGCCGCTCCCGATGCGGCTGGGGTCGATCGAGGAGTTCGTGGCCCAGACCCGGCAGCGCATCCACCACGCCGACGCCAAGGTCGTGATCGTCGACCCGGAGCTGGCCCCGTTCGTGACGCCCGAGCCGGGCGACCCGCCGATGCTGGAGATCGGCGAGCTGGACTCCGGTGACGCGTCGGCCTGGGTGCGCCCGGCCGACGACCCCGAGCGGCTGGCGATCCTCCAGTTCACCAGCGGCTCCACCGCCGACCCGAAGGGCGTGATGCTCCCGGACCGGGCGGTGTGCGCCAACCTCGACGGCATCGCCGCCGCGGCGAGGCTCGATCCCGAGGCCGACGTGCTGGTGTCGTGGCTGCCGCTCTACCACGACATGGGGCTGGTCGGGCTGCTGATCCTGCCGATGTCGACCGGCACGCCGCTGGTGCTGGGCGCGCCGCAGGACTTCACGTCGCGGCCGTCGCGCTGGATGGAGTGGATCTCGACCTACGGCGGCACGGCCACGGCGGGTCCCAACTTCTCCTACGTGCTGGCGACCCGGGCCCTGAAGAACGGCGAGCAGCTCGACCTGTCGTCGCTGCGGGTGGCGCTCAACGGCGCCGAGCCCATCGATGCCGACAACATGGAGGACTTCGTGCGGGCCGGCGAGCGCCACGGGCTGCGTCCCGGCTCGGTGTTCCCGGCGTTCGGGATGGCCGAGGTGTCGATCGGCGGCACCTTCCCCGAGCCGATGCGCGGCATGGTGACCGACTGCGTCGACCGCCGCGTGCTGGAGACCGAGCGCTACGCCGCGCCCGTGGAGGACGCCTCGCCGGGTAGCCGGCGGTTCGCCCTGCTGGGCCGGGCCGTGCCGGGGCTGGAGATCCGCATCGTCGACCCCGAGACCGGCGCCGTGCTGAAGGACCGGGAGGTCGGCGAGCTGGAGATCCGGGGCACGTCGGTGACCACCGGCTACTACAAGCGCCCGGACGCCAACGCCGAGCTGTTCCACGAGGGCTGGCTGTGCACCGGCGACCTGGCCTACACGCTCGACGGTGAGCTGGTGGTGTGCGGTCGCATCAAGGACGTGATCATCGTCGGCGGCCGGAACGTCCTCCCCGAGGACGTGGAGCGGGCGGTCGGCCAGGTGGAGGGTGTGCGCGCCGGCAACGTCATCGCCTTCGGGGGCGTGGGTGCCCGGGGTCGGGAGGCGCTGGTGGTGGTGGCCGAGACCCGGGCCGACGACTTCGCCGACCTGCGCCACCGCGTCGCCGAGCGGGTCGTCGAGGCCGTGGGCGTGCCGGCCCGCGACATCGTGCTCGTGACGCCGGGGACGCTGCCGAAGACCAGCTCCGGCAAGCTGCAGCGCTCCCTCTGCAAGCGCCGCTACGACGACGGCCAGCTGGAGCTGGTCGACGCCGACGCCTGACCTGGGATCCTTCGAGGCCTCGGCCTCGACGACCTCAGGGCTCCTTGAGGATCGAGATCAGGCTCGAAAGCTCGTCGGGGTCGGTCGCGTAGGGGGCGTAGAAGCTGACGCGTTGCAGGACGTCGCCCCAGCGCTCGCGCAGGCCGCGGACGGCCTCCTCGGGCGTGCCGACGACGGCGAAGGTGTGGAGGATCTCGTCGTCGATCAGGTCGCCCATCTCGCCCCAGCGGCCCTGCTTCGACATGGCGTTCAGCTCGTCCTGCAGGCCACCCCAGCCGTGCATCTCCAGCACGGGTCGGTACGCGGGCGTCGAGCCGTAGAAGGCGATCTGGCCGCGCACGCCCTTGGCCGCGGCGTCGAGCTCCTCCTCGTTGCGGCCCATCACCAGGAACATCGGCCCTGACAGCTCGAAGCCGTCCATCGACTTGCCGGCCTTCTCCCGGCCCCGCTGCAGCGCCGGGAGCGTGACCTCGCGCACGTAGCGCTCGGTGGTGAAGGCGTGGCAGATGAGGCCGTCGCAGACCTCGCCGGCGACCTCGGTCATCATCGGGCCGACGCCGGCGAGCGTGATGCGGGCGTTGCCGTAGGGGTTCGGGCCGGGGTTGAAGAACGGCGTCATCAGGGTGTGCGAGTAGAAGTCGCCGCGGAAGTCGAGCTTGGTGCCGTCGTTCCAGCACGCCCAGATGGCCCGGATGGCGAGGATCATCTCGCGCATGCGGGCGGTCGGATGCGACCACGGCATCGAGAAGCGCTTCGTGATGTGGGGCTTGATCTGGCTGCCGAGGCCGAGGATGAAGCGGCCCTGCGACATGGCCTGGAGGTCCCACGACGTCTGCGCCAGCGTCATCGGGTTGCGGGCGAAGGCGACCGCGATGGCGGTGCCCAGCTCGACCTTCTCCGTCTCGGTGGCCGCGAGCAGCAGCGGGAAGAATGGGTCGTGGCTGGTCTCGGCCGAGTGGAGGCCGTCGTAGCCCCGGGCTTCCTGGGCCGCGGCGGTCGCGCCGACGTTCTCGAGTCCCCCGATTGCACCGTCGACTTTCATGTCGAGGACCGTAGCCCGCGACTTGACCGGGCGGTCAAGTAGGTCGAGACCGACCGACTCCGGCTTCAGTCGCTGCTCGTGCCACCGGGCTGTTCGCGGAGGTAGCGCTCCACCTCGTCGGCCAGCTCGTCGCCGGTGGGCAGCTCTTCGCCCATGGAGCCGACCATGGACTGCTCGTAGGCCGCCTCGAGCTGGCGGAGCATCGCCTGGTGCTCGGGGTTCTGGCCGATCAGCTCGTCGAGGCGGCCCCGGGTGGCGTTCGCCTGGGTGGGCAGGTCGCCCAGCGGCAGCGACAGCTCGGCCAGGCGCGACAACCCCTCGATGAGGCCGACGCTGGCGTCCGGGTACGGCATCCCCGCGGCGTAGTGGGGCACCTGCGCCCACAGGCCCATCGACGGGATGCCCCGGGCGTCGCACCCCGCCTCGACGGCCGCCTGGGCGCCGCCGGGGAAGTCGAGCGACGCCCGCAGGAAGTCCCTCGTCGCCAGGCTGGCGGTCGAGGCGCTGCAGGCCATGCGCGAGGTGCGGGTGTGCGGCGCCGGTGCGGGGTAGGCGCCGAGGCCGACGCACATCCGCACGTCGAAGTCGAGGGCCAGGCCCACCACGTCGTCGACGAAGCCGTGCCAGATGCGGTCGGGCTCGCTGCCGACGAGCAGCAGCAGCTCGTTGCCGTCCAGGTCGGTGGCCGCCCGCAGCTCCAGCGACGGCCAGGTGAGGCCGCGCTGCACGCCGTCGACCATGTGCACGGTCGGACGGCGGGCGCGGTAGTCGAGGAGGGCGTCGGTATCGAAGCGGGCGACCGTCACCGTGTCGAGCGCGTCGAGCAGCAGCTCGGACGCCGTGGCCGCCGCCAGCCCCGCGTCGATCCAGCCCTCGAGAGCCAGCACCAGCACTGGTCCGTCGAGTTCGGGTTGGTCGATCAGCTCGTAGAGCGCCACTCGGTTCGGGGTCCTTCCTCGGCCTGGCGGTCAGGCCAGGCGCTCGATGGTGCTGTGCGCGGTCTGCGCCAGCACCTCGACCTGCTTGGCGAACAGCTCGAAGCCGTCCGACTCTCCCATGACACCAGCCCGATAGCGGGCGTAGACACCCTCCAGGATGCACGCGAGCTTCCAGTAACCAAACGCGACGTAGTAGTCGATGCCGCTGAGGTCACGTCCGGAGGCGTGCGCGTAGGCCTCCGCCAGCGCCGCCCGGTCGGGGAAACCGTCGAGCGTGGTGGCGCTGTCGCCGAGGGGCGCGTGCTTGTCGCCGGGCTCGGCCCAGTAGACGAGCAGCAGGCCGACGTCGGCGAGCGGATCGCCGAGGGTGCACAGCTCCCAGTCGAGCACGGCCTCGATCGTGCCGTCCTTGCCGACCAGGCAGTTGTCGAGCCGGTAGTCGCCGTGGACGATCGTCGCCGGGCCCTGCTCGGGTGCCCGGGCGGTGAGCTCGGCGTGCACCTGGTCGACCACCGGCAGGTCGCGGGTCTTCGACTGCTCCCACTGGCGGTGCCAGCGCTTCAGCTGCCGTTCGAGGTAGGCCTCCTTGCGGCCCAGGTCACCGAGGCCGACGGCGTCGACGTCGACCGCGTGGATGCGGGCCAGCACCTCGGCGATCTGGTCGCCGGCGTGCTCGCGGGCCGCCAGGTCGAGCGTCTCGCCGCTGGTGCGGTCGCGGAGGACCGCGCCCTCGACGAAGTCCATGACGTAGAAGGGCGCCCCGTTCACCGCCTCGTCCTGGCACAGGCCGACGATGCCGGGCACCGGGACGTCCGTCGCCGCCAGGGCGCTCTGGATGCTGTGCTCGCGGCCCATGTCGTGCGCCGTCGCCAGCACGTGGCCCAGCGGCGGGCGCCGCAGGACCCAGGCGTGACCGGCGCGGTCCTCCACCCGGAAGGTGAGGTTCGAGCGCCCACCGGTGACGAGCCCGAAGGTCAGCGGCGGCTCGACGCCGGGCGCGTGCGCCTCGAACCAGGCGGTCACGTTGTCGGTGTCGATGCCGGTGATCGTCGTCTCGTCAGTCACGTCGTCATGCCCTCTCGGTGCTGGTGGCAGCGGGCCGTTCGGGCCACGGCCGCCGGGCCGGCGCGCTCAGTTCATCATTCGATCGGCACGGTAGCCCGCCGTCGGTAGCCTGGCCCGATGGCCCTCGATGTCACCGATGCCACCTTCCAGACCGACGTTTTGGAGCGTTCCGAGACGACCCCCGTCGTGGTCGACCTCTG
>Ga0193742_1002295_pt1 | contig 11047 bp, 5 predicted proteins | sample L2c1metaG_FD_165511 | JGI IMG/M metagenome (GOLD analysis project Ga0193742, IMG submission 165511) | Soil microbial communities from a riparian zone of the East river system, Colorado, United States - L2c1 | ecosystem: Environmental > Terrestrial > Soil > Riparian zone | place: USA: East River... | reverse complement strand
TCCTCGATCTTCACGCCGCGCCCGGAGGCCAGACCGGGGCCAACATCGACGACAGCCACGGATACCCCTGGCTCTACGACAGCCCCAAAGAGCAGGCTCACCTGCTGGCGATCTGGCAGCGGCTGGCACGCCACTATAAGAACAACCCCACCGTCCTCGGCTACGACCTTCTGAACGAGCCGATCCCACACTATCCCTCACTGCATCCCTTAAACGCGAAGCTCGAGCCTCTCTACAAAAAGCTGACGGTAGCGGTCCGCCAGATCGATAAACACCACATCCTCTTCCTCGGCGGAGCCCAGTGGGATACCAACTTCTCCGTCTTCGGTCCTCCATTCGACAACAACACCGCCTACTCGCTGCACAAGTACTGGATGCCGGTTCAGCAATCGGCAATCCAGGAGTACGTTGACTTCCGCCAGAAGAACAACGTTCCCCTCTGGCTCGGAGAGTCGGGCGAGAACACCGACGAGTGGGTCGCTCAGTTCCGCGAGCTTCTTGAGAAGAACGACATCGGATGGACCTTCTGGCCGTACAAGAAGATGGAGAAGAGCTCGGCCATCGTTTCGATCACGCCTCCCGAGGGATGGGACAAGATCGTCGCCTTTGCGAAACTTCCCCGCGGACTGGGCAGCGTTGAGGCCCGCCTGAAAGAGCGCCCCGATCAGGAGACGATCAACCGCGCATTTCACGGCCTGCTTGAAAACATCAAACTCGAGCACTGTCGCGTCAATGCGGGATACCTCAACGCCCTCGGGGCAAAGCCCGTTTCAACGGGCAATTGAACTCCTTATTCCAGACATACATGCAATCCACCTCTCTCACTCTTTCATTGGAGAATAGAAATGATCTTGAAGCGGTCCTGGCTTTTCCTGGCGATTACGTTGACTCTGGCATCCCTCCCCCTGCGCGCGCAGCAGGTCTCCGAGTGGCTTACGAATCCGGACCGTACTTCGCTCCTCAAGCAGCAGAGCCCGGGGCTCTCCTTCGCGCAGGGAAGCCCGGCGGATACCGTGATCGACATCGACGATAAAAAGTATCAGACCATCGACGGCTTCGGATTCGCCCTCACCGGTGGCAGTGCGCAGCTGATCGAGCACATGGATGCGGAGCCTCGCGCGGCTCTGCTCAAGCAGCTCTTCTCTACGGAAGGTGATGGCATTGGAGTCAGCTACCTGCGCGTGAGCGTCGGCGCCTCCGACATGAACGATCATGTCTACTCCTACAATGATCTTCCTGAAGGCCAGACGGACCCGAAGATGGAAAAGTTCTCGATTGAGCCGGATCGCGCCGATGTAATCCCGGTCCTCAAGCAAATTCTGGCCATCAACCCGAAGATCAAGATCCTCGCCTCGCCGTGGTCGGCGCCGCTGTGGATGAAGACCACAGGTGTCGCCCGGGGCGGCGTGCTCAAGCCGGAGTACTTCGAGGCTTATGCCACCTACTTCGTGAAGTACGTCCAGGCCATGAAGGCCGAGGGCATTAGCATCGACACCCTGACTGTGCAGAACGAGCCTCTGAACGAGAAGAACACGCCCAGCATGCTGATGCTCGAATCCGAACTGGGCGACTTCATCGAGAACGATCTCGGGCCTGCCTTCCAGAAGGCCGGAATCAAAACCAAGATCGTGCTCTACGATCACAACCTCGATCACCCCTCCTACCCGCTCTCGATCCTCAAGGACCCGAAGGCCAACAAATATATCGACGGCACTGGCTTCCACTTGTACGGAGGAACAGTGGCTGCCTTCGATCAGGTCCATGATGCCTTCCCGAAGAAGAACCTCTACTTCACCGAGCAGTCGATCTCCGACCACCATGAGGGCGCTCCGCTAAATGTGGCCAAGCCGGTCGCGTGGGTCGTCATCGGCGCAACCCGTCATTGGAGCAAAAACGTTCTGCTGTGGAATCTCGCGGCCGATCCGCAGTTTGGTCCGCATACCAACGACGGTGGCTGCACCGGATGCCAGGGAGCCATCACCATCGACGGCAACAATGTGAAGCTCAACCTCGCGTACTACACGATTGCTCACGCCTCGAAGTTTGTGCCCGATGGCTCCGTCCGCATCGGTTCCAGCGACGCGGATGCGGTTCCGAACGCTGCTTTCACGACCCCGGAAGGGAAGACGGTCCTGATCGTCGCCAACGACGGCACCTCTGACCGCAGCTTCGATGTTCGTTTCCGCGGCAAGACGTTCAAGAGCTCGCTGGTGGCCGGTTCAGTCGCTACCTTCGTCTGGTAAACGACAGGTTCAACATAGAGGACAGGAGATGAGAGTGAATCGCTGGTTAGGCAGGATCGCAGTCCTTGCAGTCATGGGTGTTGCAGTTCCCCTCTGGGCATCGAGCTCGTACTATCCGTTGCGTCCCGACGATGCAAAGGCCGTCTACCTTACTCGTGGAGAAGGCGGCCTGCACGGCGACGGCGCAGGTGATGATACCGATGCGATCCAGCAGGCCATCGACAAGGTGCAGGAGACGACCGGGCAAGGGATAGTCTTCGTCCCCGAGGGGCGCTACCGTCTGTCGAAGACCGTCTTCGTCTGGCCGGGCATCCGGCTGATCGGCTACGGCGCCAACCGTCCCGTCTTCGTGCTGGGCAAGAACACGCCCGGCTACCAGGACGAGATCGGTTACATGGTGATGTTCACCGGCAACCGTCCTCCGGCGAATGGAGAGCTTCCGCGCAGGCAGGGCAGGCTGTCGCCGCCGATCCCCGGCATCGTGCCTTCGAATCCAAGGATCGCTGATGCGAACCCAGGGACGTTCTATTCCGCAATGAGCAACATCGACTTCGAGATCGAAGACGGCAATCCAGCTGCAGTCGGAATCCGTCTTCACTTCGCACAGCACTGCTATCTCGCGCACATGGACTTCCACATAGGTTCCGGTCTCTCCGCGCTGCACGACGTGGGCAACGAGGCCGAGGACCTTCACTTCTACGGCGGCCAGTACGGCATCATGACGCGCAAGCCCTCGCCGGGATGGCAGTTCACTCTGCTCGATTCGACCTTCGAGGGCCAGAGCAAGGCGGCCATCAAGGAGCATGAGGCTGGCCTTACACTGATCCGTGCGCAGATCCGCCATACTCCGACAGCCATCTCCATCGATCCGGAGTACTCCGAGGAGCTGTGGGTGAAGGACTCCGTCTTCGAAGACATCAGCGGCCCCGCAGTCATCGTCAGCAACGAACATGGCCTGCGCACCGAGATCAATCTCGAAGACGTCATCTGCCGGAACGTCCCTGTCTTCGCTCAGCTTCGCGAGAGCGGAACGTCGCTCCCCGGTCGCGGAGAGATGTATCGGGTCAACGCGATGACGCATGGGCTGACCTTCGCTTCGCCCTCTGTGAAGGGAGAGGTGAAGACGCACCTCGATATCTCCTCGCTCAAGTCGATGCCGGAGCCTGTTGCCTCCGACATCCCTGCCCTGCCTGCCCAAAGCACATGGGTGAACCTGCAGACCCTTGGAGCGAAGGGCGATGGAACGACCGACGACACGGCGGCCATTCGTCAGGCGATCGCATCGCATCGCACGATCTATATTCCGACGGGCCGTTACATCGTGACCGACACCATCACACTGCGCCCGGATACGGTGCTGATCGGGATGCATCCATCTACAACGCAGTTCGACATTCCGGACTCGACTCCTGCCTTCCAGGGGCCGGGCTCGCCGAAGCCGTTGCTCGAGACTCCGAAGGGCGGCACGAACATCGTGACCGGAATCGGTCTTTACACCAACGGCATCAATGGCCGCGCCGTAGGAGCGAAGTGGATGGCGGGCAAGGACTCGCTGATGGACGATGTCCGCTTCCTGGCCGGGCATGGCACGTCGATCCCCGGGATGTCTCCGATCTATAACAACACCCACACCGCCGATACCGACCTCAACCGCCGGTGGGACAGCCAGTATCCAAGCTTGTGGGTGACCGACGGCGGCGGTGGAACCTTCGCCAACATCTGGACGCCGAGCACCTTTGCGCAGGCGGGGATGCTGATCTCGAACACCACGACCGAGGGCAGGGTTTACGAGCTCTCGAGCGAACACCACGTCCGCAACGAGGTGAAGCTGAGCCACGTCTCCAACTGGAAGATCTACGCTCTGCAAACCGAAGAGGAGCGCGGTGAGGGGCCGTTCTGCCTTCCGCTGTCGATTGAGCACTCCAGCAACATTACGGTTGCCAACTATCACAGCTACCGCGTGGTCAGCAGCTACCAGCCGTTCCTGAATGCGATCTACGTGGCGGACTCGCACGACATCCGGCTGCGGAACATCCATGTCTACGGCGACAACAAGGTCTCCTTCGACAACGCGGTCGTCGTGGACGCGGGCGGCCAGCAGGTGGTGCGGAACCGCGAGTTTGCCGCGATGACGATCGACACCTCTCAGAAGGACAGCAAAGCTGCGTCGAAGGCCTCGCCGGTGCTCGCTCCGGGCGCGAAGGTGGAGCGGCTGACGAGCGGCTTCTACAACATCTCGGGCGCTGCGGTCGATCCGTCAGGTCAGCTCTATTTCGTCGACGCTCACTGGCAGCGCATCTATCGCTGGCTGCCGGAGGAGAAGAGGGCAGCGATCGTGCGTGACAGTCCGCTCGATCCGGTGCAGCTTGCCTTCGACAAGGCCGGGGACCTGATGGTCGTCTCCTACGGTGGCACAGGAACGGTGTACAGCTTCAAGCCGGACGCTCTGGACGAAGAGGTCACGCTGCTGAAGCCCGAGAAGGCCGAGCCGCGCGCGGGGATGACCGCGGTGCTTCCGTTGAACTACTGGCGCAACGAGAACGACTTCGTGAAGTGGGTTCCGGTCGCGAGGCAGTATCAGTACGTCTCTCCGGACAGGACCACGTTTCTTCCTGCCGGGGAGGACTTCGTGACTGGACAGCTTTATTACGGCACGAAGATGGCCGACGTGCTCCGCGCCTTCGGTTTGGGGAAGGCGGTGGAGGGCAAGCCGTTCTACGTAAGCGACGAGAGCATGCAGAAGACGTACTCCGCCGAGGTGGGCCCGGACGGGACCCTGAAGGACGTGAAGCTGTTTGCTGAGAGCGGCGGCGAGAGTGTTGCCCAGGATGCGGCGGGCAATGTCTACATCGCGGCGGGTCAGGTGTATGTCTACAACCCTTCGGGCCAGCTGATCGATACGATCGAGGTTCCGGAGCGGCCGATCAACCTTATATTCGGTGGCAAGGATGGCCGGACGCTGTACATCCTGGCACGAACCTCGCTCTACAGTATTGAGGTGCGGCAGTAGGGACGCCCCTCCCCCCGCATTTTGCGCAAAGTCTTGAATATAAATAGCTTAGGTCCGGACCTAGCCTGCAAAGTATTGATTGTAAGCGATTTGCCACTAACTCATTGCTAATCAGTAATATAGCTGCATAGCAAATATTTCGTTTCGCCTTAAATTCTCCTAATCACTACTCGCTCTGATTACTACTCGCTCTGATATGGTTCTGCAATGCTCCCGACAATGACCCACACAGAAGTCGCCGACACGCTCGAAGCATTCATCAATGATCAGGGAGGACAATGGGACTGGGACGACTACATATCGGCTACGATATTTTCCGATCCCTATCTACAAGAAGTTCAAGCTCGCATGGTCCACCTCAGCGATGAGTTCCCTGCTGAAAAGGGACGTGGATACTGTTCCCCCGAGGGGATAGACGTCATTCGCGGCTACATTGAGGATCTGAGAAAACTAGCAGCAGCGACTAAAGCTTTGGGTTAGGCAAGTATGTTTATGTCTTTGCCGAATGAATTTGGTTTCAGACCCTACCTCTATTGTAACTAGCGAAGGCTAACTTATCGGCAACTGTAAGGTGCTGTATCTGTTCCGGTTAGGGGTTTCGGGGCTTGACAACGAACTTATCGGCCCAGGGTGAGGTCGATGAGGGCGAGAGCATTTGGCTCAAGGTTCAGGGTTAGCTGGTGGTTCTGAAGATGGGTCTCCTCGGGTGAAGGCAGGGCGGTGGCGCGGTTGAGCTGCTCGACCTGCTGCGGGGTTGGGTAGTCGGGTTTGCCGATCTTCGCGTATTCGGGGAGGACGTTGCCGTGCTCGTTGTCGACGCGCTGGATGGTGGCAGTAGCGTTCGCAGGAAGTCCCTGGAAGTTGAGAGTCACGGTGCGGGTTTTGCCGTTGCGGAGGGATTCGGGATCGGGATCGACGAGGTTCCAGAGGGCGATCTTCAGGTGGCCGTCGGAGGTTTTCGTGACGATGATGTCGGATGACGCGTTGGCGACGCGCCTGTCGCCGAGCTGGTGGAGCAGGGCGAAGCCGTAGTAGCTGGGCTTGTTGATGCCGAACTCGGCGCGCAGGCCGAACTGGCCGATGAAGGGGCGTGGGCCGGGACCGCCTTCTTCAAAGACGTCGGAGAAGGTCCAGAAGGACATCATATCGACGAGGCCGTCGCACTGACGAACGGTGTTGGCGAGCGCGGGGCCGACGTAGGTGGTATCGCGGGACTGGTTGTGGCCGGGGACGTTCCACTCGGTCCAGAAGAGCGGCATGGTGGGCTTGCCGGCGGCCTTCATCTGGCCGCGGACCATGGCGATGGCGCGGCAGACGCGCTGGTCCATGGAGAGATCCTTGGGCACGCTCGGGTCGTCAGGGAACATGTTTTCGACGGTGTCGTCGGCGTAACCGTGGCTGGAGACGAAGTCGACGGGAACGTTGTTTTCCGCGGTGTGCTTGAGGAAGGCCGGGACCCACTGGGCGGCCGCAGTTGCGGGACCTCCGACGCGGAGGCGAGGGCTGACGGCCTTGAGGTCGCGCGCGGTGTGGTCGTAGAGCTCGAAGTAGCTTCGCTGACTGGGGACGCCACCCCAGAAGTCGATGTTGGGCTCGTTCCAGACCTCGAAGTACCACTGGGAGACCTCATCGATGCCGTAGCGCGAGACCAGGTTTTTTGCGAAGGCGGCGATGAGGCCATCCCATTTTTCCATGGATTTGGGCGGGGAGACGTTTTGCTTGTACCAGAAGGGGTGAAGGGCGTCGGGGTTGAAGGCTAGCTTCTTGGGCATGAAGCTGATCTCGACGACGGGGCGCACGCCGTGACTAAGCAGGTTGTCGTAGATCTGGTTGACGTAGGCGAAGTTGTAGACGGGATTGCCGTGCTCGTCCTCGTTGTAAACGCCGAGCTCGTCGTGGAGGATGGCGTGGAAGCGGACGTACTTGAAATCAGTAATCTGTTTCACGGCCGTGAGGTCGTTGAGGTAGCTCTGGCGGAGGACGAGGGCGGCTCGGCCGGAGCCGAACATCTCCTCCCAGAAGTGAGGGAAGGGAGTGGTGGGGGCATTGGCGTTGATGGGGATGGCCTGTTGCGCAGAGAGAGGCAGAGCGCATGCGAAGAGCAAGAGGGCTTTCAGGTGGTGAGGGCGAGTCATTTTTGTGTTCCTGCTTTTGTGAGACGAAGAAAGGAGCGCCAGGGAGGGCGCTCCTTTCTTTCGAGTTGAATGAGTGGATGAGTTAGAAGTTGAAGCGGGCCTGGAATTCAATGGTTCGTGAAGCGAGGGCCGTTTTGCCTTGGCCGAAGGTTGCACTGGTGATCAGAGTGTTGTCATCCCCTGTGTTGAAGGGAGTGATGTTGGTCTGGTTGAAGATGTTGAAGAACATGGCGCGGACGGTGAGGCCGGCGTTCTCGCCGAAGATTGTGTTCTTTGGGATACCGAAGGTCTTCTGAGCATCCATGTCGGTATCAAAGTAGTTGGGGCCATGAAGGCTGTTACGTCCGACGCCTGGAGGCGGGGGGGTGCCGAGGGTGGGATAGGTGGGCACGGCGAAGTAGGCCAGGCCACCGTTGGGGAACTGTCCGCCGGTGCGCTTGAAGGTGTCATTGCCGGTATCGCCCGTGCCTCTTGCGATCTGGGCTCCGGGGCGAAGGTTGCAATAACCACTGCCGACGTAGACGACATTGCAGTTGGTGTTCGCGTAGATCGGAGTCCAGGGGAAGCCAGTGTGATACTGCACGATGCCGCTGAGCTGGAAGCCCCCGAAGATTCCTTCCATCAGGCGGTTATGAGGGAAGAACTTCGGTGCATAGGTTCCGAAGAGCTTGACGTTGTGGGTGACGTCATAGTCGGCGCGACTATATGCGAAGCGGTTGTCATATGGATATTGATCGATGTAGTAGTCCTGCGAGGCGGTATCCATGATCTTGCCGTATCGATACTGGCCATTGAGGGAGAAGTTGTGACCGAAGTCGTGTCGGATCTCAGCCAGAAAAGCGTGAGAGCTGGCGGAGGCATCGTTGGAGTAGTAGTTGAAGGAGCTGATTGAAGGATTCAGGTTGGGATAGTAAATCCAGTTGAGGTTGTTCTGCCGTGTGTAGTGACGGGAGAGGCTACCCTGGTAACCGAGACTGAGAACCCAGCGTGAAGCGAGGGCATACTCCACGCCGAGAGACAGCTTGTATGTGAGAGGAGTGGGGAGGTTCTGCTGAATCGCGTTGATGGCGAGAGGAGCTCCTCCTACTGGCAAGCCATTGGGACCGAAGGTTGCAATCGCCGCGGGGTTGGAGGGATAGCCGTTGATATCGGTGGGACTTGCGGAGGCGGCGTACTGAACGCCAGGGCAGTTGGTAAGAGTTATGTCGGTGCAGACGGCATTTACTCCGGTGACCAGGGGTGGGTTAGAGCGACCATTCAGCGTGACGGCCTGCTGCATACGGTTGTAGGCAATGCCGAAACCTCCACGGACCACAGCGAGGTGGTTGGAGGAGGGATTGATGGAGTAAGCGAAGCCGAACTGTGGTCCCCAGTTATTCGGGCTGGTCTGGGTAAGATCGCCGCCGACTTTCATGGTGACGCCGGTCAGAGTCTGAGCGCCGGTGCCAAGGATGGGATTGCTGATGTTTCCGTTCTTCTCTGTGGTTGGGGTGAAGTACTCGTAGCGCATGCCGAGGTTGACGGTCAGATTGGCGTTGACGCGCCAATCGTCCTGGACGTAACCGGCGAAGATATAGGAACGGATGTACTTGGTCGCAGAGGTCGGAGTACCGGTGCGTGGGTCGTAGTTGCCAGTCAACAGCCTAGGCTTATCGTTTGCAAACTCCCACAGGTTGCGGAAGGTGTAGACGGGAATCGCGGCACCCGATTGTGAATCATTGTCGAGCTCGCGATAGCCGTCGAAGCCTATGCGGATGTTGTGCGAGCGCCAGGTCTTGGTGACGGTGTCGCGGATGTTATAGGTTGTCTGGGCAAAGTTGCCGGGGCCGGGTGCGCCGAAGTATTGGAAGTCGTTGGTGTTGATTCCGCCCATCGTATCGAGCTTGCCCTGAGGGAGACCGAAGGGTTCCTGGGGATTGGAGGTGATCTCGTTGAAGTGCCAACGGACTGCATTGAGACGGAATTCGTTCAGCATTGTCGGGGTGAAGATGTGATTCCAGAGCGCGGCGTGCGAGTAGGCTAGACGATCGGAGTTCCACAGGTTTGCGGTCCTGTTGGGACCATTGAAGGAGGTCGTCGAAGTTGGAACCCAATAGATAGTGTAGGCGATCAGGTCGCGTGGATTGAGCTGCCAATCGAGGCGTCCATTGAACTGTTGATAGGTGCTGGTGCTTGGATTCACGGTGTTGGCAAGGAAAGCATCAGGACTGCCGTCGAAACCTCCACCTATGCCGGGAGCGTTATTGCTGACGTAGGAAGGATCGGCGGTTCCAAGAGGTGTGGCAAGAGGCGACCCTAAGTCGAGAGCGGTTCCTCCGTTGTAAGGAACGGTATGGCAGTAAGCCGCAGGGAGATTAACGAAAGCGCAGTTTGAGGTGTTGGCGACCGAAGCGTAATTTACGCTTTCGCCAGGGTAGCCTGCGACCGCAGCTGAGACACCGCCCTGTTTTCTTTGCGCGACGAGCTGGTCGAACTCCGGTGTCTCATACCATTTTGTCGCCTGCGTGCGTCCGCTGCTGCGAAGCTCTTCATAAGAGAAGAAGAAGAAGATGTGATTCTTCCAGACAGGTCCACCGATGCTGCCGCCAAGCTGGTTGAAGCGGTTGTTGTCGCGCTGCAGCTGATTTTTATCTCCCTCAGAGCCGGGACCGTTCCATCGCTGATAAGCATCGAGGCCCGGACGGTGCAACTTGAAAAAGGCGCTGCCGTGAAAGTCGTTCGTCCCATTTTTGGAGACGATAAGTACCTGAGCACCGCTGTTGCGACCGTTGGTCGCGTCGTACGGGCTGGTCTGAGTCTGAACCTCTTTGACGGATTCCTGGTTTGGGGTGATGACGGCGCCTCCGCCCCATGCGAGGGAGTTTACCTGGCTGCCATCGATCTGGAAGGAGTTGCCGGAGGTGCGAACGCCATTGGCCTGAGTCTGGGCTCGATTTTCGACGGCAAAGATGCTGGCGGAGCCTCCGCTTGCGCTGCTTCCACCGATACCGCCATTCCCGGGAAGAGAGTAGCTTCCGCCGCCCGCTTGCTGTGAGCCATCGCCGAGGGAACCGGGAGAAAGGCGGAGGAGCTGGTAGGGGTCGCGGTTCGAGGAAGGGAGCGATTGCAGCTGCTGGGCCGTGATGGTGCCGGAGATAGTTGCCGTTGCCGTGTTGATGGCGGGCGCTGTGTCGGTGACGGTGATGGATTGCTGTGCTCCTGCCGCATCGAGCGAGATGCTGAGGGCCTGCATGGTCTCGCCGGAGATGTTGATGTTGTCGACGGTCTTGGTGGCGAAGCCCTGAGCTTCAACGGTAACGGTGTAGAGAGCTGGCGCGAGGCGGTTGAAGGTGTAGTTTCCGGCTCCGTCGGTGGTGCCCTTCTGGGTCTGGTTGGTCTCTTTATCGACGATGGTGATCGAGGCTCCGGGGACGACGGCTCCTGTGGGATCGGTCACGGTGCCTTGAAGGCCTGCTCGATATTGCGCGTAAACGGATCTTGCCGGAAGAAGCAATGTGGCGAAGATGAAGAGGAGGAAGGCGAGATGCCTGCTCGGAGGGGAGGTGGACTGCGTTTTCATCACGGCTCCTGAAATGGAGCGGTCCTGCGTGCGTGAACCGATGCTCCGGGTTGGTCTGGTTTGTGTCGATGGAGAGTGTCGAAAAGAAGCACTCGCCGCA
>Ga0193742_1002294_pt1 | contig 11048 bp, 14 predicted proteins | sample L2c1metaG_FD_165511 | JGI IMG/M metagenome (GOLD analysis project Ga0193742, IMG submission 165511) | Soil microbial communities from a riparian zone of the East river system, Colorado, United States - L2c1 | ecosystem: Environmental > Terrestrial > Soil > Riparian zone | place: USA: East River... | reverse complement strand
GTCGGCGACGCGCAGCGTGAGCTCGACGACGTCCTTGGTGTGGTCACCGGTGTACTGGTCGTCGGCCTCGATCACGTCGCCGAGCAGCAGCGCCGTCCCGCGATACGCCTGCGAGAGCTCGAGCGCGTTGTCGATCCGCGCCTCGCGCTCGCGCGCGAAGATCGCGAACAGCGCCACGAGCGGGAGCACGAGCAGCACGGCATACGGCGCATCCGCCGCCGCGAAGGCCGCCAGCAGCCCGACCGGCGCGAGCAGCGCGTCGACGCGGTAGACGAGGCCGAGCTCGTGCCGGAACGCCTGCGGCCGCACGCCCAGCGCGAGCCGGGTGCGAAGCGTCAACAGCGCCGCATCCCCGCCGAGCTGGGCGGCCAGCGCGACCGCGTACCACGGGGCGTTCTCCCAGGCCGGCACCTGCGCGCCCGCGAGCACGAGCACGAGCACCGGCGGCACGCTGAACCACGCGTCGCAGAGCGCCATGACCGCGCGCTGCCGCGAGCGGTCGCCACGGACGGCCTGGACCATGTCGGTGCAGACGTACGCCGCGGCGACGAGCAGCGGGACCACCGGCGTCGGCAGCAGCAGGAGCAGCGGGACGAACATGAGCTGCGTCGGGACGACGATCCCCGCCCCGGCGGCGAACTCGACGCGCGCGACGGCGGCGTAGGCGAGCACGAGCACGAGCGCGAGCAGCGGGTCGAACGCGCGCTCGGCCGGGGCCAGCACCGCGAGGCTCCCGGCGGCAAGCAGGAATGCGGCACTGAGGCCGGCGTAGGTGGCCCGTTCCCGCCCGAGGAGGGCATGGCGCTCGCGCTCACGGGTGTCCGCGAGCAGCCGCTCGACCTCGGGCCGGATGTCGCTGTGCGTGGACATTGCTCTCGTCCATGCGTCCAGCCGACGAGGGTCCGGCTGGCTTATAAACGCATGTCCTATCCAGTCGGCAGGCCAACACTCCGACTTGAGGGTCGAGGGAAGGAACCCTCGACTCAAATCGACAGGCTGGAGGACAAGGATGGGAAGCATCAAGCGCTTCGCGTGGGCGCTGGTCGCAGCGGGAGCGGCGACCATGGCCATGGCAGCGCCGGCGAACGCCGGGCTGCTCGTCAGCTCCGCGAAGGACTGCGCCGACGACGGCCCGTCCGCGCGGGTCTTCCAGCCCTGGCTCGACCTGGCGCAGTACGTTCCGGCCCCCGGCGGACACCTCGAGTCGTCAGCGGGCTGGGAGCTGAAGGGCGGCGCCCGAGTCGTCGCGGGCAACGAGCCGTGGAAGGTCGGCGGCGCGTCGCACGGCAACTCGCTGCTGCTGCCCGCAGGATCGAGCGCGACGACGGGCACCATGTGCGTCGGTCTCGCTCACCCGACGCTGCGCTTCTTCGCGAAGCGGACGAGCGGCACCCTGCTCAACCCGCTGATCGTCGAGGTGCAGTTCGAGGCCCTTGGCGGGCTGCTCAAGAGCCTGCCGATCGGCGTCGTGCTCGCCGGCGGCCAGTGGCAGCCGACGCTGCCGTCGCTGGTGGTGGCGAACCTGCTGCCGCTGCTCCCGGGCGCGTTGACGCCCGTGCGGTTCAAGTTCACGCCGGTCGGCCGCGCCAACTGGCAGATCGACGACGTGTACGTCGATCCGTGGAGGGGCCGCTAGCCGTTAGGCGGCGGGGACCTGCTGCGTGATGCAGTGGACCCCGCCGCCCCCCAGCGCCAGCGTCTCGCCCGTCACGGCGACGGCCTCGCGGCCGGGATAGAGCGACTCCAGCAGCGCGAGCGCCTCGGCGTCGGTCTCCTCCCCGCGCGTCGGGACGATGAGCCCGCCGTTGCAGATGTAGAAGTTCGTGTACGGCACGACGGTCGGCGGCTGCTCGCCGTCGACGTACGGCAGCCACGGCAGCTCGACGACCTCCAGGCCGGCGTCCTGCAGCCGGCGGAGGTTGTCGCGGCTCGGCGCGTAGTTGGGGTTCGCCTCGTCGGTCACCGTCTGCAGCACGACCTTGCCGGGCTCCACGAACGCGCAGATGTTGTCGACGTGGCCGTCGGTGTCGTCGTCCTCGACCAGCCCGAGCCCGAGCCAGATCACCCGCTCGGCACCGAGCTGGGCGCGCAGCTCCGCCTCGATCTCCTCGCGCGCGAGCCCTGGGTTGCGGTGCTCCTCGAACAGGCACTGCTCGGTCGTGATCAGCGTGCCCTCGCCGTCCACGGCGATCGAGCCGCCCTCGAGGATCAGGTGCGTGGCGTCGCGTCGCGGCTCGCCGAGCAGCTCGAGCACCCGCGCGGCGAAGCGCGCGTCCTCGTCGTACGGGACGAACTTCTCGCCCCAGCCGTTGAAGCCGAACTGCACGCCGGCCCGCTCGCCGCCGTCGCCGGTGACGAAGATCGGCCCGGAGTCGCGCGCCCAGGAGTCGTCCAGCGGGAGCTCGACGACCTCGACGTTCTCGCCGCACAGGCGCCGCGCCTCGGCGACGTGGCGTGGGTCGGCCGCCATCAGGACCGGCTCGAACGCGGCGATCGCGTTGGCGACCTCCGCGTGGTCGGCCTGCGCCTGCGCGAAGCGCTCCTGCCACATCGACTCGCGCGCCGGCCAGCACATGAGCGTGCGCTCGTGCTGCGCCCACTCCGCCGGCATGCGGAGAACCTGTGTCAAGACAGGACCGTGCGTCGGAATCCGGCGTGCGCGACTCCGAGGCAGGTTCTGCGGCTCACCGCGTCCTCAGCTTGCGCGTGCGGCCGCGCTCCTCCTGCTTCTCCACGACGTTCTGGATGAGCTTGAGGATCTCCGGCGGGCCGCTCGCCTTCACCGTGCCCGACTCGAACGCCTCGCGCCAGTGGCGCACCTTGCCCTCGTGCGCCAGCTCGTTGAAGTGCGAGCGCGGCACGGACAGGCGGACCTTCGCGTCGGAGGCGATGTCGCGCGTGACCTTCGGCCCGGGCACCTCGACGCGGAACAGCTGGATGTCGCCGCGCCCGCGCAGCTCGAGCTCGATCACGAGCTTGAGCTGCTGGAGCGCCGGCACCTCCTTCTGGAAGTTCCGGACGCACTCCTCGATGAGCAGCTTGGTCTCGGCGGTCGACATGCGATGCGAGATCCTATCCCGCGCCATGGAATACGAACACCTCAGCTACGAGCAGGACGGCCCGGTGACGGTCATCACGATCGAGCGCCCGGAGCGGATGAACGCGGTGGGCCCGCGGACGGCGCGCGAGCTGGTGCACGCGTGGACCCGCTTCCGCGACGACGACGCCGCGCTCGCCGCGGTGCTCACCGGCGCCGGCGAGGACGCGTTCTGCGCCGGCGGCGACCTCAAGGCCGCGTTCGAGGGCGACGTCGTGGTGCCGCTCGCGCAGGAGGAGCGCGACGCGCACGCGCGCGGCGAGCGCCCCGGGATCCTCGGCCCGACGCGCTGGACCGACCTGTACAAGCCGACGATCGCCGCGGTCAACGGGGTCGCGTACGCAGGCGGGCTGGAATGGGCCTGCTGGACCGACCTGTGCATCGCGGACGAGCACGCGACGTTCGGCGTGACGTGCCGGCGCTGGAACATCGGCCTGGGCGACGGCGGCACGCAGCGGCTACCGCGGATCGTCGGCTTCCGCGTGGCGATGGAGCTGATCGTCACCGGCCGGGTGATCGACGCGCGCGAGGCGCAGCGGATCGGGCTGGTCAACGAGGTCGTGCCCCGCGGGACGTGCCGCACGCGGGCCCGGGAGCTGGCGCACACGATCGCCGCGCTCCCCCAGCCGGCGATCCGGACCGACAAGGAGGCGGCCGTGCGCGGGTCCGGCCTCCCGCTCGACGAGGGCCTGCGGATCGAGGCCGAGTGCTTCAACCGGCTGCTCGACGGGCCGGAGATGGCCGAGGGGCTGCGGCGGTTCAACGAGCGCGACCACCCGGACCGGCAGCGTGGCGGCGCGCCGACGACGCCGGGGCTGACGCGGCCGCGGCAGCCTTGACGGCTGTCGATTCCGGCGCGTCCCGCGTGTCGTAGCTGTAGAAGGAACCCGCGACGAGCGACGGAGGCAGACAGGAGTTCTTCGAACAGCGCCTCTCGGCGCTCTAGCTCGCCGCGATCGCCGTGACCTCGAGCCGCCGCGGCCCGCGCGGCGCGTCGAACGTCACCTCGTCGCCGACCCGCGCGCCGGTCAGCGCCCGGCCCAGCGGGGAGTCGATGCTCAACCGGCCGCTCGCCGGATCCGACTCGGCGGCGCTCACGATCGTGTGCTCCGCCTCGCGTCCGCTGTCGAGATCGCGCACGGCCACGACGACGCCGAGCGCGACCTCGCCGCTCGCCCCGCCCGTCTCGACCACGACCGCGTTGGCGCGCAGCTCGCGCAGCCGCAGGATCTTGGTCTCGAGATGCGCCTGCGCGTCCTTGGCGTCGTGGTACTCGGCGTTCTCCTTCAGGTCGCCGAAGTCGCGCGCGGTCTTGATCCGCTCCGCGATCGCGCGCCGGCCCTCGGTCTGGAGCTCGGTCAGCTCGGCCTCGAGCGCGGCGAGCCCCTCGCGCGAGATGTGATTGCTGGCGTCGTTCATGAGCGGTCGTGGTGGACGACCTCGGCGCTGTTGCCGTCCGGGTCCAGCAGGAAGCCGCCGTAGTAGTCGTCGCCGTACTTCACGTGGTCGAACACGCCGACGACTATGCCACGTCGGGCGGGCCGGTCACCGCCAGCGGCGGGGTGGATGGGTACAACGCGGCGATCAGGTCGCGGATCGCCGCGAAGTCGCGGCGGTTGTGCGTCGCGATGGCGTGACCGTGGACCCACGCGCACGCCCCGATCTGGAGATCGAGCACCCAGCCGGCGCGCTGCTCGGCCCTGGAGCCGCCCCGCCGCGCGCCGGTCGGCGGGGTCGCCTGCGCCGCGCGCAGCCGCCCCGCGACGACCGCGGCCGCGGCGTCGAACGGCAGCGTCACGACCAGCAGCTCGCTCACCGCCAGGCGCGTGAACCAGCGCAGTCCCGTGGCAACGCTCGCCCCCTTCCGGGCCAGCCCGTAGGTGATCTCGAGGACACCCGGCGCCGTGAGCGCGACGGGGTCGCCCGCGGCGGCGCGCTGCAGGAGATGTTGCTCATACGCGTTCCCCGGAAACAACCGTGACGCGACGGTGGTGTCCCAGGCGACGGTCAGGGCTCGTGCCGCCCGGACAGCATCGCCGCGCGCAGTTCCTCCGGCGTGGGGAGCTCGAGCCCATCGACGAGCTCGGTGCGGGCGACCGCGTCGCGGCGCTCGCTCGCGATCTGCGCGGCCCGGCGCCGTCGCTCGAGGGCGACCGCGCCCTCCTCGGCGAGACGGATGATCGCGTCGTTCGACGTCGTGCCGAGCTCCCCGGCGAGCTCCTGCGCGGCCCGCGCAAGGTCGTCGGGCACGCGCAGTGTCGTGCGATGCCCTGCACGCTGCGGCGCGCGACGCCTAGGCTCCATCAGCGCATCGTAAAGCATCATGTTGACGTCCACCCGCTCACAGGAAAGTCACTCGCCCGCGCACGACGGGCGTAGCGTCCGGCTCGCCAGATGGCCGTACGGAGTCCGATATGTCGTCCACCATGACCCGCGTGGACGGCTACGGCGAGGATCTCGCCGCGATCCATGCCGCCGGCTTCACGGATATCGCGCGCGCGGCCGGGGAGGAGCTGCTCGCGCGGCTCGACGGGCCCGCGCGGGTGGTCGACCTCGGCTGCGGCGACGGGACGACCGCGGCGCTGCTCGCCGCCGGCGAGGTGCTCGGCTACGCGCTCGACGCGCGCAACGACGACGCGACGCTCGACGCCGTGCTCGCCCGCGCCGCGGCGGCGCTCCGCCCCGCCGGGCTGCTGCTGTTCGACCTCGCCGGTCCCGGCCGGATCCCGGCGGGCGGGCAGCACACGTGGACCGAAGGCGACGGCTGGGCCGTGCTCGCCGAGGCACGGGCGCGACCGCACGCGATCGAGCGCCGGGTCGTCACGTTCCGCGACCTCGGCGGCGGCCACTTCCGGCGCTCGGAGGAGACCCACCGGCTGCTGCTCCACCGCCGGCCGACGTGCTGGCCCGGTTGCGCGCGGCAGGGTTCACCGCCCGCGTGCTCCCCGACGGCTACGCGGGCGAGCCGCTCCCGCGCGGGCTGACGGCGTATCTCGCCCGCCGCCGGTAGCGCTCAGCCGCCGGCGAGCACGACGTCGTAGCCGTCCGCGCGCAGCACCTCGACGACGACGTCTCGGTGATCGCCCTGCAGCTCGATCACGCCGTACTTCGCGGAGCCGCCGACGCCGCAGCGCTTCTTCAGCCGCGCGGCCAGCTCGCGCAGGCCGGGGTCGTCGAGCGGCACGCCGGAGATCGTCGTGACCGCCTTGCCGCGGCGGCCGGCGACCTCGCGCCGGACCTTCACCCGCTCGGCCATCGGACCTCAGCGCACGCCGACGAGGTCCACGACGAACACGAGCGTCTCGTCGGGACCGATGACGCCGCCCGCGCCGCGCTTGCCGTACGCGAGGTTCGGCGGGATCGTGATGCGCCGGCGGCCGCCGACCTTCATCCCCGCCACGCCCTGGTCCCAGCCCGGGATCACCTGCCCCTTGCCGAGGCCGAACTTGAACGTGTCGCTGCGATCCCAGGACGCGTCGAACTGCTTGCCGGTCTTCCACGAGACGCCGACGTAGTGGACCTCGACGATCCGCCCGGAGACGGCTTCGTCGCCCTCGCCGACGACGATGTCGTCGAGCTCGAGCTGGTAGGACGGCGGCTGCTCGGAGGGGACGTCGACCCGGGGCTTCTCGTTCGTGGCCATCCCGCCACGGTAGCGTCAGGGTCGCGATCGAACGCCCGACCGAAGGAGACGACCCGAATGGACTGGAAGCTCGAGTTGGTGGCGGTGCCCGTGTCCGACGTGGATCGTGCGAAGGCGTTCTACACCGAGCAGGCCGGGTTCGTCGCAGACCATGACCACACGGTCAGCGACGAGATCCGGTTCGTGCAGCTGACGCCGCCTGGCTCGGCGTGCTCGATCGCGCTGGGGAAGGGGATCACCGACGCCGAGCCGGGCTCCGTCCAAGGCTTGCAGCTGGTCGTCCCGGACATCGAGGCGGCGCGCGCCGAGCTGGTCGAGCGCGGCGCGGAGGTCAGCGAGATCCAGGACCTGCCGTGGGGCTCGTTCGTCTTCTTCAGCGACCCGGACGGGAACGCCTGGGCGGTCCAGCAGATCCAGCCGCGCGCTTAGAGGAGCGCCCGCGCCAGCGCCCGGTAGTCGTCCAGCGGCGCCGGGCCGTGCCCGAGCGGCTGGAGGCAGACGTGGTCGGCGCCGGCGTCGAGGTGGGCGCGCACCGCCTCGGCGACCGCGCCGGCGGAGCCGTGCGGGATGACCGCGTCGATCAGCCGGTCGCTGCCCCCGTCGGCGAGGTCGCGCTCGGTGAAGCCGAAGCGCAGCAGGTTGCGCGTGTAGTTGCGCGCGTGGCGCCGCGCGGTCTCCGCGTCCGGCTCGACCACGACCGCCACCTCGGGGGCCAGGAGCGCCTCCGGCCCGAGCGTCTCGCGCGCGAAGCGGGTGTGCTCGACCGGCACGAAGTACGGATGCGCGCCGACCGACCGCTCGACCGCGAGCTGGAGCATCTTCGGTCCGAGCGCGGCCGCGACGCGCTCCTCGCGCGCGACGGGCTCCGGCGCCGCGTCGAGCCCGTCGAAGAACGCCCGCATCGCGGACAGCGGCCTCCGGTACTCGCTGGTCGCCTCGGGATGCCCGACCCCGATCCCGAGCAGGAACCGATCCGGGAACGCGCGCCGCAGCTCCGCGTGGCCCGCCGCGACCTCAGCCGGCTCGTGCTGCCAGATGTTGAGGATGCCGGTCGCGACGGTCAGCGTGCTCGAGTGCTCGAGGAACGGCCGCGCCTGTGCCACCGACGGACTGCTGCCGATCCAGAACGTGCCGTAGCCGAGCGCCTCGATCTCGTCCAATCCCTCGACCCCTGCCTGGCGCCGACGCCAGATGCCGATCTGTCCGAGTTCCATGCACCACAGGATGCCCGACTACTGCGCCACGGGAACCCCGTCCCGCGCGACGACGCGCTCGTAGTTCAGGCGCAGCAGCGCGATCACGTCGAGCACGTCGGCCTCGCCGTCGATCCGCCGCGCCGCCGGACCCTCGCGGTTCGGGAACACCGGGTGGTGCACGATCCGGCCCTGCGCATGGAGCTCGGTCCAGACGTCCTTGGGGAAGCCGAAGTGCGCGGCGTGGTCGCCGTGCAGGTGGCCGATCTCGCGCCGGCCGACGCGGAACGCGAACTCGCCGCGGCGGCCCGGGCCGGCCTCGACGCCCGGCCACGACGTCACTTCCTCGGTGATGCGCTCGCTGGCTGTGGGTGATTGGCTCATGGCCTCATGGTCCGCTGGCGCCCGCCGCGGCACCAGGGGCAATTGGTCCTAGGACCGCACGCGCGCGCCCTCGGGGTCGTACAGCGGCTCGCGCGCGACGCGGCCCGCGATCCACTCGCCGAAGATCTCCACCGCCACCTCGGTGTCCGGCGCGGCATGCTCGGGCGGGAGGTACGCGTAGGCGATCGAGGCGCCGACCGTGTAGCCGTACCCGCCGCTCGTGACGCGGCCGACCACCTGGCCGTCGACCATCACCGGCTCGTTGGAGAGCGCGACCGAGCGCGGGTCGTCCAGGACCAGGCAGCACAGCCGCGGCGCGCTGCCGTCGTCGCGCGCACGCAGGAGCGCGTCGTGGCCGATGAACTCGCCCTTGTCGAGCTTGACCGCGAAGCCGAGGCCGGCCTGGAACGGGTGCTCGTCGGGCGTGATGTCCGCGCCCCAGACGCGGTAGCCCTTCTCCAGCCGCAGCGAGTCGATCGCGCGGTAGCCGCCGGCGACGAGGCCGTGCTCCTCCCCCGCGCTCCACAGCGTGCGCCACAGCGCGGCGCCGAACTCCGTCGGGCAGTAGAGCTCCCACCCGAGCTCGCCCACGAAGGTCACCCGCAGCGCGCGCACCGGCACGTCCCCGATGTCGATGTCCTGGCACGTCATGTACGGGAACGCGGCGTTGGAGAGGTCCGCCGTGGTGCAGCCGGACAGCACCGCGCGCGCGTTCGGGCCCCAGAGCGCGAAGCACGCCCACTGCGACGTGACGTTCGCGAGCCGCACGTCCGCCGAGCCCGCGGCGGGCAGGTGGGAGCGGATCCAGGCGAGGTCGTGGTTGCCGAACGCGGTGCCGGTCACGATGCCGAAGCGGTCCTCCTCCAGGCGCGTCACCGTGAAGTCGCACTCGATCCCGCCGCGGCGGTTGAGCATCTGCGTGTACGTGATCCTGCCGACCTCGCGGGCGACGCGGTTCGCGGTGAGCCGCTCGAGGAAGTTCGCCGAGCCGGGGCCGGTCACCTCGAGCTTGGCGAACGAGGACTCGTCGAACAGCGCCACCGCCTCGCGGCAGGCGCGGTGCTCGGCGCCGATCGCGGGCGACCAGTGCATCCCCGCCCAGCCGCGCGGGCGCAGCGACTCGTCCCCCGCCGCCTCGTTGGCCGCGTACCAGTTCACGCGCTCCCAGCCGGACTTCTCGCCGAACGCCGCGCCGTGCGCCTCGTGCCACGGGTACGCCGGCGACATCCGCAGCGGCCGTCCCGCCGCGCGCTCGTGGTTGGGGTACTTGATGTCGTAGTACGTCTCGTAGACCTCGCGCGCGCGGTCGAGCGAGTAGCGCGGGGAGCGGTAGTGCTCGCCGAAGCGGCGGATGTCCATGTGCCAGACGTCGAGCGACGGCTCCCCGTCGACGATCCACTCCGCCATCACCTTGCCGATCCCGCCGGCGCCCGCGAGCCCGTGGGCGCAGAACCCGGCGGCGACGAAGAAGCCGCGCACCGCGGTCTCGCCCAGGCAGAACTCGCCATCGGGCGTGAACGCCTCCGGGCCGTTGATCAGCCGCGTGACCTTGACCTCCTCCATCGCCGGCACGCGCTTGCGCGAGTTGACGACGATCTCCTCGAAGCGGTCCCAGTCGTCCTCGAGCAGGCGGCCGTTGAAGTCGGGCGGGATCTCGTCCAGGCCGCGCCCGCCGTCGCGCAGGAACGACGGCGCCGAGTGGCGCTCGTAGCCGCCCATGACGAGCCCGCCGCCCTCCTCGCGGAAGTAGATCAGCAGGTCGGGATCGCGCAGCGTCGGGAGGCGCTTCTCGTTGCGCTCGCGGAACGGCTGCGTGACGAGGTACTCGTGCGCGAACGGGATCACCGGCACCCGCACGCCCGCCAGTCGCCCGATCTCCGCCGCGTACATTCCGCCGGCGTTCACGACGACGTCGGCCTCGATGTCGCCCTTGTCGGTCCGGACGCGGTGCACGCGGCCGCGGTGGACGTCGATGCCGGTGACGCGCGTGCCCGTGAGGATGCGGCAGCCGCCGCGCCGCGCGCCGTCGGCCAGCGCGTAGGTGAGCTGGGAGGGGTCGAGGTAGCCGTCGGTCGGCAGCCACGACGCGCCGAGCACCCCGTCGGTGACCATGAGCGGGAACCGCTCCGCCGCCTCGTCGGCGGAGATCAGCTCGAGCGGCAGCCCGAACGTCTTCGCCCAGCCGGCCTGGCGCCGCGTCTCCTCCCAGCGCTCGGGCGAGCACGCCAGCCGGATGCCGCCGCACTCGGTCCATCCGGGGTCGAACTCGCCGCCCCCGAGTTTCCGGTACAGCTCGACCGAGTACATCATCATCTTCGTCAGGGATACCGACGAGCGGAGCTGGCCGACCAGCCCGGCCGAGTGGAACGTCGAGCCGCTGGTGAGCTGCGCGCGATCGAGCAGGACCACGTCGCGCCAGCCCAGCTCGGCCAGGTGGTAGGCGATCGACGTCCCCCCCACCCCGCCGCCGATGATCACGCAGCGGGCACTCGAGGGAAGATCACGACTGATCGCCACGGGCGGCCTCCAGCCAGGTCGGGAAGCGCGGATCGGCCAGGCCGGCCGCCACGCGGGACAGGTGCTCGTCCGCGTAGGCCGCGAAGTCGAAGTCCAGCGCCGAGATCGCGGTCTGGACGACGCCCCACATGCCCTCGCGGAAGTCGGACATGATCCGCATCAGCCGCAGCGCGGCGAAGCGGCGCAGCGTGCACGGCGCGCTCCAGTAGGCGGC
>Ga0193742_1002293_pt1 | contig 11053 bp, 5 predicted proteins | sample L2c1metaG_FD_165511 | JGI IMG/M metagenome (GOLD analysis project Ga0193742, IMG submission 165511) | Soil microbial communities from a riparian zone of the East river system, Colorado, United States - L2c1 | ecosystem: Environmental > Terrestrial > Soil > Riparian zone | place: USA: East River... | reverse complement strand
GATGCGCCGTCCGGGTAGGTGGGCACCGTGAAGTGAAAAATGGCGCCCCGGGGCTGGTTGGCGGTCACCCACAAGCGACCGCCATGTACTTCGATGATCGAACGGCAGATCGACAGCCCCATGCCCAAACCGTCGGCCTTCGTCGTGTAGAAGGGCGCGAAGAGCTGCTTGAGATTGGCTGGCGACACGCCTGGCCCCGAATCCTGCACCGAGATCAGCACGCCACCGGGCTCGGCTCGAGCGGTAGTGACGATCAACTCTCGCGGTCCTTCCTCGACCGCGCCCATGGCCTGGACGGCATTGACGATGAGATTGAGGACGACTTGCTGCAACCGCACGCGGTCTCCTTCGATAAATGGAAGACCCTCCCCGAGTCCCGTCTCCACCGACGCGCCATGCTTGGCGGCTTCGCCACGAGTCAGTTCAATGACCTCCCGAATCGCCTCGTTCATGTCCACCCGGTCCTTCCGTGAGGGCGCTTTCTTGATGATCTCACGGATCCGACCGATGACGTTGCCGGCACGATTGGCGTCCTTGACGATACGCTCGAGCGCCTGCCGGACTTCCTCCAGATCCGGCGGTCGCGCCCCGAGCCAGCGCAGCGCGGCCACGGCGTTGGTGGCCGCCCCGGTGATAGGCTGGTTCACTTCGTGAGCGATCGAGGCCGTGAGCTGGCCCATGGTCGCGACGCGGTTGGCGTGCGCGACCTCCGCCTGCATCTCGCGGTAGCGCCGCTCACTCTCTCGGGCTTCGGCTTCCGCCCGCTTCTGCTCGGTCAGATCCAGCACGAAGGAGACGCCTTGGTCTCGTTGCTCGTCGAACGCGGCCGAGCCTATCAGCACTGGTACGCGGCTGCCGTCCTTGCGAAAATACTCCTTCTCAACCGGCGGCAAGCGCCCGGCCGTCTTCAAGCCTTCGACGGCCCGGGCGTCAAGGTCGCGCCACTCCGGCGGCGTCAGGTCCGTCCAGCGCAGGCGACCGGAGACGAGATCCCCACGTTCGTATCCCACCATGCGGAGAAACGTGTCATTGGCCTCGATGATCCGACCTTCGATCTCCCAGAAGTAGATCCCGATGATGTTGGAGTCGACCAGGCGCCGGATCCTGGCTTCGCGCTGTTCGAGATCGCGGTACAAGTGAGCACTCTCCAACGCGATCGCGGCCTGCGAGGCGAGCAGCTTTAGCACCGCGCTGCGGGCCGGCGCGAAGGCCCGCGAGGTAAGACTGTTCTCAAGATAGAGCACGCCCGTGAGCTTAGCCTGGTTGATCAAGGGCAGGCAGAGGATGGACCGCGCCTGATTCTCACGGAAGTAGGGATCGTCGGCAAAGAGCGGCTGAGCGGCGGCATCGTCGAGAATGACACTCTCGCGGGTACGCAGGACGTAGTGGAGCACCGATTCCGGCAGCATCGAAGCGGTTACGGCCTGGCCGCGCGACTGCACGACGACCGTGTCGCCGCCGGTCGTGGCTTCCGCCTCGATCCGCGGCTCGGCCCCGCGCTGAAGGATCAACAGTCCCCGCTCGGCGCCTGCCTGCTCGATGGCCGTGCGCATCAGCGTGTCGATCAGTGTTTCCAGAACGATCTCACCCGAGACGGACTGCGACACCTTGATCACGGTTGCTAGATCGAGGTGTTCGACCGATGCCCCGATCGTGCTCGTTGGAGCGGGCGCTGGCTCTTTCTCCCTGAGGTGAGGATACAGCTCGTCGAGTTGCTGTACCTTGCCATCGGCTCCCCAACGCAGATAGCCGTAGCGCGCGTCCCGCAAATACATTCGGGCAATCTTGTCGAAGCCACGCGCCGCGTAGAAGCACGCGGCCAGTTCATAGGCGAGCGCCTCGTTGTGGACGAAGCCATTTGCTTGGGCTGAACGGATGGCCTGTTCGTACAGGCGCATCGCGTCGACATCTCGGCCGTCAATCCGCGCCATCTCGGCCCCAACCAGCGCGGCGCGGTTCTCGAAATTCTCCGGGCAATTCGCCGCCCAGATCTCGAGCTGCCGATGATGTGCCGCGATAGCGTCCAGGTGCTGCCGTCGCTGATCGTCGGTCGCGGCGTCGCAGGATGCGGCTCGGGACAGCGCGCCGTAAAAGCAATGTTCCGCGACTTCAAAATTCGCCGGCGATGCCCACAGCAGTTGTTGCGCCTTCAACGACGCGTCGACGGCCGCAGCGTATTCGCCGGCAAAGAAGCGCGCCTGCGCCTTTCGGATCCAATACCAGCACTCGGCGCGTGCCAGATCCGGGTTGCTGGAGAAGCGACGCTCAACCCGCGACTCTTCGAAGTGCATATCGTCGAAGGAACCGAATTTCGGCGTCAACCCGCGTAGCGTTCGGACAAGCTCGAGCTGCGTGGCCGCAACATCCACGGCAAGACCGAACCGCACCCTCTCCGCGAATGCGCGCGCATTCTCGGCTTCGCGTTGCACCTCGACGAGCGGATCGCCTGCCACGACGAGATTCGTGATCATCCCGTAAGAGGAGTACGCCGCATAAACGAGGTCACCGGTCCTGTTTGCGACATCGAACGCGCGGCGCAGCAGATCACGGCTCGCCAGGATATGTCTGGTCCACGGCAAGAGACTTCCAAAGTTCAGGTAGGTCCTAGCCTGGAAGCGCATCAGTCCGCGTCCTTCGACGAGGTCATAGCCGAGCTGACCGAAGCGATATACGGTCTGATAGTCGCCGAAGCGCGGGCCGGCGATCATGGACAGCCAAGTATAGGCGATGCACGAAGCGTCGCAGTTGCCACGCTCGAGGCTGAGATTGACCGCTCGGTAGGTGACCAGGGCAAACAGGTTCGCATCCGTATACAATGCAGGCGGCCCGATCTTGATCAGAACGTCCAGCGTCGCCAGGGATGCTGGGTCGCTCATCAAAGGCAGCTCGATCAGAGACTCGATCGTGCGGCTGCCGAGCTGTGACCAGATCCGCTCGTATTCGCGTCGCACTTCATCGTCCGTGGGATGCGGCGACCAGTCGACGTCCAGATGCCGCAGGTAGTCGAGACCGACGGCAATGGCGCGGCTGCTTTGATCGAGGGTCGTGTACAGATCCATGCGCAGGCACGCGACTGTGGCTCGTTCGATCGTATTTGCAGCATGGGTTGCTAGCGCCGCCAGGCGCTGCTCCGCTTCTGCCAACTCGCCGGTGAGGAACTCGCATTCGGCCCGGTGCAGCTCGAGCGCGAAGATGAGATTGTGCCGGCGCTCCCGCGCGTCTTCGGGCAACAGAGCGGCACCGGCAGCGAGATAGGTGAGCGCCGAGGCATAGGCGGTCGACGCCTTGGCCCGCCTGCCGGCGATCAGGTTGAGTTCGGCCAGCTGCTCGCGTTCCTCTCGTGCAGTGATCAAGGCAGCGCCGCGGTTGAGCTGATTGACGATCTCGAAGACGGCCTCGTCGTGCTTTTCAGCCGGGATATGCGCCGCCAGCAGCCGGCCGATCCGCAGGTGCGCCTCGGGGCGCAAGGCCTCCGGGATCAGCGAATAGGCGGCTTCCTGGACGCGGTCATGGAGGAACCTGTAGCCACCGTCTGAGCGGAGCACTAGTCCGGTTCGCACGGCTTCCGAAAGGTCGCCGTCCATGCCTCCCTTCGAATCCTGGTGAATTATCGTCAGGAGGGCGAATTCTGCGCTGTTGCCTATGCAGGCAAGCTGCTGCAGGGCCTTCTGCGTTCCGACAGGCAGGCGATTCAGCCTTCCAACCATGAGGTCGACCACGTTGTCGGTATACCCCTTGGTCTGAATGCGACCGAGCTCCCAGGCCCAGCGGGACGAGGCGTGATCGAACGCGAGCAGGCGCTCCTCGGCGAGCGCGTGAAGAAACTGAATGACGAAGAACGGGTTGCCGGCCGTCTTCTCGTGCACGAGTTGCGTCAGCAGTACAGCATCCCCCGGCTCGCAGTGAAGCGCATCGGCGATCAACTGGCCCAGCTGCTCAGGGGCAAACGGCACGAGCGTGATCTCCTCCACCTTTTCGCCTTCGTTCTTGATCGCGTCAAGCTTGCGTCTCAGCGGATGGGCGGCATCGACCTCGTTGTCGCGGTAGGCGCCGATCAGCAGCAGGTCCCGCACGTCCGCCTGGGTCAGCAGATCCTCGAGCATGTCGAACGTGGCCGCGTCGAGCCATTGCAGATCGTCGAGGAACAGCACCAGTGGATGTTCGGGCCGCGCGAACACGCCGATGAACCGCCGGACCACCAGTTGGAAACGCCCGTGGGCCTGCTTCGGCTCAAGGTCCGCGACAGGCGGTTGTTCGCCGATGATCAACTTCAGCTCGGGGATGAGGTCGAGGATGATCGACCCATTCAGCCCCAGCGCCTCGCCGAGCGCGTGGCGCCAGCCGGCGAGCTCGGCATCACTCTTGCCTAGAAGCGGGCGGATCAGCCCCTGAAATGCTTGCGCCAGCGTCGCATAGGGGATGTCGCGCTTGTACTGGTCGAACTTGCCGGAGACGAAAAGGGCGCGCGACGGCACCAGCGCCTTGTGCAGTTCATTGACGACAGCGGACTTGCCGATGCCGGAGTAGCCGGAGATCAGCACCAGCTCCGGCCGGCCGCTGCTCATCACGCGGTCGAAGGCGGCGAGGAGGGTCTCGATCTCGCGCTCGCGCCCGTACAGCCTCTCGGGAATCAACAGCCGGTCGGGCGTGTCCTGTTGGCCGAGTGGAAAGGCGTCGATGTGGTGTTGAGCCTCCCAGGCGGCAAGGCAGCGTTGCAGGTCGCGCTCCAGGCCGGCCGCGGTCTGGTAGCGCTCCTCGGCAGTCTTGGCGAGCAGCTTCAGGACGAGGTCGGAAAGCGCGGCCGGGACGGTCGCCAGCCGTTCGTTGGGGGCCACTGGCTTTCGGGCAATATGGCAGTGAACCCACTCCATCGGATCGACCGCGGTGAACGGCAGTGAGCCTGTGAGCATCTGGTAGAACGTGACGCCCAGCGCGTAGAGGTCGCTGCGGGCGTCGATCGAGCGGTTCATTCGGCCAGTCTGCTCTGGCGCCATGTAGGCCAGCGTGCCCGCGATCGATTCGGGCGGCGCCGGCGGCTGGCGCTCGCGCGGCAGGCGCGAGGCGATACCGAAGCCGGTGAGCCTGACCTCTCCCCTCGTGCGGTTGACCAGGATATTGGCTGGCTTGATATCCTTGTGGACGAGGCCGCGCCGGTGGACTTGGATAAGGGCTGCGGCGATTGCGATGGCGAGGCAAAGGAAGCTCCGCACCTCCATGGGCGGGCCGAGCAACCGGTGCAGCGGCTCGCTGCCGGTGTCCTCGAGCACGAGCATGGTCCGGCCGCGATCGCGGACGAGCTCGAGCGGACGCACCGCCCACGGTCCGTCCAGCTCATCCTTCAATTCGTACTCACGGGCGAGGCGATCGAGGGTGGCCGGTGTCGGATGCTCCGCGGCAGGCAGCACCGCCAGCACGGCGGCCCGATGACCGTTGGCGCGTCGCTCTCCCCTGCAGAAGACGCGATCACCGTCTTCCCACAAGATCTGGAGGCTGTGATCTCCGTTAGCGCCGAACCAAGAGATTGGATCCATCTGCGCAATTCGCCGTCAGGTCGGCGGCCACCATTGGGCTAAGCGGTAACTCTCCGAAGGTGGCCAGACAAGGTTTGAGCAACCTAGCAGTCGGCAGGCGCCATGACGATGGCTGCCAAGGCTCCATGAACCGAAAAAGTGCATCCTCGTGGTGCGTTCCTCAAATGGTCCTGAGCTCCATCGCATCTGGCGCACTGGGTCGACAGGCCGGTGCTCCTCTACTCCGCTGCCGGGTTTTCGGATGCCGTCCGCACCGGGTTGTCCTTCTTCGTTGGCTGCGGCGGACGTGACCGTCTGATGATCAAGATACAGGAAGACGACCGGGATCGTGTAAAGCGTCAGAACTTGAGCCAACGCCAGTCCTGCCATAGTGGTCGTCAGGATCGGCCGGAAGCGCATGATGCAGGCGCGGTAGATCGAGTCTTCCAGGCCCAGGCCTTCGCTCCGCTCGACCTGAAGGGCGAAATCGACCGGCATGATGCCGTTCTTCTTGACGATGCCGATCAACAGAATGATGCCCATCATGGCGATCACGCTCAGGTCCATATGCACCGCCATCGGCAGCGGCAGGGCGCCGATCGTCGACGGAGAGGATTCCGATGCTCGATGCGACCTCGCGGTTGACGATCACGTTGAGCATGGGGTCACCGTTGGCCTGGTCGCTGGCGACATCGGTGATGCCGGGGATGCTCCTCTAGGTGGCGGTCCGGCGATAGGCGGTCGGTGTGAGGCCGGTCGTCTTGTGGAATGCCGCGGTGAATGAGCTCGTCTCGCTGTAGCCGACGGTCAATCCGACATCCGTTACCGAGGACGCCGGCTTCGCCAACAGGAGCTTGGCGAGCTCCATGCGACGCTGATTATGATAGCGATGCGGCGGCATGCCGAGCGATTGCCTGAAGGCCCGGCAGAAGTAGCAGGGGCTCAAGCCGGCCAGCTGAGCGAGCGTCGCCAGCGAGATCGGCTCGGCCAGATGGTCTTCGACGTAGGCGGTGACGACTCGCTGCTGCCAGGCGGCCAGACCGCCTCTTGCCAGAGCTTCGACGCGGGGGACTCCGGAGTGGAGGCCGGCCAGCTCATGCGCCAGGACAGTGCCGAGCGCCTCGAAATAGGGATTGTTGTCGACGCCAGTCGTTTCGATAAGCCGTCTGAGCTTGAGTGCGGTCGAGGACAGCGTCGCGTCCTCGAACAGCAGCCGCGGCGCCATTGGCGTGGAGGCACCGGCCGCCTCCCCGGGCAACGGCAGGCGTTCTGGATCGAAGTAGAAATAGACCAGGCGCGTCAGCACGCGCGGCTCATGCCATTCATGGTAGGTCCGGCCGGCCGGCACGAAGGTCAGCTTGCGCGTAACGTCGCGCATCGTTGATCGGGGCAGGCCCTCGACGAAAGTGTCGCCATCGCTTCGCACGCCCTGCTCGCACACGACAAGCAGGTGCTTGCTCCCGCGAAAGCGGAACTCCATCCTTTGAAGTCGAGCGGCTTGCACGATCTCCGCTGCCATGCCGTCCCATGTGACGGCGTGGCGCCTTACGGCATCTGCCGGATGAACCTCGACGGCCCGATCGGTCTTCTGCGCAAAGGGCGTACCGTGCAGCTGGTAAGCCGACGTACCTGTGTGCTTGCAATAGCGTTCCAGGGAGCGGGCTGCCCCCTCTGGTGAAGGCAATATGGCTTCGCGTGGTCTTGCCGCCTTCAGATAGGCGGGGGCGTCATACCGCACCAATTTTGCGCACGATGTCGTGACTGTCATGGCTTCGACCTTTGAGGTTCCAGTCAGTGAGCTCGCTTGTCCGAGCTCACTTGGCGGTGGCTGAGGCAACGCCAAACTAGCGCCATCGATACGGGCGTCTCCATCAGACGCAGGTTGCTTTGAATTGCAATCGCGTATGAGTAGCCCATACCTTTGTATCGGCCACGAGTTGCCAGCGCGAAGGTCCTTGGCATAGGGCATCTGTGGGATCGCCGTGCCGGCGCAATGCCACCGATCCAATATCAGCCGTGCCAAAACAGCGTAAATCGCGTGTACCAGTCACCTTGTGACGGTGTACTTGCGCAATGTCTCGCTCAGCCGCTGGGCGCTACGCTCGAACAGCCGCTCGGCCACGTGCGGCAGAAACCGCAGACGTCGAGATGGGTGCCGGAGCCCATGACGCGATCGTGGCGGGCGACCTGGCATGCCGCATCGGGCAACGGTTCGGGCGGACCGGTAGCAACCACAATCACGGCCACCGGGTGCGGCTCCACCAGCTCCGGCACGATGTCTTGGATGGACCTTCAGGTTGGCGTTGAGCGAGCGCAGGCGGCCGGCCGGATCATTGCGGCAGGTGGCGTTGCCCGCCATCTCATCGATGCCGGCGGCTATGATTACGACACCGGTATCAGCGAGGGTCGGCATAGTCGCCATCGCGGATCATGGCGAGGGGTGAGTGCGGCACCATACTGCATGTCCGTCGCCACCGCCCTCGCACGGGCGCGACTTCGGTTGCCCGGCACGATCTCGCGCACCCTGGCGCGCGATGCGGCCGCCTTGGCGATCACCGAGCCCACCGGAACCGATGCCGATGATGCCGAGCCTCACGAGCCGAGCCTCTGGTCCCAATCTCTGGTCCGAGCCTGAGTCGCGGCTTGCGGCGAAATCCCCCTCGCGCTGAAGGCGATCGCTGCTCGGAAGAGAGATGCGCCGCCAACGCTAGACAAAGCCTTCTCATCCATTGAGCCACAGCGATAGGCAACGTCGCGGCGAGAGCCGAATAAGTGGATTCTTGAGCGCTGGTGCCGGAAATCGATATCGGCGGCTTCCGTTTAGTCGGGCTGGCGGGCGTCTCTGTTCGGCAGAGCCTGGGGGCGCTTGGTCACCCGAACACTCAGGGCGAGGAACAGCGCCCGAACCAAGTCCCTGAATAAGGTCCCTGAAAACGAACGGCGGACCCGAAGGTCCGCCGTCGCTGCATCGATTGGTGCCGACGGGACCGGCACCGGATTGGTCGGAGTGAGAGGATTCGAACCTCCGGCCCCTAGCTCCCGAAGCTAGTGCTCTACCAGGCTGAGCTACACTCCGTCAGGCGGGCGGGTTATAGCGGCGACCTCCCATGGTCGCAAGGGCCGCGGCCGCCCGCTATAGTCGCGTGCGCAGGGCACTCTACGGGGGGATGTTGGATGGCGAAGAAAAAACGGCTGAAAATCGCGCTGATCGGCTATGGCGCCATCAGCCAGATGCTGTTCGACGTCTTCAAGGAGAAGAAGCCCGCCATCGACATCGTGGGCGTGCTGGTCCGGCCGGGCCGTGCCAAGGCGACGCAGAAGGCAGTCGGCCGCAAGGTCACGGTCGTCGAGGACCTCAAGGCACTGCTCAAGCTCAAGCCCGATGTGGTGGTCGAGGCGGCGAGCCAGCAGGCGGTCAAGGACTGGGGCGAGACCATTCTCGAGAAGGGCATCGACCTGATGGTGATCGCCACCGGCGCCTATGGCGATCCCAAGCTGTGGAAGAAGCATCTCGCGGCGGCGGCCAGGAGCGGCGCGCGGCTGCGCCTGCCGTCGGGCGCGATCGCCGGGCTGGACGGGTTGCTGGCAATGCGTCTCGGCAAGCTCGAGCGGGTGAAATACACCTCGATCAAGCCGCCGCACGCCTGGAGCGGCACCCCGGCCGAAACCGATTTCGACTTGCCCTCGATCAAGGAGCCGACGGTGATCTTCCGGGGCACGCCGGCCGACGCGGGCCGCCTCTACCCGAAGAACGCCAACCTTGCGGTCACCGTGGCGCTGTGCGGCGCGGGGCTCGACCATACCGACATCGAGCTGGTCGCCGATCCCACTCTGCCGCCCGGCACCAATGCCAGCCGGCTCGAGGTGATCAGCGATTCGGGCGAGCTCAAGCTCGAGCGGCTCGGCCGCTCGATGCCGGACAATCCAAAGACCGGCGTGCTGACGGCACTGACGATGGCCGACGACCTCATGAAGATGGTCCGCGCGAGCGACTGGTAGAGGCGGCTGCCGATCGTGATATCGGCAATCGCATTGGAGCTTCCCTCTCCCGTCATACGGGGGAGGTGGCGCCGTCATACGGCGACGGAGGGGGAAAGCGACGCGGCCGCTCTCACCGATTTCAGATCATGATCTGCAACTTGCGAGCAATTCGACTGGGGCTTTCCCCCTCCGTCGCGGATTACCGCGCCACCTCCCCCGTATGACGGGAGAGGGGAATTGAGAGGTAACGCTTCAGAATTTCGACGGATTTCGCGCCAGTCCGGCAAAGGCTTCCCAGTGGCGGGCGGCGAGGTCGCGAAGATCGGAGAACACGCTGTGGATTGCGGGCTGTTGCAGCTCGAGGACCCAGGCGTCGCTCGCTTCGTAGCCCAAAGACTGCAAGGCGCGCGGAAAGCGCTTGAGGAAAGCGGCGGCGACTTCGGGCGTGAACTCGCGCCGCCACTGGGCGACGGAACCGGACCGCACGTGCCGGTTGCCCAGCCGCGACAGGCCACCAAAAAGGCTGTTCTGCCAGAACCGATGGCTGCCGATCGCCTGCTCCTTGGCATCGAGTCCGAGGAACGTCAGGATGCGCTGCCAGGTGACGAGCTCCGTGTCCTGCCGGAGATCCTCGTAGCGAGCTTCGAAGCAATTGGCGCGGCCATAGCGCCAACTCTCCATGTCGCGCAACGTGCTCGCGCTCGAATTTTCCATTTCGAAGATGTACTGCGCGAACTTCGTCGGCAGATTGTGCAGGGCCCGCTGATAGGTGAGGTTGTCGTAACCGGGGATCGGCTCATGCAGCCAGCTTTCGCGCGAGGCCTTGTGATAGTGCATGGACGAGATGACGACATCGCGCGGATCGCGAATGAGATGGAGGATCTTCACGTCTTCGCGATCAAGCAGGGACGAGAAGTCACGGAAATCTGAGTCGTAGCTGAAAAGAATAAACGGTTCGTGATCGAAGTCGCCCAATTTCCCACGCTCCGAGCGGAAATTCACGTATCGGGCGCCCAAATCGCCCGCAATTGCCTTGAAAACACCGTCCATCCACACAGTTCCCGTCTTGTGATGGGTGGCGACGACAAGATTGTATTCCATTGTACGCTGGCTTTCTCATGGAGTGATCGCTGCCGGGGTTTTGCGTGGACCGGCCCAAAAATCTGGTCACCGCCTTCCGTAATTAAGTATGGCCAAACGCGCAGATGCAGACCGGGTGCAAATGCAACCCGATCTGCTGCGCGCACTTCGAATGAATCGACCGTCTCACACCCAGCGAGCCGCGAGAAGCTCGCGGAACGCCGGATCAGCCATGCCTGCGATGCCGGCCGGGGCTACCGTGATGCGGACCCATCATCGGGCGGTCGAACGCTGCCTTCTGCTCGGGCGACAACTTGTCGTAGAGCGCCATCAAGGTCGGCTTCACCGCCTGGATGCTCTCGAGCCGGCTCTTCATCATCTCTTCCTGACGGCCCAGGCGGTCCGGGAAGCTCGGCGGCGTCTTCATCTCCGCCGGCAGGGAAGCGCACTTGGCCTTCTCCTTGGCGCTCGCCTCGTCGGCC
>Ga0193742_1002292_pt1 | contig 11053 bp, 9 predicted proteins | sample L2c1metaG_FD_165511 | JGI IMG/M metagenome (GOLD analysis project Ga0193742, IMG submission 165511) | Soil microbial communities from a riparian zone of the East river system, Colorado, United States - L2c1 | ecosystem: Environmental > Terrestrial > Soil > Riparian zone | place: USA: East River... | reverse complement strand
CTTCTCGCTCTCCAGCTTCTGGTCTTCATCCTCAGTAGTCAGTTCAGCCTGTTCAATCTCTTTTGCCTGAAACCTCCAGAGATCGGCCATGCGCAAACGATCCTGTTCGTCGGCCTCGAGCTCGCCCATCTTCGCCACCGTCGCTCGCCATGCGGCATACGCCGCCGCTACCGCGTCCGCCGCGATCTCCCCGAAGCGGTCCAACAGCGCTCTCTGCTGCGCCTGGTCAAAGGCTCCCATCGTCTCGCCCTGTGTATGCACCAGGGCAAGCTCGGGCGCAAGCTGCCGCAGCACCGCTACCGTCGCCGGCTGGTTGTTCACAAAGACGCGCCCCTTGCCGGACGCTGCGATCTCGCGCTTCAGCAGAATCTCGTCGCCCTCCGCATCGATCCCATTAGCCTCGAGCACGGCCTCGGCCCCAGGCGTCTTCTCGAAGACGCACGAGACCACCGCCTTCTCCTCGCCATGGCGCACCACATCCGACGACGCCTTGCCTCCCAGCAGCATCTGCAGAGCGTCGATCAAGATCGACTTGCCGGCTCCCGTCTCGCCCGTCATCAGGTTCAGCCCCGGCCCGAGCCTGGCGACGGTCCGGTCGATCACAGCATAGTTTTCCGCGCGTAATTCGAGCAGCATCTCTCCCCAGCCTCAGCGAACGATGTACGCCGAGCATAGCAAATCCGCGTCTCAGCCGATCCACACGACGCTCCCGCCCTTTGCTTTGTGACCAGACGCCTCGCCCCTCCATCCAACAAGGCGGTAGAATCCGCTCTGCGGCCTTCTCCGAAAGGAACTACTGTGATCTCGACCAGACTTCTCTCCGCCGCAACTCTGTTTCTTGCCCTTCCTCTTCCCCTCTTTGCCCAGGCCACGGCTCACACCCCTGTGCTCGTAGAGCTATTCACCTCCGAAGGCTGCTCCAGCTGTCCCCCCGCGGACCGGCTTCTGTCTTCGCTTCAAAAGCAGCAGCCTGTAGCCAACGCCCACATCATCGTCCTCGAAGAGCACGTCGATTACTGGGACCGCCAGGGATGGCGCGACCGCTTCTCCTCCGCGCAGCTCACCCAGCGGCAGAACTTCTACGCCCCGCGCCTTAAATTTGACGATCCCTACACTCCGCAGATGGTCGTCGACGGTCAGTCTCAGTTCCTCGGCAGCGATGCCGCCAAAGCCGTCACCGCCATCACGCAGGCTTCTCAGGCACCCAAGATCGATCTCACGCTCACAGCACCGTCGGTCGACGGCAGGCGCGTTGCGGCCTCCGTCTCCGCACAAGCCACCTCTTCCCTTCCTCACGGCGATCTCTACGCCGTGCTCGTGGAACCGGCCGCCTCCACCGAGGTCAAATCCGGAGAAAACGGCGGCCGCCACCTGGACCACGTCAGCATCGTCCGCTCCTTCCAGCGCATCGGCAAGCTGCAGGACCTCTCCCGCGGCCCGGTGTCGTTCAATATCAGCGCTCCAGCGGGCGAAGATGCCTCCCACATGAGCCTCATCGTCTTCGCCCAGCTTCCCGATCAGGGAGCCGTCCGCGGAGTCGCGGAGGCCAGCGTACATTCCATGCAGGCCAGCACACGGCCTTAGCCATACTTTCGCATCCCGGCCTTACGGCAAGCATCTAGAATGAACATAGATGGCCGACCAGAAGACATCCGCCAAGGACTCCAAGGAGCCTGCAAAGAAACCCGCGCAGGATGACGATGTCGTAGGTAAGGTCTATGACGGCCGGCTGATGCGGCGGCTGCTCACCTATCTTCGCCCTTACCGCATTCAAGTCGTGTTCTCTGCCATCGCCATTCTCTTCAAGGCTGCGACCGATGTCTCCGGACCCTATCTGGTCAAGGTCGCGGTCGATACCTACATGACCGGCACGCCGCCCTCGCAGCTCTCCTGGCTGGCCCGCCATCTCGACCCATCCCCGATCACCGGCATCACCCAGCTTGCCATGCTGTACCTCGGAGCCCTGGTACTGACCTTCGGGCTCGAGTTCGTCCAGACCTACCTGATGCAGTGGACCGGACAGAAGATCATGTTCGACCTGCGCAGCCAGATCTTCCGTCACCTGCAGCGCATGTCGCCGTCATTCTTCGACCGCAACCCCGTAGGCCGTCTCGTCACCCGCGTTACCTCCGACGTCGATGCGCTCAACGAGATGTTCACCTCGGGAGTCCTCGCCATCTTCGAAGACGTCTTCGTCCTCCTCTTCATCGTCATCATCATGCTGCGCATGAGCTGGCCGCTGGCGCTGCTCACCATCTCGGTCATCCCGGCCATCCTCTACGTCACCCGCATCTTCCGCAAGCATGTGCGCGACAGCTATCGCCGCCAGCGCTCGGCCACAGCGCGCATCAACTCCTTCACCCAGGAGTACGTCTCCGGCATGGCTATCGTGCAGCTCTTCAACCGTGAGCGCCGCGCCTTCGACGACTTCTCCTCGGTCAACGCCGAAAACAAGAAGGCGTGGACCGACGCCATTTTCGCCTACGCGCTCTACTACCCCATCGTAGAGTTCCTCAGCTCCACCGCCATCGCCCTCGTCATCTGGCGCGGAGGCATCAGCGTCCTCCACTCCACCAGCTTCACCTGGCTCACGAACCATACCTACCTGCTACCCGGAAGCAGCGCAATCCACACCAGCCTCTTCGGTACCGTCACCCTCGGCATCCTCATCGCCTTCATCCAGTACGCGCAGCGCTTCTTCCGCCCCATCCAGGACCTAAGCGACAAATACAACATCCTGCAGGCTGCCATGGCTGCCGCCGAGCGCGTCTTCAAACTGCTCGACACACAGTCCGAGATCGTCTCCTCACCGAATCCCATCGCTGGCGACAACTCAGGATGCGTCGAGTTCCGCAACGTCTGGTTCACCTACCAGACCCTTGACGAACATCAGCTCGCCCGCATCCGCACAGCCACCGAAGAGGAACTGGCCTCCTTCGCCGACATCGAATGGATCCTCCGCGGCGTCACCTTCACCATAGAGCCAGATGAGACCGCAGCTATCGTCGGCCACACCGGCGCCGGCAAGACCACCATCACCGGCTTGATGATGCGCTTCTACGACATCCAGCGCGGCGAGATTCTCGTCGATGGAGTCGACGTCCGCCAGCAGGACCTCACCACCCTGCGTCGCCGCTTCGGCGTCGTCCTGCAGGACCCCTTCCTCTTCACCGGCACCATCGCCGACAACGTTCGCCTCGGTTCTACATGGATCACCGACGAGCAGCTTGAACGCGCCTGCGACGAGGTCAACGTAGGCGACTTCATCCGCAGCCTGCCCCTACAGTTCAAAGAGCCGGTGCAGGAGCGCGGAGCGACCCTCTCCACCGGCCAGAAGCAGCTCATCAGCTTCGCTCGCGCCCTGGCCCACGCGCCGCGTATTCTCATCCTCGACGAGGCCACCAGCTCGGTCGATACCGACACGGAGCTCCGTGTCCGGCTCGCGCTCTCGCGCATGATCACCGGACGAACCTCCATCCTCATCGCGCACCGGCTCTCCACCATCCAGCGCGCCGACACCATCCTGGTCATGCACAAGGGACAGCTCCGCGAACAAGGAACCCACCAGCAGCTTCTCTCTCAGCGCGGACTCTACTGGAAGCTCTATCAGCTCCAGTATAAGGACCAGGAGCTCGGCACCGGACCAGGCCCCGACGTTCGCCTCGAACCCTTGAGTGCGGACTAACTAAGCTCAGATCAAACCAGATTGTTGTTCTGACGATCTACAAAGATCGTCCTCTCTATCGGAAGGTGCCGAAGAGGTTTTCGGCAACTTCGCTTGACGAGTGCAGGCCGCCGCATAGACCAGCATCTGCCCACACACGGGGCAACGTGGCGCGGATGCGGGCCGGTCTACGCGACCTGCCACTGGAATCTTCGGCAAGTTTCCGATAACGAGACTTCCCAGGATATGCGTGTTGGACCGGAGGAGACAGGATATTTTACAGGTATGAATGTTCGAGTGAACGCAGAGATGTTGGACCTGTTGGGCGGTGATCCCGAATACTACGAAACCAGCGTTCTACCTATCCCCGAGTCTTTACAGAGCAACTGAAGCTGGGTTTCAAGGAGGTCGAAGGTTGCGTCGTTCCGATATCGTTTCTTCCTTCTCTAATCGACAATGCCGACGACGAGACGGGTCTTGAATGCGGTCTGAGTCATGTTCACCTAGAGGGTTTGGTGCCCGAAGGAACGAACTTGGCGGAACTTACGAGGTTGGGTCTCGATTTCGCCTTCTTACTCCGTGGTGCGCTGCTCGACTCGCGCCTTCCTGGCCCGTTCGCCATCATCGTAAGTGCTCATAAGTCCGATCTCGAACTCAACGTCGGTCCAACATGCACCGTACGATTCCATCGAATTCGAGCGGGGCAGGTTTGGATGGCTGATGACCTTGAGGGATACAAAGAGGAAGCGATTGCCGTCTGCAACTTCGATTCGCCACCACTTACCCCTCCCTAGTGGCCGCAAAACGGGGTTTTCGGAAACTGCACGCTCCTCTGCCTTCCATAACTAAGTCGTGGCAGGAGTGATAGCCTAATCGGCATGCTTTGCGCAACAGGACGAGATTTTGTAGAAGAATTCCGCGCCTCGGGATTAGATCTATCCACCGCTGAGGCCGAACGCGACGGAGCAGGAGCCGAAATAGCCAAGAAGCGGCGAGAAAATGCCCTCGCAGCTCTGGAGAAACATAAACAAAATTGCAGTTTATGTTCCAGGAGCGGCAAGAAAAATGCAGAACTTCGAAACTGAAGTTGCCGAAAACCCGACTTTGGGGGAACTGCGCTTGGATCAACGCTACAATCAGCCAGATCCGGCTCATTGCAACTGAAGTTTGAACGTCGCTTTGGAGTCAAGGGGATCATCGGGATCGCCGTTCCGTCTAAGGCTACGATGTTCCACCTGAACCACGTACTTGCCCTTCACGTTCACATCCAGGTACAAACTGAGGTCAATATCTTGCGTATATTTGGCACCAGGATCTATGACTACATGTTTGAATTGCCCATTCAAGATGCATGTATTTCCGCGCACCCAGAGAGCATTGGTCACTGGTGTCATATCGTCGTGAGAGAGCTTGACTCCGTAGCCGGAACAAAACGGCATTCCCGGAAGCCCGGTGGTATCAAGCCAGTATGGTTCTCTTCCTGAGTTGATGATCTCGAAATGCAGTACAACAGAGTCTCCTATGGAGAAGGTCAGCTTGTCCATATAGAAGCGCCCTGAGACCTTGTGGATTTGGGAGTTCCACGGTTCGACAGTAACGTTTTCCCTCGGCCAGCCATCCTTTTCAAGGATTGAGAAAACCGCATTAACCTTCTCTTGTGGTGCTTTCGGCGCGACAACTAATCGCACCGAGGTGACTGGCTTGGGCTCCGATGTGGCGTTAGTCCGACAACCCTGTCGAAGAACGCCTCCGAGCACAGTCGCGTCTATCCTTATCCATCCTTGAAAACGATCAAAGAAGATGTTTCCGTCATTGCTAACGCCAACGTAGAGGGGACATGGAGACTGCATCATCGCAAGCGCCAGGATCGGAAGCAGCATGGCAAAAACGATAACAGACGTCGAGTCGAGATAGCGCCTTCAACCCCGCTTCCCGCAAAACGGAGTTTTCGGAAAATATGCCATCGAGTCACCTATCGAGGGTGCGATTGGCCCCGGCAAATCGGCCTCACGGAAACAACAATCCGACCCCACCAGCAATCTCACTCACTATTAGCGCAGACCCTCTTCGCCCACTCCACAATCGGCCCCCAATAACTCTCAGGGGCGAAAAAGATCGGCTCGTTGTGTTCCAGCCCGTTCACGATCATCATCTCTCCTCTTTCTCCACACGCATCTGCCACTCGTTGCGCCATGGACAGAGGAAACAGGCGATCTCCATCGCTGTGTACCACCAGCACAGGAACCTTCAGGTTGCATACCTGCATCTCCGTAGACCAGGTGTCCGCTGCCACGACTGTCAGCCATCCTGGCAGTCCGGCTGCTGCTGCCGCTTCGCGTAAAGAAGAGAAGCCTTCGCACAGGATGACTCCCTTCAGTTGCATGCCTCGTAGATGATGAGCAGTCGCGGAGGCGATCCCGGTCCCAAGAGAAAAGCCCAACAAAAAGATGCTCTCCGAACCGAGCCGGACCAGATACTCCCACGCCGCAATCGCGTCCTCTTCGCAGTGCGACACACGCACGCGCCCCCGGCTCGCTCCAAATCCCGTGTAGTTGAACACCAGCGAAGAGATCCCCATCCCGCGGAGCAGACCCTGGACATCACCCCAGTACTCGACGCGCTCGCCGATTCCATGGCAGATCAGGAAAACAGGAGAACCGTCGCCAGCCGATACATACACCGCAGGAAGAGATCGCTTCCCGCTCACTAAGATCAACCTCTCTTGCTGAAACGAGAATCTGTCCAGACATCGCCGCATGCGGCCGTCGAGCGCATCCCGAAACAGCAGGCTTCGACCCGCCACTTCAAGCAGCCCGGAGACAATCCGCTCGCGAACCCTTGTGCTGGCGCTTCGCTTCAAAAGTGATCGTCCTTATCCTTCGACCCCGATCTGTCCTTCGAGCGGGCACCCTTGTGCAGCCCCATTCTTGCCGAAAACACCTGTCAAGTCATTTTTCAGGTAAGTTACTGGAATGAAGGCGGTTAAACTTGCCGATCAGATTCCCTTCCCTCGGTAAACTGGAATCAGCACAAAAAAGAAAAAAGCACTTCTCGCAAAGGGTAGGCCGCACCTGGAGGTCCGGACCTAAGTCATCTCTTTCGAAGACTTTGCGCAAAAAACAGGGGGAGGGGGGTTACTCGTATCGCAGGGCTTCGATGGGGTCCAGGTTGGCCGCCTGAATCGCCGGAATCATACCGCTGACGATCCCAACCACCACCAGCACCGTCGTAGCGGTGATGACAATGTTGGGTGAGATAAGCAGGTAGATATCCGCCGCGGCCGCATTGGTGGCGATGGCGCTGTAAAAGGTGATTCCTCCGACCAGCTTGCTGACGGTAAAGGCCAGCAGGATGCCTCCCAGACCTCCGACGCCGGTAATGACCAGCGCCTCGGCCATGAACTGGAAGAGGATATGTCGCTTGCGCGCTCCGAGAGCCTTTTCGACCCCGATCTCGCGCGTTCGCTGCTGCACACTGACCAGCATGATGTTCATCAGGCCGATCCCGGCGATGCCCAGCGTCAGCACGCCGATAAACAGCAGCAGTGCCTGCAGCCCAATCGAGATGATGCGGAACTGTGCCAGCTGCGACATGATATTCGCCACCCACATCGCATTCTTGTCCGTGGGACGAAATCCATGCGCCGTTCCCATCTGGTTCCGCAAGGCACGCTCCACCGCCATGTGGTCCCCGTGGTAGCTCATCCAGATGCCATCGAGATACTTCGTGTCTTTGATGTCGCCCATCGTGGGGAACGGAATATAGCTGACGCGGTTGATGTTGTCATCGCCCTCCTGCATCTTGGGCTTCAGAACACCAACCACCTCGAAGCTGACACCGTTTATCCGAATCTTCTGGCCAAGCGGAAATATCCCTGAAAACAGCTTCGTCTTCGCCTCGGAGCCGATGACCGCGACGTGATTACGTTGCTGCATATCGGAGGCGGAGAGGAATCTGCCTTCATCGATCTGCATGTTCATGATGTCCGAGAGCTCCGGCGTAACCCCATCGACCTCCCACGTGTAGGTGTGCAGGTCGTTCTGGACGGGAACCTGCTTCCACAGCATCGGTGAGACGTGCGTAATCCCAGGCACGGTCTCCTGAATGCGCTCCACGTCGTCCTGCTTGAAGCGGACTTTGATGCCGGCCTTTGCTCCCCCAGCCTGCTCGCTGGTGGTTCCGGGAAAGACGCCGATCATGTGCGTTCCCCACTGCGCGAAGATCGCCTCGAAGGCGCGGCCGAAGCCGGCCCCGTAAGCCAGCAGAAGAACGACAGTGGCAATGCCCCAGGCCATGCCGACCACGGTGATTGCGGTGCGGCGGCCGTTGAACCGCATCGCCTCCATCGCCTGCGAGAAAATATCTTTGAGCATCGCGCTACTCCTTCCTCAGCGCTTCGACTGGCTCGAGCGCGGCTGCCTTGCTTGCAGGATACAGTCCGGCGACGACGCCGCACAGGGTAAGGGTTCCCATAGCCATTGCTGCCGACCACGGCACCAGACGGGGTGGATCGAAGCCCATCTGATTGTCCCCCATCGCCTTGCCGAGCAAAAACATCAGCGTTCCAGCGCCGACGATTCCAATCATGCCGCTGAGACCGGTCAACATCAGCCCTTCCAGAAAGAACTGTGTAAGGATGCTGCGGTTGGTCGCTCCCAGCGCCTTGCGCAGGCCGATCTCTTTGGTTCGCTCGGTCACGGTCACCAGCATGATGTTGATGATTCCGACTGCGCCCAGGGCGAGGGTGACGATTCCAACCCCTCCGAGGAAGACGTCCATCGCGGTAAAGATCAGACCGACGGTACGTTCGGACTTGATGGTGTCCCACTCTTCGAAGGCGTCCTTGACGCTGGGATCGAAGCCATGCCGTTCGGCGATGACGCGATGAACCTCGGCCTTAGCGGTCTCGTTCAGGTCGGGCGTCGTGGGCTGGTACTGGATCGAGGTGACGGAGTCGTCGGGGATGTTCTCTCCGGTCATGGGAAACAGCTCGAGCATCGTCGTCAGCGGGACATAGAGTCTCTGATTGTCTCCGTCGTTGTTGCCGCGGCCAATCTTTTCAGCCACGCCGATCACCTGGAACCTTGCTCCATTGACGGTGATGAAGGCTCCCAGGGAGGGACGGCCAGGAAAGAGCAGCTTATTGTTCTTTTGTCCCAGAACGACGACTCTCCGGCGCTGATCGACGTCTTCTTGACTTAGGAAGCGGCCCTGGTCGACGGGGATGTGCCGAATCTCGGGGTAGTTGGCCTGGACCCCCATGACGGAGCCGCCGGAGCTGGAAAACTCGCTGACCTGTTTCAGGTCGCCTCGGTTGATGAACGCGGTTACGTTGCGAACATGCTGGGCCTCGGTGCGCATTGCCTCTGCGTCGGCTACGGTGAGCTTATAGGGCCTCATGCCGGTGTGCTGGTTGGGCAGCGCCGGGATGGTGCCACCCCAGGTCATGATGACGTCCTGCCCCAGCTGGGCCAGTCCGCGGCGCTGGCCGGAACGGAATCCCTCCCCCAGTCCGATCAAGAGAAGGAGGGAGGCCACCCCCCAGGCGATTCCGAACATCGTCAGAAACGACCGCAGCTTGTTTGCGGCGATCGAACGGAAGACCTGCGAGAAGATGTCGAGAAGGGCGCGCATGACGATACTTTGACTGAAAGTCTCCACTTTCTGATACGTGGTTTTGCAGAAAAGAGTTCCGGCTGTGACGAAATAGCCACTTTAGGACCTGGGAAGGCACCTTGGCGGGCTGATTTGCCCCCCTTACATCCGCCTTCCGGTGAGCATCGAAGCGTCGGGATCGGGGATGGAGACCGGAGAGACGCCAAGACGGCGCAACATAGCGGAGATTGACTCGAGAACGATTGCATCCGCTTCCGGAGGGTGGATCACCTGGACGGAGGCTCCCCGGACGACCTGGCCGCGGATCGCCACGCAGCGGTCCGGACGATAGACGCAGGAGGCGAGATCAGTGATGCTGAGGGCTGTACTGGGGGTGCAGAGGATGGTCTTCGGGGGGGCCATCCGATCGACCAGACTGAAGATCTCAAGCTTCGATTCCAGCTCGTCGGGGACAAAGTCGACGACCACATCGGCCTCTCTTACGGCGCCTTCGACGGTCGAGGCTAGCTCAAGCGCACCGTAGCCTCCCCGCAGGCTGAGGTCGGAGTACTCCGTCTCGGCCTTTCGCAGGTTGGAGGGCATCACATCTTCGATGACGACGTAGAAACCTGCCTCGGCACATGCCAGAGCGAAGGTACGACCTGCCTGTCCTGCCCCGATCACGGCTACGACCTTAATCGCGTGATCGGGAGAAGGACCGTCAGTGCTGTTCACTTCTTTCCTGCCACCGCCGCCAGGACAGAGTCGTAGCTCGGATCGGCGTGCCTGATGTGTTCGGCCACACGCTGCCGTTCTTCTTCTGTCAGCGAAGGAAGGACCGCGAGGATGCGTCGCAGAGTCACCGAGATATCGTCAACGTAATTCATGGTACGGATGGCTTCGCCAGAGAGAGGCATGGATACTCCTGAGTTTGAGATTGCTCTCCCAGTCTAAATGTTCTGACCGAGCTCTGCCTCGTAGCTGACGGTCTGGATCGACTCCGCTTTTGGGGGCACGTAGCCATCGCGGTCGGTCATCTCCATCAGAGCCGCTAATTGTTCGGCGAAATCTGGGTGCAGCGCATCGGAGGCATAACGCCAGGTCCAGTTGCCACCGGAGGCTGCCGGCGTGTTCATCCGAGCCTCGCTGCCCAGATGCAGGACGTCCTGCATGGGAAAGATGCAGAGGTTCGCCACGGAACGGGCGGCGGCGCGCATGAGGGCCCAGACGACATCGCCCTCGTGGAGGATGGGTTGGAGGTAGGTCTGCAGGTGCGTCCGCTCGAGCTCTGTGGCATCGTCGCGCCACCAGCCCAAGGTGGTGTTATTGTCGTGAGTTCCGGTGTAGACGACCGTGTTGGGCACGAAGCTCTGCGGCAGGTGCAGATGACTGCCGCGGTCGGAGAAGCCGAACTGCAGCACGCGCATGCCTGGCATGTTGAACTGCGCGCGCAGTTCATCGACCTCCGGGGTAATCAGGCCCAGATCTTCGGCTACGAACGGGAGCTCGCCAAAGACGGCCTTCAGGCGGCTGAAGAGCTCGAAGCCCGGAGCCTTGACCCATACTCCGTTAACAGCGGTCTCTTCGTCGGCGGGAATGGACCAGCAGGCCTCAAAGCCGCGGAAGTGATCGAGCCGGATAATGTCATAGAGGGCCAGTGAGCGGCGCACGCGCTCCACCCACCAGTCGAAGTCTCGCTCTTCGAGGGCCTTCCATTTGTAGAGAGGGTTTCCCCAGCGCTGGCCGGTCTCGGAGAAGTAATCCGGCGGAACCCCGGAGACGCGCAGCGGCCTG
>Ga0193742_1002290_pt1 | contig 11056 bp, 8 predicted proteins | sample L2c1metaG_FD_165511 | JGI IMG/M metagenome (GOLD analysis project Ga0193742, IMG submission 165511) | Soil microbial communities from a riparian zone of the East river system, Colorado, United States - L2c1 | ecosystem: Environmental > Terrestrial > Soil > Riparian zone | place: USA: East River... | reverse complement strand
AGCCCGTTCACGTTCCAGTCCATGGAGAAGCACGCGGCGTACTGCGCGATGATCCGGCTCGGGCTGAAGGTGCCGGAAACCTGGCTGGTGCCGTACAAGAACCCGGTCGACCACGCGAAGTACGCCTACACGGCGGCGAAGTACAACCAGCCGTTCGACCTGGACGAGATCGCCGAGCGGATCGGCTACCCGCTCTACATGAAGCCCTATGACGGCGGCGCGTGGCGTGGCGTGTCCCGCGTCCGCGACACCGCGACCCTGCACCGGGCCTACGACGAGTCCGACGAGATGCTGATGCACCTGCAGGCGTCGGTCGAGGGTTACGACGTGTTCGCGCGCTCGCTGACCATCGGCCCGGACACCATGGTGATGCGGTTCCGCCCGGAGCGGCCGATGCACGACCGCTACGCCGTGGACCACGACTTCCTGTCGCCGGAGACCGGTGCCGAGGTGCTGACGATCTCCCGGCTGATCAACGCCTTCTTCCGGTGGGAGTTCAACTCCTGCGAGTCGCTCGTGGTCACCCGCGACGGCGTGACCTCGGCGCATCCGATCGACTACGCCAACGCCTGCCCGGACATCTCGATCACCTCACTGCACTACTACTTCCCGTGGGCGATCGGCGCCCTGCTGAAGTGGTCGGTGTTCTGCGCGGTGTCCGGCCGGCAGCCCCGGCTCGACCTGGACACGTCGAACTACTTCGCCGTCGCGGACTCGGACCTGACCTATCGGGAGAAGCTCGCCGAGTACCAGAAGCTCGCCGACGACTACTTCGAAGTCGAGCGGTACCAGGAGTTCTGCGCCACCTCACTGTCCACAGTGGATGTCCTGGTGCGCGACTGGGTCGCCTCCCCCGCCTTCGACGACCTGCTCGTGGAGACCGTGCGGTCCACCTACCCGGCCGCCGAGCACGACCGCTTCGTCGCCCACTTCCGCGGTCTGCTCGCCCTCTGGCTCCAGGACAACGCGGCAACGCCCTGATGGTGCCCATCAGGACATCAGGCACACTCGGATCGTGCGGCTGCCCGAGGATCTGCCCGACCTGCCGGTACGCGCGGTCCTCGACGAGGTGACCGCCGCGCTCGCCGACGCGGGCACCGCCGTACTGGTCGCGCCGCCGGGCACCGGGAAGACGACGATCGTGCCGCTCGCGCTCGCCGCGACGAGCGCCGGGAAGGTCGTGGTGGCCGAGCCGCGGCGGCTGGCCGCGCGCGCCGCCGCCACCCGGATGGCCGCGCTGCTCGGCGAACCGGTCGGCCGGACCGTGGGCTACGCCGTGCGCGGCGACCGGCGGATCTCGAAGGACACCCGCGTCGAGGTGGTCACCACCGGGCTGCTGGTCCGCCGGCTGCAGACCGACCCGAACCTGCCCGGCACGGACACGGTGCTGCTCGACGAATGCCACGAGCGCCACCTCGACGCCGACCTGCTGCTGGCCATGGTGCTCGACGCCCGCGCCGGGCTGCGGCCTGACCTGCGCCTGCTGGCCACGTCGGCCACCGTCGCCACCGAGCGGCTTGCCGAGTTGCTCGGCAAGGCGACCCCGGTGATCCGCGCGCACGCGGTCGCCTATCCGGTCGCCGTCCACCACGTGCCGCCGCTGCGCACCGAACGCGTCGAGGCGTGCGTCGCCAGGGCCGTGCGCACCGCACTGTCCGAATCGGACGGTGACGTGCTGGCTTTCCTGCCCGGCGTCGGCGAGATCGGCCGAGTGACGGCGCTGCTGACCGACGTGCCGGTAGTGCCGCTGCACGGCCGGCTGCCGGCGGCCCGCCAGGACGCGGCGCTGCGGCCGGGGGACGCGCGGCGGGTGGTGCTCGCGACCGCGGTGGCCGAGTCGAGCCTGACGGTGCCCGGCGTCCGCGCGGTCGTCGACTCCGGCCTCGCCAGGGTGGCGCGGATGGACCACCGCCGAGGGCTCGGCGGGCTGGTGACCACGCGGGTGTCCGTGTCGGTGGCGCAGCAGCGCGCCGGCCGGGCGGGCCGCGAGGCGCCGGGCCGGGCGTACCGGTGCTGGCCGGAGCACGAGCACAGCACGCTGCCCGCCCAGCCAGACCCGGAGATCCGCACGGCCGACCTGACCCGGCTGGCGCTGGAACTGGCCTGCTGGGGCACCCCGGACGGGGCCGCCCTCGACTGGTGGGACGCCCCGCCGCCCGGCGCGCTCGCCGCCGGGCGAGCCGTGCTGACCGCGCTCGGCGCGCTGGACGCCGGCGGCGCGGTCACCGACCGGGGCCGGCGGATCGCCGGGATCGGTCTGCACCCTCGGCTGGCCAGGGCGCTGCTCGACGGCGCGGCCGCCATGGGCGCCACGGCCACCGCCGAAGTGGTCGCACTGCTGGACGACGACACCCTCGCCACCACGGTCGACCTCGGCGACGCCCTACGCGCGCTCCGCCGCGACAACGGCGACCGCGCCAACCGCTGGCATCGCGAAGTCCGCCGCCTCGCCGCCCTCGCGCCGACTTCCGGCGGCAAACACCGGCCAAGCGCGGAATTCGCCGATCCGGCGTTCGTGGTCGCCCTCGCCCACCCGGAGCGGATCGCGCGCCGCCGCGGCGCCGGCTCGCGGGTGTACCTGATGGCCGGTGGCACGGCGGTCGAAACGACCGGCGCCGCCGACGCCGAGTGGCTGGCCGTCGCCAGTGCCGACCGCGCGCCCGGCCGCGCACAGGGCACGGTCCGGCTGGCCGCGCGCGCGGACCAGCCCCTCGCCGAGCGTGCCGCACCCGCCCTACTGTCCACTGTGGACGAGATCGGCTGGGTGGCCGGCGACGTGGTGGCGCGGACCGTGACGCGGCTCGGCGCGATCGTGCTCCGGGACCGCCCCCTCGTCGGTCCCGAAACAGACCGCGTCCGCGCCGCCGTCCTCGACGGGTTGCGCCGCGACGGTCTCGACCTGCTCACCTGGACCGCGGCCGCGACCCGGCTACGACACCGCCTTTCCTTGCTGCACAACGCGATCGGCGAACCATGGCCCGCCGTGGACGACACCGCGCTGCTCGACGCGGCGCCGACGTGGCTCGGCCCGGAGCTGACCCGTGCCCGCCGGCGCGCCGACCTGGCCAGGATCCCGGTGCACGCCGCGCTGTCCCGGCTGCTGCCGTGGCCAGCCGCGAGCCGGCTCGACGAGTTGGCGCCGGACCGGATCACGGTGCCGTCCGGCTCCAGGGTCGCGGTGGACTACGCCACCGACGAACCCGTGCTGCCGGTGAAGGTCCAGGAGGCCTTCGGCTGGACCACGACACCGACAGTCGCCGACGGCCGCGTCCCGGTACTGCTGCACCTCCTCTCCCCGGCGGGCCGGCCGGTCGCCGTCACCCGCGACCTCGCGTCGTTCTGGCGCGACGGCTACCAGCAGGTGCGCGCCGAGCTGCGTGGCCGCTATCCGAAGCACCCGTGGCCGGAGGACCCGCTGACCGCGACACCGACCCGCCGCACGCGTCAGGCGCGGTAGCCGAGCAGCCGCGCGGGCACCGACAGCGTCGCGCACAGCGGCAGCGCGACCGGATACGGCGGGGAGGTGAGCCGCCACTCGCGGCGGAAGCTCCACATCATCGCCATCGACTGCAGCAGCGCCGGGCGCGGGCGGTCGGTGACGGACCGCCTGCGCGTAACACGGTCGGCAACGCTCGTGGAAGTTCGTCCCGGAGCCTGGACCTCGGCCATCGGCAGGCGTTCGACGCGGCCGGCTATCCGTGGGTCACCAGTCACGTGTTCCGCAGGACGGTCGCAAGCGTTCTCGATGAAGCCGATCTGCCTACGCAACTGATCGCCGACCAACTCGGTCACACCAGCGAAGCAACAGTGCGGGTACGGCTGGGTCACCTCGCACGTCTTCCGCAAGACGGTGGCCTCCGTGCTCGATGAGGCGAACCTGCCACTGAGCGCACTGGCGGATCAGCTCGGCAACACCCAGCAGGTCGCGGACAAGCACTATCGGGCACGGCGGGTTGCCAACGATGCGTCGGCGGCGGCGCTGGAAGACATCCTCGGCGAGCAGTCGAGCTGAGCAAAATGGAGGGTTTTTGGAGGATTACCCGGTGCGGGCAACCTGTGGTCAGGACTCTGGCACTCCTGACATGGGGTTTTGCTCCTCCAGTTGGACTCGAACCAACAACCCTTCGGTTAACAGCCGAATGCTCTGCCAATTGAGCTATGGAGGATCGCTGCGTCGGGCGGGCCCGACGGGAGCCAACTGTAGCGCATCGGCCGAGTGGGTTTCGCCAGGCCCGGCAGCGGGACGGTTTCTGGTGGAAGATGGGCAGGACACCATCGCTCGAGCCCCAGGAGGGGATGACACATGAAGGCGTTCGTGTTGGGCGCCGCGGTCGGATACGTGCTCGGCGCGAAGGCCGGGCGCGGACGCTACGAGCAGATCGTGCGTACCTACCGCAGGATCGCCGATCATCCCGCCGTCCAGGGTGCTGCCGGTATCGCACGCGCCAAGATCGGCGAGAAGACCGGGTTCGGCAACCGGTCGGCGAAGTCCACCAACCAGTACAACGGACGGCGGCCGGTTGACGAGCCGGTGTACCAGAAGTCCTGAGCGGGATCTGCGGCTGCTGCCCAAGGCGCAGCCGCACCTGCACCTGACGGGGGCGATGCGGCCGGCGACGCAGGACGAGCTGGCCCACCGCCGCGGGATGCACACCGTGCTGCCGCTACCGCCGACCAACAGCTGGGCCGACTTCCAGGCCCGCTACGACGCCGCGCGGGACAACGTGCGCAACGCCGCGGACGTGATCAGGATGGTTCGGGAGGCGGCCGAGGACGACGCCGCCGGCGGCTGCCGCTGGCTGGAGATCCAGGTCGACCCCACCTCCTACGCGCCGTCGTTCGGCGGTCTGCGCCCCATGCTGGACGCGGTGCTTGCGGGCGCGGCCGAGGCCAGCGTGCCGACCGGGGTGATCGTCGCGTCGAGCTGGACCCGGTCCGGTGCGTATGCGCTCGAACTGGCCGAGCTGGCCGTCGAGTACGCCGGCGCCGGGGTGGTCGGGTTCGGGCTGTCCAACGACGAGCGGGCGGGCCGGGTCGCCGACTTCACCGACGCGTTCCGCCTCGCCGCTGACGCCGGGCTGGTCACCACGCCGCACTCGGGCTTCTACACCGGGCCCGAGCACGTGCGGGACTGTGTCGAGTTGCTCGGGGCCACCCGGATCGGCCACGGCACGGCGGCGGCGAAGGACCCCGCCACCCTGGCCCTGCTGGCCGAACGCGGGGTGGCGCTGGAGATCTGCCCGACGTCCTACCCGCCGTTGGGCGTGCACAAGCTCGACGAGATCCCATTGCGGCCACTGCTGGACGCCGGCGTGCCGGTGGTGCTTGGCAACGACGATCCGCTGCTGTTCGGCGTCGACCTCGTCGGGCAGTACGGGATCTGCCGCGCGCTCGGCCTGACCGACGACGAGCTGGCCGGCATCGCGGCGGACAGCGTCCGGCACTCGGCGGCGCCGGACGAGCTCAAGCGGCGCCTGCTGTCCGAAGTGGACGAATGGCTAGTGTAGGTCAGTCGGGGATCGCCACCACGTCGTAGCGGGTCGTCGGCTCCGGCGTGGTGCCGAACCGTGCGTTGGGCAGATACAACCGGTGGCCGAACGCGGCGACCGTGGTGGGCACGTCGAACCGCTCGTCGGTGCGCCGGTCGACGACCGTGGCCGCGTCGCCGGACAGCCGCAGCACCGCGACGGTGTTCGCCCGGTTCAATACCACGTACAAAGTGTTGCCGCGCAGCAGGATGCCGTCGCCGTTCACCAGCGCCTCGCCGACCTCGATCCGGTGGGTCACGCCGGTGTCCGGCTCGACGCGGAACAGGCCGCCGGTGTTGGACTGCACCACGATCAGCCCCGCGCCGTCCGGGGTTCGCTCGATCCCGTTGACGTTGAAGCCCTCCCCATACACCAGATCACCGGTCAGCGGTACCGTCTCCGCAGTCGTCGCCAGCCGGCCGTGGCGCAGGGAAACCTTGTACAGCACCGGTTTCAGCGAGTCGGTGAACCACGCGGCGTGCGGCGTGAGCACGACGTCGTTGACGAAGCCGCCGTTCAGGGCGTACGAGGCGAGCACCGTGCCGGTCCTCGTGTCGACCACCCTGGCGTCACCGCCCGCGCCGCCGGCGACGAACAGCCGGCCGCGGCCGTCGGTCTTCAGCCCGTTCGACGGGGTGCCGGGACCCTTGCTGACGATCCGGCCGCTGCCGGTCACCAGGTCGGCCCGGTAGATGGAGCCGTCGGCCAGCGAACCGACATAGGCGACCGGGCCGGGGCCGACGGCGATGCCCTCCGGCTGGAAGCCGTCCGGCAGGCGGATCGTGGTGGGCGGGCCGGCGGCGGCGGCCGGGGTGGCGAGGGTGCCGACGAGCGCGGCGGCCAGCAGGAGGGGACCGAGGCGGCGGATCATCGCGACGTCCTTCGTTCGACGTTGGTGTCGCTTCGAAACTACGCGTACCGGGCGAATCCGGTTCATCGCTGGTCGAGTACCGCCATGGCCGCGTCGAGCAGCACGGCGCGCATCTCGTCGTCGTCGACCTCGCCGAGGTAGATGCTCGCGCCCAGCGCGGAGCGGATCACCTCGAACGCCGCCATCGCCCGCAACCGCTGCGCGGTCGAGGAGTCCGGACCGGCGAGCCAGGTGTTGAGCCGCTGCCCCTGCTCGACCAGGTCCTCCCACACCGCACTGGCCGCGGCGACCAGCCCGGCCGGGTCCTGCATGAAGATCAGCGCGACGGCTCGGTTGGCCAGCATGACGTCCAGGCACCGGCCGAGCACGAGCCGCACACTCTCCCTGCTGCGCGCCAACTCCTCGACGTCCTCGGCGATCTGTCGCCAGCCGGCGATCAGTGGGTCTACAATGGACAGAAGAAGGTCCTGCTTGGAGGAGTAGTGGTAGTACAGCGACGCCTTGGTCAGCCCGACCCGCTCGGCGATCTCCCGCAGGCTGGTCTGCTCGAACCCCTTCGTCGAGAACAGCTCCAACGCGACGTCGCGAATCGCCGTTCGGGTGTCACCATCCACCGACGAAACCTCCTCAGCGCCTTCTCAGCGGAGCTACGTTAGCGTCCCGCCGTCGGGATCCCGCACAACGCTCACCTACCGGGCGGCAGGTAAGTTGGTCGTGGGACACCACGTCATGGAGGGATTGCGATGTTCGAGCGGCTGGGCAGGTTCGTCGTCCACAACCCGTGGAAGGTGATCGCCGGGTGGGTGCTGATCACCATCGCCATCGTGGCGTTCGCGCCGGCGCTGGGTGACCAGGTCTCCCGCGACCAGGCCAACTTCCTGCCGTCGGACTACGAGTCGGTGCAGGCGACCGAGCTCGGCCAGGAGGCGTTCGGCCAGACCAACAACGGCAGCGCCACGGTCGTGGTCAAGCGCACCGACGGCAAACCGCTGGCCGACCCGGACACGGCCGCGATCGCCGCACTCACCGCGAAACTGGCCACCAAGGGAACCGTCGACCACGCGATCGGCGCCGCACCGGGCCAGGGGTCGCCGTCACCGGACGGCAAGGTCGCGACCATCGAGGTCGGGTTCGACCAGCCGGCCGACGACCCGGAGCTGCTGGACTCGGTGAAGCAGGTCCGATCGGTCGTCGACGAGTCGCTCCCCGGCGACGCACTGACCCACGCCGTCGGCGGGCAGGTCGCCCAGCTGCTCGACAACCAGGACGCGTTCGACTCCGCGCTGGTGATCGTCGGCGCCGCCACCGTCCTGTTGATCATCGGGCTGCTGCTGGTGATCTACCGCAGCCCGGTGGCCGCGCTGCTGCCGATCGTCACGGTCGGTCTGGTCAGCGCCATCGCTCCCGGGTTGGTCGCCTGGCTCGCCCAGCTCTTCGACTTCCAGGTCGACCAGTCCGTGCAGATCGTGATGACGATCGTGCTGTACGGCGTCGGCACCGACTACATCGTCTTCCTGCTGTTCCGCTACCGGGAGCGGCTGCGCGCGGGCGACGACAAGAAGACCGCGCTGATCGCGGCCGTCGCCAGGGTCGGCGAGGTGATCATGTCGGCCGCGGCGGCGATCATCATCGCGTTCATGGCGCTGCTGCTGGCCGTGTTCGGCGCGTTCACCAGCTTCGGACCGAGCCTGTCGATCGCCGTCGCGCTGATGGCGCTCGCCGCGGTCACGCTCATCCCGGCGGTCGTGTCGCTGATCGGCACCGTGGTGTTCTGGCCGTCGAAGTCCTGGCAGCGCACGCCGAAGGGCACCACGTTCCAGAAGCTGGGGAGGCTCACCGGCCGCCGCCCCGGCGCCGTCGCCGTCGTGTCCGTCGGCGTGATGGGCGTTCTCGCGCTTGGCATGTTGGGCTTCAACACGAGCTACGACTCGCTGAGCCAGCTGCCGAGCGACACGGAGTCGGCCCGCGCGGACAACTACACCAAGGAAAGTCTCCCCGCCGGAACGAGCGCACCGACGTTCGTGTTCGTCGAGGCGGAGCACGGCGCCGCGCTAGACCAGGCCGCGCTCGACGCGTACGGGGCGAAGCTCGGGAAGGCCGACGGCATCGACGGTGCGGCACCGATCCCCGATCCAGCGGACCTGAAGAACCCGGCCAAGGCGCACTTCGCGTTCATCTCACCCAAGAACCCGTCGGTCGCGCAGATCGTGCTGTTCCTTGACGCGAACCCGTTCGCGAACGAGTCGCTCGACGTCGCCGGTGGAACGCTGCGCGACGTGGCGGACGCCGAGGCACCGCCGGGCACGCAGGCCCACGTCGGCGGGCTGTCCTCCGTGCTCGCCGACATCCGCGACGCGAACAACCGCGACCTGTGGGTGATCTTCCCGGTGGCCGGCGTGCTGATCGCGCTGGTGCTCGGACTGATGCTGCGCAGCATCGTGGCGCCGCTCTACCTGATGGCCGCGGTGGTGCTCGGCTTCTTCAGCACCATGGGCGCCACGGTGCTCGCCTTCCAGGGGATCGGCGGCCAGACCGGGCTGTCGTTCATGCTGCCGATGATGCTGTACCTGTTCGTGGTGGCGATCGGCACCGACTACAACATCCTGATGATCGCCCGACTACGCGAGGAAGCCAAGCTGGGCAACGACTCCCGCACGGCGGCCGACCTCGCCATCGAGCACGGCGGGCCGTCCGTCGGCGCGGCCGGGTTGATTCTCGCCGGCACGTTCGCGTCGTTGATGCTCGCCGGCGTGTCGTTCCTGACGGAGATGGGCTTCGCCGTGTCGCTCGGGATCCTGATCGCGGCCTTCGTCATGTCGCTGTTCCTCGTGCCGAGCGTGACCGCGCTGCTGGGCCACAAGGCGTGGTGGCCGGGCCACGGCGACGAGCCGGACGCGCTGCCGGCGGCCAGTGAGCGCGATCCGGCTCCGATCGGGTCGTGATCGTGCGACAGTCCACGCCATGGACTACGGACAGCTCCGCGATCGCCTGATGCGTCCGGAGCGCGCCGGCCAGCGAACCGAGCTGGCCGGCGATCCGCGGCGGGCGTTCGTGCGGACCGTGCCCTGCACGTCGTGCGACGGCTCGGGCACGGTGACTGTGTGGTGGGACGGCTGCGAACAGTGGGGCTGCAGCGACTGCGACGTCACCGGCAACGCCAAGGACGCCCCGGTCGGCGCCGACCCCGGCACCGAGCACGTCGACGCGATCGCCGGCTGCCCGGCGTTCGTCGACGCGGAGACCGCGGCCCGCGCGGTGGCCGCCGCGCTCGCTCCGTGGGGTCACCGGCCAGCTGACCGGATCACCTGGCGGGTGGGCGCGAGCAGCGAACCGCGGATCTGCTCGTCTCTCGCGCGCATCCTCCCGAGGGCCGTCGAAGACCTGCTGGACGAGTTCTTTCGCTTGCGGGACAAGGAGATCGGCATCGGCGTTCGGGAGGTCGGGCTCGGCTTCCCCGGCGACGGCGGGCCCTCCCACGCCTTCCTGATGCGCGGTCACGCGCACGGCCACGCGCGGCTGGCGGCCGCGGCCCGACTCGGCCTGCGCTACCCGGCAGCGGGCTTCCCCGACGGGGTCGCCGGCCGGCCGGTCGCCGAGGTGCCCAATCCGTTCACCCCGCTGCTCGACGTGTGGCGCACCGGCTTCGCGCCGGAGCGGTTCGACGAGGACGGGATCGGCCTGTTCGCACCGCGACGCGTACGTGCGATGGACTACCTGGCGATCCGCGACCGCATGCTTCGGCCGGTGCACACCGGCCGGCCGGTAGACCTCACCGACGACTCGCGGCGCGGGTTCCTGCGTCCGGTGCGGTGCCAGGTGTGTGGCGGCAGCGGCACCACGATGAACCAGTGGGACGGTGCGGCCGAGGAGTGGGCCTGCGGCACGTGCGGTGCCACCGGCGTCGCGAAGGGCGCCCCAGTCGACGCCGAGCCCGGCCGGGGGCACGTCGACGCGATCGCCGACTGCCCCGCGTTCCGCGCCGCCGAGGCAGCGGCCAGGGCCGCGGCCGGTGCGCTGGTGCCGTGGGGCATCGCCGTGCCGGACCGGATCGTCTGGCGCGCCGGGCACACCACCTCGATCGCGCTCCGGTACAGCGACCTGCCCTTCGCCGTGAGCCACCCCATCGGGCTGTTGTTCACCACCGAGTGGCGACCCACCGGGCTGTCCGCGTTCATCGACGACCCCGGGCTCGGCCAACTCGGTACCGGCCCGAGCCACGTGGCGCGCCTGCGCGGCATCGCGTCCGACCACGCGCGGTGGGAGCAGGCCGTCCAACTCGGCCGCACGCTGCCCGAGGAGGGCTTCCCCGCCGGGGTCGGCGGCCGGCCCATCGCCGAGCTACCGAACCCGTTCGCCCCGGTGCTCGCCGTGCTGCGCACCGGGTTCGTCCTCGACCGGGTCGACGAGACGGGCATGTGGCTCTACGCGCCGCATCCCGACACGGTGCTCAGCTAGTGTCCCCCGCACTAGGCAGCCGGGCGACGACGAACACCCGGCGGAACGGAAACCAGGTGGTGCCGTCCGCGCGCGGCGGGTAGGCGGCGTTCAGCAGCGGCGCCAGTTCGGCGCGGAACCGCTGCCAGTCCGGTTCGTCGAGCGCGGCGCGGACCGGCCGCAGCGCGGTGCCGGTGACCCATTCCAGCACGGCGTCCGCGCC
>Ga0193742_1002289_pt1 | contig 11063 bp, 11 predicted proteins | sample L2c1metaG_FD_165511 | JGI IMG/M metagenome (GOLD analysis project Ga0193742, IMG submission 165511) | Soil microbial communities from a riparian zone of the East river system, Colorado, United States - L2c1 | ecosystem: Environmental > Terrestrial > Soil > Riparian zone | place: USA: East River... | reverse complement strand
GCCTCCAAGCAACTGGAGCGGGCCTTCCGCCGCCGCAAGATCACCGCGAAGACCGGCGTCAAGTTCACCGGGGCCAAGGAGACCGACGACTCGGTCACGGTGACCCTGGAGTCCGGCGAGTCAGTCGAGGCCGACCTGCTGCTGGTCGCCGTCGGGCGCGGCCCGAACACCGCCGGCCACGGTTACGAGGAGGCCGGGGTGACCATGGACCGGGGGTTCGTGATCACCGACGAGCGGTGGCGCACCAACCTGCCCGGGGTGTACGCGGTCGGCGACATCGTGCCTGGGCTGCAGCTGGCCCACCGCGGCTTCCAACAGGGCATCTTCGTCGCCGAGGACATCGCCGGGCTGAACCCGGCGGTGTTCGACGACGCCGGCATCCCCCGGGTCACCTACTGCGAGCCCGAGGTGGCCTCGGTGGGGCTCACCGAGGCGCAGGCCAGGGAGCGCTACGGCGAGGTACAGACCCTGACCTACGACCTGGCCGGCAACGGCAAGAGCCAGATCCTGCGTACCTCCGGCGCGGTCAAGCTGGTCAAGGCGGGCGCCGACGGCACCCCCGGGCCGGTGGTCGGAGTACACATGGTGGGCGCCAGGGTCGGCGAGCTGATCGGCGAGGCGCAGCTGATCTACAACTGGGACGCCTACGCCGAGGACGTGGCGCCGCTGATCCACGCCCACCCGACCCAGACCGAGGCACTCGGCGAAGCACACCTGGCGCTCGCCGGGAAGCCGCTGCACACCCACGGCTAGGAGCCCCACCCGGCACCCAGCCGAACCCGGCTCCCGTGCACAGGGGGCCAGACCAACGAGGAGTCAGAAGCGATCATGGCCTTCTCCGTCCAGATGCCCGCGCTCGGCGAGAGCGTGACCGAGGGCACCGTGACCCGCTGGCTGAAGCAGGAGGGCGACCACGTCGAGGTCGACGAGCCGCTGCTGGAGGTGTCCACCGACAAGGTGGACACGGAGATCCCCTCTCCTGCCGCCGGCACGCTCGAGCGGATCGTGGTGGCCGAGGACGAGACCGTCGAGGTGGGCGCGGAGCTGGCGGTGATCGGCGACGGCGCCTCCGGGGACAGCTCGGGCGACGGCGCGGCCCCAGCGCAGCAGCGCACCGAGGCGCCCGCCGAGGAGGCGAGCCCTGCCGAGGAGCCAGCCTCCGCCGAAGCGCCCGCTGAGCAGTCCGAACCGGCGCGCGAACCGGAGCCGGCGGCCGCCAGCGACGGCGGCGGCGGCGGCTCCGGGGACGGCTCCGGGACGCCGGTGACCATGCCGGCGCTCGGCGAGAGCGTCACCGAGGGCGTGGTGACCCGCTGGCTCAAGCAGGTGGGCGACCACGTGGACGTGGACGAACCGCTGCTCGAGGTATCCACCGACAAGGTCGACACGGAGATCCCCTCACCGGTGGCCGGCACCCTGCTGGAAATCACCGCGGGCGAGGACGAGACCGTCGAGGTGGGCGGGCAGCTCGCACTGATCGGCGGCGGGTCCAGCGGGAGCGGCGGCTCGGCGCCCAGCCAGGCGCCGGCCGCACCGAAGGAAGAGGCGCCGAAGCAGCCGGAAGCCCCGAAGCAGGAAGCCCCGAAGCAGGAGGCCCCCAAGCAGGATGGCGACTCTCCGTGGCGGGAGCCCGAGCAGCGCCAGCCCGCCGCCAGTGCCCCTTCCGCCCAGGGGCAGGCCGCCGACACCAACGGGGCCAGCCCGGATCTGGACGCCAACGGCAGCCCGTACGTCACCCCGCTGGTGCGCAAGCTGGCCGCCGAGCACGGCGTCGACCTCTCCTCGGTGCACGGCACCGGCGTCGGCGGTCGGATCCGCAAGCAGGACGTCCTGGCCGCGGCGAAGCCGGCCGCACCGGCCAGTGCCCCCGCCGCCGCGCCGACGGCCGCCCCGGCCCCCGCCGCCGCCAGCACGCCCAGTGCGGCTGAGCCGTCCGCGGCCCAGGCTGCCCAGGCCGCCGAGCTGCGCGGCACCACGCAGAAGCTGTCCCGGCTGCGCGGGGTCATCGCGCAGCGGATGGTGGAGTCGCTGCAGGTCTCCGCGCAGCTGACCGCGGTGGTCGAGGTGGACGTCACCCGGGTGGCCCAGCTGCGTCAGCGGGCCAAGGCCGCGTTCGAGGCGCGGGAGGGCGTGAAGCTGTCCTTCCTGCCGTTCTTCGTGAAGGCCACGGTGGACACTCTGAAGCTGTTCCCGCAGCTCAACGCGTCCATCGACATCGAGGGGAAGACGGTCACCTACCACGATGCCGAGCACATCGGCGTCGCGGTGGACACCGACAAGGGCCTGATCGTCCCGGTGTTGCACAACGCCGGCGACCTGAACCTGGCCGGACTGTCCCGGGGCATCGCCGATCTGGCCGAGCGCACCCGCACCAACAAGATCAAGCCGGACGAGCTGTCCGGCGGGACGTTCACCATCAGCAACATCGGCTCCCGGGGCGCCCTCACCGACACCCCGATCATCAACCAGCCGCAGGTGGGCATCCTGGGCACCGGCGCGGTAGTGAAACGCCCGGTGGTGATCACCGACTCGCTCGGGCAGGACTCCATCGCGATCCGGTCCATCGCCGCCCTGGTGCTGACCTACGACCACCGGCTGGTGGACGGCGCCGACGCGGCCCGCTTCCTGTCCGCGATCAAGGCCCGGATCGAAACCGCCTCCTTCGAGTCCGACCTCGGCCTATAACCCTGTGAGTGGTATTGGTCGCTATCGCGACCAATACCACTCACAGGTTCTGAGCTGGGCTTTTAGAGCAGGGCGCGGACGCGGTGCAGGCGGTTGAGCCACCAGCGGGTGCGGTCCGGGTCGGGGTGGGCGAAGCGCTCGAGCAGCTCCGGATCGGGCTCCGGCGGGCGCCGGGGCACCGGCAGGTAGCCGCCGACGACCTGGGGTGACTCGGCGAGCAGGTCGCCGGTGAGCAGCGACAGGGTGCCCAGCCCGCAGGCCAGCTCGAGCTCCGGCAGCGCCCCGGCCAGCGCCAGCTCGGCGGCCAGCCCGATGCCGGTCTCCAGCGCCGAGGACACCACGCACGGCAGCCCGGCCTCGGCGGCCACCCGCAGCGCGCGGCGGACCCCGCCCAGCGGCGTGCACTTGATCACCGCAATGTCCGCCGCGCCGGCCAGCGCGACCCGCATGGGGTCCTCAGCGCGGCGGATGGACTCGTCGGCGGCGATCGGCACCCGGACCGCCCGGCGCACGGCGGCCAACTCACCGACGGAAGCGCAGGGCTGCTCGACGTACTGCAGGCCGCCGGCCGCGGTGTCCAGCGCCTCGATGTGGCGCACCGCCGTGGCCACGTCCCACACCGCGTTCGCGTCCACCCGGATCGCGCCGGCCGGGCCGAGCGCCTCCCGCACCGCGGCCACCCGGGCCCGATCTTCATCCAGCGAGCCCGGGTGGTCGGCCACCTTGACCTTCGCGGTGGCGCAGCCGGAGCCGGCGACGATCTGGTACGCCCGCTCCGCGTCGACCGCCGGCACCGTGACGTTCACCGGGATCCGGTCCCGCACCGGCGTCGGCCAGCCCAGCGCGGCCTGCTCAACGGCGGTGGCCAGCCAGCCCGCCGCCTCGGCGTCGTCGTACTCCGGGAACGGGCAGAACTCGCCCCACCCGGCCGGGCCGCGCAGCACCACGCCTTCGCGCAGCAGGATGCCCCGGAACTTGGTGCGCAGCGGAATCGCGTACACCCGCGCGCTGTCGAAGTCGATCCGGTCGCGCGCCGAGCGCACCAGATCCGCCTGATCGGCCAGCTCGCTGGTCATGATCGCCCAGCGTAGCGGGCTGACCAGCCGCCGCCGGCGCTCGGCCACCCTGCGGTCGCGCCGACACCCGGGGTACGCCACCATCACCGCATGCGCGTCATGATCGCCGGGTCCTCGGGCCTCATCGGCACCAGCCTGGTTCCGCACCTGCGGCACAGCGGGCACGAGGTGCTCCGGTTGGTCCGCCGCGCGCCCCGGGCCCCCGACGAGCGCGGCTGGGACCCGCCCGCCGGACGGCTGCAGGACGGCGCGCTGGACGGGGTGGACGCGGTGATCAACCTGTGCGGTGTGGGCATCGGTGACCGCCGCTGGAGTGGGGCCCGCAAGCAGGCGCTCAAGGACAGCCGGGTGGAGCCGACCGAGGTGCTGGCCGCCGCCGTGGCCGCCCACCAGGTGCCCGCGCTGATCAACGCCTCCGGCATCAACTATTACGGCGACACCGGCGAACGGGAGGTGGACGAGAGCGCGCCCCGGGGCCGCGGCTTCCTCGCCGAGCTGTGCGAGGACTGGGAGGCCGCCACCACCGCCGCCCAGCCGACCAGCCGGGTGGTGCGGTTGCGCAGCGGCGCGGTGCTCTCCGCCTCCGGCGGGCTGCTCGGCCGGCTGCGCCCGGTGTTCCGGCTGATGCTCGGTGGGCGGATCGGCACCGGCCGCCAGTACCTGCCGTGGATCTCGCTGGACGACGAGGTGGGCGCGATCGCGTTCCTGCTGGAGCACCCGGAGGTGTCCGGGCCGGTGAACCTGGTCGGGCCGGAGCCGATCACCAACGCGCAGTTCACCGAGGCGTTGGGCCGGACGCTGGGCCGGCCCACGCCGCTCCCGGTGCCGGCGGTGGCGCTCAAGGCGGTGCTGGGTGAGGCCGCCGAGGAGCTGGTGCTGACCGGGCCGCGCGCGGTGCCGGCCGTGCTGCAACGCACCGGTTACCGGTTCCAGCACACCACGGTGACCGAGGCGCTGTCCGCCACAACCTAGCCGCTGGCCGGACGCCTGCCGACGGCTGTGCGAGGTCGCAACGGCGGCGGCTCCGGGCGTACCGTGAGCGGGTGACCGACGCCCTGTCCTGCCGCGCCAGCACCGCACCGCTCACCCCGGTGTACCGGGGCCTGGTGGACTACCGGATCGCCTGGGACGAGCAGCGCGCCCACGCCGCCGCCCGCTCGGACGGCACCGGCCCGGACGTGCTGATGCTGCTGGAGCACCCCTCGGTGTACACCGCCGGCCGGCGAACCCGGGACCACGAAAAGCCCCTCGACGGCACCCCGGTGGTGGATGTGGACCGAGGCGGCAAGATCACCTGGCACGGGCCGGGCCAACTTGTCGGCTACCCCATCATCGGCCTGACCGACCCGATCGACGTGGTCGACTACGTCCGCCGGCTGGAGGAGGCGCTGATCGCGGTGTGCACCCAGCTCGGCGTGCCCGGCGGGCGGGTGGCCGGCCGCAGCGGCGTGTGGCTGGCGGCCGACCAGCGACGCCCGGAGCGGAAGATCGCCGCCATCGGCGTGCGGGTGCAGCGCGGGGTGACCCTGCACGGGTTCGCGCTGAACTGTGAGCCGGACATGACCGAGTTCAACCGGATCGTGCCCTGCGGCATCACCGACGCCGGCGTCACCTCGCTGACCGCCGAGCTGGGCCGAACCGTCCGGGTGGCCGACGTCATCGACCAGACCGCCGAGGCGGTGGCCGCCGCGCTGGACGGCGAGCTCCCGGTCCGCGAGCACCCGGTCGCCGCGGCCCAGCAGCCCGCCCTGCAGTGACGCGCTATCCCACCTGGGGCATGACCTCGGTGGCGATGAGTTCGACGTGGTCGAGGTCGGCGAGGTCCAACACCTGCAGGTAGATCCGGGTGATCCCGGTGCGCTCCCGCCAGATGCCGAGCCGCTCGACCGCTTCCGCCGGGGTGCCGGCAAGGCCGACCTCGCGCAACCGCTCCACCGGCTGGCCGATCGCGGCGGCCCGGCGGGACAGCTCCGCGTCGTCCTTGCCGATCGCCACCACCAGCGCGGCCGAGCGGCGGATCTCCGCCGGGTCCCGGCCGATCTTCCCGCAGGCCGAGGCGACCCGCTCGAACTGTGCCGCCGCCTCGTCGACCGTGGAGAACGGCACGTTGAACTCGTTGGCGAACTCGGCAGCCAGCGCCGGGGTGCGGCTGGCGCCCTTGCCGCCGATGATCACCGGCGGGGTGGGCTGCTGCACCGGCTTGGGCAGCGCCGGCGAGTCGGTGAGCTGGTAGTGCTTCCCGGCGAAGTTGAACCGCTCCCCCGGCAACGTCCGCCACAGCCCGGTGATGATCTCCAGCTGCTCGGTGTACCGGTCGAACCGCTCACCCAGCGGCGGGAACGGGATGCCGTAGGCGCTGTGCTCGTCGGCGAACCAGCCGCTGCCCAGGCCCAGCTCCACCCGGCCGCCGGACATCTGGTCCACCTGTGCGACCGTGATCGCCAGTGGCCCGGGCAGCCGGAAGGTGGCCGCGGTGACCAGCGTGCCGAGCCGGATGGTACTGGTGTCCCTGGCCAATCCGGCCAGCGTGATCCAGGCGTCGGTGGGCCCGGGCTCGCCGGACACGTCGCCCATCTTGAGGTAGTGGTCGGAGCGGAAGAACGCGTCGAAGCCGGCGTCTTCCGCGGCGCGCGCGATGTTGAGCAGGTCGTCGTAGCTGGCCCCTTGCTGGGGCTCGGTAAAGATCCTGAAGTCCACGTTAAACCAGGCTAGGGCATTCTCGGCCGGAGCCCCTCCAGCAACCTGGCAATTACCTGTTCGAACTCCGCGCGCACCCGCTGGGGATCCGAAGCGATGCTCATCGCGGTGGCCGCCCCGGCGAGCGCCCCGGAGAGGGTGCGGGCCAATGGGTCGATCGGCAGCCGCTCGATCTGCCCGGCGTCCATCAGCTTGCCCAGCATGGCCGCGATCATGCCCAGCGAGTAGCGCTCCTCGCACTCCCACCACGGGCCGAAGCCCATCACGTGCGGACCCTCCTGCCAGACCACCCGGCGGTAGACCGGCTCCAGGCAGATGTCCAGGAACCCACGGAGGCCGGCGCGCGCGGAGTCCCACGGCGAGCCTCCCTTGGCGGCCGCCATCTTCAACAGGCGCTCGTGCACCTGCCGCTCGATCTCGTCGAACGCGGCGGTGAACAGCGCTTTCTTCCCCCCGGGGAAGTGGTGGTAGAGCGCGCCCTTGGTCACCCGAGCGGCCGAGGCGATCGCGTCCAGCGAGGTTTCCGCGTAACCACGCTCGGCAAACATCTCGATAGCACTCGTCACCAGGGCGGCACGGGTGGTCTCGGAGTACTCCTCGCGGCGGGAGCGCCGAGCCATCGGGCGCCGCGACTTCGTCGTCGACATGATGCGGATCATATTACGTACCGCCGGTACGTACCGCTGGTATGTTGGTGACATTCGGTACGGAATTACCCCTAAATCTAAGGGAACCGACCGGATCGAAGCGTTTTGAAGGGGGTAGGAAAACCATGACGTTCACCACGGGCACCACATACGCGGAGCTCAACGCGGTCCTCGACCAGGCACGCCGGCCCTCCGCCACCCCGGTCCAGGTCACCGACGCACAGCTGGTGGCATTGCAGCACCGCTGGACCACCGCGCTCTCCGCGCGGCTGGACGAAGCCATCGAGTTCTCCCACCCCAAGGAGGAGGTCGAGGCGGTGGCCAACGCGTGGCGCACCCTGGCCGCCGACCTGGAGACCCTTCGCCGGGTGCTGGACGCGAACGAGAGCAGCTCCGAGGCGCTGGCCAGCGCGACGCGCTCGGAGCTGCGGATGCTGGCCGTCACCGCCGGGCTCACCGGCTTGGATTCCCCCAGCGAGGAGAGCGTCCAGGTCGGCCGCACGCTCCGGGAGGCGATCCGCTCCGGTAACGGCAAGCTGCCCCGAGAGCTGGCCCACGCCAGCTGACCGGGAGCCCACCCACCGCCGCCGCACGGCGCCGTCACGTCACCCCGCCGCGTACAGTGGCGGGGTGACCGTGACCCCAGCGGGAGTGCAGCCAGACGGACGCAAACTGCTTCGGCTCGAGGTCCGCAACGCCGAGACACCGATCGAGTCCAAGCCGCCGTGGATCCGCACCAGGGCAAGGATGGGCCCGCAGTTCACCGAGCTGAAGAGCCTGGTGCGGTCCGGCGGCCTGCACACCGTGTGCGAAGAGGCCGGTTGCCCCAACATCTACGAGTGCTGGGAAGACCGCGAGGCCACCTTCCTGATCGGCGGCGAGCAGTGCACCCGCCGGTGCGACTTCTGCCAGATCGACACCGGTAAGCCCGAGCCGCTGGACCGCGACGAGCCGCGCCGGGTGGCCGAGTCGGTGCGCACCATGGGGCTGCGCTACTCCACCGTCACCGGGGTGGCCCGCGACGACCTGCCCGACGGCGGTGCCTGGCTCTACGCCGAGACCGTCCGGCAGATCCACGCGCTGAACCCGGACACCGGCATGGAGCTGCTGATCCCCGACTTCAACGCGCGCGACGACCAGCTGGGCGAGGTCTTCAGCTCCCGCCCCGAGGTGCTCGCGCACAACCTGGAGACGGTGCCCCGGATCTTCAAGCGGATCCGCCCCGGCTTCCGCTACCAGCGCTCCCTGGACGTGTTGAGCAAGGCCCGGGCCGCCGGCCTGGTCACCAAGTCCAACCTGATCCTGGGCATGGGCGAAGAGCCGGCCGAGGTCACCGCCGCGCTGCGCGACCTGCACGACGCCGGCTGCGAGATCATCACGATCACCCAGTACCTGCGCCCGTCCAAGCGCCACCACCCGGTGGAGCGCTGGGTCAAGCCCGAGGAGTTCCTGGCCCACGCCGCCGACGCCGAGGCGATCGGCTTCTCCGGAGTGATGGCCGGGCCGCTGGTGCGCTCGTCCTACCGGGCCGGCCGGCTGTACGCCCAGGCCATCCGTCGGCGCGGCGAAACCCTGCCGGAGTCGCTGGCCCACCTGGCCGCCGAGGGGCCGGCCGCGCAAGAAGCAGGTTCCCTGCTCGCCCGCTGATCTTCCCTCGGCCTTATCCTGGCTGTATGGCCGCCCAGTCCCAGTCGCCCAAAGCGAAAGCCAAGCCGGACAAGGCCGCGCGCAAGGAAGCGAAACGCCTCAAGCGCGCGGAGTCCAAGCAGCGTCGCCGGCAGATCTTCCAAGCGTTCAACATGCAGCGCAAGCAGGACAAGGCGCTGATCCCGATCATGGTCGGGGCACTGCTGCTGTGCACCGCGCTGGCCTTCGGGATCGGCCTGATCTTCAACATGCAGTGGATGTTGCTGCCGCTGGGCGTGGCGCTGGGCGTACTGGCCGCGATCTTCCTGTTCGGCCGCCGCATGCAGCGGAGTGTCTACGGGCAGGCCGACGGCCAGCCCGGCGCGGCCGGCTGGGCGCTGGACAACATGCGCGGACAGTGGCGGGTGACCCAGGGCGTCGCGGGTACCACACAGCTGGACGCGGTGCACCGGGTGATCGGCCGGCCCGGCGTGGTGCTGATCGCCGAGGGCGCCCCGCACCGCACCAAGGGACTGCTCGCCCAGGAGAAGAAGCGCACCGCTCGGCTGATCGGCAACATCCCGATCTACGACGTGCAGGTCGGCAACGACGAGGGCCAGGTACCGCTGCGCAAGCTGCAGGCACACCTGACCAAGCTGCCGCGCAACATCACCGCCAAGCAGATGGACATCGTGGAGAGCCGGCTCACCGCGCTCGGCGCTCGCACCGCGGCACTGCCCAAGGGCCCACTGCCGCCAGGGGCGAAGATGCGCAGCGTGCAGCGCTCGGTACGCCGCCGCTGACCTCACACCGGCAGGCGAGCCGGTCGTAACCTGTCAATGTGGTTACTCTGCGCGGTATGGGCTTCGTGTTCACGTCGGGACATTGGGCGCTGGACCTGGCCGGCACGGTGGGCCATCGGAACGGCCCCGACCGGGTGGACCTGCTGGACTCGCCGGCCTCGGTCGACTGCTGGCTGGTCGAGGCTGGTCTGCTGGACACCCCGCCAGCGGTGGACGCCGAGGGCCTCGCCCGCACCGTCGCGCTGCGCGAGGCCATCTACCGGCTGGCCAGAGCGCGCACCGCGGGCCGGGCCGCCGAGCCAGCCGACCAAGCAGAGCTGAACCGAGCCGCCGAGCCGGCGCCGGTGGGCATCCAGCTGCTCCACCCCGCCCAGGTGGCGAGGCGCGGGGACCTCACCGCCGCGCTGTCCACGCTGGCCCGCGAGGCCATCGAGCTACTCGGCGGCCCGGCGGCCGGGCAGCTCAAGGTCTGCCGTGGCGACCTGTGCACTCGGCTCTTCCTGGACTCCTCACGCCGCGGCGACCGCCGCTGGTGCGACATGCGGGAATGTGGCAACCGAGCCAAGGCCGCCGCCTACCGCGACCGCCACGCCACCTCCGCGCCCCACTGACCACGGCACACACCGTGGCGTCGCCGCGCACAAGTTCCAACTTGTGTGCGGCGACACGAAGATATGCGCCGCCAAGGTGGCGCGCGTGCGCCGACGCGCAGAAGTCAGCGGTAGCGGAGCACGATGACGCCGGTGGCCCGGTCGTGCAGACCGCGCCGGTCGGTGTCGGTGATCAGGGCGGGCACCAGGAAGAACAACAGCACCGTGCGCAGCAGGGCGCGCGGGAGGCCGACGAACGTCCGACCGTCCAGCCGCGCCACCCGCACCCCCAGCGCGGTCATCCCGGGGGTCATGCCGAACGCCGCGGTGGGCACCACGGTAAGTAACACCCAGGCCAGCAGGCTCCAGTTCTCCGGCAGCCTGGGCGCGGTGAACATTCCGGCGAGGACTGCGCTCATCAGCAGATCCAGCCCGAAGGCCGACGCCCGGCGACCGAACCCGGCCACCGAGCCCGGCCCCTGCTCCGGGAGGCCTAGTCGCTCTCCGGGATAACCCGCTGGTGCATTCGGCGGACCCGTGTTGCCTCGGTCGGACCCAGGCAGCCACGATCCGGTCCATCTGGTCACGGAATCCAGCCTATGGCGTCCCCCGAACGGTACGGTCACCAGCGTCAGCAGCCGGCCCGTTAACATGCGCGAAACCCCTCAGTGATAGACGGGCAACACGACCCAAATACGTTCGCGCAAGTTCGGACCGGCGGCCGAAGTCTCCTGCCCACCGTCGGCGTACATTCAGTGTCGAGTTCAAGGGAGCCACCGAGAGTGTTCAGCAACTCCGACGAGGTTCTGCGGTTCATCTCCGATGAGGAGGTGGAGTACGTCGATATCAGGTTCTGCGACCTGCCCGGCGTCATGCAGCACCTGACCGTCCCCGCCTCCGCCGTCGACCAGGACTTCCTGGACGAGGGCATCGCCTTCG
>Ga0193742_1002287_pt1 | contig 11069 bp, 11 predicted proteins | sample L2c1metaG_FD_165511 | JGI IMG/M metagenome (GOLD analysis project Ga0193742, IMG submission 165511) | Soil microbial communities from a riparian zone of the East river system, Colorado, United States - L2c1 | ecosystem: Environmental > Terrestrial > Soil > Riparian zone | place: USA: East River... | reverse complement strand
TCTTTATGCCGGATCTGGGGAAAGAGATACCCTCCGGGTCGGTCTCGCTGGACACACTGCGGAACCGGAATAAGCCGCTGCCGAAGGTGGCACCCAAATAGTCACGGCAGGATGACGACGGGTCCCTCGGCGGTCTCGTGCTTGACGGACTGGAGAGCCTCGTTGGCCTGCTCGAGCGAGAAGGTTCGCACGCGGGGGCGGATGCCGATCTCGAGCGCAAGCGCCAGGAAGTCGCGGGCGTCGGCGCGGGTCATGTTAGCCACGCTGCGGATCTGACGCTCGCCCCAGAGCAGCTTGTCATAGTCGAAGGCGGGCATCTGGTCCAGATGGATGGCGTTGATGGCGATGACTCCGCCCTTGCGCAGGCTTGCCAGCGCGGAGACGACGACGGCTCCGGACGGAGCGAAGGTAATGGCGCGGTCGAGCGGGACGGGAGGCATGTCGGCTTCGCCACCGACCCAGTGCGCGCCGAGCTGCTGCGCCTGGGTGCGGTGCTGCTCGCCGCGTGTCGAGACGTAGACTTCACACCCCCAGTGCTTCAGAACTTCAATGGCGAGCGAGGCAGAGGCTCCAAAGCCGAACAGGCCGACGCGCTCCCCAGGCTTGGTTCCGGCGACGCGAAGACTGCGGAACCCGATGATTCCGGCGCAGAGCAGGGGCGCGAGAGACTGAGGCTCGATGGTGGAGGGCAGAGGGAAGGCGAAGTCGGAGCGCACGAGAGCGTATTCGGCGTAGCCTCCGTCGACGGTGTAACCGGTGAAGACGATCGCGTCACAGAGATTCTCCTCGCCGTGCCGGCAGAAGGGGCAGGTGCCGTCGATGCCCCCGATCCACGAGACCCCGGCGCGCGAGCCCAAGGGCAGCTCGGCGGTGGCACCGTCCACGACCTCGCCGACGATCTGGTGCCCCGGAATGAGGGGATCGCGCAGCACGGGCAGGTCGCGTTCGAAGATGTGCAGGTCGGTACGGCAGACTCCACAAGCAAGGACGCGCAGCAGAGTGTGGCCGGGGCGGACCTGCGGCCGTGCTACCTCTTCGATCGCAAGAGCGTTGGCGGAGGAATGGAGGACGGCTGCTTTCATGGCTGATAGTATGCCGCGATAATGCGCGCAACGTCGGCATGAACAGCATTGCACGCATCTGTAGAGATCGTTGTCTCGGTTAGATAAGACGTTACAAGGATAGGTTTACCAGCGGGTGCCCAGAGGACTCCGATGTCGTTGTTCGAGCCGTGATCACCGGAGCCGGTCTTGTCGGCGACCTTCCACCCCGTAGGAAGACCAGCGCGGAATTTGGCGTTGCCGGTGGTATTGGCGAGCATCCAGCCGGTTAGCTGCTGGCGCGAGGCTGGCTTGAGGATGCTGCCGAAGAGAATCTTCTCGATGTTGCCGAGCATGGCGTTGGGTGTTGTCGTGTCGCGTGGGTCGCCGGGGGTGCCTTCGTTCAACGAGGTCTCGTTGCGGTCGAGGCGGGTGACGCCGTCGCCGATGGAGCGAGCGAAGGCGGTGACGACTGGAGGTCCTCCGAAGCTGGCGAGCAGAAGGTTGGCCGCGGTGTTATCGCTGAGCGTGAGCGCCGCCTTCGAGAGCTCGGCGATGGTCATGCTGCCTCCTGCATGCTTCTCCGTCTCGGGCGAATACGTGACGAGATCCACTTTGGCGTATGAGATCGCACGATCAAGGTTCTCCTTGCCCTCATCGACGCGCTTGAGGACCAGTGAAACGGCGAGGAACTTGAAGGTACTGCACATGGGAAAGCGATCGTCTCCGTGAAGCTGGAACCGCTGTGGAGACGAGGAGCCTTTGCGCGAGGGAATGAGGATGGAGACTCCCAGTCGTCCTTTGCTCTTCTCTTCGAGTGCCCGGAGGGATTGATTCAGATTTATAGATTGATTCAGGTCCGCGGAAGTGCTGGCGAAGAGAGTGCGAGGACGGGCGGCTGCAGCTGCGATGGAAGCGATGGCGGTTCGGCGAGTGAGCATGAGTGAATGCGATTCTACGCATGCTCACTTGTGGAAGCGGTGTGGATTGCATCGCCTGCCGGGCACGTATCCGGATGTGCAATGACAGGATGGAGGACAAAAGAAAAAGGCCCCGATGTGGGGACCCCTTCTTTTGCGAATTTCAGCAGTTAGCCGGTGAATTACATGCCGGAGTTCTCGTGCGCGAGCTGAGCCTGGTAGCCCTTCTCGAAGCTGTCACGGTACGCGTCACGCGCCCCGCCCTTCACAGGAGGATTCTTGTAAAGATGCGATGACTTGGCGTCGATCTTGCGCTTGGCTGCCTTGTCCAGCTTCGCCGCCTCGATGCCGTCGCGGAAGCCCTGCTGTGCCTGCTCGGTGCCGGCCGGCGGAGTGTTCCAGTCCTGAGTCTGGGCGGGAGCGTTCTGGGAGTTCTGGGCAAGCGCAACAGACGAAGCGCCGCTCATAAGAGCCACTGCGATCAGTGGCGTTGCAATACGGAAAATCTTCATATCTTCCTCAAGGCCAGGAACCCAGTCGAAAAAGGGATCCCAAGGAACACATCACGGTGGTCCTTCTGTCAGGCCGCCCTATAAGATACAGAAAAAAGGCGCAAGGTTGCAAATAATTCCCGCGAGTGAAGCGGGTTTTGTGCACCATAGCGTTACTTTAGGGTTACATATTGGTGTGGCCGGCCCGCATTTCCTCGTTAAACGAGGGTTTGATGAACTGCAGAGCGGCCGCGAGTTCCTGTTCGTAGCCCTCCCGGTGCCCCATCAGGGCCTCGGCTGGGGTTGCGAACTCGGTATCGGGGGTCAGCAGGATGACTCCCTCGTGAGCCACGGTAGCGGCGGTCTTCTTCAGCTCTTCGACCGTGGTGTTGAGGTACTGAGCGTCGCGGGGATCGGCTAGCCAGACGGGCTCGCCACCGCCCAGGATGCCGGAGAGCCAGAAGACCTTGGCGGCGAGGAACTCCTGCCGTTGCGCGTCGGTGGTGTCGTTGAAGATGAACTTCTTCTGCTTGGAGCTGTAGTAGCGCGTGGTGACGGGCACGGGCTGGCGGTTGCCGCTCTTGACCAGCTCAAGCTGTCCCTGATCCATGGTCTTGCGGACGGCGTTGTAGATGAAGCTTTCGGCGAAGGGTTGTTCGAGCGCCGCGACCACTTCGGCGAAGGTCACGGTCAAAGATGCCGCCACCTTGGCGTGCAGAATGCTTTCCTTGCCGTCCTCCAGGCGCGTCTCGCCGTGAACGATATTGGTATCGGCTCCCGAGGTCGACGGATGGAAGGGCCACTCAAACTTGCCGAAGCTCAGCGGAAGGCCGTGCAGGGTCAGATAACAGTCCGGGCGCGGATTCTTCAGGCGGGTGGCGGCCTCTTTGAGATAGCTTTCGACCACACCCTTCAGGGCGGCTCCGCTGAAGTCGAAGGCCGCGCTCAGCTCGAGCGTCTGCGTCTTCGAAGGATTCGAGGCCAGTCCCAGGGTAAAGCGAGCGGTTGGCCCGCCGGAGAAGTCCTTGCCCTCCTGCTGTGCGACCACCACCAGACCGGCCGCCTTCGCTGCCGCTTCTACCTGTCCTGCCAACGCCGTCTGTGTTCCTGTGCTCATTGCCTGTCGATCCTTTTCACGTTTTCCGGTAACCCATCTATTTTACCTGTAGAGCCCCGTCTGCACGGATTTTGGACGGTTCGGGGCAGGTTACCGGGCGGCAGCCGCTGCCGCCACCAGAGCATCGAGGCCCGAACTCTGCGTTCCTGCATCCGGTTCACCCGGCGGCCCTGACCACACCTCGCCGAATGTGTTGCCGGGTGTGCGGCTCTTCGTCCAGATGGCATCCGCGTTCACCGCAAATGCCCTGACAAACTGCGGGTCGGAGGCGACCGCGTTCAGGTCGCGCAGGTTACGCAGAAAGATGCCCTTGAACTGGATGCCGTCGGCGCCGCACTTCGGCTCGCAGGGCTCGTGGATCACGCCTGCCTTGTCGCTGAAGTGCGCTACCGAGGCGTCGGCGATCTGACGGGCCTGTGTCAACACATCGGCGCCTCCGCCGGTCTTCGACCACTCGGTCAGAGCGCCGATCAGCACGCCCTGGTTGTAGGTCCAGACGGTCTTCTGGTTGTTGCGGCAGGCTCCTGTAGCGGCGTCGATGGCCAGACCGTCGTTGACGAGGTGGTCGCCATTGATCATGCCGGTAGCGTGAAACCACTGCCACTCCTTCGCTGCCCAGTCAGCGTACCCCTGACCTTCAGCGGTGTAGATGCGTGTCGCCAGGTGCGCCGCGACCGAGAAGAAGAGCTCGTTGGCGATGGCGTTCTTGTACTTGCGATCCTTGCTCCACCAGATACCGCCGCCGCAGGTCTGGTCCCATCCTCCTGCCATGTCTTCGAAGATGGACCGCGCCATGGTGAGGTAGTGTTCGTTGTGTGTCAGGTCGTAGGCGTCGATCCAGGCCAGCGCCCACCAGCCTTCGTCGTCGTAGTACTTGTTGAGAAATCCAGGGAAGCCGGTCAGCTCTTTTTTGGGATCGGTGCGCTGCTCCGCTGGGATGGTCTTCTGGGCCTGCTTGAAGGTGTTCGCAAGCATACCGACGTACTGCTTCGATCCGGTGATCCGCATGGAGTCGGTGATGGCGGTGATGGCATTGGCGGAGTTCCACCAGCCGGTGGTGCGGTACAACCCCCATCCGGGCTGATACCACTGCTGGAGCGCCTTGACGCCCAGATCGGCGCGGTGACGAGCTTCTTCGGCTGAGGTGGATGGTGTCTGTTGCTGCGCGGCGCAAACGATCGTAGCGGCCAGGAAGAGCACAAGCGAGAGGACGCGGCGCAAAACCATCTTTCCGTTGTATCAACAAACCAATGTCTATGCGACCTGCGTTGAATCTTATGGGGTTATTGGTGGATAAAGGAATTTGATTGCAGCGGGAAAACGGGCACCCCATGCGGCGGCTCCGTGATGTGCACCTTGTTGTACCGTAAATAAAACTTCGGGTCGATTCGCCATGGCAGATTTGAAATTATCCGCCAGAGTTTTATTCAGTGCGACAAACGCTTCGTCATACTCCGCCACCCCAAGCATCTTTGCATCGGTACCTAATTCCACGGTGCCTACTCCGATCGAGACCCGAACCGGTCCCATCACGATGGAAGTGGCATCGCGCAGGAGTTGTCCGTTACCGTACTGCATCGAAGTGCTTTCGAGCAGGCCTATGCCAAAGATATCGGGACGCTTGATAAGTGCATTCAACGCGGCGACTCCGCCAAGGGATGAGCCGCCGACTCCTGTATGTTCTCGCCCCTTCTTGATGCGATAGTGCGCGGCAACATAGGGCAGTACGTCTTCTGTCAGAAACTCGGGGACTCGCGCGCCTTGAAAGACTTTGGGGGCTCCGAAGAAGAGGGGATTTCCATAGGGAGCGTACTCCGAATCACGGTGCTCGTTACTGTCGATTCCGACGACGATGATCGGCTCCACTTCATGTTTCGCAATCAGCTCCGTGAGCGTCTCGTCGATCTTCCATTCGCCCTGCGAGCCGGGCGCCGTGCACCGATCGAAGAGCCATGTTCCGTCGAACATGTACAGCACCGAGTAGGTTGTCTTCTCTCGGGCTGCATCGCGATATCCCGGCGGCAGCCATATGCGTAGCTTCCGCTCATTTCCGTAGACCTTGCTTGTAAGAGGGACGATCTCAAGATCTCCCGTGACCGTGGAATGGCATGGTGCAGCGGTAGTCGGTGTCTGTCCGTAAAGAGAGTTGGACAAAGTGGTCACAGTTATCGCTATGAATGCCAACGCAAGACGAAGTCCTTTCAAAGTGAGCGTGGCGGCAACTGTATGTCCATAGCGAGTAGATGGGACGTCCGAAGAGGTTTTCATAGTCGGATTTCGACTATATCGAGATGCGACCATTCGTGCAAGCTTTCTCTCCACCACAAATCCGCCCCTTCGGAGCTCAACGCACGGAACAGAAGATATATGGTTTATCCCGCTGTAACTCCGAATAGGCACAATCAGCCCATGATCAAAACCATCGTTGCTCTGCTACTCGCTGTGGTCCTCCCTGTCTCCGCCCAGACGATTCTTGTTCATGCTCATCGTGGAGGGCGTGCATCACGGCCTGAGAACACCATCCCTGCTTTTCAGTTCGCTATCGATCACAAGGTGGACGCGCTGGAGCTGGACCTTGCTGTGACGAGGGACAACGTGCTGGTCGTCTCGCACTCGCCTTACCTCACCCAGCAGGAGGCAAAGGATCCGTTCATGAAGGCGGTCCTCGCCAACGAGCGGCACTGTGCAGGGCCGGTGTTGCCCCCGGGAACGCTGATCCATTCACTCACCCTGGCTGAGCTGAAACAGTACGACTGCGGCGCGACGACACTCACCGCTTTTCCGAACCAGGTCGCGGTTCCGCACACGATGATCCCCACCTTCGATGAGGTCCTCGATCTCGCTCCACAGGGGAGCTTCGACTTCAACGTCGAGACGAAGATCTTCGTCAGCCATCCGGAGATCACGCCATCACCCGAGGTCTTCGTGCAGAGGATCGACGAGGCGGTGCGGCGCCATCATCTGCAATCGCGGGTGATCCTGCAGAGCTTCGATTTCAGGACACTAAAGGCGATGAAGAAGATCGATCCCGAGATCCGTCTCTCCGCGCTCTTCGGGCAGGCGAAGTACGACACGTTCATGGGGATCACGGATCCCGACAAGAGCTTCCTGCACATCGCCGAGATTGCTGGCCTGTCGAAAGGAGATTTTCTTTCGCCCGACGAGAGCCTGGTGACGCCAGAGCAGGTTGCCGCCGCGCACAAGGCCGGACTCAAGGTCGTTCCCTACACCAGCAATACGCCCGACGGGTGGAAGAAACTTGCTACCGCGCAAGTGGATGCCATCATCACCGACGATCCTGCCGGTCTGATGGAATGGCTGCGTGCGCAGACGCCTCCACTGCATCCGTAGCAATTTCGCAGCGGGGAGCGCGCATTCTAAGCGCCCGGCTGCGTTGCGATCGCCGCACCGCAGCGCGGGCAGAAGCCTGCTCCGGCGGTAAGGGCTGCGCCACAGGCAGCACATACGAGGCTAGAGGCGGCGGGAGAACCGTTGACGCTGCCGGCGCGGATCTGTCCGGAGATGTAAGCCGCCTGCATCGCGTTGTAGGCACGGACGCGCCCGGGCATGAAGAACGCTTCGATAAACCCGAGCAGCACGGGAATGCCGGTCCAGCCAAAGAGCAGATAGAGGATGCCGAGGCCGTTGCGGTGGAGATAGAAGTGATGCGCTCCGAAGCCGCCGAGGAAGACGGCAAGGAGAACTCCCACAACCTCTTCGCGGCGTGCCTGATCGTATTCGGCGTAGAACCATGCGCGCTGATGCTCCGTCATTCCAGCGGTATAGAGAGGGTCGGTGTAGTTCAAGGGTGTGTCAGACCTCCGGTACTGATACAGGTACGCCGCAGATTGCCGTGCAGTTCCACTGAGCATCTCCGGCAGCGCCAAGACCAGGATGCGATTCGCGACTGAATTGATCGCATTTATAACATGTACCCGGACCAGGATGGTCGCGATTTACAAGGACTTTGACGTGATCTAGATTGAATTCCATAACGTTGGCTTGTGCGGGCAACAGAGCCGTGAGCAGAAGACTCAAACGGACCAGGAGGAGCAGCGATGGAACAGGTACATAAAGGACAGTGCGGACTTTGTACGCACTTCGGTGAGGGTCACTCTTCGGCGCCTGCGCTGGTTACGATTCTGAAGAGCCATGAGGCTCCTCTGAACATGGTGGATGAGTGCGGCCACCCGAAGAATATGGCGCTTCATCTGAAGGTAACCCCAATCAGCGGTTGCGATGGTTTTACTCCTGCTGCGCAGGCATAACAAGATTTTCCTCTCCTAACAGAAAGACCCGGGATCTCTTCCCGGGTCTTTCTGTTTCTGGCGATGTTCCCAAGTCAATAGATTGTCTGGATGAAGCTTGCGGCGGTTCCGTCCTCGGGATTGACGAAGTGCACGTCGTCGGGCGGGCGGCGTGGCGTGTCGATGGCGAGTACGGTGAAGGGGTGCTCCAGAACTCGGGGGAGAGCGTGGACAGTGTTCTTTTTGAAGAAGACCAACTCGCCGGGAGCGATGGATCGCGGAGCTGCGTCGGCGATAGCGATCTCGGCGCGCCCGGAGAGGACGTAGAGATATTCATCGCAACTGGTGTGGTAGTGGGCCGGTACGGGATGGTGGACGCGGAAGATGCGGCAGCTTGCGGCCTGCTCATCGGTGAGCCTGAGATCGGTAAGCATCGTCTCGGCGGTATCCGGCAGCGACGCTGCAAGCTGAGTGATGTTGAAGAACCTGCTTTCCTCCGGCATGGTGTACCCCCTATTACTTTTTGCGCAAAATCTTCATTCCATTGAATGATAGCTGTGGACCAACCGCGTAAGATATTGCATCGGCGATACTTAGCGGCAAAATATTGATATAGAAAGAGATAGCCCCGGGGCCTAAGCAGCGCGGGGCTTCATCTCATCTATTGAATCTCTTTAAAGTCTAGCAAATGGAAGCGAACTCATCGGCACCGGAAGACTGCTTTGTCTTGTGTGAGTTAGGGTGTTCGCGAGCTTGACAGAAAAGTTTGAGGGCTCTAAGCAAGACATTATTTTCTGCGGATAAGGTGAGGCGAGCAGGCGTCAGAAAAGGGATTGATGAGGAATGTGCCTGCGATTCCGGAGACGAGGATAGTTCCATCGGAGTTGAAGTGGGCGGTGCGGAACTCTTCTTCGGGAAGGTCGTTGATCCTCTGCCAGATCTCTCCGCGGTCCTGGCTGACATAGACGCCTGTGAGCGAGGTTACGACCTCGCGGTCCGGTCTCGCAGGGTCGACCTCGATGCTGTAAGCGCGAAGATTGGAGCCGGCTTCATCGGAGGTTCTGTGTAGCAGGAAGTGAGCGTTGGTCACGCGCCGCACCATGCCTGGACCGGATGGATTATAGATTCCCCAGCAGGCCGCGAGATGAAGTCCTCCCACGACGCTCATGCCGTGGATCGCGGAGTCGGGACCGACGCCATCGACGAGGCTCCACTTCATGGTTCGGAGGTTGAGAAGGTAAACCTGATCGCCGGTCCCCACATAGAGGAAGCGAGGATTGGATGGCCTTGCATCGTCGAACTGCATGGAGAGGAGGTCCATCCGGGTGGGGATGGGAGGAAGAGGACCGTCTTCGATCCACGAACCATCGTTGTCTTTGTGATAGGTGAAGATCTGGGGATCGAGATCGAAGTAGCCATACCCGAGGATGAGATGCTTGCCGTCGGAGGTCATCTCGACGACGTTTGCCCGGACTGGATCGCCACCTCTCTTGGGAATGGGGATTCTGGGCGGAGAATATGGAACCCTCGGGCCGGAGATGGTTTTGACCAGTGGTCCAACAGTTCCCGGCTGTGGGATGACCTGAAAGGCTCCCTGTTGCGTCGTGATCACGAAGGAAGTGCCACCGGGAGACACACTCAATCCATTTCGCAGGCCCTCGCCGATCTTTGCGTCGAAGTATCGGGAGTCGATACGCACGATTTGAGTCCATGTGGCACCTCCGTTGATCGATTTGGAGATGTACATGGCACGGTCGTGAAGCGGAACGGCATTGCTGAGATCGGCGGTGAGAGCCCAGATCACATCAGGATCGTTGGTGGCGGGGTCGCTGGCGAGGGTCTCGATAAAACTGCTGGCGAACTGGTGACTGCCTGGAAGGCTGGTCACGCGATGAACGCGACAACTTTCCATGTCGTCGGCTGCATCGTTATCACGAGGAGCCGGCGAAGAGGATGAGCTGGCAGCGGTGGAGTGAGGAGATATTTGTCCGTGCGCCATCCCGGAGACGAGCAGGAACAGGAGCAGGTTTTTTCTGCTGAGAGAGGACCGGCGAGTGTGCGGGATCGCCATGACCAAAGACCTTAGACCAAATTTACTGCAAGTCCGGCCGGGTTAGGCATGTAAGATCCGGAGCTATCTTTTACCGGGGTGCATATTTGAGATGGCCATCGCGCCAGGGAACGGCGGTGCGGGCGTTGAGATCGAAGACGACCTGACCGGCGCGGAGGGTCATCTCGGGCACGATGCGCTCAGTTCCGTCGACCTTTCCGCCGGTGAGATCGGCGTACCCGAAGTGACCGTGATCGACGCGGAGGACAGCGATGTCGGCGATGGCGCCGACGGAGATCTGGCCGAGTTCGGGATGTCCGATTTCGGTGGCCGGGTTGGTGGTGGATTCACGGATGACTTCGTTGAGAGGTACGCCGAGCGCGAGAATCTTGCTCATGACGTTGGGCAGGTTGAGCATGACGCCGGTGGCGGAGCCGACGTGGAGATCGGTGGAGATGGAGTCGGGGTAGAAGCCGCCCTTCACCATGGGTTCGGCGAGCGCGAAGTTGAAGGAACCGCCGCCGTGGCCGACGTCGAACTTGATGCCGCGTCTGCGGGCGTCGAGCATGTAGGGCGCGGGCTTGACTTCGGGAGTGAGCAGAGGCGCGGGCATGCGGAAGACGTGCGTGCTGATGTCGCCCGGACGAAGGAGAGTGGAGATCATCTGCTGATAGGACTTGTTGTCGAACCAGCCGAAGTCGACCATGACGGGAAGATGGTTGCGATTGCCTGCCTCGATGGCCTTTTGTACGGAGATGAAGTTGGGCTGCTGCCAATGCGCGGTCTTGATGCCGACGATGATGTCGCGGTTCTGCTCGATGGTCTTCGAGAGCGCGTCGAGGTCCATGTCGTGCTCATTCTGCTCGGCAACATCGTCGCTGTTGGCCATGCCTGCGCCGATGATGTTAAGGAAGGCGAAGATGCGCGTCTTGGAGGTGTCGATGATGCGGCGGCGGAACTCAGGGAAATCGCGCCAGCCGGAGGAGCCGGCATCGGCGATGGTGGTGACGCCGTTGGGTGTGGCCAGGACGTCGGCGGGGACGGAGAGGTCGCCGTTGCCCCAGGCGTCGTGACGAAGGCCGACGAAGACGTGCTCGTGAATATCGACGAGACCGGGCGTGAGATAGAGGCCGGTGATGTCGACGGATTTTTTCGCGGAGGCTGCGGAAATGGACGGCTCGATGGCGGCGATCTTGCCGTTGCG
>Ga0193742_1002286_pt1 | contig 11071 bp, 10 predicted proteins | sample L2c1metaG_FD_165511 | JGI IMG/M metagenome (GOLD analysis project Ga0193742, IMG submission 165511) | Soil microbial communities from a riparian zone of the East river system, Colorado, United States - L2c1 | ecosystem: Environmental > Terrestrial > Soil > Riparian zone | place: USA: East River... | reverse complement strand
GCTCGATCATCACGCCGCCGACCACCGCCGCACCCACGTAGCCCGCGGAGGCCACCAGCACCCGCTGCAGCGTCGGGATCTCCCCGGGGTAGCTCCACTGCGTCAGCCCGCCGCCGTGGCGGTTGACGGTCACGCTGCTCACGTCGCCGCCGAGCACCGTCGCCGCGGCGGCGTGCCCCGCCTCGTGCACCAGCGTGACGAACCAGCGGACCGGCAGGAGCGGCCACGCCGCCGAGAACAGCAGCCACAGCGCCGCGGTCACCCCGACGGTGGTGGTGAGCTCGCGGCGCTCCGCCGACGCCACATCCCCGACCGACGACATGCCTCATGCTGGCAGACTCCGGCTCGTGACCCGCCGCAGCCGCCCGTTCCGCCAGGTCGACGTCTTCACCGACACGCCGTACCGGGGCAACCCCGTGGCCGTGGTGCTCGTCGGCGACGACCTCGACACGGAGGCGATGCGGCGGTTCGCCCGGTGGACCAACCTCTCCGAGACGACGTTCGTCCTACCGACCACCGACCCCGGCGCCGACTACCGGGTGCGCATCTTCACCCCCGGCGGCGAGCTGCCGTTCGCCGGCCACCCCACGCTGGGCACCTGCCACGCCTGGCTCACCGCGGGCGGCCGGCCCCGGCGACCTGACGTCACCGTGCAGCAGTGCGGCGTCGGCCTGGTGCCCGTGCGCCGATCCGACGCGGGGACGCTGGCCTTCGCCGCCCCGCCGCTGCAGCGCGAGGGCCCGGTGGAGGAGCCGCTGGTGCAGCAGGTCGCCGAGGTGCTGGGGATCGACCGCGCCGACGTCCTCGACGCCGAGTGGGTCGACAACGGCCCCGGCTGGCTCGCCGTGCTGCTGGGCAGCGTCGACGCGGTGCTAGCGCTGCGGCCCGGCTCGTCCGACCTCGACATCGGCGTCGTCGCCCTCTACCCGCCGGCCGACGAGGGCGACTCCGCCGACCCGGCCGACCCGGCCATCGAGGTGCGCGCCTTCTTCCCCAAGGACGGCGGCTCCAGCCTCGCCGAGGACCCGGTCACCGGCAGCCTCAACGCCTCGCTGGCCTCGTGGTTGCTGCGCACCGGCCGGGTGACGGCGCCCTACGTCGCCGGTCAGGGGACCGTGCTGGGCCGCGCCGGCCGGGTCTCGATCGACGTCGACGACGCCGGGACCATCTGGGTGGGCGGCGGCACCGTCACCTGCATCGAGGGCACCGTGACCGTCTGAGAACGTCTGCGGACTGATCCGCCTTGTCTCGTGTTGCGGTGCTGTGCTGCCGGAGACCCCGCTGGCGAGCCGGTGCTCGGCTGCCAAATTCCCACGCGTGGGCTGCACGAACGACGCACCTGCGGGGTCTCTGAACGTCGCGCTCCGTAGTTCTCCCGGCATGCTTGGTACGGACAGGGTTGGGTGGGCAAAGGGGGCGCGGGTGGAGACGACGTCGACTCCGGGCTGGTACACGGACCCGACGGGACGGCACGAGTACCGCTACTGGACCGGAAGCCAGTGGTCGTCGCGCGTCGCCGACAGCCAGGCCGAGGTGCTCAACCCGACGGAGGCGCTCGCCGAAGCGACCGCGCCCGACGAATCGGTGGACCTCCTGCCACCGGACCACGTCCCGACCCAGAGCCCTACCTGGCGCCCACGCGGCCGGCGACGACCCCGCCGCCGGCGCACGCTGGCCATCGCCGCCGGCGCGGTCCTGGCCCTCGTGGCGGTGGCGGCCGTCGTGCTCGTCGTCCTCGACCCCGGCGAGGTGGTGAGTCCCGACGACCCGGGGTCGCCCGGGTCGTCCGGCTCCTCCCCGCCTGAGCCGGACGACCCGCTGACGGCGGCGGTGGCCGGCTACGTGACGACCACGTCGGCCGGTGCGGTCGACGGCGCCGACGCCGGCTGCATGGCGGAGAGCATCGTCGACACCGTGGGCACCGACCGGCTCACCGAGGTGGGCGTCCTCGACGGCGCCGACCTGCTCACGGCCCTGAACCGGGAGGAGGTGCAGTCCGGTCTGCCCGTGGCGATGGAGTGCCTCGACGACGCCACGGTGGAGGCGCTGATCGCCGCCACCCTCAAGCCCACCGTGCTCGAGCGACTCGACGCCGAGAGCCCGCAGTGCCTGGTGCGCGGCTGGATGGACGGCTTCGGCCGCGAGCGGTTCGTGGAGATCTACGCCCTCTGGGCCAGCGGTGCGTCGGCCGAGCTGACGACGTTCCTCGACCCGGACGAGCTCGGAACCCTCGGCCGCGTCGTCGCGGAGTGCAAGGGCGCCGGCTGACCCGCCGACCCGGCTACTCGCCGATGTCCTCGTTCCAGAGGTCGGGGTGGGCGGCCACGAACTCGTCCATGAGGGCCACGCAGCGGGGGTCGTCGACCACCTCCACCTCCACGCCCCGCGATGCCACGTAGGCCTCGGGCCCGGCGAACGTGCGGCTCTCGCCGATCACCACCCGCGGGATGCCGTACAGCAGGATCGCCCCGCTGCACATGTCGCACGGCGAGAGCGTGGAGTAGATGGTGGCCCGCCGGTAGTCGGCCGCCGGCCGCCGTCCCGCCCGCTCCAGGCAGTCCATCTCGGCGTGGAGCACCACGCTGCCGTCCTGCACCCGCCGGTTGTGGCCCCGGCCGACGATCTCGCCGTCGATCACGAGCACCGAGCCGATCGGGATGCCGCCCTCGTCCCGGCCCGCCAGAGCCTCGGCAAGAGCGGCGTCGACGAACGGATCGCGGCTGGTCATCCGGCCACCGTAGGCCCATCCAACCACCCCGCCGCCGCCCCAAGCGGTCTCGGGCTTCGCCGAGGCAATAACGTCTTTGGACATGGCGCGCTTCACCCGAGGGTTCAGCGGTCGGCGGCGCGGTGGGGAAGACCAGCGGCTCCCGCCCGGCCAGTACGACGCCGGCAACACCTGGCCGGTCCTCAACGCCGAGATTACCCCCAAGATCGACCCCGCCACGTGGACCTTCACCGTGGAGGGCCTGGTCGAGCAGCCCACCACCTGGACGTGGGACGACGTCCACGCCCTTGCGCCGTCGAGCTACCAGGGCGCCATCCACTGCGTCACCACGTGGTCGAAGTTCGACATGACCTTCACCGGCGTCGCCGTCGACACCCTGCTGGAGATCGCCCGGCCCCAGCCGACCGCCACCCACGTCGTCGCCTTCTCGCAGACCGGCTACACCACCAACCTCCCGCTGGCCGACGTCACCGACGGCAAGGCCTGGATCACCTGGGAGGTCGACGGCGAGCCGCTGTCCCGTGACCACGGCGGCCCGGTCCGCATGATCGTGCCGCACCTCTACTTCTGGAAGAGCGCCAAGTGGGTCGCCGGCCTGCGCCTCCTCGACCACGACGAGCCGGGCTTCTGGGAGGTCAACGGCTACCACGACCGGGGCGACCCCTGGCTGGAGCAGCGCTACCAGGGCGACTGACGTGGTGAGCATCCCCTGGCGGGTCGCCACCGTGGTCGGCATCACCGACGAGACGGCCCGCGCCCGCACCTTCCACCTCGCCGTGCCCGACCGCCCACCCCACCGGGCCGGCCAGCACTACGTGGTGCGCCTCACCGCCCCGGACGGCTACACCGCCTCGCGCTCGTACTCGGTCGCCTCGCCGCCCGACGACACCGACCGCCTCGACCTCACCGTCGAACGCCTCGACGACGGCGAGGTCTCCACCTTCCTGCACGACGAGGTGGTGGTCGGCGACGAGCTGGAGGTGCGGGGGCCCATCGGCGGCTGGTTCGTGTGGGACGGCGACGCCCCCGCGCTGCTGGTCGGCGGCGGCTCCGGCGTGGTGCCGCTGATGGCGATGCTGCGGCTGGCCCGTCGCTCGGGTCGCTCCGACCTCGTGCGGCTGGTCCTCTCCGTCCGCAGCCCGGACGACCTCTACTACGCCGACGAGATCCCCGGCCCCGAGACCACCGTCGCCTACTCCCGGGCGGCGCCGCCGGGCGACGGGCGTCCGGTCGGTCGCCTGCGCGCCGACGACCTGGCGCCGCACCTCCGCGACCTCGGCGACGACACCACCGTGTACGTCTGCGGGTCGGCCGGCTTCGCCGGCGCCGCCGGTGACCTCTGCGTCGACCTCGGCGTCCCCGCCGAGCACGTCCGGGTGGAGCGCTTCGGCCCCAGCGGGTGACGAGCGGACGGGACCGCCATAGTGGGGGCGTGAACTTCCTCGGGCACACGTTCGTGGCGCAGGCGACGGGCGCCGACGACCCCGAGTTCCTGTTCGGCGCCGCGCTGCCCGACCTGGTGTCGATGGCCGGCGTGCGCCTCGACCGCGGCGGCCTCGACGGTCGCCTGAGCGAGGGCGTGCGCTGCCACATCGAGGTCGACGCCGCGTTCCACGCCCACCCCGAGTTCCGCACCGGGATGGCGGCGATCCGGTCAGGCCTGGCGGGCCACGACCTGGGGCGCGGCCCGGCCCGCGCCATCGGCCACATCGGCTGGGAGCTGCTGCTCGACGGCACGCTGCTCGGCTCCGCCACGGAGACGGCGTTCTGGCGGGCGCTCGACGTGGCCCCGCAGCACGCCGACGTGGTGGTGCCCGGCGACCGGGAGCGCTGGGACCGTTTCCTCGACCGCCTGTCGGTCACGCCCCGGCCCGAGCTGCGCTACGACGACCCGGAGTGGGTCGCCGAGCGTCTCTACCTCATGCTCTCCGGGCGGCCGCATCTGAGCTTCCCGCTGGCGTCGGTCCCCGCGGTCACCTGGGTGCTGGAGGACCAGCTGCCCGCCGTGGTCGCCGTCGCCGACACGGTCCTCGCCGACCTCCCCTGAACCCCGACCAAGCGCCACGCTGTGTGGTGGTGCAGAATAACGGTCATGTTGGGGCTGGTGGACTTCGTCAGGGCTGTGCGCGGCACGGTCCGGTTGACGCTCCGACGTATCCATCCGCTGGCAGGAGCGGTGACGGTGGCGGTGGTCTGGTTGTTGGCTCTGGGGTCGCTCTTGTGGGTGACCCGGGAGGACGCCTCGTCCTCGCCGTCGCAGGATGCGACGTCGGACACGGAACGTAGTGACAACGGTACGGACGACCGGGACGGGTCCTCGAGCCCGTCCGGGCGCGACGGTCCCGACGGCGCGCGCTGGGAGACCTCGACGCGCCTCGAGTCGTCGATCGAGGGGACCGACAGCGACGACGCGGACGATCCCGCGGGCGGCACCGACACCGAGCCCGACGGCAGCGGTGGGTCGGTGCTCGACTCGCCCGTTGAGCCGGGCCAGCTCGAACCGCCGTCGACGGGATCGACGTCGCCCTCGTGGGTCGAGCCCGACCCGACGACCACCTCGCCTACGACGACGCCCTCCACGTCGGGCCCGACCACGTCCACGACGACCGAGCCGCCGCCAGGCGATTCGGGCAACGGCGGGGGCCTGCTCGGCGCCCTGCTCGACCTCCTGCTCCCCTGACCAGGCCGGGCAGCGAACAGGGGTGCATGTTCGCACACTGCACGCATTCGTTTCGCCCACCTTGCGTAGTGTCATGGAGACGTAACGAGCAGCCGGGTACTCTGCACCCATCGGCTCAAACGGTGGGGGGCTCCCAGCATGACCTTGCAGGTGCGTGACTCGCAGGTGGTATCACCGCAGCTGGATTCGCTGCGGACAGCTCTGGCAGAACCGCTCGAGAGGGTCCACACCCATCCGGTGTACGCCGCGGTGGATTCGGTGGACGACCTCCGGGCCTTCATGGAGCACCACGTGTGGGCGGTGTGGGACTTCATGAACCTGGTGAAGGCCATCCAGCAGCGCTACACGTCCACGGTCATCCCGTGGACGCCGCGGGGCGACGCCACCGTGCGCCGCTTCGTCAACGAGATCGTGCTCGAGGAGGAGAGCGACGAGCACCCCGTCGGCCGCGGCTTCTGCAGCCACTTCGAGCTCTACGTGGGCTCGATGGAGGAGGTCGACGCCCGCACCGAGCAGGTGTCGCGCTTCGTCGACAGCCTCGGCTCCGGCGTCGACTTCGAGGTGGCGCTGGCGGCCAGTGGCTGCCCGCCGGCGGTGGCGAACTTCCTCAGCACCACGTGGACGGCGGCGGGGGCGAGCGACGAGGAGCTGGTGGCGGCGTTCGCGTTCGGTCGGGAGACGGTGATCCCGATCATGTTCGACCGCATCCTCCACGAGGCCGGCGCGCTCGACGACGCCGAGCTGCTGCGCCACTACCTGGTGCGCCACGTGCAGCTCGACGGCGACTCGCACAGCGACATGGCTGAGTACCTCCTGGTCTCCGCGTGCGGCGACAACCCCGAGCGCTGGGCGCGGGCCGAGATCTCGGCGCGGGCCTGCCTCGAGGCTCGGGCGCAGCTGTGGGACGCGGTCGGCGAGCTGGTGGAGGCCAAGCTCAACTGAAATCGCGCCAATTGGCGCACGGTTTTTGGCCACCACAGCGGGTGAGGGAACTACGTTGCGTGTTCGACGGACCCCTGAAGTTCCCCTGCACCACCTGCTCCACATAGCCCTCCGAGCGATGTCTGCACGCGCCTGAGGCACCCGACGGCTCTACACCTGCTTCCGTTCACGTCGAACGCGCGCGCCCCGCCATCGCTTCCTGCACCCCACGGGAGGACGCGTGCTGTTGTCGTCCGAAGCCGAAGAGGTCACCCCGGTCGAGCGCGTGCTGCTCGCCACGCCGCGCAGCTTCTGCGCCGGAGTGGAGATGGCCATCAAGGCGCTGGCCTGGATGGTGCGGACCTTCGACCCGCCCGTCTTCTGCTACCACGAGATCGTCCACAACCGGCTGGTGGTCGAGCGCTTCCGCCGGGCTGGCGTGGTGTTCGTCGACGACGTGGACGACGTGCCCGCCGGAGCCCCGCTCATGCTGTCGGCGCACGGCTCGGCGCCCGAGGTGGTGCGGGCGGCCCGCCGGCGCTCACAGCTGGTGGTCGACGCGGTGTGCCCGCTGGTGCAGAAGGTGCACCACGAGGTGCGCCAGCGCAGCGAGAAGGGCCATGCCGTCGTCTACGCCGGGCACGCCACCCACGACGAGGCCGTCGGCACGCTGGCGGTGGCGCCGGCCCGGACTTACCTGGTGGGGCGGCCCGACGACGTGGTCGACCTGCGCGACCTCGACGGCCCGGTCGCCTTCCTGGCGCAGACCACGCTCGGGGTCGACGAGTGGAAGGAGATCCTGGCGGCGGCGCGGCGGCGCTTCGGCGACGTGTGGGTCCCGTCTCGCAGCGACCTGTGCTTCGCCACCACCAACCGCCAGGCGGCGGTGAAGGCGATGGCGCCGCGGTGCGACGCCGTGGTGGTCATCGGCTCGGCCAACTCGTCGAACACGCTGGCGCTGGAGAAGGTGGCGCGGCGGTCGTCCGGGGGTGCGCGGGTGGTGCGGGTCGACGGGCCCGACGACGTCCCGGCCGGCCTGGGCGCCACGGTCGGCGTCACCGCCGGGGCGTCGGCGCCCGACGAGCTGGTGCGCCGGGTGGTCGCCCGGCTGGCGCCCCGCTACGGCGTCGAGATGGTCGACGTGACCAGTGAGGACGAGTACTTCCCGCCGCCCCGGGAGCTGCGTGACCTGCTGCGGTCACGGGGCGAGGAGGGGTTGCTCGACGACGACCGCGCGGTGGCGGCCAGCGAGGTGCTCGACGCCCTGCGGTTGGCGGCACCGGACGCGACCGGAACGGTGACGGTCGTAGGTGCGGTTCCGGTTCCGGTTCCCGGAGCTGTACCCATCCCCGCCCGGGCGACGGCGTTGCAGCACCTCGGTGCCTACAGCGCCCGGGTCGACGCCACCACCGCCGACGTCGTCGACGACGAGGTGCCCGACGCCTGGCTCCGGGCCGCGATCGGCTACCACCTCGGCTGGCACGACGAGCAGCTCCGCCCCCTCGCCCCCGACGCCCGCACCCCGGCCGGCAAGAAGCTCCGGGCCACCCTGGCGGTCCTGGCGTCGCGAGCCGCCGATCCCACCTCCACCGGGGACGTCGACGCGGTGCTGCCGTTCGCGGCGGCGGTGGAGCTGGTGCACAACTGGAGCCTCGTGCACGACGACATCGAAGACGGCGACCGCACCCGTCGGGGGCGGCCGGCGCTGTGGACGGTGGTGGGGGAGCCGCACGCCATCAACATCGGCGACTGCACCTACGCCCTCGCCCTGCGCTGCATCGAGCGGTCGCCGGCCCAGACCGCGGAGCTGCTGTCGCAGCTGGCCCGCACGGCGGTCGACCTGACCGTCGGCCAGATGCGCGACCTCACCTTCGAGACGGTGCCCGACATCGGCGTCGACCGCTACCTGGAGATGATCGAGGGCAAGACCGGCGCCCTGCTGCGCTGCGCCACCTACGGCGGGGCGCTCGTCGGGTCCGGCGGCGACCCGGCCATCGCCGCCGCCTTCGGGGAGTTCGGGCGGCGGCTCGGCCTCGCCTTCCAGATCCGCGACGACGTCCTCGGCATCTGGGGCACCGACACCGAGACCGGCAAGCCCACCGGCGCCGACATCCGCCGGCGCAAGAAGAGCCTGCCGATCGTCCTCGGGCTGGAGCGGTCGCAGGGCACCACCCGGGTGCTGCTCCAGCGGCTCTACGCCCAGCAGTTCCCCCTGACGGCAGCCGACGAGCAGTTCGTGCTGGAGGCTCTCGACGACTGCGGCGCCTACGGGCTCGCCCAGGCCTGGGCCCGCCGGCACCGCGGCGAGGCGCTGGCCGCCCTGGCGCCCCTGGCCGAACGGGCCGTCGCCCCGGACGCCCGCGCCGCCTTCGCCGCCCTGCACCTCCTCGCCGACTTCGTGACCGAACGAGACCACTGACGCCGCCCACCGACCAACCGACAGCCCACCAACCCCACCGACAGGAGTCGTCATGACGGAGACCATGGACCCGGCCGCCGCCACCGAGAACGGCCACTCGCAGCTGAGCCTGGGCACGGACGCCGCCCGCAACCTGGCCACCACCACCAAGACCATCCCCCAGATGCAGGGCATCACCTCCCGGTGGCTGCTGAAGATGCTGCCCTGGGTGCAGGTGAACGGCGGCGCCTACCGGGTGAACCGTCGCCTCACCTACGCGCTGGGCGACGGCCGCGTCAGCTTCACCGCCACCGGTGCCGACGTGCGGGTGATCCCCAACGAGCTGCGGGAGCTGCCGCTGCTCCGCGCCCTCGACGACGAGGGGGTGCTCCAGGCGCTGGCCGACCGCTTCGTACAGGTGGACGTCGGGCCGGGGGAGCTGCTCGCCGAGACGGGCGGGCTCGCCGACCGCATCGTCCTCATCGCCCACGGCAAGGTCAACAAGGTGGTCCCCGGCAAGTACGAGGGCGAGACGCTGCTCGACGTGCTGGCGGACGGCGACTTCTTCGGCGACCAGCAGCTGGCCCAGCCCGAGAGCGAGTGGCCCTTCACCGCCAAGGCCGTCACCGCCTGCACGCTGCTGACGCTGTCGCGGCCGGGCCTCGAGGAGCTGATCACCATGTCGGAGGGGCTGCGGGCGCACGTCGACGAGTACCGCAACGCCCCACCGCGCGCCCAGAACAGCCGCGGCGAGGCGGAGATCGAGCTGAGCTCGGCCCACGAGGGCGAGGCCCTGGTGGCCGGCACGTTCGTCGACTACGAGGCCAGGCCCCGGGAGTACCAGCTCAGCGTCGCCCAGACCGTGCTGCGGGTGCACAGCCGGGTGGCCGACCTCTACAACGACCCGATGGACCAGGTGGAGCAGCAGCTGCGGCTCACCATCGAGGCCCTGCGCGAGCGCCAGGAGCACGAGATGGTGAACAACCGCGAGTTCGGCCTGCTGCACAACGCCGACTTCGGGGAGCGCCTCCGCACCCGCTCCGGCCCGCCCACCCCCGACGACCTGGACGAGCTGATCTCGCGGCGCACCAAGCCGCAGCTGTTCCTGGCTCACCCGCGGGCCATCGCCGCGTTCGGCCGCGAGTGCACCCGGCGCGGCGTGTACCCGGACGCGGTCGACGTCGGCGGCCACTCGCTGCCGGCGTGGCGCGGCGTGCCGGTCTTCCCGTGCAACAAGATCCCGATCAGCGACCGCGGCACCACGTCGATCATGGTCATGCGGCTCGGCGAGGAGGACCGGGGCGTGGTGGGCCTGCACCAGACCGGCATCCCCGACGAGTACCAACCCAGCCTGTCGGTGCGGTTCATGGGCATCAGCGAGCGGGCGATCATCTCCTACCTGGTGAGCGCCTACTACTCGGTGGCGGTGCTGGTGCCGGACGCGCTCGGGGTGCTCGAGGACGTGGAGATCGGCCAGTTCGATGACTAGGCGTGCGCCATGATCCGCAGGACACGCCCCGTCCGGCCGGCCGGGAGCGCCCGGCTGGCCCGCCGACGCCGCCGGCGCTGGCGCATCGTGCTCCTGGCGGGGGCGGGCCTGCTGGTCCTGTACTACGGCCTGGTGATCGGCAGCATGCGGCTGCACGACACCAGCGCCGTGGCGCTCGACGACGGCGGCCTGTCGCCGGGGGCGGACCGGGTCACGCTCGAGGTGGAGGCGGTCGACCTCGACACCGGCACCGGCGCCTTCGACGTCCAGGTGCTGCCGGTTCCCCGCGGCAGGTTCGTCGGCAAGTCGACGGGTGAGCTGCGCGAGCCGCTGACGGTGCAGATCGTCTCCCCGGGGCAGCCGCCGGCGAGCTTCGACTTCCCCGCCGGGCAGGTGGTCGACCCCGTCGGCGCCTCGCTGTCGACCACGGTCGGGGCGCAGAGCTACCCGTTCGACCGGCCCCGGGTGGTGTTCCGGCTGGAGGCGTCGAGCCGCGACCGGAGCGTGCCGGTCGGGGTCGAGGTGGTCGACCGGACCGAGGGCTGGAACCTGTCGGGCACGGTCGACGAGACCGACGACGTGCTGCGGGTCGACCTGGACGCCGGGCGCGAGATGCTGCCGATCAGCTTCACGCTGTTCTACGTCGGCGGCATCGTGGTGGTGGCGCTGATCACCATCGTGCTCATCGGCGGATCGATCGTCCGCCGGCAGGTCGGCTTCGACCAGATCATCTGGCTGGGGGCGATGCTCGTGGCGATCCCGGCGGTGCGCAACGAGATGCCCGGGGTACCGCCGATCGGCACGGCGGTCGACCTGTTCGTGTTCCTGCCGTCGGTGGCGCTCGTGGGCGCCACC
>Ga0193742_1002285_pt1 | contig 11073 bp, 21 predicted proteins | sample L2c1metaG_FD_165511 | JGI IMG/M metagenome (GOLD analysis project Ga0193742, IMG submission 165511) | Soil microbial communities from a riparian zone of the East river system, Colorado, United States - L2c1 | ecosystem: Environmental > Terrestrial > Soil > Riparian zone | place: USA: East River... | reverse complement strand
TCAGCACCATTCCAACATTGCTGCACGCAATTGAACGTGTCGGCCGTTGAAAGTTTGTACGGCGCGTCCTTTACTTCATACCAAATTCGATCAAGGCCGCCTCGGGAACGCCACAGAGTCAGCGCGATTGCCTCCCGTCCCGCTATTGCTTCCGACTGCAATTTGGAGGAGAGGGCATAGACATCCCAATCAGCTTGTTCGCATTTTACTAGGTAGTCGGCTGGGGGCTCTACGTCTGTCGCAGCGTTGATATACCATCCTGCGCGAAACGCCTCCCGCGCCCCAGGTTTCGGTTCAATAGTTTGTGCCGGGACGACTGCGCGAGCCGCTGTCGATGATGCTGAGTTGGTGTCAGGCTCGAATGAGGCGAGGGCGGCAGTTATTTCGCGGGAGAATTTCGGAGCAAGATCATTGCCCGGACGTGCATTGATGTCGAGATAGTTACGCAATCGCAGCAACAAGTCCCGCACGTTCCTCTCGGATGGGTGGGTCATAGATTATTCCTTTCTCTCAAGCCGATGCCAAAACACAGAAAATGAACCCAAAAAAACAAACCTGAATGATAGGTGTCCAAGGCCAGTGCCAGCCACGATTAGAGCCGTAGTCCCCGTCACGTAGGCTAACGTCCAAGTAGTCGGCGCGATGGACCGCAAATACCAGGAGAAGGAATAGAGCTACTGTGGTCTCGATCATCTATTCGTTGCCAAATTTGGCCAGTTGCTCAGCCACATCATACCCTAACTTGAGGCGCAAAGCCTCGAAGGCCTCAGCGAACATGCGCAGCTCGAGCTCGACGATGAAGTCGGGTGCGTGGAGGTCGATCAACCTGCCGAGTCGGGATGCCCGCATGGCCGCCCGCTTCCGAGTGTCCTCGACGGGTTCGGCTTTGTACATATCGATTTTCTCCTGGCGCGTACTGATGTTCATCTCTCCCTCCTCCTATACTTCGTGGTGAAATTGGACATACTGGGGGTCCCCTCATTCCAGATGAACCAGGGCCAGGCAACGATCGTGATAACATAAGCGACGGGCCGGAGGTCCGTCCGAGTCGCGAAGGCTGATACGATACCCGAGAGGAAGTAGAGGATCAAGATCCAAGTCACCATTTTCATTTCTCCCAGTGGATGGTCTAGTATAGTGCAGCCGAGAGGGCCAGGAGGAAGAGGCCGACCTTCAGGTCGGCCCTCCCCGAGTAGCCATCCCAGATGAAAGCCGCATGGCCTATGGTCGCGGCGTAGGTTTCAATGTAATGCAACTCCTATCAGGAGAAGCAGCAATCCGCAGAGAAGCATGATTGTTGTCACTCCTGACTCCTTGACGTGCTGCTCGTAGCCCAACTCCCAGCCGCACTCGAAGGCGTGCTTGAGTTCGTCGGTCGAGCAGGTGCTATGGTTGAAGCGATGCGACAACATGAAGCTGTGAAAATCTTGCTGCACTGTTGCCATGGCATTCTCCTCACATCTCCGTTGTTTCGAAATAGATGCGATTGTCGCTGCCCCAGACCACGCAGAAGCCGCGCGTGGTCGGAACGACCTTGGCCCCGGCGCCGAACATGTTGGCGCCGCGCATGGAGTTGAGGAATATGCCGATGCCGCCCCGGGCCGCACTGATGAGCTCGGTGCGACGAACATCCGCGTCTAGCAGCTTGGTCTTCGCAATGTCGAACGCCTTCTCGATCCTCGTCTCGACGGCGCGCTTCACGATCTCGGCATCGGAGTGCACCGACTCGGACATGATGCGCTCGTTGTTCAGGTATGCCGCGTATGGCTTGCGCTTATCCATGCGTCGCACCGCGTAGCGTCCGACATTGTCCACGTCGGTGTGCCACGTGCTCTGCGTCTTGTCCCAGCGCACGATCGGTTTGTTCATCATTGTCACAGTCATCGTAGTCTCCTGTTATATGAGTGAGCCGTTGAGATGCAACGGTCGATTGGTGGGATATATCTCGATCCAGTAGCCGGTGGCATTGTGGCGAATCTCGGCGTACATACTGCCGTCCGCCGCCACGTGCGAGTAGCGCATGGCGGCGACCTTGCCGTAGCCGAGCTCGGTCAGCTTGTCCAGCGCGGCCTGCTCGGTTGGCAGGTACGCGCGCATCAGGCTGTTGAGAGCGTCGATGCCCGCGTTGACATCGGCCTGCGAGTCGCCCGTCTTGATGACGCGAAACTTGCTGCCCTTCGGCCAGTCCCTCTTGGTGTCGTGCATCTCCTGCACGACCACGGCCTTGTCGTAGTCCCCGAACTGCGGCGACCACTGCTGACCCTCCGCCTTCGGGTAGACCGCCAGTGTGTAGTAGACGCGCTTAGACATTTCCGCATTCCTCGAATATGGTCTCGAGTGCCCGGTGCACCATTGCACCGTCCACCATGTTATGCGTGACTCTCACCTGTTCCTCCTGCTCGCCGATGCAGACCGTCTCGAGGTCGGCACGCGACAGCTTGGCCAATGCGGCCTCGACTCTTGGCAGATCGACGCGAATCTCCTCATTGGCAAAGTCGATCTCGCCAAGGTGGCACGGGTGACCACTGAGACCCTGATCGTTGGCGATGATCTCCATCGCCAACTGGATGGTGGGATAGTCGGTGTCCCGAATCATGTCTGCTCTCCCTTTAGCGTGAACAGTTGACCGCCGTACTCGTCGCCGTTCTCCAGCACGAGCAGTGTCTCGCCGTCGAGAACCAGCGTGTAGTTATTGGCAAAGGTGCCAATGAGCGGATGCTTGCTCTCGCAGCCGGCGAAGCCGAGCCAGTCGTCTCGGGTGAATGCCCGCATCTCTGTGGCGACCAGCATGCGGAGAGCAAACTCCGCGGCGACATTAGTTCTAACAATCGTGTTCATCTGCATGTTCCTTTGTGAAACGCACGGACAGTGCGCTAGTCGAGAGCCAGTAGATTGTGCGCTCGTCGTCATAGATGTAGGTGTAGCCGTGAGAGTCCTCAGGAAACTCCGCGGCGTACTCGTCGAGTATGGTCATGCATCGGCCACTCAGCCGATGCCGGAAGCGCGCGCCGAACATGCTGCTCATCGGCGTGCCGCCTCCCCGAATGTCTCGAGCGCGCACAGTGCGATCGACTTGCTGACCACGTTGGGTCCCCACTGGTACTCGTACTCCTCGCCCCGCCTCGCGACTACGAGGACGGAGCGACCGAACGTGCGAGTAAAGTCACTGTCCGACGCCAACCCCTCGAAATGCTGGAGCATGGTGCGGGCGTCTCTGCGGTTCATCATGTTACCTGACCTCCACTACATAGCGCAGCCCATCGGGCGTGGGAAACTGCTTGACCACGACGGTCACCTCGGGGAATGTCTCGAAGATCTCCTCGAGACGGGCGGTTAGTTGCGACTTTGTCAGGTATGTCACTGGCCAATCCTCATGGCGCGGTTGTAGCGCGCCAGTTTCTTTTGTGCGGAGTAGAGAACTAAGTAGCCGATCAGCGCCGCGACGCACACGGCGGCGGGCAGCATCCACAGTTGGTATTGCATGTTACTTGACCCTCCTCTTACCGTTCGTATCAAAATGATCTTCGTGCATACGATCCTGCCGCTCTTGGCTTCCCGCATTGTCGTAGGCTTTAACAAACGCCGTGCGTTGGGCGAGCGTCGGATTCTTGCTGAGCTGCGCAGGCCCAATGCCGATCGCCATGGTGCGAATCTCCTCGGCAAGCTGATGCTTTTCGAATTTCGTCATGGTGTAACTCCTTGCTGGTTTAGAACCGACGCCAGAGCGTCGTGATAACGGGACGTTATCCTCAAGCCGCGTCTCTGACGCGCGGCTTGCAGCTAAAGTCCCTTCTGCCGTTTCTCGCCGCCCGGGGCCGCGTGGTGCGCTTTGCTGTTTTGCATGCGGGGCACATTGCGGGCGTTTGGGCTGGCGCTACTTTGGCAGCGCTTTGATTATGAAGAATCTCGGTGGGATCGGGTGTTGCGTGCGTCTGACACATTTGGCCACTAATGGGCACGGGGCGCGTTGCGCATGCTGCGGCGGGGGCGGGGCACAAATAGCGTGCGCCCCGAGAGTTGATGCTCCCGACCTTGGCAGAGATTTGAATGTCAAACAGCGGCGGGCGTTTGCCCTTGTTAGTTTTGTTGGCGTGGAGGGGAGGCCAGTGCTCAGAGCAACGGGGGCCGCCTTGGTACGCCCGCACATTATACTGGGAATATTCTGGCCGGGGCAGGCCCAATCGGTCCACTGGTGGTCATGGTTAATGGATATTTAACGGCCCCGGTTTGTCCACTGGTGACGGCCCCGGGCCTGCCCGGGCCTGCAATAATGGGCCTTACCCGGGGCAGGCAGGCCCCGCCAGCGCCCCGGGCCTGCCCGGGCAGGCCACAGGGCCAGCGCCCGGGCGCGGGGCCAGCGGGGCCTTGCCAAACCGGGCCGCCCGGGCCTAGCTAATGGACAGCTGCCCGGGGCAATGGTTGCGCGGGGCCGCCAACAAGAGGAGAGACCAGCATGTTTATGGGCAGACGCAGCACGGCGCGCGAGCGCGTACAACTTGGCCAGCGCGCCACGCACATCATCCACTACAATACGAAGGAGGAGAAAAAAGCACATCAGGTCATCAGGTATCTGGCTTGGCTGCACCGCGCTGGTGTCAAGCTCGCAGCCGAGCGGCGCGCCAAGGGCGCGCCCAATCTCGCACTGGAGAGAGGAAACCAGCAGGGGGCAAAGGAGCTGCTCACTCTCGCACGCATCATAAGCAAGGCAACCGCTGCAAAATAAGCAGCGACCACGACGAGGGGCGGTCCGCGAGGGCCGTCCCTTTTTCTATGCCGCGAGTTTGGGTGCCATTCCCTTGCCGACGACGCGGGCCTGCTTGAACGGATACTTGGCGGTCCCCCACGTGGTTCCCCACTCCTCGTCCACGCGCATGGGCACGCGCAGCTGAACGACCTCGCGCATGATCTGGCCGATGCGCCTGCCGTCGCGCTCGCGAGCCAGCGAGAACCCTAGCTCGTCGTGCATCTGAATCATGGGCACGTATCCCTCGCGCCAGCACGCCAGCATCGCCCTCTTTACCTGACGCGCCGCGCCTCCCTGAATGAGACGATTCATCGCCTTGCGCGTGTCGGCCCGCCGCAAATTCAGGCCGTGCCACGGATGATGCTCGTCCTGAGTGCGTGCAATGGCCTCCGGCTTGCGACACGGATACATAGGCCGCTGCTCGGCGAAACCGCGCTCGCGCTCGGAGCGCTCTATCCAGCGCGGCTCCCAGTCGTCAAAGTGCGAGCGCGCGCCGTCGAACATCTTGATGAAACCCATCTGCTGAGCCTGCTTATCGCAAATGTCGTTGAGCTGTTTCACGAACGGCATCTCTCCGTCATACTGACCCATCACCCTGCCCGCCTCCTCGAATGACATGCCTGTCATGATGGCGAACTTGCCGACCCCCGCTCCGTACGCCTTGGCAAAGTTCACGTCCTTGGCGCGCCGTCGTGTCAGGCCAGTCATCTCCACGACCAGTTGATGAAAATCGGTGTTTGGATCGTTGAGATATTTCTCCACTGCCTCGTCGGCCTTGCGACAATCGAGAATTGACGCGTAGTGCACGATCAGCCGATACTCCTGCTGACTGTAGTCTGGCGCGAACCAGAGCTCTCCCTCCTCCGGCTCGAACGACGTGCGAATCTCCTTGGCGATCTCCTCTGTCAAGTCCCAGCCCTCGACCGGGTCGGGCCGGCTCGGCATCTGCTGCACTGGTGGATCAGAGTACGAGAAGCGGTGCGAGCGCGTGCCTCCGTCCTCGGTCTTGAACTGATTGATGGTCGCGTGGATACGCCCCTTGGAGGTCGAGTAGTCGATCAGGTAGCCCTTGACGAACTTGTCCGCCGACTCGATGCACTGCTTCGCCTCGGCCACCGCGCGCGGAAACCAGTGCGGGTCGCCACGCATCCAGTCCTTGCCGAACGACGCCTTCTCCTCCTTGAAGTGAGACTGATAGTCCACGCCCAGAGTCTCGCACCACTGGATGAGCCACCTCTGCTGTCGTATCTCGTCGATGCCAACGTTGACCTTGATCTCGTCCTTTATTCTCTTGAACACCAGCTCGGCCCGCGCGTACAGTCGCTCGTGCAGATTCCACGCCCTCTCGGCGTTGATGCGAATGCCGCGCTTGCGCATGGCGTGCACCATCGGAACGAGCCCCATCTCGGTGTTGTACGCGTCATCCATCTCGTCGCGCGTCACCTGCGGTCGCATGTGCTCGTGACAGAGCAGCGTCGCCCGCGCGTCCTGCTCGGCGTATGGCCCGACATACCTCGCCGGCATGCGCCACAGATTCTTCTTGACGTCAGTGCCCTTGAAGCCGAAGTCGAACGCCGCGTCGCGCAGCGCCTTGTCGTCCTTTCCCTCCACGCCGCACCAGTTCGCTATCGCGTCGAGACCATAGGCCGTCTCGAACCCCCGCTCTGGCCGACGGTTCTCGTCCAGCATCATGGCCTGACAGCCGATATCGTCGATGTTGATCGGGGGTGCGAGGTTGAGGTCGGCCTCTGTCCAGCCGATGTCGAAGTCGGACTTGCAGAAGACAGTTCGGCCGCGCTTGCGCTTGTAGATGTGACCGAGCCAGTTGGCCACCTTGTCCTTGTCGACGCAGCTCGTGTCCGGATGCCGAATGGGCACGTAGATGGACCGCACCTCGCTGCCCTCGCGCCACGCCGCGCTGACGCCCGCCACGAAGCCGCCGCTCGGACCGAAGGCCCAGCCCGGACCGCGGCCGTCGAGCAGACCCTGATCCTTCTCCTCGGTGTCGACCGCGATCTCGTTGAATCCGCTGAGATCGGGAAGCTCGGTCGGCACTGTCCAGTCAGACGGCTGAGTTATCAGCGGTATCTGGTCCGGATTCAACTGCATCTTGCGTGGAGCGACGCGCTTCACCATCTCAGGCCTCGCGCGCCCAGTCCGAGAACAAGGTGCCGAGAGTCCACTTCTCGTTCTTCAACTGATACATGAATCTGTACTCCTGCGGCGATGTCTCGAACTCGAACGAATTCATCTCCTGCTGGAGTCTTGGATAGCAGTCGCGAAGCTCCTCTGGCACGCTCTGCAGCCTGATGGACCAGACGCCGTGCCCCGTGAGATCGTAGCAGTTCGACAGCTCCTTCGGAATGTTGTGCGACTCCACCACTGGATACAGCCTGAAAATGCGGGGCGTGCTCTGTTGCCAGTACAGATCCGTTTGGTCTCCTATTCTCTCGCGTATCTTCGCGATGTACTCGGCGTCCACCTGCCACGGCACGAGAGTGGCGTGCTGTGATCCGCCGTTGCCGTAGCGCGGTACTCGGCGCTCGGATATCGGGCTGTCCTCGAATGGCATCGTGCCTTTGTCGTGCGTGCCGGTCTCGAGCGTGATGTCGAGACGTCCCGGATTGCTGGACATTGTGACACTCGGGCAGTTTGGAAACGTATATTGCTGACTGTGTTCCGGCAGATCTCTCCTGATCTCGAGTGTCACTGTCACATTCTTCACTGGATTCGCGCCGTAGAACAGCGCATGGATACGCCCCTTGACGTAGTCGCGCGTGAGCCCCTTCTCGTCGGCGATCATCTGATAGACGTCGGTGGTTGGTCGCACGTATTCCGTGGTCGGCGCTGGCACCGCGCCGCGCGACACCATCTCCGCCTCGATCAGTGTCAGGTATCGACGCAGATCCCGAACGCAGGCCAGCACGGTTCCGTCCTCGCCGTTCGGGTGCTCCTCGATCTTGGCGAAGATGTCCTCCGAGGTGAACGATCTCAGCAGAAACTCGTATTGCTTGTCGGTGAACGCTGGTATCTTGGACAGTGTCACCTCGAAGTTCTCTGGTCGCGCCGGTGGAGCCAGCATTGTCACGAGTCTGTCCATGTTGCGTCGCATCATGAACCACGCGCTGCGGCCGCCCGCCCGCTTCCAGCTTCCCTGATATGTTGTCTCCTTGGTTCGCAGAACACTGCAGTCCTCCGCAGTCACGCGGTCGATGAAGTTCATGTGTCCCATGTCGTTGTCAGCCATTGACGTTCTCCATTCTCATGCGTTGCAGTATGTAGCGATGCGCAGCCTCCGGAATGCCCGGATGCTGAACAGCGTCTGGCGTGTGAGTCAGCTCGGTGTCCAGCATGTGAAGCGCTGGACCGATCTCCGCCATCATTCGGCTCACGATTATCTCGCCGTACTTGTTGCCCATGTTCATCTCGTGCAGGCCATACTCCCACATCTCGATGTGCTCGCACAATTTGAACACGACATATTCGTAGCGCGACAGCGAGCCGCTGTTGCGCGGTATTCCGATTGTCTTGGCCATCTCTCTCATCACGTGCTCCTCTGCCTTGACGGAGCCGTGCTTCAGCTCTGGAACCAATTGCTTGAACGGATAGGCGATGTCGCCCATCATCTCGCCCATGTCGTGCTTGACCGTGTGGATCATCATGCGACGCGGCGCACCCGGCCAGATGGTCAGCAGAATTCGCAGTATCTGCCAGCTATGCTCGCCGACAGATTGCTTGTGGTGAGTGCTCCACGTGTGGTAGCGCACGACCTCGCCGACCGCGCGCGGATCAAATGTGATATCCAGCATCATCGACTCCGTGCCTGCGTTCGCATGTCAAACCACCGCAGAGCCGCGTGCCGCCAGTCCTCTGCCTCGATGAGCTGCGCACAGTTTCTCGCCTCGTTCTTCATGGCCTGTTTCCAGAGCCAGTGCGCGTAGAACATCGGCTCGGCCGTCATCACAAACCACGAGTTCGTGTAGTTCGCCGGCTTCGCCTCGCCGTTCAGCATGCGAGACTGCCAGCTCATGAACTTGCCGAGGTCCTCGTCCCACTCGTCCCACTTCGTGCCCATTGGCGTCGAATGAATCTTCAGACTGTCATACGTCACCAGCGCGGGCCTGCCCACTCTATCCAGCACGTCGAGATAGGCGTGATAGTTGTTCGAGATCTGATACATCCTGCCCACGCGCGCACCGATGCGTCCCGCCACGTACTCCTGCAGGATACTGAAGTGCACCGCGTTCGCGCCGTATGCTCCGTACACGATGTCGTTGCTCCGGCACAAGACGGTCATGTCCAGATATCTGAAATCCTCCTGATGCGCTCCACCTGTGCCGTGCGCCGCGCTGATGCCGACAATCTCGACCTCGGTGCGCACCCGGAAATAAACGTGAGTGTTGCACGGTCTGTCCCTCCAGTCGCCGCGCAGATCGTCGCATCCTAATTGAATCGAGCCCGCACTATCTACATCGCGCACTTCCGTTGCGTCCCACATCTGCAGCACGCACTGTCTGTCCTGCGAATTCTTCCGCAGCTTGGCCACGATGATCTCCAGCTGATCGAATCCGAGCGCCTTGCGCCACCTGTATCCGTATGCACCGTGCACCCCGCCGTTCTTCTCGGCGAACCGTGTGCCGAAGTCGGTGATGTAGAAATTCAACGCGGCCACATCGTCGCGCCCCGCCAGCATCCAGAGCGACTCGAACAGGTGAAAGAACGGATTGGCCGCCCGCCCCACGTCGAAGAGCACGCGCTGCTTCGGGAACTCGTACACACTTGTCACCGGCACCGGCATCACCATCGCCGGGCCGTTGCGCGTCTCCTCCCTCTCACCGTGCGTGCGCAGCATCCTCATCCCGTGGTAGTACAGATCATTCACACCAATGCCTCTAATGATTTCCACCACTATTCTCCCTCTGTTTAGATTCCTCAAGTATCCTGGCCAGCGTGCTCGCCACCTTGGCCGCCATCTCCATCGCCATCTTCTCCACGGCGTCAAGCATCGTCTTCTCGTTGTCCTCGATATCGTCGTGCCGATGCACGACCTGCACGTGGATCATGCGCGCCATGGCATGCAGTCCCGCCAGCTCCACCAACTCCGGACAGGCTGGCACGAAGTCGTGAACCAATCGCGAGGCCACCGCGTTGCCAAACTCATCCACGTGCGCCAGCACCTCCAGATTCTCGATGCACTTACACTCTTTCGACATTGAACAGGTCCTCCAGCAGTGATGCGACGAGAAACCGATTCTTCTCGTCGTTGAACCAGAGGTTGCGCCCGCTCGGATGTGGCACCTGTCGCCACGTGCATCCCCCGATCACCTGCGGATGGAGCAGTAGTCGGGGGTGGCGGAACGCATTGGCCACGTCGCCGCCGAGCAGAACGATGGTGCGACCAGTGAACCATAGCTCCTGCTCAAGCTGCATTGCCCGGGCGCGCGCCATCTGCTTGTCCCACACCGGAAGCGGCACCAGATTGCGCCGGTCGAAGCGATCGAGATACTGGCGACGCGTGACCGCGGGAACGCGCGACTGAAGCAACTCGAAGATGCGATGGCCAGTGCATCCCGGCGGATATGGAAACAACTCGTGACCCGGACTTGAGCTCACAGGATTGTTCATGCCGATCAGAATCGGCCTCGTGTCTTTTTGCACTTCAATATTCCTTTAGGGTTTTGCCAAGGCAACCATTCTAACCCGGGCCGCGCACCGCAGCAACTCTCACCGCCACGGTAAGAATTGATTGTCGGACACCTCCCAGAGGCGAATGCCGCTCATGGCAAACTCCTTCTGAACGCCGTCCGCGAGATCGGTGGCGACGAACAGCCACTGATGCTCTGGATGAAACTCCGAGCGGCCCCATCGCATGTAGTGCGGCAGCACTCGTCGCACGCGTCGCTGACCGCGCCAGTTCACGTAGTCGATGATCGCGACTCTTCCGGTTGCAAAGCTCATTGGTGTGTCCTCATCTCCTCGACCACCGGCGCGAGCAGCTCCAGCAGGTCGTCCACGAATGTCGGTGATCGCCTTCTGCGAGACAAAGTCATGGATATCTGACCCGCTGCCTTGGCTACACTCTTGTGCCACCGCTCCATGATCTCTTTTGTCAATGCTGGAGACTCTGGAGACGGTTGTCTTGCCACCGTCGGGCGCGGCGACGTGGGTGCCGCTTTCTTCTTTTTCGCTGCCTTCTTTGCCATCCGTCATTTCCGCTCCAGTTGCATGAGGTGCCAGCCCTTCTGAAAGTTCTCGGTCTTGTCGTGCACCACGCGCCAGCCCAGACGCGTGCACAGTGCGCGGAACTGTCTCTCGTTGTGCGTGGCCAT
>Ga0193742_1002282_pt1 | contig 11075 bp, 8 predicted proteins | sample L2c1metaG_FD_165511 | JGI IMG/M metagenome (GOLD analysis project Ga0193742, IMG submission 165511) | Soil microbial communities from a riparian zone of the East river system, Colorado, United States - L2c1 | ecosystem: Environmental > Terrestrial > Soil > Riparian zone | place: USA: East River... | reverse complement strand
CGGCGCGGCCTCGGGCGGCCTGGGCTTCACCGGCGGTCTGCTTGCGACCACGGCAGACTTCGACACCGCCCGTTCGGTCTCGCTGACACAGGCGGGCCGGTTCGACACGGCGGCAGCGACCACGCTCGGCTTGACGGGCGTGGTGGCGGGCATCGGCGCTCTCGTGAAGAACGGCACCGGCACGCTGCGGCTCGACAATGGAGCCAATGCCTATGGCAACACCCTTGTCGCGGCCGGCACGCTGATCGGCAATGCGGGATCGATCTCGGGCCATATCGGCAATGCCGGCACGGTCGTGTTCGACCAGGGCGGCGATGCGAGCTTTGCCGGCGACATCGTGGCGCTCGACGGCGTACGCGGCACCATGACCAAGCGCGGCGCGGGCGCGGTCACGCTGACCGGCGTGTCACTGCTCGACTGGACGATCGAGGCCGGTCGGCTGATCTCCTCGGCCGAACGCTTCGGCGGCAATGCCGCAATCGCCTCGGGCGCGTCCCTGACCTTCGACCAGACCACCGCGGCGGTCTACGCCGGTGTGCTGACGGGTCAAGGCGGTTTCAACAAGACCGGCACCGGCACGCTGATGCTGTCGGGCGTCAACACCTATTCCGGCGCCACCACGGTGGATGCCGGCACGCTGGCGGTGAACGGCTCGATCCTGTCCTCGTCGGGCGTGACCGTGAATGCCGGCGGCACGCTCGGCGGCACCGGCCATGTCGGCCATACCACCATCATGAGCGGCGGCAATCTGGCGGCCGGCAATTCGATCGGCACGCTCACGGTCAACGGCAATCTCACCTTCAATGCAGGTGCCGCTTACACCGTCGAGGTCTCGACCACTGCATCCGACCGCACCAATGTCGTCGGCGGCGCAGCGACCCTGACCGGCGCCACCGTGCAGGCGGTCGCCCTGATGCTCGCCAGCTTCAGGGCCCAGACCTACACCATCCTCAATGTCAGCGGCGGGTTTGGCGGCACGCAGTTTGCCGGGCTCGACGTCATCGGCAGCTTCAGGCCCACGCACAATCCGCATCTGACCTATGACCTGAACAACGTCTATCTGGTGCTCGACCCCGGCGAGATCATTCTGCCGTCGGGTACCGGCGGCAACCAGGCCAACGTCGCCGCTGGCGTCAACAGGTCCGTGCTCGGCGGCGCGATACCGCCGGCCGGCTTCGATATCCTGCTCAATCTTGACGGTGCGCCGCTCAAGACGGCGCTGACGCAGATCTCCGGCGAAACCGCTGTCGGTGCCCAGCAGGGCAGCTTCAATGCGATGACCATGTTCATGGGACAACTGACTGACCCGTCGAGCGCGGGGAGGAGCGAGGCAGCCGCTGCCGATGGCGCGTCTTCGTTTGCCGCGGATGACACCGGCGCAGCGAAGCGCTCTGGCGCGGCGCGCGAGGCCTTTGCCGCGATCGCGCCGCCGTCTCAGAGTTTCGAACAGCGCTGGAGTGTCTGGTCGGGCGGTTACGGCGGTACCCAGAGCACCGATGGCAATACGGTGACGGGGACCGGCACCGCGACCAGCCGCGTCTATGGCGGCATCGGCGGCGCCGACTACCGGATATCGCAGGATATGCTGGTGGGCTTTGCGCTGGCCGGCGGCGGCACCAGTTTTGGCGTCGCCAATGGCGGCAGCGGCCGTTCCGACATGTTCCAGGCCGGCGCCTTCGCGCGCTACAATCCCGGCGCATTCTATCTGGCAGGCGCGTTGGCCTATGGCTGGCAGGACGTCACCACCGACCGCACCGTCGCCGTTGCGGGTATCGACCGGCTGCAGGCCCGCTTCAACGCCAGCACTTTCGCGGGCCGCGTCGAGGGCGGCTACCGGTTCGCAACGCCCTGGATGGGCCTCACGCCTTACGCCGCCGGGCAGGTCACTTCGATCGTGCTGCCGGCCTATGCGGAAACCGTGCTGTCCGGCGTCGATACGTTTGCGTTGAACTACGGCGCCAAAACCGTCACGGCCTCGCGCAGCGAGTTGGGACTGCGGACCGACAGATCCTGGGCCGTGAACGATGCGATCCTGACGCTGCGCGGCCGCGCCGCATGGGCGCATGATTTCAACCCCGACCGCGCCATCGCCGCGACCTTCCAGGCGCTGCCGGGCGCCAGCTTCGTGGTGAACGGCGCCGCGCAGGCGAAGGACGCAGCGCTCGCCACGGCATCGGCCGAAATGAAATGGCGCAACGGCTTCTCGGTCGGCGCTACCTTCGAGGGTGAGTTCTCCAATGTGACCCGCAGCTACGCCGGCAAAGGCGTCGTGCGCTATGCGTGGTGAGGAGCGGCCTCTTCACAATATGCCATCCCTACGACGGCTGAAAATCACCCGACGGGCAAATCACTTCGGTTTATCCGAAATCATGTCAAGCCCTCGAAACAAAAATATTTCGCTTAACACGTCGGGCAAATCACCCGACGAGGGGCGTTGCGCACGTCACGAACGCGCGGTGGGATGCGATGGACGCGACAGCGTCGGGCGCGCAGTTGCAGTCGCAGGGCGAGATGAACCTCGTGAGCGGCATGCGGCGCGCAGACGGACGGCGCTGCTAACTGTCTTCGACGAAACTGGCCGGATAGGTGCGAGGTCCGGCGAGACCTTTGGCGAGACGGGCGCGGACGGCGAAATCGTGTGGTCCCGACGCCCCCAGGCTGGCGTCAAGTCTGGTGGAGATGCATCCGGTCCAACCGGGCCTGGCATGTATCGTCAATCCGCAAGGCGACGGTGGCAAAAGTGCAGGGCTCACCGAGGAGGCCACGTATAAGCCGTAACCCATCGTGCAGGGAAAGCCGGATGATCCGGTTCACCTGTGGTCTACTCGTGCGCTTTGTGCGCACGACCGCGGGTGCAATCGGCGCCCGGCTTTCCCTGCGCCCTTCTTTTCTCAAGGAGGGTGAAGCTGATGCAAGCCTCGGGCGCATCGCGCCGCGAGAAAGCGAAGTCATGTCTTGACGTCATTGCGAGGAGCACTCTTGTCCGCCGAAGCCCGCCTTCGGACGAAGGCGGATGCGACGAAGCAATCCAGCTTTCTTTCTTCCACGCGTTTCAAGAAAGCTGGATTGCTTCGCGGAGCCTGTGATCGGGCGCGCGTGCGCGCGACCCGTTGGCTCGCAATGACGACTGGTGGTGGAGCAGCAGCGTGCGAGACCATCGCGACGCCGCCTCATTCCGCGGGCGCCAGTTGTCCGCCCGGGCGCGTGGCGGCGGTCTCGCGCATCCGGACACGGGCGCGGCGCTTGCGCCACCAGATCACGACGCCGGTCACCGACAGCGCCGCCACCACCAGCCCCATGATCGAGATCAGGATGCGGCCGGGCAGCCCGACGATGCGGCCCGAATGCAGCGGGAACTGCGCCTGCACGAAGATGTCGGCGGCGGTGCCGACCCATGGCAGCCGCGCGCCGATCGGGCGTCCGTCCTCGCTGTCATAGTAAAGCTGCGCCGGGCCGACGCCGCCGACGCCATGGTCGTCGCCGGGATGGAAGAAGGCCGCGGCGTAGACGCCGTGGGCCGGGCCGTAATTGACCGAGCCGACCGGCGTGGTCCAGCCGCGGCTCTTGCCGTCGGCCGCCGCGCGCGCGGCGATATCAGCGAAGGTGACCCTGGGTTCGACCGGATCGTCGAGATGCCGGTACGGACGCTGCTCATATGGCGTCGGGGTGTAGTCCGACACCGTCTTCATCAGCGGCGAGAACACCTCGAAATACAAACTGAGCGAGAACGCCGTGAAGGCGATCACGAACAGCAGCGCCCAGGTCCACAGGCTGAAGGCGCGGTGAATGTCGAAATTGATGCGATAGGCGCTGCCCGTGGTCTTGATCTTCCAGGCCGGCGCCCAGCGCGCCCAAAAACCGCGGCCGAGTTCGACGGCGGGCGCGCGCTGCGCTCGGGCGCGGCGGCGCGACGGCAGCGTCAGATAGAAGCCGACGAAGCAATCGATGGTCCAGATGACGGCGATGACGCCGAGCACGCGCATGCCCCAGCGATCGCTGCCCCAGAATTCCGGAATGTGCATGGTGTAGTGCAGCTTGTAGAGAAACGAGACGAAGTTCTCGCGCGTCACCGGCCACGCCGCGCCCCAGTAGCGCCGCCCGAGTTCGGCGCCGGTGTGTGGATCGAGAAATATCTGGTTGTAATCGATCTCGAACCGCTTGCCGGTGGCGGGATCGATCCGCGGCAGCACGAAGAACCACAGCGAGTGGCCCTTTTCCGGCGTCATGAACATGTGGGTGACGCGCGCGCGCGGATCGCGCTGCTCGATCAGCTTGACCAGATCGACGGAGGGAATCGCGGCACCGCTGCCGGTGACATCGAACAGCTTCTCGTTGAACAGGTCGTCGAGTTCGTGATCCCACGAGATGATCGCGCCGGTGACGCCGGAAAAAAACAGAAAGCCGGCGGTGAGCAGGCCGGCCCAGCGATGCAGTCGCCCGAAGATCGATCTCATGGCTGCGCCCATGCGGTTGCCGGCTTGGCCGGTATGATTTTTGGATGCGTCCGCTCTAACGCAGGCAGCTTCAGAGTACAGAGGGTGTTGTTAGAATTGCTCCAGATCGCCGCGGTTCCCCGTTCGGCTCCGCTGCAATGATCCGCAAAACGAAATGCCGGCCGCGCAAGAAATTTCTTTCGCAACCCTGTCATGAAGAACTGCGGATATTGAACGCGCCAAGCCGTCCGACCGTGGTGACCAACGCGCGTGTATTCTGCACCACGCGCACGCGGCGGCGCGCTCCGCCCGGGCCGGCCAAATCGCTCAATGGCCGTCGCGCTCGTTCTCTCTTTCAACCGCGTCGTCGCCGTGCGCGCCCGGCGGCGGCGGTGCGCCGCGGGATCGAATGACGATCGCAATGATGTCGACGTCGACCTTGAGCAGGTCGAGCTCGCGCGTCATCTCGCGCACTTCCTGGCCCTTGCGGGCAATTTCCTCCGAGACGTCGATCGCCATGTTGCGCTCGGTGACCCCGCCCGAACTGCCGGTGAACATCTTTGCCCTGAGCCACTCCAGCCGCGCCCGTTGTGTATCGCGCGCAAACTTCTTTTCCACGAATTGCCGCCGGGCCTCGATATAGGCCGCCAGCAATTCGACGTCAGACATTTTGTACAGGGCGTCGGCTGAAAGGGTCATGGCAGGGGCCGGGACATGTTGAGATCATGGCTAACTCGCAGGCGGGCGGGCCGCCGCTTGCACCAGTTTATCCCTCAACCAGTTCCTGCGCACCTCCCAGCAACTTGACGCTGAGCTTGCCACCGGCGAACGAACATTTCGTCCAGCGCTTCGCCGACATCGCCGGTTTCGACCGACGAGCCGCTGTCGCGGGCGATGAGATCTCTGACGAACTCGAGCGGCGTGTGGTCGTCATTATGAATGAAAATCTGTATGAATCCGGCGCCGGCGGTAATGTTGTGCATGAAGTCTCCTTGGACACAACTATCGATGGCAAAGAACAAAAATAGAACTTGGCAAACGGAAAACGTCAAGTCGCGCTTTCAGCAGATTTCGTGCAGGTCCCGCGCAAAGTTTTGGGTCTCCGGCCTTTGCCGGTATTGCTGATCTCATCAACCCTCCTGCTTCAGGCTCACCCTCATGACCGCACCATCCGTCATCCCCTCGCAAGTCCGCAGCATGCTGCTGCTGCGCGAGGAAATCGCGTTGCTCGATTTGCGGCACGAGGCCGCCTTCGCGTCAGGCCATCCGCTGTTCGCCGCCAATATGGCGTCCGGCCGGATCGCGCTCGAAGCCGAAACGCGGCTGCCGCGCAAGGAGGTGCTGATCGTCGTCTACGACGCCGGCGAGGGCCTGGTTGCACAGGCCGAGGATCGCCTCGCGGCATTGGGCTACACCAACGTTCGTCAGCTCGACGGCGGGCTGCAGGCCTGGCAGGCCGCGGGTTACGAAGTCTTCCAGGACGTGAACTCCTACGCAAAGGCCTTCGGCGAACTGGTCGAGTCCCGCCGCCACACGCCGTCGCTGCCGGCGGACGAAGTCGCCGCGCTGATCGCGAGCAAAGCGAATATTGCGGTGCTCGACGTCAGGCGGTTCGACGAATACGCCACCATGAACATTCCGGGCTCGGTCAGCGTGCCCGGCGCCGAACTGGTGCTGCGCGCCGGCCGCGCCGCACCGGATCCCGCGACCACCATCATCGTCAATTGCGCCGGCCGCACCCGGTCGATCATCGGCACCCAGTCGCTGATCAACGCCGGCGTCGCCAACAAGGTGGTGGCGTTGCGAAACGGCACCATCGGCTGGACTCTGGCCAAGCAAAATCTCGAGCACGGCGCTAACAGGCGCGGCGAGGTCGGCGCCTTCGAGGGCGCCGAAGCCAATGCCCGCGATGTCGCCTACCGCGCTGGCGTTCGGCGCCTCGGTCCGGAAGAAGCGATGGCGCTAACGGCGCAGACCCACCGCACGCTCTATCGCTTCGACGTCCGCTCGGCGGAAGAATATGCCGCCGGCCACATCGCCGGTTTTCGCCACTATCCGGGCGGCCAGCTGGTGCAGGAGATCGACATGGCCGCGCCGGTGCGCGGCGCGCGCATCCTGCTGACGGATGACAGGGGCGTGCGCGCCGACATGACCGCGTCCTGGCTCGCGCAAATGGGCTGGGAGGTCTGCGTGCTTGAAGGCGGCTATGACGGCGCGTTGGAAGTGGGGCCGCCGCAGCTGTTGCCAAAACCCGATCCGGCTCACCGCTACCGGCGTCCCTATGAGGGCACCGACGTCGATACATCAGCGATGCAGGCCTATCTCGATTGGGAATACGGCCTCGTCGAACAGCTCAAGCGCGACGCCAGCCACGGGTTCTTCGTGATCTGAGGCCGGACGACGGCGGTGGGAGCCGGCGACAATTCTCGCGGGAAAAATCCTCAGCCGGAGTTCAGCCAGTCTTCGGCCGTCAAACGCTCCAGCTCGGCAAAGTATGGAGCGTTGACGTCGCCCTCCGGATTGCGCCCTGTCTGCACCTCGCGCATTATCTCGTTGAGATGGCCGGCGAGCACCGAGCCGACTGCATGAATCGCTTCGTGACGATCGAGCCCCTCACCCATCAGCCGCAACAGGGTGCGGCGGACCGGCAGTTCATCGCCCTCTGCGATCTGGTTCTCGACAACGGCGTGTATAACCGCATGCACGGTACCGCGCTCGGCCGCGGATTCCGCATGCCGGTGATGGTATTTGACGGCATCGATGCGTTCCTGCTCGCCGGCCTTGAGCCATTCGTCCGGATCTGGTTCGACCAGCGGATCGTAGTCCTGTATTTGCCCGTCCGCGTCTTCCAAATCGTCCCACGCATCCATGGCGTAGCGATCGTCGGACGCTACGGTCGTTGGCGGCTCCACGCGTTGCTTGTCGAGGCAGCATTTCTTGAATTTCTTACCGCTGCCGCATGGGCAGGGATCGTTGCGTCCGACGTTGCGGAATGCATTGAGCACCGGCATCGTCGGCCGTGGATCGAAGCGCCGGGCGATCTTCGGTTGAAAACAAGCCCAGTCTGCCAGTTCCTCGATGGTATCGCCGAACAGCTCATGATGCCAGGGCTGCTGCGTCTCCAGCGGATCGCCGGCGCAGGCCCGTTCGAGGTCGGCCTCGAATTCTCCGAAGTCCAGGTAACTTTGGTCGACGAAATCACGCTCGAAGGCCTCACGCACCAGAGGCGTGAGTTCGGTCAGTCCGAGCGCCGACACCGCGCCCTGCCAGCCGTTCCATACCGCGCATGGTCCCTGCGGCTGCAAGTCGGTGAAGCTCGACTGCAGGAACCGCGCCACCTCGCCGCGGTCGAGTTCGCCGTGCAGGACCAGTATGATAAGTGCGTCGAACGCCTCTCTGCGCACGAATTCGTCCGCCTCGGGATCATTGATGATGTCGTAGATCGGACCGGGATCGCCGTCGAAAACGCTCGCCATGACCCGGTGACTGGTCTCCGACACGGCGTCGCCGAGAATCCCATGGGCCTCTGGCTGGCGCAGGAAGCGAGCCAGTGGGCGATAGGCGGATTTCTCACGCCATTGGCCAAAGAGATGGAACGCGATGAACAGCCCATTCTCCTCGGTCTCGCCGTTCGGCTTGCATCGTTCGATCGCGTCCAGCAGCACAGGCGTCACCGCCGCGCGGTCTGCGGTTGCGGCACGGATAGCCTCGATCGGTATGCCCTCGTCAAAACTGAGGTGCAGAATATCCATGGCTAGATCTCGTCATTGCATTCCGATTCCTCAGCGAATTTGCAGGCACCTGTCGTCGCCGACAAGTAAAAATTGCAGAAAAAATGCGCCCCTTTCCGCCCGAAAGCTCTGGTTCCGTCCATGCCGGCGAAGGCGTTTGCGGGATTCGCCGAGAGTTTCAATTTTGCGATAGAAGCCATAACGACATTGAGCATCGTGCGCCCCGGCAAAACCATCTAGTCTGCGGGTCAAGTCCGCTAACCGACCTGAGGAGCGCCATTCGATGGGAGAAACGACAGCCAGGCTGAAAGACAAGGCGTCTCCGCCGCTGCCCTCGTGGCCGGACGACATCTACCGCATCCTCAAGGAAGCCGGCGTCAAGCAGGTCGCGATGGTGCCGGATGCCGGTCATAGCCGTCTCATTCGCGCCTTCGATGCCGACCCGGAGACGCGGCTCGTCACGCTGACGACGGAAGAGGAAGGCGTGGCCATGCTGGCCGGCGCCTGGCTCGGCGGACAGCGCGGCGTGCTGCTGCTGCAGTCGAGCGGCGTCGGCAACTGCATCAACATGCTGTCGCTGCCCGCGATCTGCCACATGCCGCTGTTGATGCTGGTGACGATGCGCGGCGACTGGGGCGAGTTCAACCCGTGGCAGATCCCGATGGGGCAGGGCACGCAGGCCTCGCTCGAAGCCATGGGCGTCATCGTGACGCGCGCGGACACGCCTGACGATGTGGCGCCGACCGTCTGGGGCGCCGCCAATCTAGCCTTCAATACCTGGCGGCCGGCGGCGGTGCTGATCGGGCAGCGGGTGTTGGGAGCCAAGAACTTCAAGGAGCTGGCGCGCAAATGACAAGTCCGAATGCACTGCTTCATCGTCGCGAGGTCGTCAACGAACTGCTGCGCGACCGCGGCGATATTCTCGTCATCGCCGGTCTCGGCGCGCCGAACTGGGACGTCTCGGCCGCCGGCGACCACGCCAATAATTTTCCGCTGTGGGGCGCGATGGGCGCGGCCTCGATGATGGGGCTGGGCCTGGCACTGGCGCAACCGAAGCGAAAGGTGCTGGTGATCACCGGCGACGGCGAGATGCTGATGAGCATCGGCTCACTCGCCACCATCGCGGTCGAGAAGCCGTCGAATCTGACCATCGCGGTGCTCGACAACGAGCGCTTCGGCGAAACCGGCATGCAGAAAACCCATACCGCCTCGGGCGCGGACCTCGCGGGCATGGCGCTGGCCGCCGGCATCCGCACCTCGCACACCGTCCGAACCATGGAGCAGGTTTCGGAGATCCGCGACCTCGTCCATCAGGGCAAGGGACCGGTGTTCGCACTGGTGAAGATCAATCCCGAGGCGCTGGTCTTTACCTTGCCGCCGGCCGACGGCGTCATCCTGACCACGCGCTTCCGGCAATCCGTTCTCGGCGATGAGGCCCTCTACAACTGACGAAAAGACTGAACCAGACAGCTGAACAAAATCGATCGGTCGCTCAAGACTGACGAAAAGGGGAGGGTGGATGATGCGGCGCTTGTTTTCGCTCGCGTTGACGTTGGCAATGGCTCTAACCGCTGCCGCCGCGCAGGCCCAGACGGCTTGGCCAACCAAGCCGATCAGGATGCTGGTCGGCTTCGCCGCCGGGGGAAGCACCGATGTGTCGGCACGCCTCATCGCCCAGGCGCTTTCCGAGCGCCTCGGCCAGCCCGTCATCGTCGAGAACCGGGCCGGGGCGGGTGGCAACATCGCCGCTGAAGCCGCCGCGAAGGCCGATCCGGACGGCTATACGCTGCTGATGTCGACGAGCACCACGTTTGCGACCAACCCGAACCTCTACAAAAGCCTGCCCTTCAACGTCCAGACCGATTTCGTGCCGATTACGCTGACCGCCTTCATCCCGAATCTGCTGGTCGTTCATCCGTCCGTTCCGGCCAACAATCTGACGGAATTCGTCGCCTACCTGAAAGCCAATCCCGGCAAGCTGAATTTCGGCTCGGCCGGCAACGGCTCCTCGCAGCATATCGCCGGCGAGTTGTTCAATTCGCTGGCCGGCGCGCGCATGATGCACATCGCTTATCGCGGCGGCGCGCTGGCGGTGAATGACCTGCTGGGCGGGCAACTCCAGGTCATCTTCGCGCCATTGGTCGAAGTGTTGCAACTGGTGCGGAGCGACAAGGTCCGAGCGCTCGGCATTACCACGACGAAGCGATCACCGTTGTTGTCGGATGTTCCTCCGATCGCCGAGACTTTGCCCGGCTACGAGATCGCGCTCTGGAACGGGCTGGTGGCGCCGGCGAAAACCCCGCCTGACATCATCGAGCGGATCAACAAGGCGACGATCGACGCGCTGCGCTCGGCCGAGTTGAAGGCAAAACTGGCCGAGCAGGGCAGCGAGCCCGCCGGCAACACGCCCGCGGAGTTCAAGGCCTTCATCGACAGCGAGCTGGTCAAATGGCGGAAGCTGGTGGAGATCTCCGGCGCCACGGTGCAGTAGCACGCCGGCACCGCGTTCAACCCGCCAGCTTGATGTTCCAGAGGCCCTCTTTGGCCAGCTGCTCGATCTCGGCAATGATCAGCGCCGAGATCGTGCTGGTGGCGATCGATGACGGGCGCGCGATCGGCGACGCCAGCAGTAGTTCGCGGGAAACCGAAGGGTTCACCAGCGCCGCCATTTCAAGACGCTTCGCCGCCAGTTCGGCGCGGATCGCGGACGCCGGCAACAGCGTGTAACCCAACCCCTCTTCCATCAGCGCGATCTGGGCGCGGTATGAATCGGCTTCGATCATGGCGTTGAGCGTCAGTTTCTTGCGGGCGACAGCCTTTTCCAGCAGCGCCCGCAGGCCATGCGAGATGCTGGGAAGGATCAGCTTTTGCTTGACCAGCCACTCCAGTTCGACCTGCTTTTTCTTTCCCA
>Ga0193742_1002281_pt1 | contig 11078 bp, 11 predicted proteins | sample L2c1metaG_FD_165511 | JGI IMG/M metagenome (GOLD analysis project Ga0193742, IMG submission 165511) | Soil microbial communities from a riparian zone of the East river system, Colorado, United States - L2c1 | ecosystem: Environmental > Terrestrial > Soil > Riparian zone | place: USA: East River... | reverse complement strand
CGGTTCATCCACCTCCACCGATCCAGTGCTGCGGTCGTGCAGTCGATGAGCCGGCACCGCGGCTTCCAGCTGGCGTTGGCCGGGTTCGACGCCTTCATGGCGACGGGCATCCATCCTTATCTGATGCCCGGGCCTGTCGTCCCGGCCTGCCCCGACGAGGAGGTGGCCGCGCTATGGCCGGACCGTCTCGACCTCGAGGAGCTCGATCGGCGCTCGACGCCCGAGCGCTTCGGCGACTTCTGGACCTTCATGACCTCGCAGGCCGCCACCGCGCTCGGCTCCCTGCCTCCCGATCGGGTGCTCCACGTGGCCTACGACGCGCTGGCGGCATCGCCGGCGGACACCTTGGAGCGCATCGCCGCGTTCATCGGGATCGAACCCGGCAGCAGCTGGCTGCAACTGGCGGCCGCGACCTTCGAGCCCCGCCCGCCCAAGGGAGTCGCCGACGAGCTCGTCCGAGCCTGCGCGCCCGGTGACGAAGTGATCCGTGCTCTCGTGAATCAGGCGTAGACCCACACGGTCTGGCCGAATCACGCAACCCGGCCGAGCACGTCGATCAGATCGTCGTGATCCCACTTTCCGGGTTGATTCGCCAACCGGTTCGACCGCAAGGCGTCACTTACCAGCCCAGGCCAAGCCGAGCGCGGAACACCCAGAGCAGAGAGCGACGGCCTGACCGACGCGCTCTCCATGAGGCGGTCGATGAACAACTCTGCCTGCTCCACGGTGGCGAGGCCGAGCGCGTCGAGGACTACGTCGACGGACTCGCGGCTCCGCTCGGCGACGACGCGTAGGAGACCCCGGCACATCAGTCCGACCGCGATCCCATGTTCGATGCCGAACCGCCCGGTCAGCCCGTAGCTCAACGCATGGGCCGCCGCACTCTCGCATCGCGACAGGGCGAGCCCGGCGAGGAGTGCAGCCATCGCCATCGCCTCGCGGTCTGACGGCGACGGGCAGGTGATCGCGTTCGGCAGATGGTGGGCGATGAGCCCCAGCGCCGCCGAGGCCAGGGCGTCGCTGGCCGGTGTACTGGCCCGGCCCCACAGCGACTCCACGGCGTGGGCGAGCGCGTCGAGCCCGGTCGCCAACGACGTTCGGGGTGGCATGCCGCTCGACAACGCCGGATCAATGATCGCAGCGTCGGCCCAGCACGCGCTGTTGTCGAAGCTGAGCTTTTCGCCCGATGCCATCCAGTACGAGGCCCAGCGCGTGACCTCGGAACCCGTGCCGGCGGTGGTGGGAATTTGAAGCAGGCGTACCCGCCGAGTCAAGTCCGGCGGCGGGGAAGGAAGAGAGACGGTGGCGACATCGAGGAATGCAGCGGTCATCTTCGCCACATCCAGGACCGATCCCCCACCCAGCCCGACGATCGTGCCCGGTCGAACAGCAGTGGCTGCAGCGTGGGCCCTCGTCACGGCCTGAGGTGGCGGGTTCGGGCGCACATCCGTCCACGATGCGGCAACGCCGAGCGTTGCGAGACGACCTGCAACAGTTGGATCGGCGAGGGCTCGGCGGGTGCTGATCACGAATACCGGTGGCTGTACGAGAGTCCTCAGATCGTCGAGCGCCGAGACCCCGAAGTGCACGGCGACAGGATTGCCCACGCTTTGCATGGCCACCCCTCGCTGCTCGGTGAGCTGCTCGGTGAGCTGCTCGACCAGCTGTCGGCTTACTGCTTGCACCAACGCACCTGGTCGACGACGTTCCCGTGTTCAGACAGAGCGAGCTCACGCCAACCGGGCCCGATCGAGGTGAGCAGGTGACCTGAGCCATCGTGGATCGCCTGCTCGAACGTCGAAGGCGCGCCCACGAACCTCACCCCCTTGCGCACATATGCGAACGGTTGGTGGTTGTGCCCCGACATCACGAGTGACACGCAAGGGATCTGGTCAAGAGCGTCAAGGAACTCGGCGGCGTTGCTCAGCTGGCAATCGTCTATCGGGCACACCGGGATGGGTGGGTGATGCAGGGCAACCGCAACCGGATCGCTTCGGTCCTGGACCGCTTCTCGCAGGATGTCGAACTGATCCTCGCCCAGCTCCCCTGCGATGCTGCCTTCTCGCACCGAGTCGAGAAGGACGAATCGCCAACGGCCTCGATCTATTACCGAGTCCTTGAAGATGTTGTTCGAGCACAGCGTCCGGGCAAACAACCGCTTGTCATCGTGATTGCCGGGTATGACCAGGACATCCGTCGCAAACCGATCGAACGCGTCGCGCAGCCCCTCGTACGCAGACTCACTGCCTTGCGATGCGAGATCACCGGTGGCGACGACGAGGTCGATGGGTCGCTCGGCCCGACGGACTGCACAGTCCAAGACTTCGTGCAGAGTTCGACGGGTATCCACTTCCCCGAGGCTCGTGCTCGCGTCGACCGGCCAGTGGATGTCGCTGATGTGCAGAACCGTCAGCATCGCCCGCCCACTCCCCAGCTCGGTTGCCGATCGCACTCCGGTGCGGATCGTACCTCAGGCCTTCCTCGACGCTGAGGCGGGCCCTCGTCCCGGTGAGGCCTCGGCCCGGTCGGTGCGCTTGCCGCGGGTCTGCCATGACGGTTCGAACACGCGGCTCTGTGATGTGTCCGGCAGCGCGTGATGGCTGAGGAAGACATCGAGGAAGGCCTTGGCGGTCGCCGAGAGCATGTCGTGGTGCATCGCCGCCCAACCGAAGCGGATGGGCGCCAGATCCGTGATCGGGGTCACGCGCACTCGATGATTCGACGCTGCCAACGCTTGGGCGTGAAGGGCCGGGACGAGCGCCCAGCCGAGCTTCAGTTCGACGAGTGTGACGGCGGTGTCCCAGTCGTCGACGGTCGTGACCGGCTGGAGTACGACGCCAATGTCGTCGAGCTCGTCGGTGAGGGCCTGCCCGGCGACTGATCCAGGGCGCAGGGAGATGTATGTGTCCTCGCCCGGGAGCTCACGGGCTGACAAGCCGGCGCAGTCAGGGGTCAGCTCGGGCTGATCGAGGCTCTCCACCAAGGTCCAGCCCGACTCGACGACGACCAACGTGTCCAGATCGGGAAGGAGCCGGCTGAGCGTCACGAACGCCAGGTCGGCCTCGTCGCGGCGCACGGCGTCGAGGCAGCGACGGCTGGTGTTCGCCGAATGGAACTCGATGACGACGTTCGGGTGGCTTGAGCGGAATGCGCTGATGGCCTGCGCCATGAAGTGCCGAACCGTGGACCCTCCTGTCGCGACCCTGACGACACCCGAGAAGGGGTCGGCGAGCTCTGCGATGGAGCGGCGGGCGCGGGAGAGCGTGGAGAGGACTTCCCTCGAGGCGAAGGCGAGAAGCTCGCCGGCCTCGGACAGCTCGACGCCTCGGCGCCCTCGCTCCAGGAGCACGATGCCCAGCTCCTGCTCCAGGCGGCGGACGTGCTGGCTGATCGCAGGCTGCGTTCGTCCCAGGGCGTTGGCCGCAGCGCTCAGGTTGAGGTGGTCGGCCACGATGGCGAACACGTGTAGGTCTTCGAGCGTCATCTTGTGTGACCATAGGTCTGGCTTTGAGCTGGAGTCGAATTCCTAGGATTGACTTTCATGGCGCCCGGCTCGACAATGGCTGGAGACGAGGGGAGGAACCGGCCCTCATGTGCGCAGTGGTGGCCGGTCCTCACCCGACTCTCCACGGTCCCTGCTAGCTCTCGTTGTTGTCGCCACCGACGAGCACATACGCCGTCCAGCCGAGCAACTCGAGCAGCCGCGCATCGATCTGTCCCATCACCCGGTGCTGAGGAAGGGTGTGACGGTGGCCCACGACCAGCAGCAACTCGACGCTGGCGGGAATGCACAGCGAGGCGAGCGGATTCACCACGTGACCGAGGCCAGAGTTCTGCAGGTAGACACATGGACGACGGCCGGCAAGCCAGCTCCCCACGGCGATCCCGATGGCCTCGGCCTCCCACGTCGCGGGGACGACCATGTCGGGCGGGAGTCGGTCGAGGTCGGCGATGAAGTGGCGCAGACCGCTGTCGGGCACGCCGGTGAAGAAGTCGTAACCCTCGGCTCGCAGCTCGGCCAGCAGCCCCCGGTCGGTAGTGACCTCCCTCATCAGGTGCTCATGATGACATCTGGCGAAGATGCCATGACCGGCTGGCGGACGGCGAGCGTGCGCGGTCAGGCTGGTAGCGGCAGTTGCGACCGAAGAACCTACGATTCCTTCGTGGCCCTCAAGGCTCCCTCGAGGTTCCTCTCGTTCGAGCGCGACGAGTGGCGGCGCTTGCGATCAGCGACCCCGCTGACCCTGACCGACGCCGATCTATCCGCTCTGCAGGGACTCAACGAGCGCCTCTCGCTCGACGAGATCGTCGACGTCTACCTGCCCGTCTCCCGCATGCTGAACCTCTTCGTCGAGGCAAACCAGCAGCTCCATCGTGCGAGCCAAGTCTTCCTCGGCGACGTGGGCACGGGTGTGCCGTTCGTCCTCGGCATCGCGGGCAGCGTGGCGGTCGGGAAGAGCACCACCGCCCGCGTGCTGCAGGCGCTCCTTCGGCGCTGGCCTCACCATCCTCGGGTCGATCTCGTCACTACCGACGGGTTCCTCCTCTCTAACTCCGCGCTCGAAGCTGCCGGCCTCATGGAGCGCAAGGGATTCCCGGAGAGCTACGACCGGCGAAGGCTCGTCGAGTTCCTCGATGCGGTGAAGTCGGGCGTGCCTGAGGTTCACGCGCCCGTCTACTCACACAAGGCCTATGACATCGTTCCGGGTGAGACGCAGGTCGTGCGATCGCCCGACATCCTCATAGTTGAGGGCCTCAACATCCTCCAGACGGGTGGCAGGCTCGGCGGCTCCATCCAGGAGCCCTCGGTCTCGGACTACCTCGACCACTCGATCTACGTCGATGCGGAGCAGGCCGACATCGAGCGTTGGTACGTCGAGCGGTTCCTTATGCTCCGGTCCAAGGTGTTCAACGACGAGCGTGCCTACTTCCGCGGCTACGCCGATCTGGACGACCACTCGGCCGCGGCCGAGGCGCATCGCATCTGGAAGCAGATCAACGCCAAGAACCTCGAGGACAACATCCTCCCGACCCTACGGCGCGCCGGGCTCGTGCTCCGGAAGGGCCCGGACCATCGAGTGCAGCAAGTCCTGCTGCGCCGCCTGTAAAGGACCATCCCGTTGGGAGCCGACCTCAACAGCGTCCCTGGAGCGCGCTTCGCCTGGACGCCCGCCGGTCTGGACGACGTCGGTGAGCTCGTCGTTGTGGCGCTCCGGACTCTCGCTCTCGCCCTTGAGGGTCGAGCCGGTCCTTTGCCGTCAGGGGGGCCTCCAGCCGCGGCCCAGGACATAGAAGAGCTCGCGGGCGCGCTTGTGCCGGAGACCGGTCAGGATCCGCTTGTGGTGGTGGAGCGACTGACCAGGCTTGCGGCGAGCTGGGCCGTCAATCTTGGCCATCCCGCCGCCGTGGCCCGGATGCAGCCGCCGGCTCTCGCCGCCGCCGCTGCGGCCGAGCTGGTGACGGCCGTCCTGAACCAGGGTCTGCAGGCTTGGGAGAGCGGGCCGGCGGCAATCGGGCTCGAACGTCTCCTCGTTCGAGAACTCTGTGCCCTGGTCGGCTACCCGGAAGGCGCCGGCGGCACCCTTACGTCGGGTGGCAGCGTCTCCAACTTGGTGGCGCTCGTCCTCGCCCGTGAGCATGCCGTGTCGGCCAGGACCGGGGGCCGACCGATGATGGACGGCACGCCCGGCCGGCTGCGACCGCTCGTGCTCTGCGGCCCGGCTGCCCACTACTCGGTGCGGCGTGCGGCGGGTATCGTCGGCTTCGGGAGCCAGGCGGTCGTCGAGGTGGCGTCCGACAGCGCCGGTCGCATCGACCCGGACGCTCTCGACCGTCGGCTCGCCGACCTGACGGACACCGACCTCCCGGTGGCGGTCGTCTGGGCGCCTTCGATCGCCTGGACGCGCTGGCCGATGTCACACGCCGCCACCACGTCTGGTTGCACGTCGACAGTGCCTACGGCGGTGCGGCCCTCTTCTCGGGACGTCTCTCGCGGCTCCTCGTCGGCGCCGATCGGGCCGATTCCTTTGCGCTCGACTTCCACAAGCTCGGATGGGCTCCCGCCTCGGCATCCGCGTTCCTGGTTCGGGACGAAGGCCATCTGTCGTCCCTCGCCGCCGATGCCGCCTACCTCGGCACGGCCGACGACGCAGCGGCCGGCTACACCTCGTCGCCCCCGGGGTCGCTGCAGACGACCCGTCGTGCCGACGCGATGAAGATCGCCGTGGTGCTGGGGGTGCTCGGCCGGCAGGGCCTGTCCGCCTTTGTGGAGTCCTGCCACGACCTGGCGGTGCACGCGGCCGACCGGATCGCGGCGCAGCCAGGCCTCGAGCTGGCCGCCGCCCCGGTGCTGTCCACCGTCGTGTTCCGGTGCCTGCCAACCGGCACTGGGGGCCTGGCGACGGACGCGGACGCACTCAACGCGACGGTGCGGCGGCTCCTGGCCGAGCGTGGCGAGTCGCTCGTCGGGCGGACGGCGCTCCCGGGGGAGGCGGGGCGACCCAACGTGCACCTGAAGCTGGTCCTCATGGCCCCCACGACGACCCCGGCGCAGATCGACGCGGTGATCGAGCGGGTGGCGGCGACGGCCCGGGCCGTCGAGGCGATGGGCGTGGCCCCCACCCGGGTCTGACCCCGTCAGTCGTCGAACGTGCTCAGGCGGCGTCGCTCTGCGGCGGGTATGAGCGCCGGGTCGTACAGGTTCGGGTCGGCGGCGGACAGCGACTCGAAGACCAGGTTGATCGCCGGGACCAGGCCCCAGACCTCACGGTACGGCGGCCAACCAGGATGGCCGGACTCCACGTCGCGTTGGCGAGCGAAGATGTAGTCGGCCCAGCCCCCGAGGTTGGGGTGCCGGTGGTGGTAGTCGTGGCACACGGTGTCACCGGTGATGACCAAGTAGCGGCTCGGCAGGTGCACGAAGGCCATCCGGGCCCACCACGCGAGCCACGAGGCGAGACGGGCGGCGGGGGCCAGTTCCCGGGGCGGCGCCGCGTCGCCCAGGAACACGGCACTGGTGAGGTTCGCGACATGGACCCGGGCAGGGGACCGATCCCCGGGATCCGGAAAAGTGTGGCGGGCGCAAAGCCGGAGGGTATTCGCCACCTGGAACGGCAGCGTAAGCGGCACGACCCAGCCAACGAGGAACCAGATCCATGCGTCAAACCTCGTCAGGAGGAGGGTCAGCACGCCGTAGGACACCACGATGGCCGCCCGTTGCCGCCAGGTCGCGCCGCCGAGGCACGCTTGGACCCGTGCCAGGGCGAAGCGCAGGTGGAACCGGGGCGAGGCCAGCTGCCGGACGAGCCGTCGCCACATCGCCCGAGGCGACATGCCGGCGCGCAGGCCGAGCGTGACGATCAGCGTCCGGACGGTCGGGTCCCGCATCGACATGTGGTGGCGGGAGTGGTGGTCGGCGACGTGCTCGACGCTGTAGGCCTGCAGGTCTGGGACGACGAGCAGCCCGGAGATAAGCGAGCCCGTGAACCTGTCGAGTCCGCGATGGCCCCACATGCGCCCGTGGGCGCAGTGGTGGAAGATCATGATGCGGAGGTTCCGCATCCCGTGAAGCGTCATGGCCCACCCCAGGAGGACCAGCAGCCCGCCGGAAGCCGAAGCCACGAGCAGACCGAGTGCTGACGCTCCGAGACCGAGGCAGATCGAGGCCGCCGCCCCGGCGACGTGGAACGCCGGCGTCATGCGGAACCCGCGCTGGCCCTGGTGCGGCTTGCCGGTGACCAGGCTGACCAGTCCCTGGCACGGTATCGCACGCAGCGACTCGCGCACGTCGACGGCGGCCGACCGTCCGCCGACCATCTCTGGTCCCAACGACTCCTGTCGACTACCGCCCCCAGAGCTCGTCAAGAGGTCCCCTGCCGCCTCGTCTGTCGCCGCAGAGGTTAGCCTCGCCGCCGAACGGGGCGGCCGCCGGTCGCCGGCCAGTCGATCCGGGCGGGGGTGTGGTCGAGCGGTGGCAACGGCGAACGGCAAGAGGGCGGCCTGGGAACTGCTCGGAGGGGCCTACTGGGGCTCCGGGTACAGGGGTGGGCCGAGCCCTGAGGATTGCTCGACCTATCTGGCGGGGTTGAGCCCGGGGGCCGCGACCGCGATCATCGGCGCCAGCACCCGCGACCTCGTCGCAGGCGCTGTCGGGCTCGGCTGCCGTACCCACGTCATCGACTTCTCCGCCCGGATGTGCGACGACCTCCTGGGCAACGTCGGCGACGTCATCTCCTGCACGGTCCACGACATCACCCAGGCCGCGCCCCCCTCGTTGCACGGGCGGTTCGACGCCATCCTCGCCGATCGGCTCCTCAACCGGTTCTCGGCGACCGAGCTGACGGCGTCGCTGCGGACCATCCTCAGCCTCCTGTCGCCCGGTGGCGAGTTCCGGACGTCCGTGCGAGTCGGCCTCTACGAGCGTGACCTCCCGATCCTGGCTCGTGCGTGGACGATCGGACGCTTCAACGACGTCTTCGAACCGGACGGCGGACACATCGATTACGCGCCGGTCGCCGGCCACCTCCCGGCGATCCTGCCACCACACGGCGAGATTCCCTCGGAGCTCGTCGCGGAGTTCTACCGGCTGCGCGGTCGGGAGAAGCGCCTCCGGCCCGGCGAACTCGAAGGGATCGTCGGGGGGATCGCCGATGATGACGGCCGCCTGGCTGTCGAGCGTTGCGTGAAGCTCGCCGACCAGCCCGACGAGCTCTTCACGATCGTGCGGCGCTCTCACTGAGGTCGCCGCCACTCCGGGCGCCGTCAGTCGACCTCCCGGAGGAGCCACCGGATGTTGCGGCTGAAGAGGTGCTCTCGTTGCTGGAGAGCGATGCCGTCGCACACGGCCAGGTAGTCGTCGAGGGGCTCGGCCAGCCCTTCGGCATGGGGGAAGTCGCTGGTGTACATGAAGAGGTCGCCGCACTGATCGATCAGCGCGGCGGGGTCCTCATCGGCGAAGACCGCTACCCGGACGTGGGCCCGGACCGTCTCGCTCGGAGGGGTGGCCGCCAGGAGCTCGGGGTGCCCGTTGAAGCGGGCATGGAAGCGCATGGTGCCGTCGATCCGGGCGAGGAAGCCCGGCACCCAGCCGGACGTCAGCTCCATGACGCCGAGGCGTAGGGCGGGGTGGCGGTCGAACACTCCGTTGATGGTCAGGTCGGCGATGGCGACGGCGGGCGCGACGTGGAGGAAGACCGCCGACATCATCGGGGTGACCGGGTGCGGGTTCACCGACGCCCGGTCGTGGCTGGTGCCGTACCACCCGTCCTTGAACAGTGCAGGTGTGGCCGCCACGTGGAAGCAAGGGGTGATGTCGTGCCGCGTGAACGCGGCCCACGCCCGATCCAGCGACGGATCGGACAGCGGCTTGTCGTCGACGAGGGCCGGGTTGATCATCACGAGGCGGACGTCGGCTCGCGCCAGCTCCTCCAGCTCGGTGTCCAACCAGTCCAGGTCGCGGAGCGTCGCCCGGCCGACTGGGTGAAGGCGGCCCCCCGAGTCGACCCGGACGTCGCGCGCCCACCGGTTGGACGCCTCCATGTTCACCCGGGTGGCGTCGAGGTCCTCGGCCAGCTGGCGCTCCCACATGAGCCCGAACTGGGGGAAGACGACCGCCTCGTCGATGCCGTACTCGTCGAGCTTCTCCACCCGCGCCGCAGGGTCCCAATAGTGCTTGGGGAGCGCGTCGTCGTAGGGGATCGCCTGGGGCTGGCCGGCTCGCACCGACGCCCGGTAGGTGCCCATCGCCTCCAGGTCGCCGGGCACGTGGACCTCGGCCAAGTGGAGGCGACGGTCAGCCGTCGCCAACCAGGTGTGGCCGGACTCGTCCTCCTCCAGCCGCAGTGCGAGGTGCCGTTGGGCGGCGCTGACGTTGTCGAGCCACATGGTCCGTGGCTCGTAGAGGTGGCTGTCGCCATCGACGACGGGTGATGGCGCGGGTGGGCGTGGTGAGCGGTCGGTCGTTGTGCCGGGCATCGGGTTCTCCACTGGGGCGCTAGAGGACGGCCGAGGTCTTCCTCATGAACGACTCGAGCTCGGACGCGATGTCCGGCGCGGCGTCGTAGGTGTGCTCCCGGGCCGGGAACTCCCCGGCCCGCACCTGGTCGACGTATGCCGACAGGCCGGCGTAGGCCGCCGAGTCGAGGTCGGCGAACGCAGGAGCGAAGCGGGGGCCCTTCGTCAGGCCCAGGAGGTCGTGGTAGACGAGCACCTGTCCGTCGGTGCCGGCCCCGGCGCCGATCCCGATCGTGGGCACCGCTGAGAAGCGGGTCAGGGCGTCGGCGGCGATGCCGGGCACGGCCTCGAGCACCACGGCGAAGCAACCTGCGCCTTCGAGGTCGCGCAGCTCACGACCGAGCCGCATCGCAGCGTCGCTGTCGCGGCCCTGGACGCGGTAGCCGCCCAGCGCACCGGCCGTCTGCGGGGTCAGACCGATGTGTCCCATCACCGGGATCCCGGCCGCCACGATCGCCCTGGCGCGCTGGGCCGACGTGCCTGCGCCCCGCTCGAGCTTGACACCGTCGCAGCCGCCCTCCTTCACGAAGCGCACGGCGGTCGCGACTGCCTGCTCGTCCGACACCTCGTAGGAGCCGAAGGGGAGGTCGCCGATGAGGAGCGCGTGATGCAGCCCGCGGCGGACGGCCCTCACGAGCACCAGCAGCTCGTCCACCGACACCGGCACCGTGGACGGGTAGCCGAGGACCGTCATCGCGGCCGTGTCGCCGACCAGCACGACGTCGACGCCGGCGCGATCGACCAACTGGGCGCCGGGGTAGTCGTACGCGGTGACCATCGCGATGCGATCGCCCCTGGCCTTCATGCCCGGGAGGTCGGTGAGGAGCCGCTGCCGGCGCTCGGCGACGCCGGTCGTCGCCGGCCGGGATGGCGACCGGTCACCTTCTGCTCCTGAGCCCATCGCCACAGCACGCCCCCTCGTTCGGTCCCCGTCCGACGCCGGAACCCTAGACCTTCCGGACCGGGGGTTGAGGTGACGGGTGGGCTCTGGGTTGGGTCATGGTGTCAGGCTGTTTGGCGGTTGCGGTGGAGGTTGAGCATCTGGCGGGGTGTGCGGCCGCGCATGT